>Ga0265297_10006244_pt1 | contig 17465 bp, 19 predicted proteins | sample Munlanlwell13791_FD_192502 | JGI IMG/M metagenome (GOLD analysis project Ga0265297, IMG submission 192502) | Leachate microbial communities from a municipal landfill in Southern Ontario, Canada - Leachate well 137-91 | ecosystem: Engineered > Solid waste > Landfill > Unclassified | place...
AAAAAAAACGGATATATCAATAAACTTTCCACCGAAAACAACCCAACGAATAAAAGTTGACGAAAATACTATTAAACAAAAAGGAATTATAAGAAAAGGAAATATATGTTATTTAATTTCAATATTACAGATGTTAGTAAATACTAAAAGTATATTGGAAATGTACAATGATAATAATAAAATTGACAGAAATGATTATTATGAAGAAGGATTTAATGAATTTCTACAATATTATTATGATGAATTGACCAAAGAAATAAATTTAAATGAAATTAAAGTTTACGATAAAAAATTGTTAAATATTTTACTTGATAGTTTAAAACGAGAAGATATAAACAACCAAAATGATGCTGGAGAATTTTTAGAGTTATTAAATGATAAAATTGATATAATTGATAATATTAATAAATTTGACACTACTCAACAAGATATTGCTCATGAAGATGAAGATAAACTTGAAGAACAAATAGTTTTCATCGAAAGAATTTATACGAAAATTTTAAAATATGATGTCAATTTACAAAATAAAATATTTGACTTAAGTAAATTTAACAGTTCAAATATGACTAGTGAAAATATAGATAAATTCGATTATTTTATTTTTAAAGTAAATTTGTTTAAAGCAGATGGGAAAAAAAAAAATAATTTAATTGAAATTCAACCAAGTATAATAATAATGGAAAAAAATTTGTATTTATTAGGTATTATTTATCATTTTGGAAGTAACGTAAAAAATGGCCATTATAAATATTTTAGATTTTATAATAGTGATGGATCACTGATTAAAAATTCTGGAAATATTTCAGGTAAAATATTTGATGATGAAAAAATTAATGATTTAGATGGTGAAAATCTTTTAGAAATTAAACAAGGTGGATATTTATTTTTATATGGTAAAGAAAAGCCAGAAGGTTTGATAGACATGGCAAAAATATCATATGATACTTCAAATGTAACGATTCCACAAGAGGAAATTCGAAAAGAGGAAAGTCCTCCAGAACAGCACATACAACAAAAGAAAGAACTTACAGTTAAAACAATTCCACAACACAATATTGATTATAATGATGAATTTTATGAAATTGTAAATCGTTATAATTCTTTTGATGATAATTATCATTTTGACACAAATGAAGATGTTATTACGTTTTTTGAAGATACATCTGTTTTTATATCAAAACAAGATAGATCAATGTTTTTTAAAAACATTTTTGGAAACGAAGGAATATATGACTTTATAGATGAAGATGGAACATTAAAAAATATAACAAAAAAAAATATTGAATTAATAAAAAATCAACAAAAATCTTTAAATAAAAATAATGAACATAATATTATAAATACGACAGGAATTTATAAATTAGGTAAATTGTTAAAGTTTGATAAAAAAACTCATTTTGGAATTCTTGATAGTTTACCCAAAATAACAACTGATACAAATTTTTTTAATCCAGATTATCAAGTAGAATCTTATGTTGATTTTGTTATTAACTCATCTTTTAAATCTACACATTTACCGCCAGCATCAGTACTACCACTACAAATACCACCGACAATGATATCATCACCAGGAATACCATCATCAGCAGCATCAGCACCACCACAAATACCATCAGCAGTACCAGCACCATCAGCAGCATCAGTATCACCACCACAAATACCACCGACAATGCTATCATCACTAGGAATATCATCACTAGGAATACCACCATCAGCAGCATCAGCAGCATCAGCAGCATCAGCACCACCACAAATACCATCAGTAACATTAGTGAACAGATGACAAAGAATTCCATTGGTAGTTTTACCAGCACCAGCACCATCAGCAGCATCAGCAGCATCAGCAGCATCAGCACCACCACAAATACCATCAGTAACATTAGTGAACAGACGACAAAGAATTCCATTGGTAGTTTTACCAGCACCAGCACCATCAGCAGCATCAGTAGTACCAGCAGTACCAGCACCAGCACCAGCACCAGCATCAGCATTAGTAGCACCAGCACCATCAGCAGCATCAATAGCACCAGCACCAGCATCAGCATTAGTAGCACCAGCACCATCAGCAGCATCAATAGCACCAGCACCAGCATCAGCATCAGTAGCACCAGCACCATCAGCAGCATCAAAACTGCCAACAGCACCACAACAAATATCTCCAGTCATTCCGACAAAAATTTTATGGTATTCGAAGTGTTCAGAAAAACACAAACAACAGATTGAATTTATAATAACAATAGAAAATGATGAAATATTAGCATATAATAAAACTATGGGAAAAATAACAATAGAATTCTATCCCATCAAAAATGCAAATCCAAAAATATTTATTCCATATATACTAATGTATGACAGTAAATATAGATATTTTAAATGTTATATTAATTATAAAAAAAGTAATTGTATTGATGAAGAAATGAAACAACCAATACGATTTGGAATAAAAAATATTTCAGGTGATTTACATATTAATGAGGAAAATACCAATTTAGTTTGGTTGGAAACACAAACACAATCAGCAGCACCAGCAGCATCACCAGAATCAGAATCATTAGCACTAGCATCAGAAGCATCAGAGGCATCAGAAGCATCAGAAGCATCAGAAGCATCAGAAGCATCAGAATCAGCACCATCAGCACCAGTATCCGCAGAAGCACCATCACAACCAGCAGAAGCATCAGCAGAAGCACCAGCAAAAGCACCAGCAGCATCACCAGCATCACCACCAGCAGCACCATCAGCATCAGCAGCACCACCATCAGCAAAAGTAAAAGAATCATTATTATCGGAAAAAATTTATTGGTATGGAAAATGTAAAAATTTAAAACAGGAAAAGTTTTTAATTATAAAAAATTCAGATAATTCAATAACTGCAACTAAAATAGACGAAATTGGTGAGAAAAATAAATTTAATGTATTATTCAATGATGACTACTATAATGATGCTGATGAACACAAAATTATAAAAATAAATATTCCATACATTCATGATGGTAAAGATAAATATATTAATTACCAATCAAATATTTGTAGAGAAAAATATAAAAGAAGATTTGGATTTATTGACAAAAATGGAAGGTTGAGTTCAGATTGGGAAAATGATAATTGTGTACAGTTTTATAATTAAATATAACAATACATCAACATAAATATTTAATATCAAGAAAAAATGACATAATAAAAGCAAAAGATGTCATAACTGACAAATTTTTTGATGTTAAATTTTACAAAAGACAATATTTAGGAACTGAAATATTTATTCCATTTATATTTCATGATAGTGATAAAAGATATATTAATCATAAAGATGAACAAAAGATATATCCGATGAAAACGATGATATTATTATTTTTCTCAATCTAATTATTAAAAACATTTTTCAAAAAAAATTAAAATTAAATTTAAAATAAAAAATTTTAAATATATGTGTAGAATATATAATGAACATTGGATATTCAGGAAGACTACAATATGACAAAGGTGTTTATAAAGAAAAGTTAGAAGATGTTACTGGTTCAGTTCTTTATAAACTTAATCCAAATTCTATTTATAATTGTTCTGGATGTTTATCAACATTAGGTCCTCGTGGTGGATTTATGGCATATGGTGTTTCTACTCCATCTGGACACGTTGTAGCGCAAGCTCAAACGCCTTCAATTATAGATGTTGAATCAGATTTGACAAATAGAACACTTAAAAATTCAAAACTTAAAAGTCAAGAAGTTAATTTTATTGATGTTAAAAAGTATGGTGCTTTTATTCATGCTAAAAAATGCAGTAATTTTTTAGATCCTATGGCAACTCGACTTATGAATCCTCCATGTACATATAGGGAAATGTCTATTAATAGATTTTTCAACACTATAAATGATGAACAAACAAATATTTTCTGGCAAGATTTAACAAATACTCGTCTCGAAAGTAAAGATAATTTTAGACCAAGATATGTTATTCCAAATGATAAAGATAGAACATTACCAATTGATAAAGGTGGACGAAAATGTGTTCGTTTAAATGTTGTAGAATGTGAACCAAAATAAATTTTTAAGATTTGTTTAATAAATCTTAAAAATTAATCAGTTTTAAGTGACAATTGTTCGTTATATAAAAGTGTAGCTAAATGAACAGCTATTCCAATTCTAAAAACAACAAGTTTTGATATTTTCCAATCAATTAATAACATCGAACAAAATCTTCCAAAAAATCCAATTTGTATTTTATATTGTAAAACTAAATCACCAAGAGTGGTTATATTATGATCATTTAAAATTTTTGTTGTTTCAACACCTACACCATATAGATTAATAATTGGTTCATTCATAAATGGAATTTTAACAAAAGATTTATCAATTTCTTTTGAACGTTTTATATAATAAGGATCATTTAATGAAATACTTACATCACAAATTGCATTAAATGATTCCAATAATGGTTTTGTAATTTTAATCCAACATTTCATAGACTCTTTAATATCTGTTCGAAGTGCACCTAACATAAATTCATATTTGAATATTGTGGATTCTCTTTTAGATGGATCCAATTCATCGAGTTGGTCAATAATAGAACTTAACATTTTAATTATTTACTATATAAATTGTTTTTTATATTTAATTATTCAATTTTTTCCACTGCATACAAAACTAAAACAATATCATCATTTTTACTTGCATGAATTTCATACCAAATATCAACAAGACCTAATTCAGGAATTAAAATTTGTTTATAACAATATTCTTCTCCTAGTAAAGATAAAATAACTCCACCAATAAGTCTTATAATTTGAATGATACAACCATTATTTTTTCTAAGTTTTCTTGTAATTATTGGAATATTACAAATTCCATTCTCAAAAAATTCTTGTCGTTGTTCTGGATATATTTCAAAACGTTCTAAAATATTTTCAGAAGTAATTGCTTTTCCAAATGCATTACATACTGCTGTTAAAACATCTAAAATTTCTTGAATAGTTTCTGTATCATTAATTTTATAAATAGTGTCTAAATATTGTTTTATGTCTTCATTTTTGATAATTAAAGTTTTAATTATTCTTTTGACATCACTATCCAAATTACATATTTCGATAATTAAATCTTCATCTAAAAAATTATGCCAATAACTTTCATCATTATTTTGTTTTTGAGTCATTTCATTATTATTCATATGTAAATTACTTAATATATTTTAATATTCAATTTTTTTACATTCCAATTTGTTTTTTAAGTTTTCATTTCATTAAGTTTTTCCACTGAAAACAAAACATAAATAATATCCTTATCTTTCATTTCATACATTTCATACTTAATATCAACAAGACCAAAATCAGGAATTAAAATTTGTTTATGAGAACGTTCTTCTCCTAATAAGAATAAAAAAAATTCATACATAAGTTTTATAATTTGAATGATGTACCAATTATTTTTTCTAAGTTTTATTTCAGTTATTGGAAAATATCCAATTCCATTTTCAGAAAAATTTCTCAGTTGTTCTGGATATATTTCAAAACGTTCTAAAATATTTTCAAGATTAATTTTTATACAAAATGCATTATATACTGCGGTTAAAATATCTAAAATTTCGTCAATAGTTTTTGTATCATTAATTTTATAAATAATGTTTAAATATTGTTTTATTTTTTCGTTTTTGATAATTAAAGTTGCAATTATTTTTTTGACATTACTATCCAAATTACATAAACGAAAAATTAATTGTTCATCTAAAAAATCACGCCAATAACTTCCATCATTATTTTGTTTTCGAGTCATTTCATCAAGTTTTTCAATCACAAATGAAAAATAAATAATATCATCATTGTCCGTTGCATAAATATCATAATTAATATTAACATAACCTATATCAGGAATTAAAATTTGTTTATGACAACATTCTTCTCTTTTTAAGGAAGAAATAATTCCACCAATAAGTTCTATAATTTGAATATGAAAATAATTATTTTTTCTAAGTTTTATTGCAAATAATGGAAATTTTTCAATTCCATTTTCAGAAAAATTTCTCAGTTGTTCTGGATATATTTCAAAACATTTTAAAATATCTTCAAGAGTAATTGCTTCACAAGATGCATTCCATACTGTAGCTAAAATATTTAACATTTCGTCGATAGTTTCTGTATCATTAATTTTATAAATAGTGTCTAAATATTGTTTTATGTCTTCATTTATGATAATTAAAGTTTCAATTATTTCTTTAACATTACTATTCGAATTACATAATTGAACAATTACATCTCCATCTAAAAAATTACGCCAATAACTTCCATCATTATTTTGTTTTTGAGGCATTTCATTATTAATCATATCTAAATTATTTAATATATTTTATTTTCAATTTTTTTTTATCCCTTACACCACAATTTGTTTTTAAGTTTTCATTTCATTAAGTTTTTTCACTTCAAACAAAACACAAACAATATCTTTATCTTCCGATGCATCAATTTCATACCTAATATCAACAAGACCAAAATCAGAAATTAAAATTTGTTTATGACAATATTCTTCTTCTGATAGGGATAAAATAATTCTATAAGTAAGTTTTATAATTTGAATAATTTCGTCATTATTTTTTATAATTTTTATTACAATTATTGGAAATTTCCCAATTCCATTTTCAAACAAATTTTGTCGTTGTTCTGGATATATTTCAAAACATTTTAAAATATCTTCAAGATTAATTTCTATACCAAATGCATTACGAACTGCAGTTATCATATCTAAAATTTCTTGAATAGTATCTCTATCATTAATTTTATAAATAGTGTTTAAATATTGTTTTATTTCTTCATTTTTGATAATTAATGTTTCAATTATTTTTTTAACATTACTATTCAAATTACATAATAGAATAATTACATTTTCTTCAAAAAAATTATACCAATAATTTTCATCATTATTTTGTTTTTGAGTCATTTCATTATTATTCATATGTAAATTACTTAATATATTTTAATATTCAATTTTTTACATCCAATTTATTTTTTTAAGTTTTTCATTTCATTAAGTTTTCCACTAAAAACAAAACACAAATAATATCCTCATCTTTCATTTTTGTATAAATAACATATTTAATATCAACAAGACCTAAATCAGGAATCAAAATTTGTTTATGGCAACGTTCTTCTCCTAATAAAAATAAAATAATTCCATAAATAAGTCTTATAATTTGAATGATGAAACTGATGAAACCATTATTTTCTCTAGGTTTTATTGCAATTATTGGAAAATATCCAATTTCATCTTCAAATAAATTTTGTCGTTGTTCTGGATATATTTCAAAACGTTTTAAAATATTTTCAAGATTAATTTCTGTACAAAATGCAGCACATACTGCAGATAAAATATCTAAAATTTCTTGAATAGTTTCTGTATCATTAATTTTATAAATAGTGTCTAAATATTGTTTTATGTCTTCATTTTCGATAATTAAAGTTTCAATTATTTCTTTAACATTACTATTCAAATTACATAAATAAACAATTATATTTCCATCTAAAAAATTACGCCAATAACTTTCTTTTTGAGTCATTTCATTATTAATCATATCTAAATTACTTAATATATTTTAAAATTCAATTTTTTTACAAAAAAATTCATTTTTTAATTTATATTGTAAGTGTATATATGGAAGTTTTACTTGGACTAGGATTTGTAGGTATGTTATTAAATAATAATGGCGAACAATCCCATAAAAATATTAATGATGGTAAAAATTATAAAGAATCAACACTTAAACATGAGAGAAAAAAATTACAAAAAAAAGCTGCAGATAGAATTTATGCATCTAAACATACTGATAATACACATATAATTCCTAAATTTTATAATCAACCAGAAGATAAACGACCTCATTTTGATGATGATGGTATATCAAAACAATTTGAAGAATTAAAATTTGATAATTCATCTAATCCAGTATCATATTCAAATCCTTCTAGTTTAAATAAAGAAATAGAGCAAAAAAGAGAATTGGATGCAGGTTATTCGAAATATGAACCAGATACAGACATGCGATACGGTGTTACAAATGATATGAGTCATAATAATATGACTCCTTTTTTTGGTTCGCGAAAAGGTTATGGTTATGATGAAGGGAAAGAAGAAAAATTAAATTATAATTCTCAAAGAAAAATAGATTTATTTTCAGGTTCAATAAATAATCCTGAATATAAACATAAGGAAGAAGTAAAACCATTTTTTAGTCCATTAATGGGTTTTACAGATATTTATGGACAACAAGTTATGTCTGATTTCTATCAAGATAGATTTGTTCCTGGAAGGGAACGTCGTAATGAATTTCCAGTTCAGCAAATTAGAGTTACACCTGGATTGAATCTTGGTTATAATGAAGTTGGTTATCAAGGTTATTTCGATCCATATAGACCTAAAATGCCAACAGTTGATGATTTACGTTCTCTCGACAAACCTAAAAAAACATATATGGGTGTTGTTATTCCTGGGCTTATGGGTGAACGTGCACCAATAGGCTCAAAAGTAGTTAAAAATAGACCTGAACGTTTTAAGGAATTAGATACAACAGATGTATATCCAGTAGTAAATCAAAATGGTGCACAACCGATATTTGGGTATATTGATCCTACAAATTTGGGAACAGTAAATCGTGGTGTTAAAGAATTATTACATTTAGGTGGAATGGGAATGACATCACAAAATACTCCTTCAAATTTACGTTCCAAAGTTCATGAACCTTCGAGAGAAGTGTATGATGGAGCAGCTCCAATTATGGGAATGATAACATCACTTCATAATCATCCTAATAATCAAGAAGCAAGAGCAACTAGTAGACAAGTTTATGAAGAATCAAATTATGTAGGTTTTTCTGGTGATCCTTATCATCCATATCTTCATCCATCAGATGAGGCAAAAGATACAATTAAATCAACAACTGAAAATTTAGATCATGTAGGTTTTTCTGGCGATCCTTATCATCCTTATATTCATCCATCAGATGAAGCAAAAGATACAATTAAATCAACAACTGAAAATTTAGATCATGTAGGTTTTTCTGGTGATCCTTATCATCCTTATGTTCATCCATCAGACAAAGCAAAAGATACAATTAAATCAACAACTGAAAATTTAGATTATGTTAAGTTTTCTGGTGATCCTTATCATCCTTATGTCCATCCATCGGACAAGGCAAAAGATACAATTAAATCAACAACAGAAAATTTAGATCATGTTGGAATAATTAATAAAACTAATAGTTCATATGTTCATCCATCGGATAAAGCTAAAAAAACAATTAAATCTTTAACAGAAAATTTAGATCATTTAGGAATAATTAATAAGTCTGATCAAACATATGTTCATCCATCAGATAAAGCAAAAAATACAATTAAATCAACAACAGAAAATTTAGATCATGTAGGTAATATTGGTAAATCAAACAAACAATATGTTCATCCATCTGATAAAGCAAGAATGACAACAAGAACAGTTTATGAAAATAATAAGTATGTAAATGCACCGAAAGATATGGATTTGCCAAAAAGTAGAATGGATGCAGAACATATGAAAACAAATAATGTGAAAGAAAAAGTTGCAAAAGGAAGATATCCAACACAATGTAATTATGAAAGAGGACCAGTCACAGATTTTACCAATTTTAGATTAGTAAATAATGCATTATTAGGAAGAAAACCTGCACCAAATGCAGAACAAATGACAACACTCAAATTACCAACTAATTACACAAGATGGTGTTCAACATTAAATCCTACAAATTATAATCCTGAAGAAAATTTATTTACAAATCCATTCACTTCTTATACAAAAAGTTAATTATAAACAATTAAAAATTTAATTGTTTATAAAATATTTAGGTTTAAAAATATCCTAAGAAAGAAACATTGCAATCATTGAATTTGATAAAGGTTCATTTTTAACTATTTTTTTATAATTTTCCAATAAAATTTTATTAACAATCTGATAAGTATTAACTATTTGTTCTAATGAATTTCCACCTGTTATTATTATAGAACCACTTTCAAAAATAAATACAGAAATAATTTTATCACCATCCATAATTTTCATGTCAACACACGCATGAATAGTAGGATCATAACTACATGTGTATGTATCTCTTACTAATTTATATAACTTATCTCTATCAATATTAAAACCAATTTTAAATCCACTGTTTATCATTACCACTTTTAATTCATTAATTTTATTTATTCTATATTCATCATCATTTATCTCAGTCATTAAAACATTCATTGCTCTTACAGCATCACTTAATTCTTTGCATCCAGTTATGTGTAAAGATCCATTGATAAATAATTTTATACTTAAAAGTTTAAGTCCTGTTTTTTTTTTTATAAAAACTCCAATTGATAATTGATTACGAAAACTTTTAGTAACAATTTTGTGTTTTTTTATAGTACCTAATGATTTAAAAACTTCCATTCCTCTAATGTATTCTATAACACCTTCTTTCAAATCAATTTTTGATAAAATTTTAATTAAATCGAATTTAACATCTAATTTGCATATAACTGTAATAGTAGAAATAGTTAAATCGTCTGGAAGTATTATTTTATCCCATTTTTTACACATTTCATTAATGCCTTTAGGTAAATTAATTGGCAACTTATACTGTTTTTTAATAACTGGTTTCAAATTGTTTCCAACTTCCATCCTACTATAGTATATAAACATATTCCTTTAAGTATTGTTTTTCAATTTTTTTACGAAGTTATTGTTTTAATAACATGATAAAACAATGTTGTAAAATATTTAATTAAAGAATTAAATATTTTATTTATGTTCTTACATCATCATACTTTTAACATCATATTTATATTTATGTTCAGGATCTGAAATTTTACTAAACGTTTTTTCTTTCTCAATCATTTCAGGATGTTCACTTTCATGTTTCATCTTTTCTTCTTTCTTTTTTTTCATTTCTTCTCCTTCCTTAAAAATTTTTGAAAGTTCTTCTATTTTTTCTGATTCTATTTCTATTAGTTTCATAAATTCTATCACACGTTCCATATCATTCATGTCTTTCGTTCGTTTAATAAACTCTTCTAATTTTTCTGGTTCTATTTTTTCTGGATCTATCTTTCCTAATTTTATTAATTCTTGTAAAATATCCATAGCACTCATTTGTTCACCAAACTTTTCCATTACTACTTTTTCAATTCTTTATATATTATTAGACATTCTAAATACTTTTAATTTTTTAAAAAAATTGAAATTAAAAGTTTATGTTAATAATGTGTTTAATATGATGTTAAAATATGGTTATTGTTATTTATGATAATGATATTATTGATTTTATTATTGTAATTGTTCAATTTTTATTTTGTTTTGTGTTTACGCTTTTAATTTGTGAAATTATTGTTGATATTGTTATTTATAAACAATATAAAAATATAATATTTATTTGTTTATTCATATTTATTTTTAGTATCATTGATAAGTCAATAACAAAAGAAGTAAATATGAGTGATTATGTTAAATTATTGATGAAAAAAAATTGAAAAAATAAATAAATTGAAATATACTTTATATGAATGTTATGAAAGATGGTTGCTGTTATATTACGAATTATTTTTTATATTGTAATTGTTTTAGCGATATCAGAAATAAGTAATTTTTTGTTAATTCATAAAAAATATACAATTCTTTTTGCTTTTTGTGTTTTTAATATTTTATTTTATATATCATTGAGATATGACAAATTGAATTTATTTTTTAATTTTATGCAATTTATATTTTATTTATCAGTTATATTAAAACTTTCATATATGATTACAATTGAAAGAAATGATAGTTTTATTGTTTATATTTTTGCTATATTTTTATATTATTTTTGTCTTAGTTTATGTTTTTATTGTTTTAATTATATATCAACATTGGATTGGAAATATATCGAAAAAAATGTCAAAAGTATTTTTTAAGTAAATTAGTTAAAAATAAAACATTAATGAAAATAAATGAGATTATGTTCATTTGATGTTGGAATTAAAAATTTAGCAATTTGTATTATAAATAAAAAAGAAAAAACATTTGAAATAGAAAAATGGGAAATTATTAATATCATTGATTCTGATAAAAAATGTTATTTGGATAAATGCTCTAATATAGGTAAATTTATAGTTGGCGGTAAAAGTTATTGCAATAAACATAAAGATCAAAAACCAGAAAAATTTTTTCAGGAAGTTAAAAACAAAATATGTTCAAAATGTGGAAAAAAAGCATGTTTGATGAAAGATGAACTTATTTTTTGTAAAGTTCATGGAAAACAATATTTAAATAATCTTTATAAACCAATTAAAATCAACTGTTATAAGCAAGATCTTCAAACATTATGCACATCATTATTTAAAAAATTAGATGATTTAAATATAGTAGCTGATGAAGTTGTTATTGAAAATCAACCTTCATTAAAAAATCCTGCTATTAAAACAGTTTCAGTATTTTTATATTCATATTTTATTTTTAACAAAGAAAAATTAAAAATTTCAACAATTAAATTTATTTCTCCACTAAATAAACTTAAATTCAATAAAAAAAGATCTGATGAATTATTATCTCAATGTAAAACAAAAACTGAAAAATATAAATTAACTAAAAAATTAGGAGAAGAATATACTTTTCAATTAATTTCAGAAGATGAAAAAAAATTAATTGAAAAAGCAACTAAAAAAGATGACTTATGTGATGCATTTCTTCAAGGTTATCACTATTTATTTTTAACATAAAACATTCTTTCTTCAATAAAAGGAATTATAGGTATCATAGGTGGTAAAACTAATCTATATTCCTTTGTACAAGAAACTAATGATTTTCTAAATTCTTCGATCGAAATAGTTCCACCAAATTTTTCTAAAATTTCTCTTGGTGGAGACATAGTTATATGTTCATGCTTACCATTTATTATATAATACATTTTATTTAATAAACTATATCTGTCCCAAACTTTATAATCATTTAAACTAAAATTATACGCAACAGCACAATTAAAACTGCAAAAACAACCTAAAACATAAAATTTTCCATCTGTAAAATCTTCTGGTAAAAAACATGGTATTGTATCAAACTTATGTGTACACCACCAACATACAATATTTGTAGGATTATCAACAATAATTTCATTATTTTTTATTTTTATAATTGGAACTTTTAACTGAATAACATGTAAATTAAAATTATCTTTTTTTTTAATTTCTTTTTTAATTTTAGGAGTTTTATCAATATCTTTCAAAGTTATAGGTAAATGTAATATTATTTGATTTTGTTTAATTTCTTCTTTAATTATAATTTTTTGTTGAATGGAATTTTTTCGAGGGCGTCCTCGTTTTCTATGTTCTTCCATTTTTATATATAATATTCATTTGTCTTTATTTCTTGTTTTTTTTCTTTCCAACTTTTATATTTCTTTTTTTAACTTTCTCTTCTCCTCCTAATGAAATTTTGGTATTATCCATATCATTTTTACTTACATTGTCTATTGATGATAATTCATTCTCTAATTTTGTATTCATAACTATCTTTCTTAAATCTGGATTTATCGATATTGATGATTTTTGTGATCTTGATGATTTTTGGGATCTTGATGATTTCATTGAAATGGAAGATTTCGATGAAATTTCTGATTTATCATCTTCATTATTAAAAAATTTATTTTGTAATTCTATTGGAAGATTTGCCGGTGGATGAATTTGTGGTTGATTTAGTCGTCCTTTTAATTCTAACATTTGTCTTTCAAGTTCTAATTTTTCTAAGTCTTTTCTTTTTAATGTTTCTGTATCTTTTATGATTTCTTCATTAACTATATCAGATTGTTTTTTCATATTTGCTGTATCTTGAACTGCTTTTTCTCTCATTTTTCTTATTAAATCTGGATTATCAGCCTCAAATGAATTAAAATTAGGAATTGCATTTCCAAATTTATTAGATAAGAAAAATAATACACCACTTTTTGTAAAAGTAAATAATAATTTTAATTCTGGCGGTATTCCATTTCCACTTCCAGCATGTTTTTCATATATTTCTTCAAATATTTCATGATATGTTGAAATTTCAGCATTAACAAATTTTGACCATCCTTTTAATTTAAATCCAAATGGCTCAGAACTATCATTTAATGTTTCTGCTATATAAACTCCGTGTAATAAAAAATTACATAACATATCAACAGTATTTTGTTTTTGTTGCATTTTTCTTCTCATTTCATATTCACATTTCATTGCAGTATAACTTGAATTAATCGTATAATTTTGAGACAATTGAATTCCTTTCATTTTCAATTCTGCTAAATTTTTTAACATTTCTAATTTTCTTATTTGTAATTCTTCTTCTGTCCATTTACTTTCATCATCTGTTTTTTCTATCGTCTCTTTCTCATATGGAATCTTATAATTTTCTGTTGGCTGTTTATAATCTACATTATTATCAACATATTCATCTAAACTTTCAGTTTTTTCATCGTGCTTTTCAAATCGTTTTATTTCTCCTTTAACAATTTTTTCTGAATTTGCCAATAAATCTGGTAAATAGTCAGTGTTTGTTGCTGTTGGTAATTGTGCAGTTCTTAAATCATTATTTTCTTCCATAGTTTATGTTCCATCAAAAGAAACAAATTTATTAACATTAACGCAAAATTAATTATACTATAAATAATTAATTTTCTACGTAATTATTATATGAATTGTGCATATTGTGATATTTCTCACGCATTTGATATTGATCTGGAAAAAAAAGTATCAGAATATGAACCACCAAAACCAGAAGTTATGGATGATTCATCTACATTTATAATTCCTAATAATTTTCAAACAAATCCTTTTGTTAAACCAAAACCGACAGAAATTAAAGAATGTAATCATTTATCAACATGTCCTTTTTGTAAAAAATATCTTCGTCGAATTATTTATCTTATAAAAAAACAAAATCAACGAACAAATATGATGACAAATGTTATTCTTATAGTTGTTGTTTTTCTTTTATTAATGATTTTGTTTAAGTGAATGTTTTTTTTTCTCACGATTAAGTTCAATGTAATACCAAGAAATGAATATTACATTGTCATCATATTGACTAACATCCATATATAATTTTCTTAATTTGTCCATTATAAAATTTTTACAATGTTCGTAATTATATTCAGGGAATCCAAAAAATATTTTTGGAATAGTATAAAAACAATCTGTTCTTCCATTCATACTTACTACTTTTATTCTTGAAATACATAGTTCATATTGTTCCATATATTTACCGATAATTTTATATCTTTTACTATTCTTTCGTTTTATTAATTCATTTACAAATTCGTTATCTGAAAATATATTATTTAAATCCATTTGTTTATTTAAAGAAAAAATATTATAGTCATTTCCATAATGTCCAAAGAAATTCTTATATTAAGTGGTGGTGGTATTAAAGGTATAGCACATTTAGGCGCATTGAAAATACTTGAAGAAAAAAATATTTTAAAAAATATAAAGACATTTGTTGGTTCTTCAATTGGTTCATTAATTTGTTGTTTAATAAATGTTGGATATAATGTTGATGAATTATATGATTTTTTTGATTTATTAGATTTTAATGTGTTAATGAATAAAAAATTTAAAATAAAAAATTTAATTACTAATTTTGGTTTTGATTCAGGAAAAAAATTAAATTATTTGATTCTTTCATTATTTAAAGATAAAAATTATGATGATCCAACATTTAATGATTTATTTATAAAAACTAAATGTAAATTAATAATTACAACTACATGTGTGAATGATAAAAAACCTGTTTATTTTTCTGTTGATAATTATCCAAATATGAAAATATCATTATGTTTACTGATGTCAATGGCAATTCCAATTTATTTCACACCAATTTTATTCGAAAATAAATATTATATAGATGGATCATGTATTGATCATTATCCAATTGATTTATTTGAAGATACAACAAAAGTAATTGGAATTTACTTATTAGATAAATATCCAAATTCAAAAATTGAAGATATAATTGGATTTTTGATAGGAACATATGAAAGTTTAATTGTTGGATCAACAAGAAATATATTTCCTCCTAAAACAACAATTAAAATTCCTGTTAAAAATATTTCTGTTATTGATTTTTCAATAACAAAAGAAATTAAAATGAAATTATTTAAATTGGGAAAAAGATATACAGAAAAATTTTTAATCCTCTAAATCATCCAATTCAGCTATTATATTATCAACAACAGAAACAGATGGAATTACATTACTTTCAATTGTTCTTTCAACTGTAACACTTTCTCTTTCCTTTAACATATCATCCATTCGTTTTTTTAATTCAGCATTTGACATTTTTCCATCACAATATTTGCTTCCTAATTTTTTATCGACCTTTTCCTTTTTAGGAATTTTAAATTCTTCTTCAGTGTTATTCACGAATTTGCTAAATTTATCACTATCATAAATAGTTTCATCATCTAAATAATCAGATGCATTATTTAAAAAATTAGTATTTGCTGGAACAAAATTAGTTTCTTGAATTTCTGTTGAAATAATATCTTGACTGTTCCCATTTTGTGTTCGCATTGTTTCAAATAATGCATTAAATTCTTCTTTTGTAACATCTAATTTTTGATGGGAAAATTCACATTCTTCTTGACTTCTTAATAATTCATATTGTTCTATTTTTTCTTTTAATTCTTCTGGAGTCATTTTAAAACTATCAACATTAATTGGTTTTTCTATTACTGGATTTTCATTATTTTCATGATTATTAATTATTTCTTCATTAAAATTATTGACTAAATCGAAATGATCATTTGTTCGTGTTTCTTCATAAATTGAATCGTAAATTTTTCGTTTTTCTGGATTTCCTAGAATACTATAGATTTTGTTTAATTTTTCAAAAAGTTTTGCATCACCACCTTTGTCTGGATGATATTTTTTTGCCAATGTTATAAATGTTGATTTGATAAGTTCTGCCGAAGCATCTTTATCAAGATTCATAAATTTGTATAAATTTTCTGTGTCCATTTTTATTATACTATAAGAAATCATTTTTTTAATATTATTTTTACGCATAATGTTTTTAAAGATATATTTAAGATAAATAATTTTTTTCTAAAGTTATGATATAATACTTTTATGGCAGGCAAAATTACTGATAAGATCGTTGAAGACGTTAAAAAAATACCAGAAATTACAACAATTTCATATGATCTTTTGTTTGGAATCGACAACAATGATCTGAACGACATTCCACAAGCGAAAAACATTTTGATTGGATCAGTGATTGAAAAAATTCCTGATGCAAAGAAAATTTTAAATATTGATCCAATTTTTGTAAATTTACAGGAGATGGAGAAAGGTACTGGTGAAATTAATAATTTTGATCAGTTAGAAAATATTAAAAATGAATATGCACAACTCAGTATTTTACTTGGATTAGGATTTAAATTATCAGGAACAAAATTAGAAGCATATG
>Ga0265297_10006245_pt1 | contig 17460 bp, 36 predicted proteins | sample Munlanlwell13791_FD_192502 | JGI IMG/M metagenome (GOLD analysis project Ga0265297, IMG submission 192502) | Leachate microbial communities from a municipal landfill in Southern Ontario, Canada - Leachate well 137-91 | ecosystem: Engineered > Solid waste > Landfill > Unclassified | place...
CCAGGTGATCAAACGATCCAGGTCACCTACTCCTATTGTTGCACCGGGTTGTAGCCCGTTTATGAAAAGTGAATAAATATTATCGTAAATATCCTGTTGAAAAACTATTCCGGAGACAGGAACGTCTTTGGCATCTTTAAGGACTCCTCCAAGTTCAAATGCTCCGTATTTCTGCAAGTATTCATTAGCATCTTTACAGTCTTTTAACGGCACAATACAACATCTTTCAGCACCAAGTCTCCGGATCAGTTCTTCCCTTAGTTTATATCCTGGAGGGTCATTATCAACGGCCAAATAAAATTTTTCAATTAAGAAAAGTTCATCAAAGCAATTATCAATATACTCCATTCCGACCCCACCAGCTCCATTAGGAACGCTTATAACATTCTTTATCCCGGCTTGAATGAACGACAAACAATCCATTTCACCCTCTACAATTACACACTCTTTAGAGTTAGAAATACTGTCTATGTTATAAAATATCAATTCAGCACCAGAATAAAGTTTAAACCTTTTAGCCCCATCCCGGTATTTTATATTTACTAAATTTCCATTCCTGAAATAAGGGAAACAAATAACACTTTCCTCTTTTTCAGTTTGGGGCATAAATTCAATAGCCGAACTTACCGACAATGTGTTTATAGCATCATCCAATATACCACGCCCCCGGAACCATTCAGCAGCCTTATCCGTTAGCTTAGTTTTATTTTTCCATTCGGGTATTACATAAACTTTTTTCTCCGCTTGTGGTTTATACTGAACGAAATTTACATCACAATGGAAACAATGACCTACTCCGGTTGCTGCATTAAAAGAAAAGCTCTTTGCATTTTTCTTTTTACGATCAGTAGAACATTCAGGACAAGGCAAATGATTTTCACCTGACCGTGAAATTGTCAGATCATAAATGACTTTCGTTTTAAGTGACATTATTTTCATCTGCACATTACCGATTCCGGCTTTTTGTCGTTTATCTTATTTTCATCCTTAAACCAAATTGCTTGCATTTTTTGCTTCCAATTCCTGACTTTATTTCCCTTACTATCTGTCCAATTTCCTGTTGAATAATAATTAAATGCTTTTTTCCCGGCTTCCATTTTATATCCATTTTCAAAAAAATAATTTTCAACTTCAAGAGAACTTGGATATATTACTTCTTTATTTTTCTTTTCTTTCCTTTCCTTTCCTTTCCTTTCCTTTGTTGGATTCTGTTGAACACCCGTTAACACCTGTTCAACAACTGTTGCTTTTTTACGCATTTCAGCACTAATTTTTCCGGCTTTTGACTTATTTGCTGAATTTATATTTCTGATTTCTATATTTCTATTAACCCTATCTGACCAAAAATTATTCTGATCTGATTCAAATAATTCAAATACATTTATACACTGTTCAATAAATGTTGTAACCTGTTCAACATCTATTAACATCTGTTGAGCAAGTGCTAAATAGATATATTGTTTTTTTTGCAGTTTATGTTCATTATCAGAGTGTAGCATCTCAATTATTCTCCAATAAAGACCATAACCTATTGCACCAAATTGCCCCAACATAGCCTGTATTTTCGGATCAGATGTAGGCTCGTAATCGTGAGAAAAGTAAAATGTATCTTTCATAATCTTACCTTTCTTTGTTTATGATAGTCGGCTAATTCTGAAATTTCATCCGATAACAAACCGGAAGTTCTGACATTATATAAAAGAAGTTTACAGGATTCGCCCAGGTGTTCAGTTTCGTATTTTTGACAATCAACACATAGGGTTATGAGTTCTGAATCTTTGTAGTCGTAAATTGAATTTCCTTTAATATAAATCAAGTGATGAACGTGAAGCTCTTTTCTTGTTGATCCGCATTTCTGGCATTGAAAATGATCACGCTCTAATATTTTGAGCCGTTTCATTTGCCAAATAGGCGTTTTTATTTGTTCTGCGTATGTCATAATAAAAAACCCCAACCAATTACAACGGGAACCCAGCGACAGGCTTCAGCGTGTCTTTTGGCATTGTAAAAGGAAGGGGATTTCTTTTTCATGTTACTGGGTTCCGATTACAAATGTAATCAATTTATTTACTATCTGTAAAGTAATTAGATAATTTTATTAACAACTTTCATAAATCAAAATAAGCCATAACCAGAAGTATCAAAACTATCCCGGTGATAAGGAAAATAGGGTAAAAGGCTTTCAGGAATTTCATAATTACCAATTCACAACCTGCTTAACAAACCAATAAGGATTTTTATAATTCCTATCATTTCGAAATGTCGCTATGTCTGATAGGCGACTCCTGGAATGTTGGATCGCCGGTGATGGATAAATTTCCTTGTTAATGGGGGCCGTTGTTTTAACAACCCTCATACAATTTTCTGAGTAAATAATTTGTTGTGCCATTTGAATAAATTTTAAAATTTATAATTCAAGTTTTGTCTGCTCTTCAAAAATCAATTTCATAAAGCCATTTTTAAAGTGTAATCATCCGTGTTTAATTTATATTCTGCAACCCTTTTCCCTGATCCGACTTCGATAATCTTTGATTGGATGGGATGACCGTCACGTTTTAACTCTCCGACCCTCTGAGACAAAGCATAACACCCGAATAGCTTAATCGCTTTCAGGACGGTTAGCTTTTTACCTCTTTTAAGGTATTCAAGAATCTTTGTTTTCTGGCTGTCGGGCATGGTTAAGTGATTAAAGAGTAATCGCTTTTTCTTTGATAAATCCGGATAACTTTTCAATTAGCTTTTTTGTGTCATTCAGAATGTTTTCGCCCTCCTTTGATTTCATTTCCGGTAATTGAATTGAATCAATGGTTTTGGCAAGTTCAAGAAGTTTAATTTTGTCCGGGGCCGACGCTGCTTTTTCCTCTGCCTTAATCCTATCCGCTTTCTCTTTTTTCTCTGCCTCTTTTTTGGCATTTAATTCAGCCTCCGCTTTTTCTCTTTCCTCTTTCTCTTTTTTCAGTTTTGCATCCGCCTCTGCCTTTAATTTCCGGGCCTTTTCTTCGGCATCTTTTTTAATTTTTTCGGATTTTTCCTTTTCTTCGGAAAGTGCTTTTTCTCTTTCCTGGGCTTCTTTTTTCAGCCGTTCATTTTCAATCCTGATCCGTTCTTTTTCCTCTGATTCTGCTTTTTCTTTTGCGATCCGTTCAATTTCTACCTGTTTTTCGGCCTGAATCCTTGCCTCTTTGGCTGCCTTCTGATCTTCGTAAAACTTCTTAAAGGAATCTTCCGGCATATTTTTAACATCAACAAACGTAAGGTCAATTTCAAGCGGTGCGAGAAGTGTTAACCTTTCCTCAAACCTTGCCTGGATTTGGTTTTCCCTTTGAATTTTAACAAAATTTTCCTGAGCTGACAAGTGTGCCTCAATCGGTTTAATCAAATATTCAATGACATTGTAAACACCCTGTACGGCCTTGCCATAGCGCAGGGAGTCTTCTTTCATGGCCTTGCGTGCCTTATCTGCATTGATCCTGATGTCAGCAAGTGCCAGCCTTGCCGTCCTTGCCATTTGCATTTCCCGAACCTGGGAGGCATCTGTAACAACTAAAGATTCTGCTTTTACTTTCCAATCTTCTGCCTGAGCAAAAAACGGCTGAAATCTTTCTAAAAGGTTTGTTTTCGTTTGTGGTTCAAGTGCGAAGGTTTCAACGACTTCGACCAATGATTTTTTTTCTTCGGTTTGGTTTTCCATATTGATTTTTATTTTAAAAATTCGACTTTCAAAAATTCTGTTCTTTTTTCCATCGGAGGATCAAATGTTTCACCGGTGCTTATATCTACACCGGAATCAATGATCTTTTCCCTTGCTTTTAAATTTAGTTTCAGGGTCTCTATTTGTTTGTTCAGGTCGAGCCAAACAGAATCCCCACAGGTAGAATAATCTTTCGTTGTACGGCCTGTAATCGTTATCTTTCGTCCTGATAATTCAAATGACTTTCCGAATTTCAAAGCCTCATCCATTACGTAATCTTTCACATCAGGATTTGATCTGATCGTTTTTATAATTTCTTCCAGGTCCCGGAGCCTTAATTCGAGTTCAAGCGGATTTTGATTGCCAGATAAAAAACTTTCGACTGCTGACTTTGAAACGTGCTGTATAGTGGCCTTATCAAAAGGCTTGTCTATAAATAGTTGAAGTTCGTTCATCAAAAGGGAACCTCTTCTTTGTCGAATTGTTTTGAAAACTCAACCGCTTTGTTGATTTCTTCTTTATAAGTCTTTTTCATTTTGAAGGCTTTTATTGCAGCATCTCCGGCTGAAATTTCTCTTCCGTTTATCCTGTTTATTACCTCCCTTAATTGTTTTTCAGTCATCCAGGGGCGGTTATCATTGGCGTAGGTTTTTTGTACGGGGGGTTCCGGGTTTGGGGTTTTTTGCTCTTCGGGCTTAACCTCGTGAGTAATTGCGTCCGGGTCGTCCAGGTCTTCGGTAGGAATTAGAAACGCTTGTAAAAGGCAATACTTTAAGGCTATTGACATTGCCTTGTTGTCTGCTTTATCTCCTGAATCCATTGCGGTACCGGAAATGATTGAACTGACATTGCTCCCGTCCGGGGCGTGAAATGTAAACTTGACATTCAGGGTAACATAAAACAAAGCACCACCGGCCTTACTTTGTCTTTCAACTTCTGACCGGCTTAATACTTCGGTTGTTATGAACACCTGATTATCCGCAAATGCATCATGTAGGGCGTTCATCACATCATCAATACCCCGGTACTTAAATCCCGCACCCTGGGAATTGGTTTTTGCTTTTTTAATAGGATCAACGGCTTTCATTATTAATGCCATTGCCTTAAATATTTGATTTTCCATTGGTTTATTTTATTTGGTTTAGTCTTAATTCATCATTGTAATCATCCGCTTTATCACAGTCCCTGTTGTGGGATTGCTCGATTTCATCATCACAATCCATTATTTCATCACAGATGTCGGTCATTGCTTCATCGTTTTGTTGTAATAGGCTTCCGACTGGTCAACGTGCATGTTTGACCAGATAATTGCAGCGATATACTGAGATGGAATATGTATGAAGTCTCCGGCGGGACCTCTTTCAAGCTGATGCTCTATGTACAATTTTATAACCCTGAGTTCTGGGCAAACGGCGATCATTTCAGAAGGGAATTTTGATTCAAATCGCTCTTTTAGTTCAGCGATTGTAAGGGGTCTGGTTTGTGGATTCATAGTGTTAGCTTTTTTTACTTCATTATTTACTGCCGTCAAGACTCTTTTAAAGTCTGTGATTTGCGGGTTTCTTTTGCGAATGGTTACTGTTGTCATATATATAAATCTTTTGGGTTTCTTACATGGCAATTACCGTATTTATCCCGGATAATTATATTTCCAAACCTATCTATTGATTCGATTTGTCCTCTTTCCCTCATTTCTCCGATATAGAAATAGCAGTGATCTCCGGGTTTCATGTTCTCTTGGAAGTTCTTGTTTTGTTGATTTTTCAGGATAAACCAACAGACAACAAGAAATGCAATAATCAGGATGATACTTAATAGCGTTTCCATGTTACTTATTTTTAATTATCCTTTTTACTTCCTTGTTTACTGAAATCCTGATGAATTCCGACAGAGTTTCTTTGATTTTATCGGCTGCTTTTTGCCATGAGGATTTTTCTTCTGAGTTCATTCTCATGTTCAATTCTGTGTCTTTTTTCATGTGTGTTATTTTTTTTGGATAGGCAAATGTAAAGACTATTTATTCAGATTCCTAATTTTGTTAACAACTTTTTAAATTATTTTCCTGTTTTGGGTCGTTTCTTCCAATTCCCGGAGTTTTTTATTAACAAGCAATTCAAGTTCCGGGTTGTAAAAGATCTCTTTGCAATACTTTTGAGAAATGATGTCGAGTTCCTGAACCGACTTACAGTTTTTTACTTTTGATTCAATAGTTTCCATGCTTTTTGTCGTTAAAAGATTTACAAATATATCCCTGTTTTTTCAGTTCCAAAGAATACGTGAACATATTTTGAGTTGACCCACAGGTATCAATATTGGGGCTGTTTAGTTTAGTACACTTAATACAGTCCGCAACCCTGATAGATGGTTCTTCTTTTTCGCACGAAATAAGCATGATTAAAATAATAGTCGAAACGGTCCACACTAAAACAAGAAGTACCTTTTTGATAATATCTGATTTCATAAGTTTTACTTTTAAGTGGTTTATAAAATACTTTCTTCGAGACGGCTGTATATTTCTGTTAATCTGCACGCACTATCAATTAGGTTTTTGACTTCCGTATGTGGTATTCCTATGTCGATTATACGGCGGTACTGCTTAAGAATTTCATCCCTTTGAAAAGTCAGGGCGTTTTGAATGGTCTGGATTTCCTCTTTTTTAAGTTTAATCGCAACTTCTCCCGGTTGCAGGTCAAATGCTTCTGTTTTTGTCATGGTTTTTCCTCCGATTTTTGTAAATTGTTTAAATATTCTATTGCTAATTGTGCTGGAAATTTTATAACTTCAAGTTCGGTATTTTTCATTAATTCAATACCAATTTTTTGATCTCCCGGAATAAGAATCGGATAACGTGTGTGGTTTTCAAGCATATATAGGCTGCCTTTAAACTTAACAATGCTATGTCTGGGAATGTGTATGGCCTTCATGGTTAAATTATTTTAAGGTTTTTAAATAGTTCTTTATGTCTTTTTTACATTGTTTTTTTTCTCCGGGTAGATTATTTTCCGGGTTCCAGATAGTTTCGTAATAGGATTCAAGAAGGTTATTTGCTTCGAGTGTTTGCACCTTTTCGGCCTTATGTATGACAGAACAGGACGAAAATAAAATAACAATTAACAGGAAAATTAGGGTTTTCATGATTATGAGATTTTATTGTTATCATAATATTTTCTCCACAATTTCCCATTAATAATAGATTGCCTTCCGTTTATTGATTTAGGTGAATTGCTTTTAAGTTCCCATGTATGTAATATTGGATCATAACAAGATATTCCTAAATATCTTATTCCTCTTCTTGTCGGCATTCTTAATTCTGTATTACGGATATTGATACTATCCCTTACCTCTGAATGATCCTTAAAACCAATTTTTGAAAGAAATAAGTATATGTTTTCCGCGTGTCCGGTCAGGTTGAATGGCTTTAGATTAAAAGGATAATCCGATATTGTTTTTCCTGCCGGAGAAATTTTTAGCATTAATTCTTTTACTAATTTCTTTACGTTTTCTATTGATACGTATTGAAGATTGACCCTGATTGTCAATGAATCAAAGCTTTCATAATCATTACCAGCTATGTGGTAAACAATTCTTTTCAGATTTTTCATTTTCTTTGGTTTTTTTTGACTTAATTAATTGAATTTATTATATTTATAACTCGTTCTTTGAAATAAAACAGATTAGAAATTTCTGAAATAATGTCCGTTTGCTTCTGAATAGTCCATCATAAGATCATTAGCAGCACGCTCCCAGTCAATGTAATAAAAAGGCCATTCTTTTGGTATTGTACAAGTTTCTTCTGCCATGTCTTCTGCAAATTCGGCATTGGTATGGCAACTTCCACTGTACGAATCATCCACATTTGAAATTTTAATATCACATTCAACGGCAGAATTTAGAATGTCGAGATCATTGCAACCGTTATAGTCTGCAATTTCTTCCAAGAGGTCGTTGTCCTGTAAATTCGGATAGTCCGACAGTTCTTCCCAGTCAATAACTTCCCAGATAATTTCGTCAACACCTACGTTTTCGTCATTTTTAATTTCCGGGTATTGTTCTTTTAATTCTTCGTAAATTTGTTCTTTTATTGATTCATCTGAACCAATTAAGACGGTGCAATCAATTTCGTAATTGCCTAATTTTGCCGATACTGTAATTTTTGCTTCCATAATCTTGTTTTTTTAGGGTTTGTTTACAGGCCAAAGCGGCCTGTTCTCACAATTTATCCGGACTTGAAACCGGCCTAATTTACTTTATGTTTTTTGCATAACATAAAAAACTTCATCGTGATAAAATTAAACCAATTAGTAAGTATTTTTTTTTCTTGTTTTTCGGTTGCGTTGTCCGGTATTGACTTCCATAACTTCGCTAATTGAATGATTTTATAATTCATATAGTCGATATTTATTGACGAGGGAAGCCCCATTAACCAATCTTTAAAGGCTTCATATTCACCAATCCGGACAATTTCGTATCTTTTTTCGTTCCTAAATGTATTTAGTACAAATTGTAATTTTTCGGGGATGGTCATTTTTTCGGTATCTTGCCCATATTCTAATCCATCAATACAATAAATAATATATTGAAAAACCGGGTGTTTAAAATCGTTTGTTTTCATAACTTTATGGTTTTAAATTGTTTTGTTTGACAGAGATTAAAAATATAAAAGAGAATACTATAAACAAAGGAAAAGTAATTAAGAACAAAGTAATTGAGTCATAAAGAGCTGAAACAATCACCCCGGAGAAAAAGAATAAGGAAAGATAAAAGATCAGGTTTTTCATATAGGTAAATTTACAATCTTTCCCTTTTTTAGTTTAATAAACATATAAGTATTTGGAAAATTAAATTTTACTTTTGCTGATGCCTGTTCTAAGGTATCACATAAATAAGTTTTAATAATTTCATTATTTGAGTTAAGGGCGTGATATTGTGTTTTGGTTATCATATCTTTGTGTTTGACGAAGTAAAGATAATACAATTGTATAGACATTCGACAAAAGAATAAAAATATTTTCTTATTGAAAATGAAGTAGTTAGCCAACCTTATGTAAATACATTCTAAATAGGAGGGAAAATAATCGCTAATTTTTAACCAAAATCATTTTTTAATGAAAAAGTAATAATCTCCTTTGTACATCTTATTAGTCAACTCTATGACTGAATTAATGTACTTTATTGCCTTATCAGAAAAGGTATAAGTGAAATGATCCTTAATTAAAAACCCGTTTTTTACAAAAAGATAGGTATAGTAGAAAATAGTACACTTTGATGGGTATATCCTCATTAACTCAATCATTCTAAAAGAATCACCGGCTTTAAAGTGATAAACAGAAATAAGAAAATAAGCCCTGTTTATTGTTAATCCCTCCCTGGGTATCGCATTCGTTGCGTGTCTAAATGCTATTGCAAACTTCAGATGATCGTTTAATCCTTGTTCCATTTTAAAATTAAAACCGATTTCAGTATAACACAACTTTAAACTTTAACCCAATTTTGACCGATATTTGTATTAAATCAGTTAGAGAAAACTAACTAAAATACGTAAAAACTACGTGAATCACGTAAAAAAAGTAAGTGGAACACGTATATATAAGTGAAACAATATTTTATAACTCATTGATTATTAAGACTAATGTATTTTTGTCTCATTTTCTCCCTCTTTTTGACTTATTCAGATCTGTTTTTTGGATAAGATAATGGTTTATAAAGCATTTTTCCGACCTATTTAGTTCTTTTCTTAGCTTGTTTAATCCGATCCCGGACAGTTCTGATACTGTTTTCAGGTCGGTTGTGGGGTCAATTTCCCATGTTTTTAAATTCAATAGAATATACATTTAATACCCATCTACCGGTTTAGATGCAATATTATGATGTTTTAATAATCAAGTAAAGAGATGGATTAATTTAAACGTCCAAGACGAACGATCAGGGGCGGGGTGATAGTTTACATTGCATAAAAAAACCGGGTTGTTAGCCCGGTTAATTGGTTGTGATAGTGGTTTTTAAAGGTTTATATAAATGTCTGATATTTCCTGATCTGTGATTCCTAAGTAGATTCTTGTCACGTCTGAATGTGTGTGATTAAAGATTTTAGACAACATAATCAGTGATCTTTCAGAGTTGTTATCCATTTCCCAGACGTGCCTCCCAAAGGTTTTACGGAGACTGTGGGTGCTAAAATTACCTTTAATCCCGTATTTCTTCTCAATCCGCTTGAACTCCTGATTAATGTACTGAACAGTAAACACTTGACCTTTTTTACTGACAAATATTTTACCGGCTTTTAGGTTCCTGTTCCGGGCCATTATTTCTTTGAGTGTAGGACTGACCGTTATTGTTCTTGTTTTGCCGGTTTTGCCCTCCTGAATTTCAAATGAATCACCGGATATTTGTTCCCATGTTAGAGTTAGAATATCACCTATTCGTAGCCCCGTATAGCACCCCACAGCGACGATCAGCGCAAAGGTATCCCGGTTATCCCTTTCGAGCTTTAGGATGAGACTTTGAGCTTCATTCCAGGCCAGGGCGTTGCTTGTGTGTTTCGATCCTTTGAGGCTCATTTGTTTATAAACTTTTTTGCAGAAACATAGTAATCGTCTGACTTTAAGAACTGATTCCAGTCGTTTCCGGTGTTGTGCAGACAAGAATTAAATTCCTCCTGCGTCATCTTCGTTGTCCGGTATTTAATACCATTGACTATGAGTGTGAAGGTTCTTGTAGATTTGTTTGAACCTACTTTTATTTCTTTTCCTGTAATAGTTGTAAGTGTTTTCATTGTCTTTATGTTTTTAAATGTAAATACAAAGATAACACATTTACTTTCACTTGTCAAGTATTATTTTGTTAAATTATGTAATATATTTTCATTCTAAATAAGACTACTTGACTATCAATTACTTATATCATTATCCTTATTTCACTTAGTGCATTAGTGAAACAAAAGAGATATAAAGAATGCACGGTGCCCATTTGGGCACCACGGGTATTTTAAAGCGCATAAATAACACTACTGATTTAATGTGCCTTATCCAGGCAAGGAGGATCAGAATTATTATGCCTTAACCGGTTTGAAAATTTTCGATTTTGTAGGGGGGGTGGGTGTCGCAAGAACCGTCTGGGATTGCGCCGCCGGTCGTATATGGGCGATTAAATGACTTTTCGGCTCCACACAATTTTATGGATATTACACATACATAAAATTGAATATATTATTTTGGAATATAATAAAGGAGGGGGGGGTATTATTACATTAGGGGTAATTGTCTTATAATGTTTTGAGATTTCAACTATTTCATTAGGTAATGTAAATTTTTCTGCAATTAACTCTATATTTACAAGTTCATTTTCTGATATTGCGTAAAAAACACATCCACCTGTTCCAAGATAAAGAGAATGGGGTATTAATTTTTGTTTTGTGGTTCCTATAAAACTTACTGAAAGTTTTGGTTTCTTTACCTTGAATATTTTTTTATAACCACCTTCAAGACAACGTTTATTTTTCACACACCGTTGTTCTTTTGTAAATGGGACTAAAGATATTTCGAGAGAAATACTATTGAATAATTCTTATTTTTCGTTCATGTTTCTGTTTTAATCGGTAAATTTCTTTTTCAAGTCTAAAAGTTCATTTTCAGTGAAGTCTTTTATAAGGTTTTCTTTGCAGTTTATACACTTGTAATTGTATAAATAATATGTCTGATTTCCGGGGTATAGTTGTTCGTAATTTGCAGACACATTGTTCACCTTCCAATCTCCAAAAGTTTCACCAACTTTAAACATTGGTTGAGTGTCAACCTGAAATTCAAGTTTTTTGATTTTATACTTTTGTTCATATAGAATTTCCCGGATTTCTTTTATTTCCTTTTGTTGTTCTTCGTATTTTGATTTTTTAATAAACATAGTTACCTCCTTTTTAAATTACAATTTTTTTCGATAGTTTTTGTGTGGTTTTTAAAAATCCAATGGTTGCCATCTTTGCAGTTATAACAATGATAACCCATTGCTGATTCGTCGCAGAACAGACAGTCATTACAACTTTTTTCAATTATTTCCGTTCGCCCTTGACATTCTTTTATCAGTTCTTCCAGGGAATAGTAAACTGACATTCCAAGTTCATTGGCGAGTTCAACTTCTTTGTCGGCCCCATTACTTTCGCCGGGTAGTCTTATGACGCAATTACAGACCCTTAGCCACTCGATGTCGAGTTCAAGCCACTTCTCATAGGGTTGTGGGTATTTCGTGTGCTGGAAGTGAGAATAAAGCGGATTAAACGGTATAAATCCGTTATTTATTAACTCGTTGGTTACCCTCATTGATTCTTCGACGTTCTTTTCGATGTCTCCCTTTGAATATGGACAGGAAATATAGACTTTTATCATTTCTTTAGTTCTTCTTCTAATTTTTCACGAATTTCAGTTAGGCCGCCTATGGCGGTTTTAAATATTTCAAATGCTTTGAGCGGAAGCATCGCACTCTCCGGGTTTTACCGTTCCTTTAACCGATTCGCCGGAATTACACTTTTTTCGTTTCTCGTTGTGAGCTTTTACCGCATCGTTATATCCCATAACATACATATTTATTTGATGGTATGCGTAGGTATGACCGTGTTTTTTTCGTATAATTTCTTCTGCTTGGTCAAATGTTATCTTTTTCATCTTATTCAGGTTTAATTGGTAAACGACAATTAGGACAAATAACTGTTTTAATAGCATTGCAACCGATACTGAAAATACCGCATTTGCAATATTGTTTTTTCTTGGTCGGTTTAGTGTTCTTTTTCATTCTCTTTTGAATTTTCGTTTTAAAGCACTTATCCTGATTCTTAAATAATCTATGATAACTTCATCAATGATATTGTCTTTTTTCTGTTTGTCACACCATCGGCATAATGCCCATAGGTTTGATTTCTTGTTTGAACCTCCCTTGCTTACCGGGATTTTATGATCTATTACAAGTTGACTCTCAAATGTTGGGTGTGAACCGCAAATCTGGCAGGTATAATTATCCCTTTCAAGAATTAACTTTCGGAGTCTTTTTGATGTACTCTTGCGCTTGAATTTCATTTCCCTGTGTAGAATTTGTATATCTTTTCGGCAGCTTCAACAAGTTCATCACTTGTTAATATTGCCCCCATGTTGTTTCTTAAACTTGTTGCTTTTTCTATTGCAAGTTTTCTCCGACTGTCTTTTAGGTCTTTTACCTGGAGTCGGAGTTTGTCGATTGTTGCCTGAGTGAAATGGGATCTCTTTTCGAGTTCTTCCTGAAATATAATGTTTGCGAATTTCACTTTTTCTTCAAAATCTGTTCTTAGTTTTTTGAGTTCTTCGTTTTGTGCAAGTTCTTTTTTAAAGAGTTTTTCACTCAATTCGTTAATCTCTTTTTTAAAATTAGAATTCCAGATTTCGGAATCCTTATAAAATAAGTGAATCGTTCGGTTTTTATTCCGGACAGATATTCCTAACCAGATAATTGAAATGATTAAAGCAAAGATTGCTCCAAGAGAAACAACCACGTAGTTGTTCTCGATAAATTCCGAAATGTTTAAAATGATGTTTTCCATGTTGTTTGTGTTTAAAGTTGTTTACTTAAAATTTCCTCAAATAATTTTTCTGTTTCTTTTGAATAGGGAGTTATAAACTGATGACCTCCAATACCGAATACTATTTCATCCTTTTCATCATCGTCATTAGTTGATACCCAATACCAGGATAAATCTTCTTCCCGAAAAGACAGATCGGTGTATTCGTCCGGTTGTTCAATTCCAAGATCATCGTTTCTTTTGTTGCGGATCGCTATTTTAACTGAGTTCATCATGGTTTCTTGTTTAATTCTATAATTCGTTTTTCTTCGTTCAAAGCAATAGTAGCCAAAAGGATTGATAGATCACGAAAAAGATAAATTTTACCCGGTTCTTTTTCTTCTTTTATAACCCTAAGCAGATTGGATCGGTTTTCTTTTTCTTCGTCTGTAATAACTCTTTGATTGATTCAATTTCTGGATTTATAATCTGTTCCGGTTTGTTTAAAATTCCCATCACCAAAGAGTGTTGTTCTTTGATGGACTTTATAAAATTCTTCACCTCTTCCGGGTTTGATATATCCAGGAATCCTGAAATAACTGCAAACTTTTTATTTCTGTCTGATGTGTCAATGTGCCTGATTTCAAAGGAGTTTGTGAGTAGAGACATAAGTATAAATTTAAAAAATTAGATTAAACAAGTCAAGAATTATTTAGTTAGATTTATCTAACTATCATTTACCAAATCTGTGCAAAATCCAACAAGTGATGAGTAAAAGTATCATGAAAAAGAAGTACCCCAAAACTAATATCATAACCAACGCAAAGGGTAACAATAACCACCACCAAGATATTCCGGTAGTGAGTATTATTCCTACAATAGAACCAAAAATAAAAAGGTATAATATTTTAGTCCGGGTACTCATCTGTCGTTAAATGTTTCAATGTGTGACTTCTGAAATTCTCCCCACCATTTACCACATAACTCTGGATTACGACCAATCCATATAACTCCCCACCAAAGAAATATTATAAAAGCACATTGTAGATATAATTTGAATTTTAACCAAAACTGTATCATCTTTTCTCCTTTGTAAAAAAGTACAATGTGATTATGAATAGTGCCGGGGGGGCGAATACTTCTGCTAAAAGCAAAATAACTTCCATCAATCCCCAAAAGGTTGGTTCTTCTGTCATATATTTAGTTTTTTCTTAATTTCATCTAAGTCTTTTAACATCTGCCTTACTGCCGGGTTCTGCATTGATACCGTTTCGTTTTCCTTTTCCCTGATACCCGACTTGTGATCCCAATAACCCAATAAAATACAGATGAATAGAAACAAAAGGATCATAACTGGGAATGTCAAGTACCAATATTCAAACATGAAATCCCGAAAAGGACTTTTATGGAGTGATTTCACGGAGATATAACCAAGAAGAAGGAATTGAATATAATTTATGTACATTCGGCTTCGATCAATAGAAACTTTCCATCGGATCAGTGTTTTTTTGTTTATCTTTATTTTATTCTTCATGGCTGAACTCTTTTTCAAGATAATCAGTTAAACTCTCAATCTTTTTACAACGGATGATCCTTGCAAAGCAGACAATTAGATATTCCATACAGAAATAAATACAGATTAATGCAAAAAGAACAATGGCAAGTATCGCTGCAAATGGAGTGAGTAGTTTTTTCATAATTACCATCCTCTGAAAATATCAAATTGTGATTGAATTAACTTCTCTTTTTTCTTTTCACTCATCTTAACTTCCCGGCTTTTGAAATATAGCCTGACAGAAGATTTGAAGTAGTTGAAATAAGCAATAACCAATATTAATATTCTTTTCATTACTTTTTGATTAACGTAAAACCTTAATTATTAGGGTTTATCAATCATTTAAAGATATTACTTTCCTCATTAAGTAAATCCATCTCCCATCTTGAAAGTTTAAAATACATTGCATTTGCATTTTCCGTTGCTTGTTTTATGGTTGTTGCACCCGGTATTACAAAAACACCTTTGTTTATTAACCAATTCAAAGCAATCTGAGAACACGTAACATCATAATCCATTGCTAATTGATTAAGAAAATATATTAATTTCTTACATTTTTTTAGTTCTGTCTGGCTAAACTTATCAGAATATTTTCTCATTCCGGCACTTTCAATTTTTCCTGGATCATCGTGAAATTTCCCAGTTAAAATACCCTGTGCCAACGGAGAAGAAGCGATAATGGAAATGCCAAGTTCATTTGCCGTTTCTAATACTCCATTTGTCTCTATTGACCGATCAACAAGGTTATACCTTACCTGATTAGAAACAAGTGGAACATCGTGTTCTTTTAATGCTTTCCATGCAGTCCTCATTTGTTTAGCGGAGAAGTTGCATACTCCTACGTGTCGAACCATTCCTTTCCAGATAAGTTTTGCCATTTCCTTCATCTGGCTTTCAATACTTGAAAAGGAAAGCGGATTATGAACCTGATAAAGAGTTATTGGATAAGGGTATAATTTGTTGATTCTGTCATGTATGGAATTTCGGATATTTTTTGCGGTTCGGAATACAGGCCACCACTTCGTGGCAATCTTAATATCGTTGTCATTCACATAACCACAGTGGTAAAGATTATAGGAAAGTTCCTGTTCTGAATTTCCGTAATGTTCAGCGGTATCAAACCAATTTACTCCCGATATTAGGGAGGTATGAATAATGCTCCGAATGACGGTATTTGATGGCTTTTCAAAATACCCCTTACTGTCGAATTGCCAACAGCCAAGTCCGACAGGAGACAGTATTAAATCTGACTTACCAAGTTTACGAAGGTTGGTTGACATTAGATAAATTTTGATAATATTTCAAGATTTTCACGGAAATATTTAATTTGAGTATTCAATAAGCATTTTTGCTTTATTAAAACTTCACAAATCATTGACGGTTCTTTACTAATTTCTTCAACTGGTTCTTCTTTTGATGGAGGGATATTATCAATATCTTCAAGAATTTTCCTAAATTGTAAATTAGCGTCTCTTAAATCAGATAACATTTTATAAATTTCCTCTTTATACTCTCGCATAAATGTGGTTTTTTGCATTTCATTCGTTTCCATAATTTTTATTTTTTAATTGTTAATATATTTATTTTTCTTTTTGTATTTATCGTAACGATAGAATGTTCCGCAATCCCGGCAGAGCGCAAGATTTTCCGGTATCTCCATCTTTAAACCTTGTTTGCGAATCCACCTCATTTTCTTTCCGTTCCATATCTTCCAGAACGGTTGTTCAAACACGTTACCTACTTCATAAAAGGTAATACAGGTAACAAGCGATCCATTTGTATTTAAAGTGTTAAAACTGAACGGTGCGGTACAATGCTGTTCCTCTACAAAGTTCTTTGGCATGGTACAATGCTGTTCCGTACCTGGATTGTTGATTGATATAAACCCATCCTCGATACCTTCTATATGTTGATTGGTTACGTTTTGAATTTCGATCCTGATGGGACTATCCTTTTTTCTTTGTAGCCAATATTTCGCCCTTTCCGGGTCAAACAATGATACCCGGACAAAGTGCAGATACTTGAATTTTGACAGTTCATATTCCAATTCCTTTGTTAACCGATCACCATTTGTTGTGATATGGCAACGGATTTTGTATTTATCTGCAAGTTCAACGAACTTTACAATATCTGGGTGAAGTAGTGTTTCTCCCCGGCCGGTAAAACTCATTTGCCGTATGAACCAGCGGAAGAACCCCATCCGCTTTAAGAAGCCATCAAATTTTTTATAGTCCATGAAATCCGGCTGTGCCTTCCACCACCTTTGGTAGTCGTCCTCAATGATACCGGGTGCGTGGTTGGGGCAAAATTTACAACGGCGGTTACAAGGGTTTGTGATATTACAAGTTAGCTGCATAGGTAATATAGAATAACCATTTGCCAATTTGTAAATGAATAACTTAAATCTGTTCGGCGGTTTTTTGCTCATTTAAAAGTTCTTTGTTTTCGTAAATATTTCCGATTATTTCAACTGTGCCATCACCGATGACAGGGTTTTCCAATCTGACTACCACTTCGTGACCAAAAACACTATAAATATCGCCCTCGTAAATTTCTTTTCCTTTTGTATCCTTCTTGCCGGTGAATTGCATTACCTTCCATTCTTTTAATCCATACCGTTTTTTAGCAAAATCCTCATTCGTTAATATTGATAAGACATCTACGGATTGTGGGCGTGCAACAAGAAATTCATATCTCATT
>Ga0265297_10006246_pt1 | contig 17460 bp, 14 predicted proteins | sample Munlanlwell13791_FD_192502 | JGI IMG/M metagenome (GOLD analysis project Ga0265297, IMG submission 192502) | Leachate microbial communities from a municipal landfill in Southern Ontario, Canada - Leachate well 137-91 | ecosystem: Engineered > Solid waste > Landfill > Unclassified | place...
AAAACATTACAAAGATATGCAGGATATGGAGTTTACTATTCAAAAAAACGTACTCTTTATTTTGCAGGCAAGAAACGGAAAGAGAACCGCAGCAGCATCAGTAAAAGTTGCTGTTGATTTAGTAAAGGAAAAACTTATTACAAAGGAAGTTGCTTTGCTCAGAATTGACCCAAATCAGCTCAATCAGCTTCTTCATAAGCAGTTTGACCCAATAGCGTTAAACAAGGCAGAAGCTATCGTACAAGGTCTCCCAGCGTCTCCAGGGGCTGCCGTGGGAGAGATAGTCTTCACTGCGTCCGATGCATTTGAAAAGACAAAGAAAGGTCTAGATGTCATTCTTGTGAGAACTGAAACTTCTCCCGAAGATATAGACGGGATGCATAGTGCAAAAGGAATTCTCACGGCACGTGGAGGTATGACTTCTCACGCAGCTGTTGTTGCAAGAGGTATGGGAACCTGTTGTGTTGCCGGATGTTCTGACTTGACCATAAATGAAAAAGCAAAAACTTTGGTGGTAAAAGATAAAGGAATTACTTTGAAAGAAGGAGATTTTATTTCTCTAGATGGTTCTACTGGAAAAGTTTATGAAGGAAAACTTACTACAGAAGATCCAGAACTTTCTGGCGACTTTGGAACTATCATGGCTTGGGCTGACAGCTTTAGAAAAATCGGAGTGAGAACAAATGCAGATACTCCGACAGATGCCAAAATGGCAAGAAAATTTGGCGCAGAAGGTATCGGACTTTGCAGGACAGAACATATGTTCTTTGAAGGCGATAGAATCAAAGCAGTCAGAGAAATGATTCTTTCAAATGATGTAGAAAGCAGAAAGAAAGCTCTCGCAAAACTTCTTCCATATCAGAGAGAAGATTTTGTTGGCCTATTCCACACCATGGAAGGATTTCCAGTAACTGTGAGATACCTGGATCCACCTCTACATGAATTCTTACCTACAAAAGAAAAAGATATAGCAGAACTTTCAAAAGAAATGAAAGTCAGCGTGGAAGTCTTGAAAGCAAAAATAGACGACCTTCATGAATTTAATCCTATGCTTGGCCATAGAGGTTGCAGACTTGCTATCACATTTCCGGAAATTTATGATATGCAGACAAACGCCGTGATAGAAGCGGCAATACTCGTCAGTAAAAAATGTCCTATTTGCGGGAAGAAACACAAAGTAGTTCCAGAAATTATGATTCCTCTTGTCGCTACGACAAAAGAATTTTCAATTTTGAAAGACAGCGTTGTCAAAATAGTTGAAGCAAAACTTAAAGTTGCAAAGATTAAAATGAATTACAAGATTGGAACAATGATAGAAGTTCCTAGAGCAGCTCTTGTCGCAGACAAGATAGTGGAAGCAGGTGCAGAATTTTTCTCTTTCGGCACAAACGATCTCACTCAAATGGGTGGGGGACTTTCTAGAGATGACGCAGGAAAATTCCTCAAAGAATATGTCGCTCAGAATATTTATGAATTTGACCCATTTGAAGTTCTTGACCAAGAGGGAATTGGCGAACTCATAAGAATTGCTATTAAGAAAGGTAGAAGTATAAAAAAAGATTTGAAGGTTGGAATTTGTGGAGAACATGGCGGGGAACCTAGAACCGTAGAATTCTGTCACAGAGAAGGATTCACTTATGTATCCTGCTCACCTTTTAGAGTTCCTATTGCACGACTTGCAGCCGCCCAGGCAGTGATAAAAGAAAAGAAGAATAAATAAGAAAAACGAATCAAAAGCCCCGCGCATCTGATGCGCGGGGTTTTTAATAAAGATTTAATTTTATAGCAAAAATAAATTTATTTGTTATAATACATCCCATTTGATCAATAAACTTAAAGCAGACATATTTTTAAAAAGATACACTATCTATTTTATAGGTTCAATGATAGTGGCTTTTTTTAGTTATTTGTTTTATCCAATTTTAGGACGTATTTTATCTCCTGCAGATTATGGAGATTTGCAAGCTCTTATCTCGCTTATTGCACAATTCACAATAATATTTGGGGCTTTTTCTGTTGTAGCGGTGAATATTACCGCAAACACAGAAAATTCATATGAAAGAGACGCAGTTCTTGGAGAATTACAGAAAATAGCTTTTTGGATTATAGTAGCAACTTTTATTATTCTTTTGCTGTCTATTTCAGAATTAAAATCTTTTTTTAATTTTTCTTCAGTATATCCCCTTATAGGTCTTGTTATTATTTTACCAATAAGTGCTATGGCAACTTTTAGAAATGCATATCTCCAAGGGAGCGGTCTTTTTAGACAACTTTCAATTTCAGGAATTATATCTTCATTAGGGCGATTAGTTTTTGCGGTTGGATGTATTCTTTTAGGGCTTGGTGTAATTGGAGCTACACTCGGTATTATATTGTCTGGACTTGCTGTTCTAATTTATCTCTATTATCAAACAAAAGATTCACTTAATTTAAGTATAAAATCAAATCTTCATATATTAGAAAAGGGAAGTATTAAAAAAGAATTAAAATATGGCGTATTAGTATTTTTTGCTACAGTACTTATAACTTTTTATCACACCTCAGATGTTCTTATTATAAAACATTATTTTAATTCAGTTGACGCAGGTCTTTACAGTGGAATTTCTGCAATAGCAAAAATACTTTTTTTTGCTATAGGTCCAACTTCAGCAGTATTACTTTCTTCTATTAAAATCAAGCAATCTTTTAAAGAAAATGCTTCAGTTCTCAAAAAATCTTTGATTATTTCGTTAATTGTAGGTGGAATAGGAATCTTTATGTTTAGTACATTTAGTGCTATGATCATATCGCTTATGGTAGGCAAAGAATACGCTTCTTTTGCGCATTATCTACCAAAAGCAGGATTAGTTATGTTCCTTGCGGCTGTTGTAAATATCTTTATCTTTTATTTTTTAGCTTTGCGCAGGTTTTTTATCACAGCGCTTTCATTAGTTGGAATGTTTTCTCTAGGATTCATTTTATTTCAAGGTCATACTAATATTGATGCAGTGCTAAACAACTTAGTCATTTCCCTTGTTTTCATAATTATTTTATTGATAGTTACATATGCAAAAGATTATTTCCACAATAATACCTGTTTATAATGAAGAAAAAAATATACCACTTATAAATTCAGAACTACTGAATGTTTTTTCGACCTTACCTTATGATTATGAAATTATTTTTGTAAATGATGGATCTAAAGATAATTCACAGCAAATTATTAATGATTTTATTAAAAAAAATAAAAAAACTAAGAGTATTGAATTTTCAAGAAATTTTGGTAAAGAAATGGCAACTACTGCGGGACTCAATCATTGTAAGGGGGATTGTGCTATTTTGATAGATGCAGATTTACAACATCCAGTAGAAATAATTCCTAAATTTATAATGGATTGGGAAAAAGGTTTTGATGTAGTTATTGGTATAAGAAAATCTTCTAAAAGCGATACATTTATAAAAACATTTGGATCTAAATTATTCTATAAAATAATGTCAAAGATTTCTGATACAGAAATCGCACCAAATTCCACCGATTTTCGTCTCATTGATAGAAAAGTAATAGATGCTTTTAATCAATGTACAGAGAAAACGAGAATTACTAGAGGCCTCATAGCTTGGCTTGGTTTTAAGAGAAGTTTTGTTGAATTTGAAGCTAATGAACGAGCTCACGGCAAGGCCTCTTATAGCACTATTAAACTTATTAAATTAGCTCTTTCTAGTTTCGTGGCAATGAGTCTCTTTCCATTGAAAATTGCTGGCTATTTGGGTATTTTTATAACTCTTTTGTCAGGAGTTATTGGTGTTTTTATTTTTATTGAAGATTTTTTACTAAAGGATCCTTTAAACATGGGTTTTTCATGGCCCGCTATGCTTGCCTTATTAAACATGTTTCTTATCGGTATTATTTTGTCTTGTCTTGGTCTTATAGCTCTTTATATTGGTTCGATTTCTCGGGAAGTTTCTAATAGACCTATGTATGTGGTAAGAAATAAAAATATTTAAAATGGAAAGTCCAAAAATTTCAGTTGTAATGCCGGCTTATAATGCCGAAAAATATATAGCGGAAGCTATTGAGAGTATTTTAAATCAAACATTTAGAGATTTTGAATTTATTATTATTGATGATGCTTCAACCGATAATACGGGAAAGATTATAGCTGAGTATGCCAAAAAAGATAACCGTATAAAGGTTTTTACGAATGAAAAAAATTTATATATATCAAAAACATTAAATTTGGGACTTAGTTGTGCTCAATCGGAAATAATTGCACGTATGGACGCAGACGATATTTCTCTACCAGAAAGATTGGAAAAACAGTACAAAAAAATAACAGAAAATAATGACATAGCGGTTGTTGGAACATATATAAGAGTTATTAATGAAAAAGGGGATTTTTTATACATTAGGAAATATCCTTTAGAGGATAAAAAATTAAAAAGAAATATGTTTAAATATAGCCCTTTTGCCCACCCCGTGGTAATGTATAGAAAAAAAGTGGTTATTGAATTTAGAGGTTATCTACCTGTTTATTCACCATCTGAAGATTTAAATCTTTGGTTTAGAGTTGGCACTAAATATAAATTTGCCACCGTGCCGGAAGTTCTTTTTGAGTATAGATTTTTCTCTGATTCTCATAGTAATAGAAAACTAAAAACGGTCGAAATAAAAACTTTAAAAATGAGATGGTATGCGTATCGTCACCAAGGTTACAAACCAAGTTTCTTTGATGTTATATATAATATAGGGCAAGCGTCAACATTGTTTATTATGCCGACTAAAATGCGGATTTCATTATTTAATTTTATTAGAAGGTATATTTAATTATGCATAGCATTATCATTGTCTCCCATAAGTTTTTAACTCAACCAGATGATGATTTGGTTTCTTTTCTAAATAAAAATAGGTATAGAAATGTTTTACATGTCAGACATAGTTTTTCTGATGCCCCGGATAGATGTAGTTATTACTCTTGGTATAAAGAAGGAAAATTATATAGAGAAGAGCGAACGGGGGATTATAAGAAATGTATTGAGCCGTTGATATATATAAAAGAATTGCTATTCACTTTTAAATGGATATATCGGGAAAATATTAAATGGGATTATTATATCGGAATGGATGGGTTGTGTGTTTTTTTTGGAAATTTTCTCCGATTTTTAAGAAAAATAGATAAAACTATTTATTGGGCAATAGACTTTGTTCCAGAAAATCGTTTCGATGGAAAATTTAAAAATAAAGTTTACAATTGGATAAATACACAAGGTTATAAAAGATCTGATGAAATGTGGGATTTGTCACCAAGGATGATAGAGGCACGGGAAAAATTTTTAAATATAAAAAAAACCGATTACAAATTACATAAAATTGTTCCTTATGGTGTTTGGTTAGATAGGATAAAAAAATATTCTTATAAGGAATGTGAAAAAAACACCTTGGTCTTCATGGGACACTTGTTAGAAAAACAGGGGGTACAACTGGTTATTGAGGCAATACCAGAGATAATTAAAAAATTTCCAGATTTTAAATTTAAAATTATTGGTGGCGGGAGCTATAAATCAACTTTGGTAAAATTATCTGATAGTTTACGAGTTAGTCAATATTGTGATTTCAAAGGTAAAATTGATAACATAGAATTATTAGAAAACGAGATTGCTAAATCTTGTGTGGCCATTGCTCCCTATATTAAAAAATTAGATACTTGGACATATTATGCTGATCCTGGTAAAGTAAAAACCTATTTGGCTTGTGGAGTACCAGTTTTGCTTACTGATATTCCTTGGAATGCCAAAGAAATAGAGGATAATCAATGTGGAAAAATTATAACTGAAAATAAAGATAATCTTATTAATACCATTGCAGAATTTATGAATAGCACTTATAATCAAAAATATAGAACTAACGCAACCAAATATTCCCAAAAATTCAATTATATTAATATATTTAATAGCATAACTTTATGATGTATTTAGCAAATCTTTTACCTTTTTTAAATAACAAAGATGTTAGAAAAAAATGGGTGATAAAACAGTTAAAAGATATACCAGAAAATCAATCTATTCTTGATGCCGGAGCGGGAGAATGTCAGTATAAAAAATATTGTCCTCACTTAATTTACACAAGTCAGGACTTTGGCCAGTATAATGGAAAAGGAGATGAAATTGGATTGCAAACTAAAAATTGGGATAACTCAAAACTAGATATTGTCTCTGATATTACCAAAATACCAACTTCAAACAATTCCTTTGATAATGTAATGTGTATTGAAGTTTTAGAACATATCCCTTATCCAGAAAAAGCAATCTCAGAATTTTCTAGAATTACAAAAAAAGGAGGAAATTTAATATTGACAGCTCCTTTTTGTTCTCAAACACATTTTGCACCTTATCATTTTTGCACAGGTTTTAATATTTATTGGTTTCAGGAAGTTTTAGATAAAAATAATTTTCAAATCATATCTTATAAAATTAATGGTAACTATTTTGATTATGTGAATCAGGAGTTACTGAGACTACCATTTATTATTAAAAGATATTCTTTTTTAGGTATTTTTGGTTTTTTACTTTACTTGATAATTTTACCTCTTATATTCATTTTACATATTATTTCTTTAATAAGTAATGGATCGGAAAAACAACTTTGTTTTGGATATCATATATTAGCAAAAAAGAAAATATGAGATTATACAAAGATAAAACAAAAAATAGTTTATATTTTTTATATAGAATTATCAGCCAGGTTTTTGATCCGATTAGATTTGTGTATGGTTTATATGGATATATATGGTTTTTAAGAGATATTTTTGTTTTTAAATCAAAAAGTAAAAAGAAAATATTAACAGGAAATTTATTTCCTATGCTTCACGATAAAATAAAATTTACTCCGTTTGATACTCATTATTTTTATCAACAAATTTGGTGTTTTGATCAAGTACATAAACACTTACCAAAAGAACATACTGATATAGGTTCAAGTTATGAACTATGCGGTTATTTCTCTCTTTTTTTAAAGACTATTTTTGTGGACTTAAGACCGATTCCTGCTCAATTAAATAATTTATCCGTTGTTAAAGGAGATATTTTAAATCTGCCATTTTTGAGTAATTCTTTGCAATCTGTATCATGTCTGCATGTTGCTGAACATATTGGGCTGGGAAGATATGGTGACTCTATAAACCCTAAAGGAACGGAGCTGGCATGTGGTGAATTAGCCAGAGTACTGGCACCTGGTGGACGATTATATTTTTCTTTGCCAATTGGTAGAGAAAGAGTATGTTTTAATGCTCATCGAGTACATTCACCCCAGACCATTCTTGGGTATTTTGAAGGATTAAAGCCGATTTCTTTTAGTGTGGTTGATGATTTTGGTAATTATAAAAAAAATGTAAACCCATTAGATTTCTCGAATCTTTCTTATGGATGTGGTATGTTTGTATTTGAAAAAAAATAGGAATATTGTTAATTATTGTATTTAATGTTCATAAAAAAGTAATAATCTTAAAATATGTCTAATAATAAAAAACATGAATCTGACAGAAAAATATCAAAACTAACCTTGGGTTTTTGGTATTATTTTTCTAAGCCCTTATTAATATTTAAGATCCTAATGAATAGGAATATGTCGGTTTCTACAAAAATTTTAGGGAGAAACATTCATTTTAATAATATTAACTGTTTCAGAATTATAGAAAAAGGTATTAAAGAAATTGATATAAAAAGAGATTATATTTATAAAAATACAGATTGTTTTGTTGATGTGGGTGCTCATATAGGAACCAAAACAATTATGTTCCATGAAGTTAATCCAGAAGTAGAATGCTTAATGTTTGAACCTATTTCAACCACTTGTGACTTTTTAAGGGAAAACACTAAACATATATCTAAGTCGCATATTTTTGAAACGGCAATTAGTGAAAGTGAAAAAAAAGTTCCTATTTTTTTTGATGAGGATCACTTAAATGTATCTTCGTTAAATAAGGATCATTATTTTTTAAACAAGAATGCCAAAAAACCAATAAAAAAACAGGAAATAACTTCAAAACCGTTAGATAGTTTCTTTGATCTTATTAAAGAAAAAAACAAAATTTATCTCAAAATTGATGTAGAAGCCAATGAAAAAGAAGTTTTAAGAGGAGCACAAAAATTTTTATCCAAAGTAAAATATTTAGAAATTGAAGTTATACAAGATAAAATCAATCCTCTTTCGGAAACCCTTAAATTAATAAATAGGAAGTTCAATATTATAGAAATAGATTGTTTGAAGGGTGAAGATGTTTATTCACCAAAAGCTGTTAATTTTTTAATTGAATTATATTAAATTTCTAGTCTTTAAATACTATGAATGACAGATTGAATATATCATTTTGCATCCCAACATATAATAGAATCACAGATCTTATTGAAGCTGTTAACTCAGTACTTAATCTTAAAGGTTTGGAAAATATTGATTATGAGATTTTGGTGTCTGATGATAGTAGTGATGATTTAACTAAAAAATATGTTTTTGATCTGGCATTGTCTAATAAAAAAATTAAGTATTTTAAGAATCAGACAAAAGGACAGTTTAATAATTTGAATAATCTTGTTACTCACGCTCAGTTTACGTGGATAGTTTTTCTTCACGACGATGACAAGTTAAATCAAGATTATTTGGTCAATATTTTTGATGTAAATATTTGGAAAGATATATCTGTGAATATAATTTGGACAGGGAGAAATTATGTAGATGGTAAAGGAAATAAAATTAGAACTTGTTACGCTAGAAATAACAAAGACAATATCACAGTACTTAAAGGCAAGGATTTTTTTGAACAAATGTTGTCTAAACATAATTATGATTATTTCGGAAAAGTTATATCTCCTATGGTTACTGGTCTTATGATTAAGAAAACATTAATTTTAAAAAGTGGTTCATTTGATACCCGTTTTGAAGTTAATGGTGATGGGTTATTTCTTTGGAGAGTTTTTTTTCTAAGTGATAAGATAGCCTACGTGAATAATCCCCTTATTGACTATAAACTTGCCGATGATACAGAACGGGCTAAGCCGTCAGAAAAGGGAATAGTTTTTAAAGAAATGAAAAATTTGCTTATTGCACTTCTTGATTTTCTCAAGCCATTTGAAAATTATGTTGAATATACAAAAAAGAAAAAAGAATATTTTGCCAGTTTTTATAATAATGCTTTAAACATAAACGGTCCGATTCTTTGGACGGCTTTGCGTTATACGGGGAGTTATTTAAATCGTTTGACTATCCAATTAGGTATTTTTGTTGAAAGTATTTTTGCCGTACCTTTATTATTTTTTAAGCCGAGCACTTGGTTAGTTTTTTTTGTTTCTTTTTTACCACAAAGTATACTTAAATTTTTATATAAAATCTATCTTTTGTCGTTTATTAAAGCCAAAAATTCTGTTTTTCAAAAATTTTCTAAACACCATATTCTTCTTGCTAGTTTACTATTTTTATTTTTAGTTATATCTTTTTGTTATTTTACATTTTCTCATTTAAGACCTAATCAATTTCTTTTGATTCATGATCAATCAACTCCTATATCATCTCAACACCTTTCTAATTATTCGTTTGCCCTATTGGGTGATAGTGGAGGACTTGCTTTTGGAATTCAATCAGCAATCGGTTTGCCGGATAGAATATTGTATTCTTTTTTATTTAATATTGGACTGTCTATTAAAAATGTACAATTTATTATTTTTTCTTTGTATTTGTATCTGTTTTTGTTTCTTTCTTTCTTAGGTCTTTATAAACTCAAGGATTATTACAGTCAATCAATTAACGACAAACATGATTTTATTAATGTTTTTATTGCAACACTTTTTTATTGTTTGTGTTTTTTGAGTATTATGTTTATGAATTCTGGTAACTTCTGGTCTCTGGGATTTATTTTCTCTTATTCTCTTTTTCCTTTAGTTTTTTATTATGTTATTAAATTTATAAGGCAAAAAACTCTTCCTTTAAAAGAGGTGATATTTTTATCAATTGTTTTTACCGCTTCGGCTGGTAAAGTGATTTTTTTCGTGCCGATGTTATTCAGTATTTTAGTCTTTGTTTTTACTAAGCTTTTAATTAAAAAGTGTCTAGTCTTAGATTTTAAAAAGATTTTTTTTGTTTCAGTGTCTTTTTTATTATTATTTGCTTATGTATTAATTCCTTTATTTTTTGAGAGTTTTTATAATATTCAAAATGTTACTTCTAATAGCCTTCAAGATTCAACAGCTGGATTGATAAGCGGAGGATTCCTCTATCAGTTTTTAAATTATTCCAGTTGGGTTCTTTATACACCTTGGGGTCCCAGAAGCTCTCTTAGTTTTTATGCATATTATCTAAATAATTTTTATGCCGCAATATTTTTTTCTATTTATGGAGTAATTTTATTTTTGTTGATAAAGAATAAAACCTTTTTTAAAAAAACCTTGCCATTTTTGTTGATTTTATTGATGTCAATTTTTTTTGCTAAAGGTCCACAACCTCCCTTTGGAAACATATTTAACTACCTGGTGAATCATTTTCCTCCATTATTGGTAATAAGATCTCCGGATAATAAATTTGCAATTGGTATTTGTTTTGCTATTACTGTTTTGATTTTATTAATTTTACAATTTTATAAAAATAAAAAGATTTTAAAATATTTAAGACTTTATTTTTTATTTATAGTAATTATTGTTTCTTACCCATTAATTACAGGAAAAGCTATTCTCGGAGAAAATATTCCCGGTCATAGCGGAAGTTTTTCAACAGAAGTTTTTCCTGAATATAAAGAGATTATAGATGTTTTAAATCAAGATAAAGAAAGATCAGGAGTTTTAATATACCCAGCTACAAATATGCCTAATTTGATTCATAGTGGTAAAATTTTTATAGGAAAAGATATTTTAGGAATCCAATCAAATAAATCGTTTTTGTACTTAACTTATCCAGCATTAACCAACACTGATCTATTTAAAAGATTGACTGACATTTATTCTAATTTTAACTTTAGACTTATAAACGAAATAAATGCTCGATATATTATAATTAGGAAAGATACATACGAAGATAAATATAATATAGATCCAAATGGATTCAAGATAGCTCTTGAAAACAGCGAAATCAGCGATAAATTAATAAATAATCAGTATTTAGAATTATATAAAATTAAAGATGAATATTATAAGCCGAAAATATATTTAGCAAACACAAGTAAAGATAAAAGGTTATCTTTCTCTTATATTTCTCCAGTTAAATATTCGCTTGAAATAAAAAATATACGTAATATAGATCAACTAGTTTTTCTAGAGTCTTATAATAAATATTGGAAAATATACCCCTTAAAATTTGAAACAGAAAATAATTTAGATGGTTTTTTCTCCGACTTAGTCTATTTATATAAAAAACCGATTTTTGATTTTGGTCACAAAACTATTTTTGGTTATGCAAATGGGTGGAATATAGATACTGGTGACATTATTAATCAATATGATAATAATTATTATAAAACTAACTCTGATGGTAGTAAAAACATTAAACTTCTGTTATATTACAAACCGCAATCATTTTTTTACTTAGGTGTAGCTATTTCGTGCGGTGTTTTGTCATTATTTGTCATATACTTAATCTACTGCTTTATTAAAAATAAAATTAAAAAATAATATAAGTATGAAAGAAAGTAATTATATAAAGTTTTTTTTAAAAATATACAGTTTTATTTGTGGAGAGTTGCCAAATTATAGATTTTTCCATTCTCGCTGGTTGGCTTATAAAGATATAAATACAGACTTAAAACGCATTTTACCACAATTGAAAGGGAAGATCCTTGATGTTGGATGTGCAGATAAACCATATGAAAAATGGTTGAAAGACAAAAAAGAATACATAGGAATTGATATTACTGCTGGCCCAAAGGTGGATTTTGTTATTTCTCACTTGAAACCGTGGCCTTTTCAAGATGATTATTTTGATTCTGTTATTTGTACTCAAGTTTTAGAACATGTGGACAACTTGGATAAAGTTTTAGGTGAAATTACACGCGTTTTAAAACCTGGGGGATTGTGTATCGTAACAGTACCTTTTGTTTATAATGAACATTCTTCTCCCGATGATTATAGGCGATTTTCACTTTCGGGGGCCAAACAGATATTTGATAATAAATTTGAAATAATAGAGGCAAAAAAACAAGGGGCTTTCGGTAGTACTACGGGTTTATTGTTTTTAAATTTTTTGACGTTATATAAACCGACGAGGTTTTTTTTCGGAATATTTTTGCCTGTATGGATCTTGTTCTGTGGAATAGTAAATATATTTAGTTTTATTATTGATAAATTCGATACAACGGCGGCTTTTTATCTAAGTGTAATAGTTGTAGCAAAGAAAAAAAACGATTAAATTGAAAATTTAAATTATTAAAAATGAAAAAAAGAATAAAGGAATATTTACCATATATAATTGTAGTAGCGGTTATAATTTTACCTTGGTTTTTTCATTCGGGATATTTATTTTTTACGGATATGGTATGGGGACCAAATATGGATTTAAACTGGACAAGTAATTACTTTCTATTTAATTTGATTGCTAAAATACTATCTTTTGTTTTTTCTGTAGCTTTGGGAGAAAAATTATTTATTGGAATTACACTTTTTATTGTTCTTCTTGGTGGAAGAAAAATAATAAATTATTTTACAAAAGATAAATTTATAATTTTCTTTGTTTCCTTGTTTACACTTTTTAATCCATTTATTTATGACAGAATGATGTACGGACAAGTAATAATAGTATTAGCTTTTGGCCTATTCCTTTTTTCGGTCGGATGTCTCTTGGACTATTTGGATAACAGAAAACCTAAACAAATGATTAATTTTGGTATTTACGCCGGATTAGTCCTACAATTTTCTGTGCATTTTGTTTTTTTTATCGGAATTATTTTCTTACTTTTTTTAATTTTGTATTTTAAGAAATGGCATTTAGAAGGGTGGAAATACTTTATCAAACCATTTTTTTTAGCATTTGTGTTATGTTTGTTGATAAACGTAAATTGGATTACAAGAGATATTTTTACCCAAAATAACACAAGAAATTTTATAAACTCCGTTATCACTGAACAGGACCTGCTTGCTTTTAAAACTGCTGGAACTTCGAACCTACAAGTTTTAAATAATATCCTTCTTATGTCTGGATTTTGGGGAAAAGACCAACATAGGTATGCTGACCTCACTGCAGTAAAAGAAAATTGGGGCAGAAGCTTTCTATTTCTTTTACCTCTAATTTTATTAGGTTTTATTGTCGGTGTTCGGAAAAAAGAAACGAGATTTCTGTCTATCGGTTTATTTGTTGTCTTTGGACTTTCCATTGTATTAGCTTGTGGAATAAGTTTCTCTTTCTTTCAAAATTTTAATTATTGGCTTTTTGAACATATTCCATTTTATAAAGGGTTAAGAGAAACTCAAAAATGGGTTTCGGTGATTGTTTTAATTTATACTATTTTTCTATCAATCGGAATTACAACTTTATTAAAAACAAAAACCATTTCAGTTCATAAAAATGTTTTCCTTGTTTTTTTGGGAGCTATAATAATAATGCAAGCGCCATTTCTCCTATGGGGACTAGGAGGGCAGGTAAAAACAGCTTCTTATCCTGTTGATTGGCAAGTCATAGATAAAGAATTGAAGTGTGAAAAAGAAGATAGAATATTATTTTTACCTTGGCATCTATACATGAGCTTTAATTGGATAGGAAGAATAATTGCTAATCCATCCAAAGTGTTTTTTACTTGTCCTGTAATATCAAGTTCGGCAATGGAATGGAGTAACATTTATGACAATAGTCAAAATGATGATTCTCAAAAAGTTTTTGAATGGTTAAATAAAAAAGGAGAAAGTGGTTTATTGAAAAATAACGAACTTGGTATAAAGTATATCTTACTTACCAAAGAGCTAGATTGGGAGAACTATCTTTGGATAGAAAAAAAAGGTGAAATTAAATTAATAGATGAAACACCAACTTTGAGAGTTTATGAGATACAATAATTATGAACACAAAGGATAAAATAAGAATTATTATTGAATTAGTAATAAGGGATATTGCCAACTTTTTTCCGTACTTTTTTCTATTGTATTTTTTTATTTTTATTATGTCTTTTTTTTCTATTTTGTGGAAATCTTTTTGGGGAGTACCTGTACTTCATATTAGTTTAATTATCTTTGGATTAGTTTTTGTCTTTAAAAAATTTAAATCCTTATATATTTATAGGTTTAATCTTGAAAATAGTAGAAAATTTTTCATTCAAATTTTTAAGAAATCAATTTCTAAAATAGAATGGACAAAATATTTTGAAAATCTAGAAAAAATTAAAATTATCTTTAAAACCTTTTTAAGTTATAAAAAAATACTAAGATTTTTTAAATATATCTTCTTTCTAGTTTATAAGTTTATTATAGGTTTATTTTATTTGATTAAATTTCTTATTCCAAGAATAATCAAATTTTTTTGGAATACCCTTAAATCTATCTGGAGAAAAATTATAAATGGGTATTTTATTTCTTGGTCAGGGGGAATCGCTCTGTTTTTCTTTGTTCTTTGTCCTTTTCTTTTGGTGTTTAAAAAAACTGCTTTGGCTGAAAAAACAACGATTTATGCCTATTATTTCTTAGTTATCTCAGTTGTTTTTGTAATAATTGAGAACATTTTTAACAAAAAACCTGAAAATACTGAAGATATTGGTGAAAAACAGTAGGTGTGAGTTATCCACTTTTTACCTGTTGCGAGCTTTATTCTTATTATGTATAATGGTGAACATACATTAACGTTCATAATGATGTTTACAGAGTTATGAAGAAATTTATTAGTTTAATTAATATATTTAAATAAAATGGTGGTTAAAATGAGAAAGTTTTTTGGTTCAGAAAGTATTATCTCCAGAATAGTTTTTGGAGCAATTCTTTTAGTCGTTTTTTCTTTAGTTTTTGGTTCTACCATTTACGCTGAATTTAATCGCCAAAACACGGGTACGACTGGTTGGGGTTACGGATATGGTTACGGATATGGTTACGGATATGGTTTTGATGGCGGAACTTTTGCTGGTTATAGAACAGGTGGAGGTGATCTTGCAACCCGTGGATATGGATATGGATATGGATATGTGGCTAACGGTGTAACTTATGATGCTACTCTCGGATATGAAGTAACTCCGGATGAGATGACCACTCTGGTTCAAAGCGGTATCATGAAACCGAACACAGCAAGCATTACTTCTACTACTGTAGTTACTTTCAATGATAAAGTAACTTTGACAGTTGCGACTGGTACCACTATCACTATTCCAAGTGGCACAACATTTACCGCTGGTTCTGCAGGTGACTTCTCTGAGTTGGCTGCATCTGGCACTGTCGTTACGACTGATTTGAGCAATGTTACTGTCGCAGGAGCTTTGCAATTTGGTTTGCCTAATCTGGGTTTAACGGTTAGTCCTGCAATTACTATCGCAGTAAATGTTGGAACTGCTTATAATGGTCAAACATTAACCATTTACAGAAAGGATGCAGGAGGTTTATGGGCTTCTACTGGTTCCACTTGCTTGGTTGCTTCCGGTATTTGTACCTTTACAACAACTCACTTATCATCTTTCGCTACAGGTAAAGCTATTGCGGGTGGCGGAGGAGGTGGAAGCGTTGGTGGTGGAGGAGGATCTTATACACCTCCAGTCGTAGCTACATCTACCGCTACAACTACAGCAACTACTACTACCGTAACTGCTACAACCACAATCACGACAACAACAGTTGTTTCTGCCGGATTCAAGTTTACAAAAGATTTAACCCTAGGTTCAGAAGGAGTAGAAGTTATTGAATTACAAAAGATTTTGGTTGCTGAGGGATATCTCGTTATGCCAAAGGGAGTTTCAATGGGTCATTTCGGAGCTTTGACAAAAGCAGCGGTTATTAAATATCAATTAAAGAATAATATCAAACCAGCTGCCGGATATGTCGGATCTCTCACAAGAGGTATCCTAAATGCTTCTGTGGCAGCAGTAGTTCCAGGAAATCTTACCTCTGCACAATTAAAACAGTTAATTGAAGTATTGATTCAAATAGGAGTTATTCCTGTGGACAAAGCTTCAGTAGCTAGATTAATTGCAAGCTTGATGTAAGTAACTTGAATAATTAATAATTTAAAACAAAAAAATCGCCGAAGGGCGATTTTTTTGTTATTATTTATATAATCGTATATAATATGAGTCATGATATCTAAAAAAAAACAAACCTATGGTATATTGGCCTTCTTTTTAAGTGTGGCAGTATTTATTATTTTTGCTCAAGCAAATTTGTTTATTAATATCTCCAAAGTCTTTGCTTCTACATCCACAAATCCAATCACGACCATAGTTACAAAGTCACCTCTTCCTGACGGAACAGTACTTGGCACAGCGACAGAAAATGGAACAGTAGATGAAAGTGCGGGTGGAAGTACGCAAACGTTAGTAATTGCTTTAGGTATAATTCTAGTTTTAATATTTTCTATCACGATGGTAATTTATAAAAGATCCCAAAAGAAACCAGAAAATAGTTAAAAGTATGCAGTATAAAATTAAAATAAACTTTCTAGTAATATCTGTTTTGTTTCTTTGTTTGGGATTTTATACCAATACTTTTGCGCAATCGGCCTCTACTACAAGCGTAATCAATGCCGAAGTACTTTATAATGTCTGGTATTCCACAACTACTGTAAATGAAGGGGATGAAATAAATATTTACGCAGGTTTTCAAAATCACTCTGATGAAAATGTGTCTGGTACCGCCGGTTTTTTTGTAGATAGCGCACAAATATCAAAAGTCAGTTTTACTGCTAATCCTAAGAGTTTGATAAAACTAGAGGCAAAATATACCGCTGTAAGAGGGGAGCACACCGTGCAGGTAAAGATATCTGATATCAAAAACCTTCTTGCTTCAGAAACTGAGAAAAAAAGCTTATCGGTGAAATATCAAATAACTTCTGCAGACGTATTAAACAGTGCGAAAAAAGTGACAAATAGCGTTATAAATATAATAGATACATATACGGCAAAAGTTGCAGATTATATGGAAAATCTCAAACAACCAGATGAAAATTCAGATATTATCTCTAGTAGTTCTTCTTCTACGAATATAGAAACACAGTCAACCAATACACAAAGTGGTGGACAAATGACCACAACAAATTGGAAGACTTATTCTTACAATCTTTTATTGGATATTGTCGCATTTCTCTTACGACACTGGGTGTGGACCTTCTCGTCAATTATTATTTTTATTCTTTATTTGACATTAAGGTAAAACCAGAACTTAAAAATTTTTGAGTTTTGTTTCTGAATGCATAGGTGTTATAATTTTCGGGTGAAGAAAAATCCTCACAAATATATTTTTGTAATAGGCGGAGTAATGTCGGGAGTTGGAAAAGGAATTGCCACCTCATCTATTGGAACCCTTCTACAAGCGAAGGGTTTTTCTATAAATCTTTTA
>Ga0265297_10006247_pt1 | contig 17459 bp, 23 predicted proteins | sample Munlanlwell13791_FD_192502 | JGI IMG/M metagenome (GOLD analysis project Ga0265297, IMG submission 192502) | Leachate microbial communities from a municipal landfill in Southern Ontario, Canada - Leachate well 137-91 | ecosystem: Engineered > Solid waste > Landfill > Unclassified | place...
ATAACCATTGATTCTGTTGATCGTAAGGTAGTTATGGATAAGAGTGTGGCGGTTTTTAATATTGCTTGCAGAAATTTTCCGGAGAAAAATAAAAATGATAACGATGGACTTCTTCAGCAAGAATAAAAACAAGATTATAAACGCTGGAGTAATATTACTGGCAATATTTGTGGCTATTTATCTGTTTAATATGCAAAACCAGCAGCTTGTTATTTTAGAGAATAATAAAAATGAAGAAATAAAAAAGAGCGAGGTAATCGAGAATTTAATCCGGGCGGAGAAGAGGATTGGCGTTTATAAGCAGGCTTTTAACAAAAAAGACCTGGGTTCGGTTATCGACGCGATGACTGATATTTCAAAAGAGACAATGGTTAAGATAGTTTCAGTTAAACCGGGTGCGGAACAGTCGTACCCCGATTATATAAAGACTTCGTTTTTAATTATGGTCAGGGCTGATGATTACCATGCCCTAGGCGAGTTTATCAGCAAGGTTGAGAATTACAAGGATTTGTTTATTGTGGAGGATATCAATATTTCTGCGCTTGGCAACGTACAGGCCGAAAAAAAGGAAGAGACGGTTTTAGATATCAGTTTGAAGATAAGCACAATAACTTGTATATAATATGAGAAGAGCGTGCAAATTCTTATGGGCTATTCTGTTGTTGCTGGCGAGTTTTGCGCATATGGTTTTTGCGGATAGCAATAGCGAGGAGGTCGTCTTGCGCCCCGTGGTTGAATACAATTCTGCGAGTTTGCGCAACCCATTTACCGATTTATTGCAATTAGCCATAGATAAAGAAAAGAAGGAAAAAGAAGAGAGGGCTAGCCAGTTGCCTCCGGATGATGCTAATCTGCAGAAGCCAACGCTCAACTTGGATCAATTTAAAGTACAAGGAGTAATCTGGGGGAGTAAGTCTCCGCAAGCAATTATCAATAATAAAGTATTAGGGACTGGGGATACTATAAATGGAGCGGAAATAATAAAGATTGATAAAAATGGAGTAACTTTGAGCCTTGGCGGAATGGTAACTAATTTGCCTACTCCTGGGAATGTCCCGATTTTACCAAAAGTTGATAAGGAGGAAAAATGAGGAAAACTTTCTTGAGATCAGTATTTATTTTCTTAATCGTGGGCATATTTTTTATCCCGCGTCTAAATGCGCAGTCGCAACAGCCACCTGATGACTCTGAACCGGTTATCTCTATGGATTTTCAGGATGCCAGCATAAAGGATATACTTAAAATTTTTTCTATGCAGTCAGGGATGAATTTTATTGCCTCTGAGGCTGTGGCTGATAGAAAGGTAACCCTTTATTTGGACAAGGTCCCTTTGAGCCAGGCAATGGAAAAAATATTTAGCGCCAATAACCTTTCTTTCGAGTTGGACAGCAAGGCGAATATTTTTGTGGTTAAGGATTGGGGGAAAATGGAGACTGAAACAATCACTAAAGTATTTTTCTTAAAGCATGCCAGCGTATCATCTTCTTCCTTGAAGGAGGAGGAGGCAAAAAATATTGTTACGAGCGCTTCTTCCGAAGATTCTTCTTCCAGTTCTTCCGAAGATTCTTCAACCGGCAAATGGAAAATTGAAGATGAATCCGGGATTACCTATGCCGTAAAGAAACTCCTTTCTGCCAGTGGTTCATTAATTGAGGATTATCGTACCAATAGTCTGATTGTTACGGATACCCCTGCGCGTATGAAGGTAATTGCCCAGGTAATTACATCTCTTGATATTGAAATACCCCAAATTATGCTAGAGGTGGAAATGCTCGATGTAAGCAAAAACGCGATAGACAAACTGGGGGTAAAGTACGGCCAGACACCTTTAACGGCATATATTTTTGGCGCTGCCGCGAGTATGGGTTTTCCTTATGCCGGCTGGACCAAAATTTTTAACGCTGGCGATGGAAGCGTGAGTGTTAACCCGGGTTCTATTGACGATGAGGGTAATGTTATAGGCAATCCTTATCAAATTCAATTTGACTTCTTGAAATCTCAATCCGATACTAAAATATTAGCCAGGCCCAGGATTATGACTCTGAATAACGAAACCGCTGAGATTAAAATTGTCACTAACGAAGCTATCGGAGAGATTACTGATACTCAAGGCCAGGGTACAGCTTCGTCAACTACTGTCAGCGCTGAAAGAGTGGAGACCGGTGTATCGCTTAGAGTAACCCCGCAGATTAATTCCGATACCGGAGAGATTACTATGTTTATTTATCCCAAGGTAAAGGATGCCTCTACGAGCACTTTTAATACTACGTTTAAAGATCCTGAAGAGCGTTCCACTAAGTCTATAGTCAGGATCAAAGATGGCGAGACGGTAGTTATCGGGGGCCTTATACGTAATGATAAATCTGAAACTATAACTAAGCTGCCCATCTTAGGGGATATACCTCTAATCGGATCCATGTTTAGGCATAAGAATAAAGATAAGGATAAAGAAAGGGAACTTTTGGTGTTTATCACTCCTCGCATCGTTAATAGCAACCAGGTGAAGTTAGAGCAGATGCAGAGATTCAGCCTGCCTATCCGTGAGCAGAATGTAGTTACTCATATTAACCGCGATTATTTGATTAATTCCAGTTTGAATAATTTCGATAAAAATGCAAAAAGATAAATATTTAAGGCTTGGTGAGCTTCTTATCAGGGAAGGTTTAATTACCCCCGCTCAGCTAGAGAAGGCTATTAGCGTCCAAAGGAAGGAATCCGGCAGGTTGGGGGAGGTATTAATTAAGCTGGATATAGTAAAAGAGGATCAGATTGTAGCTGTTTTGGGTAAACAGCTGAATGTCCCGTTTTTTGCCCTTGGTACGGGCATGCTTAAGCCAGTGGCTGGCCAGGGGTTAGAGCATTTGATTCTGCAGGAATTTGCGTTTAAAAATCACGTGTTACCTTTATCGCGTACGGCCAGGTCGCTTACAGTGGCGATGTTTGATCCTTTGGACTTTATTCTTATAGATAATTTAAAGAAACTTACGGGTTGTGAAATTAACCCGGTTATCGCCACGCGTTCGGATATAAAGAAAGCGATTGAGGAATTTTACGGCAAGTCCGCGATGTTGCGGGATGCCGTTGAGTCCAGCTATAACATTGATACGACAGGGCAGGATGCAGGGGATGATTTAGGCCAGGAACTAAGCCTGGATAAGCTTATCGCCAGGGCCGAAGAAGCGCCTGTCGTAAAAATAGTGGATTTGATCATCCGCCAGGCAATCGAAGAAGGGGCTTCGGATATACATATTGAGCCTTTTAAGGAAAGGACTTCTTTAAGGTACCGGATCGACGGGAAACTTTGCGAAATACCCCCTCCGGCAAAACACCTGCACTTGCCGATTGTTTCGCGCGTAAAGATTTTATCGAAGATGGATATCGCGGAGAAGCGGCTTCCGCAGGATGGAGCGATTTTAGTGCGTATTAATGACCGGCCGATCGATATCCGGGTTTCCATTATCCCGACTATACATGGTGAAAAAGCGGTATTGAGGATATTGGATCGCGGCAACAAGGTTTTGGATTTAGGTTCTGCCGGTTTTGACGCTACGCAGCTGGAACATGTGCGTAAGGCAATTAACCAGCCTTACGGTTTGGTTTTTGTTACCGGGCCTACAGGTAGCGGAAAATCAACTACTCTCTATGCGGTTTTAAGCGAGATCAAGGATCCTACAAAGAATATTGTTACCGTTGAGGATCCCGTGGAGTATAAAATGGACGGGATTAATCAAGTTCAGATCAAAGCCGAAGTCGGACTTACTTTCGCCGCTGCCTTGCGTAGTTTTTTGCGCCAGGATCCTGATATTATGATGGTGGGAGAGGTCAGGGATCTGGAAACTGCCCAGATCTGCATCCGTTCAGCGCTAACCGGGCATTTGGTTTTAAGTACTTTGCACACTAATGATGCTCCTTCAGCGGCAAGCCGCCTTATGGATATTGGAGTCGAGCCGTATATGCTTGGCCCTTCTTTGCTGGTAGTTATTGCCCAGAGATTGATCAGGAAGTTGTGCCCGGAATGCAAAGAGGCTTATGAACCGACTCCTGAGCAATTGAAGGGCGCCAAAATTAAAGGAGATTTAATCTATCGGCATAAAGGGTGCCCTAAATGCAATAATTCAGGGTATAGAGGCAGGACCAATATTTGCGAGGTTATGCCTTGTACTATAGAAATTCAGGAGTTGATTAATCAAAGGGCTCCTTATTTAAAGATACGTGAGGTAGCCAGGGCCGCGGGGATGCAAACACTCTATGAATCGGGGGTTAAGAAGGTTGAAAGCGGGATTACTTCTTTAGAGGAGGTTTTCTCCGTGACGTTGGGAGCTTAATAATGTTAAAATTTTATTATATTGCCAGGGATAACTCGGGGAAAAAAGAAACCGGGGTAGAGGAAGGGGAAAATCAGGAAGAGGCAGTAAGCAAAATTCAGGCCCGGGGATTAATTGTAGTCAACGTTATCCCCGAGAATACGGAAGCTTTTAAGAGCGGAGTAACTAAGACGCCTGTTCAGGGTAAGGGCAAGCATAAACATAACAATGTTAGCGCCGAAGACCTTACTCTTTTATGCAGGCAGTTATCAACTTTGCTTGGGGCAGGAGTAACTATTCTTAAGAGCTTGGATATTATCTCCAAGCAGGTAGCCAGCAAGAAGCTTTATATCGTTGTTTTGGATTTGCAAAAGAATATGGAATCGGGTTTGAGTTTTCACGAAGCAATGGCAAAACATCAAAAAATTTTCTCCGATCTTTGGGTTAATCTTGTTGAAAGCGGGGAAGCCAGCGGGAATTTGGCAGTAGTGTTAAGCCGCCTGGCTACGTATCTGGAAAGGGTCGCGGAGTTTAAGGGCAAGATCGTTTCAGCTTTAATTTATCCGGGGATCCTTTTGACAGCGGGCTTAGCCGCCTTGTTTATCATGGCGATAAAAATAGTGCCTACTTTCGCTGAGATATTTAAGGGATTTAATATTACTTTGCCTGCGATTACCCAGATATTGATAAAGGTGAGCGATTTCTTAAGGTTTAATACGTTAACGTTAGTCTTGATTATTGGCGGGGCGGTTTTTGCTTTTAAGAAATATGTTGGCACTAAAACCGGCAGGAGGAATTTTGAGAATTTTCAGTTTAAGCTGCCGGTATTTGGGGAGTTTTTTGTAGCTTTGAATATAGAGAGATTTTCATCGGAAATGTCCACGCTTCTGGAGTCAGGGGTTCCTATTCTTTATTCATTGGAAATATCGGAACGCAGCGTGGGGAATTTGATTATGGGCGATATTATCCGCAAGGTTAAAGATGATGTGCGCGAAGGCAAGTCTTTGCGTGAACCTTTGGAAAAAAGCGGTTTCTTTGACCCGATGTTCGTGCAAATGGTCAGTATCGGCGAAGAGATCGGAGAGCTTCCGCAGATGTTTAAGAAAATCAATGCTTTTTACCAGGATTATTGCGAAGTATTCCTTTCGCGTTTCGTTGCCATGTTCGAGCCGTTGGTGCTGGTTTTTATCGGAGGGGTCATAGGCCTTATGATTACGGGTATCTTTTTGCCGATTTTTGAAATTTCAAAAGTCGGAGGATAAACATTGACATTTTTTGGAAAATAGCTTATACTTATTTTAGAAAGGAGGTTAAAATGAAGTGCCGGAATAATCTATATTTTATTAAGAGAGGAGGAGTTAAAATGAGACAAGGTTTTACGCTTATCGAATTAATCGTAGTCATTATCATCGTCGGGGTACTGGCGTCTGTGGGTATGTCGCAGTATACCAAGGTTATTGAAAAAGGGCGCGCCGCTGAAGCAAGGTTAATCTTAGGTGCTCTAAGGAGCGCAGAAGTAGCCAATTATATGGAGAGTGGTGCGTATGTAACATTAGCTGGTTTAGGTGTATCGGCCCCTGCAGCCTGCGCCACCACGCATTATTTCTCTTATGCATGTACGACCGCTGGGCTCTGTACCGCTACCAGGTGTACTGCCGGTGGAAAAACACCCAATAGCACGGTATCTTACAACAAGACCTTAACAGCTGCTGGTGTATTTGGGGGAACTGCCGGTTATTAAGGCAAACGGTTAATAAATGCTGAAGAAAAGTTTTACCTTGATGGAACTTTTGATTGTCATTGTAATTGTAGGTGTTTTGGCTGCCTTAGCCTTGCCTGGTTTTACGACCAGTAAAGAACGGGCGTTGGACAGGGAGGCTAGGGCTAGCCTGAGCCTTATGCAGGCAGCAGAAAAAATTTATAGAATGGAGGCGGGTTTTTATTATCCTCCCGCTTCAACTACTAACAATGTTACTTTAATTAATAGATACCTAAAAATTAGCCTTCCTTCTAGCGGGGGATCTTGGAGATATACGGCAGATGGAGTTAACAGCCGGACTACCGCTATACGAATAGGATACAGTACTGTTAGGACTTGGACTTTAACTAACACCGGGAGTACACCCACTTGTTCAGGAACAGATTGTCCTTTACCTTAATCTGCAATAAGCGTTCCACCTCCCTGTTTGAGGTAATTGTATCAACAGTTATATTTGCTTTAATGATGGCAGGCATGGCCAGTGTTTTTGTTTCTAGTAAGCGCCATATTATGCATGCCGTAGAGCGTATGACCAGCGGCGGAATGGGGAAGCTTTTTCTTGACCCTCTTCAGCTGCATGTGCGCCAGGATAATTGGAATACTATTACTAATGCCTTGCGTTTAGGCACCACTTACTGCGACGCAACCGGAATTAATCAAAATCCAGCCTGTCCTTCGGTGGCAACCCAAAGAAATGTAAATAATATTATTTACACGGCGCGTTATAATGTAAGCAACGTTTCCGGGACAGATTTGCGCCGGGTGATAACCACGGTTAGTTGGACTGAATTTTCTCCTTAAATCCCATGCCTAATAGAAAATCTGCTTTAAGCCTTATAGAGTTAGTTATGTCTATAATTTTAATGTCCCTGGTTCTTTTGGCCTTTTTTAATATAGACGTATTTAGCAGGAACCATGTGATTAGCTCGGATCGACGAGCCAAAACGCAGAATGAAATTTCTTACGCTCTTGACTTTATAAGTAAGTATGTCCAGCAGAGTGTCGGGGATTTTAATAACCCTGCGATTAGGAGGTATCCTACTGCGGGGGCTCAGACCGGTTTTCAGGTGCGCGTGGATTTAAATAACCCTAAGACTCCCGGTAATTTAATCGATGATTCATGGATTACTTTCTATCTTAATGGCAATCAATTAATTGTCATATTTGGCCTTACTCCCGAAGTTTTAACTGATAAAATTATCTCTAATTTTCTGGCTGATGTAATGCCGGATTACCCAACCAGAGGTTTTTATGCCAGGATTACTGACCAGGGCATGACGGTTGATGTGGGTTTGGTAGGCAGGTACTATCCTTCTGTTGCGGCTAGTTCAAGTAACCCTGAAGTCGCCATGAAAATGCGCCTAGTTAGCCCCAATTCCCCCGCGCAATAAAATTTTTTTTAAGTTGTTCTTATCCCTCCCAAATCTTTTTAAATTGCCAACCTGCCTAAAATATGATAAATTAAATAACCAAATGAAATTAGTTCAAATCGGGGCTGTAGCTCAGTTGGGAGAGCACCTCGTTCGCAACGCATTTACGGTATTTTTCCCAACCTGTTGAAATCACTGATAGTCTGTTGATTAGCAATAAGTTAGATACAAAATCGAATTAGTGTAATTTAGTAGAAATTAGTTGATTCTGATTAAATTGGTTACAAATCGGTTACAAGAAATTATTGACATGAAATAAAGAAAGGAATAAACTATTAATCAGGATTTACATTAAAGAATACTTATTTAAACATTAGAATCGGAGCATACGAGGATAAACCATGTCAAATTATTTAAACTATATTTTTGTCTGTATGAGAGGAATCAAAGATGAGGGTACCAAAAATTTTTCTTATATAGATGTATTTGATACCTTATTCATATCTAAAGAGAATGATTTTATATGGTGGAGTCTTTGTGTGGGGGGTAGTGTATATTCGAATATTGATGGAAGTATGAAATTAGAGGTTACTTTTGTATATCCAGATGGTGTTACAATATCTCCTGCAAGCACTATAGCTGGCGATAATGTTCATAAAGGACAGGTTTATTTCACAGCTGGGTTCCCAATGATAAAATTTACCCAAGCTGGGAAATATAAACTAAGGGTTTCTTTAAATGGTGAGGAATTAAAAGGTTCAAATGAATTTTATTTTAATGTAGTAAAACAGGCTTAATTTTTATGACTGACTTAACTTCAAATAATACTTCCCAAACGACTCCCCAACCTGACATTGGTCAAATACTATCCTCACCACCTATTTTTAATCAAACTGATTCATCTAAGCTTTTAGACCAAGTAGAAAAAATTAAAGCTGATGTTGAAAAACAGCAAGCTAATATTGATAAACAACAAGCTGATATTGCTGAAGCGAAAGCAAGGATAAAAGAAACCAGAGATTTAGTTATTTTTGGTATTGTCATTATATTATTAATGTTTGGCGGAATGCTTTGGACAGCATGGAACGAAAGAAACAATTCGTATAATTCTTTAATAGAAAAAGTCTATTCTTTACAGAGCCAACTTCAGCCTAAACCCCAACCTGCAATAAGTCAACCTGTTGTGATTCCAACTGCTACAATTCAACCTGTAAAATAATATTAAATAACTACTCAAAACTGAAGCTTTTTAAATAATCTTGTTAGATTATTTTACTTTCTGCGTCTATTATGGCAGGAGGTGAAAAAAACATTTTGTTTTATTAGGAAATAACCTCTCGACTAACTGTTAATTGTTCGTATTTATCTTACTTCTCAAACCCTATTTTATTTTTCTTCGCTAATTCTTCGAATTCTTGCTTTTTGATTCGGGCTTCCTCTTCCCCTAATTCCTGTATCGCCTCTTTTATTAAATTCTTTAATCTTCTATCATCTCTAATTGGAGAGACCAGTAAAGATGGGTTGATATTTATAGGTCTAAAGACCTCTGGTATATCAATTATTTTCCCTTGCAGCTCTTCTAAGTTTTTTATTCCAATGTTAAACGAGGACGTTTCGATATTCTTTATCCATGCCATATTTGCTTGTATGCTTTCCATTAAATCATAGACTGGTTTTAATGATATTGCTGCTTCGGTACTTATACTTTTATATTTTTCCAAGGTTTTTGAAACATCAATTCCGAATTGGCCTAAAGATGTTAATGATTGAGAAAAACTTTTACCGACATCTTGAAATGATTTTAAAGTTTCGGCGATTTCTTTACCATGTTGCTCCATAGTCTTTTGAAGTTCTAGCATTGTTTTGGTAATAATTAGGCTTGCCATTTTAGCTCTCCTTTTTAGTGCATAGATAAATTATAACCTTTCCAATTAAGCACATTATACCACTAAACAAGAAAATCCCTGTTAGATTTTACCGCTTTTTACGTTATTGTCTTAAAGGTTGAAAATACGAGTATCTAAAGAAGGTTGTTGCTTGGATTGAAGGTTAGGGGTATAATTTGGTTATAGATAAAATGAATTTAAGAAACGAATGTTAGGAGGGGAGGTGTTTTATGGGAAAACAATTTGATAAATTAGTTTCTGAGCAATTGAAACAGTATTATTGTGAAAACTTTGAAGCATACAAAAATACAAAAGCAGTTGCTCTTGACATTATTTCAGCAAAAACACAGTTTACTATGGAGCTATACGGTAAATTAGAAAATGAATTTCAAAAAAAAGTAATGGTTGGTGGAGAAGAAGGTATAATTAAACGTCAAATTTACCAGGAGGAATCTTATAAAGTTTTTGATGAGATGAATCACTTAAAAAATGAATGGAAAGTAGAAAAAGAAAAAGTTGAGAATTCGGGAGGAAATGTAGCTCTTAATAAAATTAAAGTAGAGGTGCTTGAGAAGAAATTAGAATTCATAGAAGAAGAACTAAGCAAACGGGGAATAATGGTAAAGATAGTCAATGGTGGAATAGAATTTGAAGATAGTATGCTGAAGGAGAAATAAGATGTGGAAATTAATAAAAATACTTTTGGTATTATCTGGGCTTTATATAGTATTCTGGCTAACCACTGATAGTTGGGGAAAAAAGATAAAACAACAACCAACTGTAAAGAAATTTTTAGATTGGCTCTTTTTAACCATCTGTGGAATCTGGGGTTTAGCACTTTGTATTGTTGCTGTTGCTATAATTCCTGGATTACTTTGGTTAGTCATTGGAATAATAACAGAATTTTTTGTTTGGTTTGATAAGTTAGTAATTAAGTTTAATCAGGCATATTTTAAACTCGGTTGGTGGATTTATGTAATAGATACCATTCTCGGAACATTCCTTTTTATTTACTTACTCAAAAGAAATAAGGATAAAAATGAAAGAAAAATTAATGTTTGAAGGATTGCAAAGATTCCTTGGACATCATCCTGTATGTGCTGCTGCAATTGTAGGTTTAATAAGCAGCGTAATCGGCGGTGTTATAGGCGGTCTCATATTGAGACTTATTCCCTAAATCTGCCCTACAAAGGGGAGAGATGAATAATTTAGATAAACTAAAATCATGTGCATTAGAAATCAATAATTTACTAAATAAATATGTAGAATTGCACAACAAAGTATTAAAAGAAGCAGGTACGTTTCGAAGTGTATTTAGGAAAGTCGATTTTCAGGGGCTTTATAATGAAGCAAAGATACTCAGCAATGATTTTATGTCTAAAGAGATTGAGATTAGAGAGTTGGGAAACGAAATAAATAATAGCCTAACTTCCTTGCAAAAAGAATTCTTTGATTGCACTTTAGGATATTTTGAAGCATTACTAAAAACAGTAGACCTGCTTTTTAGGAAAATAGAGCTACTTTACAATCGTAGCCAAAATAAGGAAACTTTAAGTTGGAACAATTTTAATCGTATTTCAAAAGAATACAATGAATCTATAAATGGTTATTTAGAATTCGGAACAAATTTGAATAAGCTCTACAAAGAAATGTTTGTATAAAAAATTTACTAAAGTATCAAGAGAGCATATAGATAATTTTTTAGAGAACAAAGAGCTTTTTCCTCGTATCGTAATAGGTTTGCCCGATTAAAAAATTACCTTTATTCTGCCCCTCACAGCCCCTAGCATAACCCAGGTTAAACGATTATTTTCCCATAGCAAAACATTTTCAATAAAAAATATTCAAAATTATATTTTAAGCACAAAACCAAGCTCACGCCCTCCCGTAACGCCTATTTTAACCTCCCGTAAGCTCCCGACTTGTGCTTAAACAAATCACCGATAAGCCTCCGGTAATTGCTTATTTTTCTAAGAATTAATTACGAGCAAAAATGAATCAGAGGTACAGTCGGCCATCCGTTCAAATTAGAGTTATTTTTTGCTAAAAATAACCCCTCCGTAGCTCAATTTAACCCTTTTATCATCAATTAGTTGGATAATTAACATTAACTATCAAGTTAATGTTAATTTCTGTGAATAAAATTAATCTAATTAAACAATTTAACTCTAATTAACTTTATTAGTTAATGCTATTAAAATTTATTTCAATATAGCGGATTCTCATTGGTGGCTATCTTTACCTAGCCTTCTTGCCATGGTAGTCTTATCTATCGCTGTTTATAGATTGATTATTTAGCTATTTTACTTACCTTCTGGTAATAGGGCAGGGGGAGGCTGGTAGTATCAGTTTTAATGTTATACTTTAGATATAGAAGGTTGATAAAATTAAGAAAAATAATTTGGAAATAGGCTTGAAAAGTGTAACAAATGTGCTATACTTAAAGTAAAGCAATGCAATGCAATTACTAAAAGGAGAAGAATTATGACATCAGCACCGAGATACACGCACAGCTTTAGCCTTAACAAAGAGGATGAGGATAGCTTGCAAAAGGCTTTAAAGGAATTACCTAAGGGTTTAGGCATAATTGATATTGTCAAGGTAGGTATAGAAAATTACAAGCAGTTGCTTAAAAAGAAATAGTTAAATAGATATTGGAAAATAGTTATACTTTAATTAGAGGGCCAGAAAGGTTTATATTTTTTTCTCCACTTCTTTTAAATATTTAAAAAGTCTTTAAGAAAGAAAGGTAGAAAGACGATGTTATCAAGAAGAAAAGCAATAGAAAAATATGAGCAGTATCTAGAACAAATAAATCAGAGCAAAGCTTATTTGAACTATATTAAGGTGTTATTCAAGTATTTAAATAAAAATAAATTAACTTTATTTGAATTAACGGAAGAGCAGTTATTGGTCTTTCTTTCTCGTTACTCTATTAATTCAAAAAATCTATTTCTGAAAGCGATTAAATCCTACTGCAATTACTTTAATATTAAGACCCAGTTAACAAAAATTAAAAGCATAAGGCCAGACGTTAAAATAAAAGATTACCCTTCGGAATCAGAGATAAAAGCTATTTCTTATAATTTGAAACCGAAAGAAAAATTAATCTTAGACTTCCTTACGGAAACGATGTTGAGAAAAGCAGAGCTTCTCCATTTAAAACAATCAGATTTTAATTTTGAGAAAAGGACATGCAAAGTTAAGGGCAAAGGTCGTAAGGAGCGTATCGTTTGTTTTAGTCCTTCGGTTGCTAATGAAGTTAAAAGATTATTTGCTCAGGAGCCGGAAAGAACAAATGCGTTTAATTATAGCGTAGGAAAACTAAGGGGATTATGTAAGAGGATAACTGAGAAACTTCAAACTAAAGTTACTCCGCATAGCTGTAGGCATATTGGAGCGATAAATTTGTATCACAAGGGGTTAGACTTAATTACTATTTCTCGTCTGCTTGGACATTCAAATATTTCCACTACTCAGATTTACCTCAATGAAACTTCCGAGAAAGTCATTGAGCATTATAATGCGGTTATGATGAAGGTGTAAAATGGAAGAAGATATTTTGATAAGAATAAAATCGGACAGGCTAGGATATGACACAAGCCATTAAGATTTTAGATTATATACATTCTAATGGAGAAATAATAACTGCTAAAGGCATCATGACTGCTTTAGAGTTATCAAGAGGGATAGTGGATAAAATTCTATCCAAATTCTTTAAGCAGCAAATAATCAACAAGTCAAAAAGGGGTGTCTACTGTAAAAATTCATTAACAGATACCTTTATTTTAAAACCTAAGAACACAAAGCATAATGCTCATTTAAAAAATCTTACAGAGCAAGAAAAATTAACTTATGAGACATATTGTGGAATGATTAATCGTTGTCTTAACGTAAATGCACACAATTATAAAAACTATGGAGCGAGAGGAATTACTATTTGCGATGAATGGCTAGATGATTTTAATGTATTCGTTAAAGATTTGGGGTTAAGACCCTCAAAAAATTATTGTATAGATAGATTACAAAACGAAAAAGGATACTTTAAAGAAAACTGCCATTGGGTTACTCAGCAAGATTCTTTAAAAAATAAAAGAAAGAAACCAAATAAGGCAGATTTTGCTTCTAACTCCCAAGAGAGCAAAAGTGAAAAATTATAGCTTATAGTTTAAATGTAAAAATGCTCGAAAATCGATTATAAAAATCTAAGAAATAATCTTTATAACTCTATGTGTAGCAATCAGTAGAAATTGGTAGATTCAAAATAGTAGAAAAAGGTAGAAGTTGCAAAAAAGTATCTGTCATTACGTTTAAACTGTAAAAGATTTGTAAATTAACGTACCTAGTAGAGAGAAAACGTTTTCACGCCGAGAAGATTAATACAGATAGGAGCTTTAACCATGTTTTATAAATTGGTAAAGCTATTTATTATGAGTAGTATGAGTATTACGAAGTAATACGAATACTACGAATAATAAATCATTAATCTTAAGTTAGATTATTGATATATATTATATTATAAATACTATAAGGAAGGAATCGCTAAGGCTAAAAATGGCCAATTAAGGGTATTTTAAAAATAATTGCATAAATTTAAATTTTCGGGGTTTACTTTTAATAGAAAGGCTAAATTGAGAAAAGTATTACTTGTCAAAACGATGTTCTTCTATATACTTAGTAGTAGAGACAGGAATGAAGGGTTTTAGGTAATTTAGAGTTACGCAGAAAGACAATAAAAGCAAAAGCTTTTAAATCCTAATCTGAATAGTATCTAAAAAAGAGCTATTCCCAATGCGTTAGGCACGGGAATAGCTCTTTTTATTTTGTTTTTAATAAAAAAAGATTTAAAACCGCCTTCTTCTAACGAAGGGCTAAAAAACAGCGGAGAATTCCAACTCCGAAGAATCTCCTTTATTGCGAGAAGCTGTTTAACTGTTTTTCTGTAGGCTTCTTAGGCGGTTATCAAATTTTAAAGGTCTGTTAAAAAGGAAAACCTAAAACAGATTAATTGAAGAGTGGTAAACAAATAATCGAAACCAAGATTGCCGAAACCAAGTTGATGAGTCAACGCCGAAACGAAAGCAACCGTTGAAATGATTATTGAAATAATAAAGAATAATTGATAAGAAATTATTATCAATAGTTTTACAAAGAGGAAAAGATAAAATGAATAACCCTAGCATCGATATTGCAAAGATTTTCGGACAACCGATTGACCCTGCTTTACCTGTTGACCCAGTTTTAGCAGAAATTTGTAAAAGAGATACTTTAGAGTGTGGGGATAACGCCTATGCTTTTACTTCTTATGATGAGAACGTAGATACAATTTATACTGCTGGAGATAACGGAGAGGTAATTTCGAATCATAAATCTCCTGTCGGTGGGGTAGAAATTGATATGATAGGCTACCAGTCAGATTTAGCTTACGTTACTTTGAACGAAATGTCAGCATCAAAAGACCAGACAGCGTTAGCTCGTAAAAAAATGGCAATAACGAGAGGTCTTAACAAACTTGAATTGAAAGGAATGATTGATTTGATTTTGGCCATTACTTCTCAAGAAGTTTCAAAAGCCACAGGAGAAGATTTGTATGACGGAATAATGAAAATGGTGCATAAGATTAATGATTATGGTGAAAATTATGTTTTGCTAGCTGGTAGAGAAGTTGTTCAAGCGATTGACAATTACGATAAAGAAAATACAGAGAATTTTTCTTATCGTATAAGCATAAAAGAAATGTTAGCAGATGTTGGGGTAAAAGTTGTTAAAGTACTTGGGAGTGTCAAATTGGATAGTGGTGTTTACCTCCCAGTGCTAGACCCTACTAAAGCGATATTAGTAGCACGGAATAGTGATTTAGTAGATACAAAACCTTGTTTATTAATTCGTAGAAAATTCAATGCGGAATTAAGTAAATCTGCTGGTGTTGAAGGCGAAGCGGAAAGACTGGTTACTACTATTGGTGGATTGCAGGTTATTAATAACTCAAAAAACATTCTTGGAATTGGTTGCTTTGGCTACGAAAACATCGGAATTGCGGTTACAAATTATTTAGCTATCTGTTACTGTGAAAATTTAATTAGTTAACTTTTAAAAACGGGAGAGGCTAAAAACCTCTCCCCAAAACAAAAAATGAAAAAACTGAAACTTCCAAAATGTCCTATCTGTGAAAAGTCAATCGAAGCTCCTCACGAATCCTGTCAAATTAAATGTTTTGAATGTGGAAAAATAATTCCTTCTTTGAATTATTATTTAATTAATGAAGGAACAAATGAAATCTTTAGATTCTGTTCTACTGAATGTGTGGAAACGCACATTGAAAAGCATAAGGAGGGGAATGAAAATGACTAATCAATACAAGATTCCGAAAAAGAAAGAGTTAGATGTTTTAATGGCTTACTTTTTTTGTCATTGGTCTCAAAAAACAATTTCTCTTCGTTACAGGCTCTCTAGTAATACAGTAAAAAGAATTATACAGAAATCGATAGAAGATTCTAAGAAAATATTAGAAAGTGGTAAAAATGGCTAAATAAAATCCTAATCCTCCGAAGCGATTGCTTAACAGCGTTGCTTCCCGCAAGGGAGGGTTTAAACATGGGAGAAAAACAGTATTTGTCACCGCAAGAGCTTGCTTTGATGTTAGGTGTCTCGATAACTACAATTTATGGGTGGACTAGCGATAGGACTATTCCTTTTTTAAAGATAGGGAGACTTGTAAGATTTGAGGGTTTAAAGATTGCCAGTTGGTTAAAACAGAAGAGTATTCCTTGCGTTGGAGATTTCTCTTGATGATAGCGTTGTCTTAAACTATAATTAACTACGTAAAAAGGAGCTGTAAAATGAAGGGTGTTTATAAACGAGGGGATGTTTACTACATTAGTTATTCTCTCAACGGCAATCGGGTACAAAGGGCTGTCAGCACGGATAGAAAACTTGCTGAAGCAGTTTTGCAGAAGCGTAAGGTCGAAATTGCGGAAGGTAAGCATTTAGATATTAAGAAAACTCTTAAAGTTAAATTTGAAGATTTTGTTGACGAATATTTAGAAGTGCATTGCAAACCAAATAATAAGTCTTGGCGTAAATCAGATTATCCGAATCTCAACGGATTAAAGAAGTACTTCGGTAGTAAGTGTCTTCACGAGATAACCCCTGAAGATATTGAGCGTTACAGGGCCGAAAGAATTAAGGAAGTCACAAAATCAACAGTAAATAGGGTTCTTAACTGCCTTAGCTCACTTTATAATCGTGGAATTGAATGGGGGAAGGTAATAAGTAATCCCGTGTCGAAAGTAAAGCTCTTTAAGGTGCCAGAAAAGCGAATCCGTTATCTTGAAAAAGAAGAGATAAATAGATTATTAGCTAATTGTTGTGAGCATTTAAAGCCTATAGTGATTGTTGCCTTACATACAGGGATGAGGAAGGGTGAGATTCTAGGGCTTAGGTGGCATGATATTGATATTAAAAGAGGCATAATTCACTTGCTTGATACAAAGAATGGGGAAAAGCGTGAAGTGCCTATGAATGAGGTTGTTCAAAAGACAATTATAAACGTCCTTAAGAATCCAGAAAGCCAGTATGTTTTTTGCAAGGAAGATAACAAATCTTACGGGAATGTTAGAAAATCTTTCTCTACTGCTTGTAAAAAAGCAGATATAACTAATTTTCGCTTTCATGACTTGAGGCATACTTTTGCTTCTCAGCTTGTAATGAATGGGGTGGATTTAAATACGGTAAGAGAGCTTTTAGGGCATAAATCTATTGAGATGACACTTCGTTATAGCCATTTATCGCCAGACCATAAGAAGAGGGCAGTTGATTTGTTAAGCAAGAAAATAGCCTTAGAAACACCTGAAAATGGTTACAAAATCGTTACAGGGGCTAAAAACGCTAAAGTAACTCCAAAACATAATTTCCATAACTCTTTGGAATTGAATCAGTTTTAATTAATCGGGGCTGTAGCTCAGTTGGGAGAGCATCTCGTTCGCAACGAGGGGGTCGGGAGTTCGATTCTCCCCAGCTCCACCAAGAGTGATAGGGGGCTGCTTCAAGGACAGGACGGAAGGTACCTTCCGTCGAAAAATTGAGGCGGCGCTCTTTTAAAATACAGTTCGAACCAATCTTTTTCAGAAATTCTTTCTGG
>Ga0265297_10006248_pt1 | contig 17454 bp, 21 predicted proteins | sample Munlanlwell13791_FD_192502 | JGI IMG/M metagenome (GOLD analysis project Ga0265297, IMG submission 192502) | Leachate microbial communities from a municipal landfill in Southern Ontario, Canada - Leachate well 137-91 | ecosystem: Engineered > Solid waste > Landfill > Unclassified | place...
GTGGTTTAACGGCCGGGCTAGATAAAGAAATTGATATTACTTTTGCCAATGAGTTTGATCTAAGCGCGGTGACAATAGGTGATGTGGATTTGTCTTTGGGTGGTGTGGATGTCGATTTGGTGAGCGGAGTACCAGCGGCGGGCGAGGCTAAATTTACCAAAAACGGGCAAAATATTAATTTTGTTCTAAATTCAGCCTGGTCGCTTCCGGGTGATGGTGAAATTGACATTAAGATCGGGAGTAACGCGGTGGGTGGAGTAAATAAGATAGGCAATCCATCGGCAGTCGGGGCCTACCTGATTAATTTATCTACCTCGCAAAGCAGTGTGGTTTTGGATGAGGGGACGATTGGGATTAGTATTAACCATACTGTATTGGTAACTTTATCGATTGATGAATATTTAAGTTTTTCTTTAGTAGGAGTGGGGAGTGGCCAGAATGTCAATGGGGTGACGACCAATTTGGTAACCAATGCTACCAATATTGATTTTGGTTCCAATTTGGGCGCTTTTGATTTGATAGCCGCCCAAGATTTGATGGTGTCAACAAATGCTACTAGCGGTTTTACCGTGACAGTCAAAGTTACGCATGATTTAAATACTGGCTTGGGTGATCAAATCAATAATTTTCCTAATGCCAATGCGGCACCAGCCATATGGAGCAGCCCACCGGGATCGGGGGTGGATAGTTATTGGGGTTATACGACCGATGACAATACGCTTGGTTCGGGGATGGTGAATCGTTTTACAATGGGAGGTGGTGACAAGTGGGCGGGGTTTACCACTAGTGAAGAGGAAGTTTTTTATCATGATGGACCGATTGATGGGACTGGGACGGGCCAAGGGATAACTCGGGTTGGTTATCAGGCGGAGGCCAATAACTGGCAGGCCTCAGGTGATTATTCGACCGAGGTGGTGTTTTTGTGTACGGGAGTGTTTTGATTGGTAATTAATTTTTCTACTTCATCGATTACCCAGTCCGGGGTGGAGGCGCCGGCAGTGAGGCCGACTTTTTTTATATTGATAAACCATTGCGAGTCAAGGTCTCGAGCTGTTTCAACTTGGTAGGTGTTGACAATCGGTTGACATATTTCGGCTAACCGTTTGGTATTGGCACTGGTGCGGGAGCCGACCACGATCATTAGATCAACTTGAGAAGCAAGTTGGATGGCGGCGCTTTGTCGACAGCGGGTGGCTTGGCAGATAGTATTGAATATACGTAAGTCGGTGGTGGTGTCGATAAAGTGATTGACGATTTGTTTGAAAATGTCTGTGTCTTGTGTGGTTTGGGAAACAATACCAACTTTGGGTAATTTTTCTAAATTATTTTTCCTGATGTCATCTACCCGGCTAACTATATGAACGTTCTGGGTCAGAGAGTGAATTGTGCCTAAAATACCTTGGACTTCAGCATGGTTTTGGTCCCCGACAATGACAATATGGTAATTCTCCGTGGCTAGTAGTTTGCCTAAGTTGTGGACGGCGGTGACATAGGGGCAGGTGGCATCGATGACATGCAAATTTTTGGTTTGAGCTTTTTGATAAATGCTTGGCGGTGAACCGTGGGCGCTGAGAATAACGGTTGCTTGGTCGGGGATATCATTAATATTATTGACCAGTATGATTCCTTGCTGGGTGATTTTTTGCACCACATTTTCGTTGTGGACCAGACTACCTAACATATAGATTGGTTTTTTTACATTTGATTGGGTTGTCTCGGTAATTATTTGCATCGCTCGTTTGACGCCGAAACAGAAGCCGGCGTGAGGGGATTTGATTAGTTGCATAAGATGATATCAATTATAATAAGAATGTTATTTATCTATATTATATAGGAAAAATATTATGGAAAATGATAGTTTTCTCAACCTGTATCAAAAAGCTTGCCAACGGACCAAGGGGGAATACAGTAGTCGTAAGGAGGAGATAATGATGTGGGGTTTGGGGATTGCAGGGGAGGCGGCGGATGTAGCTAGTTGCATTAAAAAAACGTATGGACATGACAATGATCAGATTTTGGGGATCAAAGAGAATCTGGGTGACACCATGTGGTATATCGCCATGATCTGTAATTTCTATGGCTGGAATATGGAGGATGTTTGTCGGGCCAATATTGAAAAACTGAAGCAGCGCTATCCACAGGGTTTTAATTATGCTGATGCGGGGCGGGGTGGGACGATGGTAGATTGGAATGAACAAGATGGAGAATGATGTGGTTGTTATTTGTTAAAATTGCGAGTAATATTTAATCGAATTTAATTATTTATCGGGAGAAAAAGTAAATTTTAAATGGAAAAGAAAAATTTTTTGTTTGTGTCGCTAAATAGTGCTTTGATACGGGATATTGCTTGGAATGTTTTTAAAGAGGGTAATGAGGTACGCTATTTCATTGGCTGTGAGAGTGACAAAGAGGTGGCGGATGGATTTGTCCCTAAGACTACTGATTGGAAGAAGGATTTGGATTGGGCGGATATGGTGATTTTTGATGATTCGATCGGTTCGGGTGAAGATATTGTGGAGACTAAAAAGCGGGGCATTCCGATTATTGGTGGTACTCCTTACACTGATAAATTGGAAGAAAATCGTTCTTTTGGTCAGGAAGAGTTAAAAAAAGCAGGGGTACCGATTTTGCCCCATAAATATTTTTTTGATTTTGATGAAGCGATCAGCTATGTGCGGGAAAATCCGAATGAATATGTGATAAAGCCGAGTGGTGACGCGCAGAATATCAAGCGGTTGTTGTTTGTGGGAATGGAAAAAGATGGTAGTGACGTGATTCGGGTGTTGGAAGCATACAAAAAGGTATGGAGTCACGCGATCAAGGAATTTCAAATACAGAGAAAAGTTAATGGCGTCGAAATTGCGGTGGGCGCTTTTTTTAATGGCAAAAAATTTATTTATCCGATCAATATCAATTTTGAGCATAAGAAACTTTTCCCGGGCAATATTGGTCCTTCTACGGGTGAAATGGGAACAACCATGTTTTGGAGTGGTCCCAATAAGCTTTTCAATGAGACGTTGAAGAAGATGGAGAAGAAATTGGCGGCGGAAAAATTTATTGGTTATATTGATTTAAACTGTATTGTCAATGGTAAGGGTATCTATCCTTTGGAATTCACGCCGCGTTTTGGTTACCCCATTATTACTATGCAGAAAGATTCTATTGCTATGCCTTTTGGTGAATTTTTGTATGACTTGGCGCGGGGGAAGAATTTTTCTTTTAAGACCAAAAAAGGTTTTCATATTGGGGTGCGAATTTTGTTGCCGCCGTATCCTTATGGTGAGAAAAGTATTTTTGATTATTATTCCAAGGGGGCGACGGTGGTATTTAAGAAAAAGGATCATTTGGACGGTGTGCATATTGAGGATGTCAAAAATGTGCGGGGGGAGTGGGTGCTAGCGGGAACTTCCGGTTTAGCCCTGGTGGTGACTGGCTCGGGAATCTCCATGAAGCAGGCGCAGCAACAGGTGTATAACCGGATCGAGAATATTCTGATTCCAAATATGTTTTATCGTAAGGATATTGGTGACCGGTGGTATGAAGATAGTGATAAACTGCACAGTTGGGGATATCTGCGGGAGTCGTAATAATGAAAATGACAAATTACAAATGACGAAATTAATTGGTCATATATCATTTATTTTAATTAATGGCAGCGAAAGTATGGCCGGTGGTGTTATGGTGGATCTATCTAATAATGGTAAGTTTTATGGCTAGCCATATAATTAAAATAAATGATATATGACCAATTAATTTCGTCATTTGTAATTCGTCATTTTCATTTGTAGTATACTGAAAACTGATAATATTAAATGAAAAAAATGAAAAAGGGAAATTATTTTTTTACCAGTGAAAGTGTAACTGAAGGGCATCCGGATAAGGTCTGCGATCAGATATCGGATGCTTTTTTGGATGAGTGTTTGCGGCAGGATCGGGAGAGTCGGGTGGCGGTGGAAGCGATGACTACAACCGGGTTGGTAGTGGTGGCGGGAGAGGTGACGACCAAGGGCGATATTGATACACAAAAGATTGTTCGTGATGTGTTGCAAGATATTGGTTATGACCGGTCGGAATATGGTTTTTGTTTTTCGGATGTAGGGGTGGTGAGTGCTATTCACGAACAAAGTCCGGATATCAGTCAGGGGGTGACGGCCGGGCAGGGTGAGTATCAAGAGCAGGGGGCGGGTGATCAGGGACTGATGTTTGGTTACGCGACCAATGAGACGAAAGAATTGATGCCACTGCCGATTATGCTGGCTCATAAATTGACCAAGAGATTGGCGGAGATTCGGAAAAACAAAGAGGTTGGTTATTTACGTCCGGATGGTAAAAGTCAAGTGACGGTGGAATATGAAGATGGTCAGCCTAAGCGGGTGGAGGCGGTGGTTCTGGCGGCCCATCATGATGAGAATGTGGCGCTCGATGATTTGCGGCGCGATTTAAAAGCCAAAGTGATATTGCCGATTGTGGGTGATTATGTCGATGAAAATACTAAATATTTTATTAACGCGACGGGCCGATTTGTGTTGGGTGGCCCGCCGGCGGACACGGGTTTAACTGGGCGGAAGATTATTGTTGATACCTATGGAGGGCATGGTAGTCATGGTGGCGGTTGTTTCAGTGGCAAGGATCCCAGTAAGGTGGACCGAAGTGCTAGTTACGCGGCGCGCTATATTGCCAAAAACATTGTGGCAGCCAAATTAGCGGATAAGTGTGAGGTTCAGATTGCCTATTCGATTGGGGTGGCGGAGCCGGTATCTTTATTGATTGATACTTTTGGTACGGGCAAGATTGATGAATGGCAATTGGCGCAGATGGTGCGAGATAAATTTCCGCTTAAGCCAGCGGATATCATTGATGTATTAGATTTGAAACAGCCTAAATATCTTTTAACAGCGGCCTATGGTCATTTTGGTCGTAGTGAAGATGGCTTTACTTGGGAAAAGGTGGGGGTATTGTAGTTGATCTTGACATAAACGGTTGTAATGATATGTTAAAAATGTATACAGTAAAGAAAAAATATGAAAATAGTCAGAGGCAAAAAAATACTAATCATGAACAAGGGTGATACTTGATGATTAATTGATAAGTATCGAGTTGAACAAAAAAGATATTGTATGATTGATATTTTTGAAAAGAGAAAGTTGAAAAAAAGGAAAAATAGATGACTGGCATAATAGTCGATATTGGTACTGGTGATGGGCAGTTTACTAACGAGTTGGCGAGGAAAAATCCGAGCCATTTGGTGATTGGCATCGATCCCAATCAGAAGGGGATGGAAAAATTGTCCTGGAAGGCCAGTAAAAAGAAAAAGAAGGGTGGTTTAGCTAATGCTCTTTTTGTATTGGCGGATGTGGTTAATTTGCCGGAAGAGCTGAATGGTATGGCGAATCAGGTTTTTATTAATTTGCCATGGGGTAGCTTGTTGTCGGGGTTGGTCAATGTTGATGAAAAAGTTTGGTTAGCCATAAAGCGGATCTGTCAGCCGGAGGCAGTAGTGGATATTATCCTGGGTTATGATGATTATCTAGATTTGAAAGAAGTAAAAAAGCTGGGATTACCGGAAAAATTTAATCTAATTTACATTGATCAGGAGATGAAATCGAGGTTGCAAGAATTGGGTTTTGGTCATATGCAGGTCAACAATTTAGATATTGATCGTCTACGTAGTTTTCCCAGCAGTTGGGCGAAAAAGTTGTCATATGGTAGGGATCGGAAGTTTTTTCATGTGCGGTTGAAGGTATTGTAATAAATTTGTGATCGGCGTTATTTAACTTCACTCTTAAAAATTGTGAAGTTTTTTATATGGTTAGCTCTAGGGTTGTGATAGTATAGAATTGTATCTTAGTGCTAAAATTGAACGTTTAAGGAGTAAATATGGAAGTAAAAATTGATCGAGCCAAATGTATCGGGTGTGGGACTTGTCAAGCGATTGAGCCGGAATTATTTAAACTAGATGATGATATGAAATCAGTTTTTATTGGTGATTTGTCTTTAGTTGATTTGGAAAGATTAAAAGCGGCGGCGGCGGTTTGTCCGGTGCAAGCGATTGAAGTTTATGACGATGCTGGTAAAAAAATGTATCCGTGATAAAAATGGCTAAATTAATTTAAAAATAATATGAAAAAAATTTTTCTAGGTTTATTAATAGTAAGTTTAAGTCTGGCTGGATGCAGTAATCCTTTTTTTAATCAGGAGGATGATGGACGCATCAAAGTGGTGTCTTCGATTTATCCGATGGCTGATATAGTGAGTAATTTAGGTGGGCCGTGGGTTAAGTCGGATGTATTGGTCGCACCGGGTCAGTCACCTCATACCTATGATCCGCAGCCGAGTGATGTGGCCAAATTGTCGCAAGCTGATTTGGTCTTGGTGGTGGGGGTAGGTTTGGACGACTGGGTAGTCAAAATGGCGGAGAGTTCCGGGATTGATAAAAATAAGATTGTTGATTTGAGTCAATACGTAACCTTGCGAGAATTTAATGCGGGTGGTGAGTCGGGCCAAGATCCGCACTATTGGGTGAGTCCGCGACGGGCGATGGAGTTTGTTGATGATATTACCAGCCGGATGAAAGAAATAGATTCAGGACACGCAACTGATTATGATTCATATTTAGAGGGGTATAATATTGAATTAACGGCTATCGATGCCGAAATTGTTGAACGGGTAAATACTTTTACCAGCAAAGATGTGGTAGTTTTTCATGATGCTTTTGGCTATTTCGCGGCGGATTATGGTTTAAATGTGGCTGGAGTATTTGAGATTACTCCTGGGACTGAGCCGACGCCGCAAGAGTTGGAGGGAATAGTAAAGACGGTGAAAGATTTGGGAGTCAGAGCGGTTTTTAAAGAGCCGCAATTGTCGAGTCAAATTGTGGAGGCGGTCCAAAATGACCTGGGGTTAGGGCTGGGGGTGCTTGATCCTTTGGGCGGGATTGAAGGCAGATTGACATATATCAGTTTGGTTAAGTCTAATTTATTGGAGCTAGCGAGGTTATTATCGTGACCAAAGTTTTAGCAGTGAAAGATTTTTCTGTCTCCTTTGGTAAAGTGAAGGTATTGGATGGGATTAACTTTGATGTTGATCAAGGTGATTTTCTGATGGTTTTGGGACCAAATGGCGCGGGCAAAAGTGTATTATTGAAGTCAATCTTGGGTATTTGGCCGTATACTGGTCAGGTGAAAGTATTTGGACAAAAAATTGATCTGGTTCGTCAAAAGATTGGCTATGTGCCGCAATATGTTGATTTTGATCGAACTTTTCCGTTGACAGTGCGAGAAGTGGTGAGTCTGGGTTGTCGGCAGAATAAATCTCTGTCGGTTTGTCCGCATGTCAATAAAGTATTGGAAATGGTCGGGATGGTTGGAAAAATAGATGATTTTTTTGGTCAGTTATCAGGTGGGCAAGTGCGGCGAGTGCTAATTGCCCGGGCTTTGGCCGGTCAACCGAAATTGTTGTTTTTGGATGAACCTTTGGCGGGGGTGGATTTGGTAGGGGAGAAAAGTTTTTATGAAATGATCGCCAAATGGCATCAGGATTTGGGTTTGACGACGGTGATGGTCTCACATGATTATAGCCTGGTGAGCCGAATTGCCACTAAAGTTTTATGTTTGAATAAAAAAATGACCTGTTTTGGCGGGGCCAGAGATTTAACGGCTAAACAATTTGAGGATACTTTCGGGCGGGGGGTGAAATTGCATGTGCATAACAGCTAATATTATTGCTAAACATTTATGGTTTTTTGAATGTTAATAAATTTTAAATTTTCAATTTTAAAATAATTTTAAATGATTAAATTTTAAAATCTAAAACATTCCTGTTTTTGTGTCTGTTTTAAAATTTAAAATTGAAAATTATTTTAAAATTTAAAATTTAAAATTGAAAATTTATTAACTTGTGTAAAGATGTTTGGTATTAATAATTAATAAATATGTGGGAAGCGTTTATACAATATCCATTTTTACAGCGGGCTTTACTGGCCTCGGTTTTGGTGGGAATAATTTGTGCTTTGTTGGGTGTTTTTGTGGTGTTTAACCGGATGGCTTTTTTCGTTGATGCTTTGGCACATAGTGCTTTGACTGGGATCGCGATGGGGATATTGATTGGTATTACTCCGTTTTGGACAGCCTTGATTTTTGGCATTGGGGTAGCGGTGGGAGTAGTCTATATTCGTAATAAAGGCAAGTTGCATACCGATACGGTTTTGGGACTGTTTCTTCCGGTGGCGATGGCCCTGGGAATATTGCTTTTACAATTAAAAAGTGGTTATACGCCGGATTTGATGAGTTTTTTGTTTGGCAGTGTGTTGTCGGTATCAATAATAGATTTAATAATTATTGGGGTGGTGGGGATAGGGGCGATGGTTTGGCTTTATTTTTATTATCGTGATTTGGTTTGGTTGGCTTTTGATCGTGAATCGGCGTTGGTGAGTGGGGTGAAAGTGGTTTGGTTGGAATATATATTGATGATTGCCTTAGCGGTGGTAGTAATTGCTAGTTTGCAGGTGGCGGGGATTATCTTGGTGGGAGCAATGGTGGTGATTCCCGCGGTGGCGGCGAAAAATTTAGCTCGTAATTTTTCCCAGGTGGTTTACTACTCGGTGGCTTTTGGTTTGCTAGGTAGTGTGGTGGGCATGTTTCTGTCGTATATCTTTGACTTGTCGAGTGGAGCGATAATTGTAATGACTCTGGCAGGGATATTTTTGGTAACGTTTATTATTAGAAGAGAAAAGTGATTAAATATTTTTTTAAGTAAATAAAGGAGATAAAATGAAAATTTTATTTTGTGAGATATCCCATTTGTGTCATGAGATGGATTGGGAGGGTAAATATTTGGCTGAAAAGATTGGAAAGAAGTATGACAGTATATTTTTTCCAGGTTTGGGTAATGATTACGACCAGTCGCGGGACGATTTTGAAGTTTTATGCACTTTTATTCATACCCAGGTTAATGAAGAATTGCTTAATAAGATGCCGAAATTGAAGTTAGTGGTAACCAGGTCGACCGGATTTGATCATATTGATTTGGATAAATGTCGGGAAAGAGGAATTGAAGTGTGCAATGTACCATTTTATGGCGAGAATACGGTGGCGGAGTATGCTTTTTCGTTGTTAAATATGCTGGCGAGGAAAATGTATGAAGCTTATGACCGAGTGATACGGGGTAATTATTCTTTGGAAGGTTTGATGGGATTTGATTTGAAGGGAAAGACTTTGGGAGTGATTGGGGGAGGTCATATTGGGATCCATGCCGCCCAGATTGGGGTGGGTTATGATATGAAGGTGTTGTGTTACGATGTTAAACCTGATTCCCAGTTGGCCAAACGAGTTGGTTTTGAATATGTGGAGTTGGATGATTTGTATGCGCGGGCGGATATCATTACTTTGCACGTGCCATTAATTCCACCCACTCAACATATGATTAACCAAGAGGCTTTTGCCAAGATGAAAGATGGGGTGATTCTTATTAACACGGCGCGGGGCGGGGTAGTGGATACGGGGGCCATGGTAGCGGCGTTGGCCAGTGGCAAGTTGGCTGGAGCGGGGTTGGATGTGATGGAGGCGGAGGAATTTTTATCTGATGAAGTAAAACTGGCGGAAATAGTCGATGATTCGGAAAAATTGCGATCGGCTTTGGAAAATCATATTTTAATGGAACATCCGCGAGTAGTAGTGACTTTTCACAATGCTTTTAATACGGTGGAAGGACGAACCAGGATTTTAGATACGTCGATAGAAAATATTATGGCGTTTGAGACCGGGCCATGGGTTAATAGTGTGATCAAAAAGTAAGTAACTATACTTTTGACTTTTGACCTTTGACTTTGATATTATATAACCAATAATCATTCCTAATAATTATTGGAGGGAAAGTTATGGCAAAAGTGACTATTTATACTACTCCCACTTGTGGTTTTTGTAAGATGGCCAAGGAGTATTTTAGGGAAAATAATGTCGATTTTGAAGAGAAAGATGTGGCGGCTGATGCTGTGGCTCAGGAAGAGGCGGTGGGTAAATCGGGTCAAATGGGAGTGCCGGTAATCGAAGTGGACGGTCAAATTGTGATTGGTTTTGATAAGCCCAAGCTAGCGGCTTTATTGGGATTATAAAATGATAAATAATTATGATTTAATCATTATTGGTGCTGGTGCGGCTGGTTTGGGAGCGGCTGTTTACGCGGGACGGTATCGATTACGGGTATTGGTGATTGGTGAGAAATTTGGTGGTGAAACGGCTCAAGCCGGGTATATTGAGAATTATCCTGGCATTGGCAAGATTGACGGTTATGATCTGATGGTCAATATGCGTGATCAGGCCAAGGAGATGGGGGTAGAGTTGGTTGATAAAAAAGTGGACCGGGTAGAGCGGCGCGGGCATTGTTTTGAGGTAGTGGCCGGAGAGGATATTTATCAGGCTAATCAGATTATTTTGGCGATGGGTACCAAGCGGCGTCGTTTAAATTTACCCAATGAGACTGAATTGACGGGTCATGGGGTACATTATTGTGTGACGTGCGATGGTCCTTTTTATAAAGATAAAGTAATTGCCATGGTAGGGGGTGGGGATGCTAGTATTAAAGGAATTAATTTAGCGAGCGAATACGTCAAAAAAGTGTATTTGATTGTGCTGGAAAAAGAAGTGCGCGCCGAACCGGTTAATTGGGAGAGAATGAAAGTCTTGGGCGATAAAGTGGAAATTTTATATGAAACTCAAGTGAAGGAAATTGTGGGTGAGGCGAGGTTGGAAAAAATTATTATCGACAAGGAATATCAAGGTAGTAATGAATTGGCGGTGGATGGTTTATTTGTGGAAATCGGAGCGGTCCGCAATGTGGCTCTGGCCGAACAATTGAGTGTTAACTTGGATGAAAAAGGTTATGTGATGGTGGATAATATGATGAAAACTAATGTGGATGGAGTCTATGCCTGTGGGGATACAGTGAATCATTTTGGTGATTTTAAACAAATTATTACGGCGGTGGCGATGGGCGCGGTAGCCGCGACTTCAGCCTATGAAGATAATAAAATTCATGGGGATCTTTGCCCCTATCATTTTGTTCCTAAGCAATTTGAAAACAAATAACAATTATTTTATGTCAATCAAAACCCGGCAAACAAAGCAAAAAAAAGCGATTTATGATGTATTGCATAAGGCCAATACTCATCTTCAGGCCGACGAGATATATAATTTAGTGAGAAAGAAAATAAAGAATATTAGTTTAGCGACAGTATATCGTAATCTAGAGACGATGACTGCCAAGAGTATTTTGTATGAAGTGTATGTATCAGGTTTGCCGCGGTGGTATGAAATTAAGAAGAATGATTGTCATGGTCATTTGTTTTGTCGCCGTTGTTATCAATTAAAGGATGTAGTTGATTGCAGTTTATGTTTTGCCAAGAACAAGATGCAAAGCATGATGCATTTTAAAGGTGAAGAGGTAATGTATTTGGTGGTCGGTTTGTGTAGTAAATGTGATATATCGAGGAAATAATGTAGGGGCACGCTGCGGCGTGCCCGTACGGATTATAATAATTATGAATAAAAAGAGATATTATTTTGATTACGCGGCGACGACGCCAGTTGACCAAAGGGTGGTGGTGGCGATGGAACCATATTGGTTTAAAAAATATGGCAATCCTTCCGGTTTGTATTTTGAAGGACGTTTGGCGAAACAAGTGTTGGATGAATGTCGACAAAAAGTAGCTCAATTGATCAATGCCGATAGTGATGAGGTTATTTTTACTTCGGGTGGTTCAGAATCGAATAATTTGGCCATCACTGGTGTGCTGGCGGCGGTCAATAATCAGGGCAAGATAATTGTGTCGGCGATTGAGCATAAATCGATTTTGAACGTGGCTAAATATTGGCAGCAGCGGGGGGTGACGGTCGAGTTTTGTCCGGTTCTGTCCAGCGGTTTAGTTGATGAGAAGAAATTGGCGGGCATGATAGATAAAAAGACTATTTTAGTGAGTATTATCTATGCCAATAACGAAATTGGCGTGGTCCAAGATATATCCAGGATTGGTCGGATTATCAAAAAACATAATCCAAAGACCTATTTTCATACTGATGCCTGCCAGGCGATGAATTATTTGGATATCGATGTTAAAAAGTTGGGAGTGGATTTGCTGACTTTCAATGGTAGCAAAATATATGGTCCCAAGGGGGTGGGTGGATTGTATGCAAAAAAAGGTGTTCGGATGGAGCCATTGATTATGGGAGGTGGGCAGGAGAGGGGGTGGCGAGCGGGGACGGAAAATATTCCTTTGATTGTGGGGATGACTGAGGCGATGGTTATTGCCAGGAGGATTTGTGGGGCGGAAGCCAAAAGAGTTGTTTGGTTGCGCGATAAAATTATTTCTCGGGTGTTGAAGGACATTCCGGATGTTGTTTTGAACGGGGATAAAAATAAGCGGTTGGCCAATAATGTTAATATTTCGGTGGCGGGGGCGGAGGGTGAGTCATTATTGTTGTATTTAGACGAGGCCGGAATAGCGGTTTCAACCGGTTCGGCTTGTAGCGCCAGTGATCTTGACCCTTCCCATGTGTTATTGGCTATTGGTCAAGATAAAGCTTTGGCGCATGGTAGTTTACGGATAACTTTGGGGCGGTGGTCGGGTGAAGCAGGAGTTGATTATCTTCTATCAGTTTTACCGAAGATAGTGGAGAGGGTGAGGCAAATGTCGGCAGTAAATAATTAATTATTTATGAATAAAGTTAGTAAAAAAAATGATGGGGTGGGGTGGGTATATTCGGATATAGTGAAGGAGCACTTTATTCACCCTCGACATTTTGTGACCGGTGAGCAACCAGAATGGGAATTCAATGGTGTGGGCGAAATTGGTAGTCCGGCTTGCGGTGATGTGATGAGAATTTGGGTACGGATTGAGAAAGGTCGGATAACTAATATTGGTTGGAAAACTTTTGGTTGTGCTTCCGCTATTGCCAGCACTTCAATATTATCGGAAATGGTGGTGGGGAGCGGGGGAATGGAGATTAATCAGGCTAAAAAGATTACGGCTAAGGATATTGTCAAAGCTTTGGGCGGACTACCGTCACAAAAAATTCATTGTAGTGTTTTGGGGGATCAAGCTTTAAAAAAAGCGATTGATGACTATGAAAAGAAGAAAAATAAGAAATTATGACTAAAATATCAAAAATTAAGGCGCAGTTGATTTCCAACCAGCCCATAACTGAACAGATGCATCAGTTAGTATTTCAGACTGAAGCGAATGAGAAATGGGAATTTACGGAGGGCCAATTCGTCATGGTGCAGCACGAGGTTGATCATGAACTGGTGGTGCGGGCATATTCGATCTCTTCCTTGGCGAGTGATCTTCCCCGTTTGGAATTAGTAGTGAAGAGAGTGGAAGGGGGAGTGATGTCGAATTATTTGTGTGATTTACGTCGCGGCGACCAAGTGGACATGGATGGTCCGTATGGACATTTTGTCTGGAATTTGGGCCAAAATAATAATAAGGTTTTGGTGGCTATTGGTTGCGGGATCGCGCCTTTGAAGTCAATTTTGTTGAAACAGTTGCAGATGGGTGGTGGTAATGTTGAATTATATTTGGGAAGCCGGTTGATTAAGGAAGTGCCATTTTTAAAATATTTTTCTGATTTACAAGCTAAGAACCGTAATTTTAAATTCTATCCGTGTGTTTCTCGCGAGACGGGAGTTTGTCAATACAGTGGCCGGGTGACGAAAGTGATGTTGGAGCAAAATATTGATTTTGCCGAGACGGATTTTTATATTTGTGGGACGGCGAATATGATTGCTGATCTTAAACAATCGGTGGCTCTCCATGGCGGTAATTTGAAAAATGTTTTTAATGAAAATATTTATCCATATGCAAATTAATTACGAATTACAAATGACGAATTGCCTTGATCATATATCATTTATTTTAATTAATGGCAGCGAATGTTTGGCCGGTGGTGTTAATGTGAAATTGTCTAATAATAGTAAGTTTTATGGCTAGCCATATAATTAAAATAAATGATATATGATCAAGGCAATTCGTCATTTGTAATTCGTAATTAATTAAATAATTTTGGAGGATTAAAATGAGTGTGTTTGATAATGCGATGGCACAGTTATCAAAAGCCCGAGCTTTTTTAGATTATGATGAGCATTATTTTGAGGCTCTGTCGCGACCGAAGAGGATCGTAAATGTTAGTTTCCCGGTTAAAATGGATGATGGAACAACTAAAATTTTTGATGGTTATCGAGTGCAGTACAATGATGATCGGGGACCGTACAAGGGAGGAATTCGTTTTCATCCGGCGACTGATTTGGATGAGGTTAAATCGTTAGCTTTCTGGATGATGGTTAAATGCGCGGTGGCGGGTATTCCTTTGGGAGGAAGCAAGGGGGGGGTGACGGTTGATCCTAAACAATTATCGGAACGAGAATTAGAGAGACTAACGAGGCAATTTGTGGGTCGGGTCTACGAGGTGATTGGTCCCAGGAAGGATATTCCGGCGCCGGATGTTTACACTACTCCACAAATTATGGGTTGGATTGTGGATGAATATACCAAGATTGTGGGACGACAAGATCTGGGAGTAGTAACTGGCAAGCCGGTCGAGATTGGTGGTAGTTTGGGGCGGGATACAGCGACGGCACAAGGTGGTTTCTATGTGTTGGAAGAAGTTTTGGCTAAATTGGGTCAAGATTCGCGGGGTTTGAAATTTGCTATTCAAGGCTTTGGTAACGCGGGCATGGTGATGGCTGATTTATTGAGTGAAGCTGGTTATAGTGTAGTGGCGGCGGCTGATTCGCGCGGAACTGTGATGAGCAGTAATGGGGCTTTGGATTTGGCTAGATTGAAGAAAGTTAAGGCCGAGGGCGGGAGTGTGGTGGACGTGGCGAGTGAACTGGGTTATCAGACTGGGTCGAGTACGGATATTCTGACTATGGATGTGGATGTATTGGTGCCGGCGGCTCTGGAAAATCAGATAACCGAGCAGAATGCCAATGATGTTAAAGCAAAAGTTGTGCTGGAATTGGCCAATGGTCCAACTACACCGGGAGCAGATGACATTTTGTTTAAAAAAGGTGTACGAGTGATTCCGGATGTGTTGGCTAACGCGGGTGGGGTAGTGGTCAGTTATTTTGAGTTGGTCCAGAATTTGCAAGGATATTATTGGTCAAAAGAAGAAGTATTTGGTAAATTGGCGGTGATTATGAAGAAATCTTTATCTGAGGTAGAAACTATGAGTGTGGAGAAAAATATTGATTGGCGGACTGGTGCCTTTGTGTTAGCTTTAGATAGAGTGATAAAAGCGATGAAAGCTCGTGGTAATTAAAAATATTTATTAACTCAAAAATTATGGTCAAAATAACTAAAAAAATGAAGATAGCCGAGGTGGTGGAAAAATATCCGGCAACGAAAGCGGTGTTTTTGGATATTGGTTTGGCATGTATTGGTTGTGTAGCAGCTGAATTTGAGTCATTGGAAGAAGGCTTGATGGCGCATGGGCTGGAGGTGGATGAAGTGATTGAAAAATTAAATGAGGCGGCCAATAACAAGTAGTTATTATTTTTTTCTTATGTCACTTCTTCATTGCCAATGTATTAATTGTCAGCATGATTTTTATTCGCTGCAAGTTGATTGCCGCCAGTTGGAGGTAGTCTTGTGTCCATTGTGTCAAGGTGGGGTGGAAATTGATGATATAAAAAAACCACATGATAAAATGTGGGGAAAGTGTAAAAAGGTGAAAGGGAAATGCGCGGGTGATTGTGGACAATGTTCTAAATAAAATTACGAATGACGAATGAACGAGTTGCGTTAATTAATTTCAATATCATATTAATTATTGGTTTATAACCTGTATGAGCCCTGATCAATAATACTGACCTTCTAGGGCGAGTTTTATAAACCAATAATTAATATGATATTGAAATTAATTAACGCAACTCGTTCATTCGTCATTCGTAATTTTTATTATATTAGTTTATCGAAGAAATGTATGTCACTGGAGGACATTTGGTGGTAAAGTTTCCGACATTCTTTTTCTACCTTGTTTTCTGACCATTGGGGGAATATTTCATGCAGAAATTCGTGGATAATGGTAGTTATTTTTTCCTGATGACTGAGGTTGTTATTGATTAGTATTTTGTTATTGTCAGGTTCAATAAAACCTTTGACCGGAATGCCTTGGAAGCGGCGGAAATTTTTGACAAATTTGATTTCGTATTCGCCTTCCAATATATATTTTTTTATTTTTTTGATGATCATTTTGGTTTTTATTTTCTTTGTATTGTATCATTTTGTGCTGATATTGTCAACAGTTATATGATTAAAAACGAGAATGCTTATTAATGCAGCATTCTCGTTTTATTAATCTCAATTTGAAAGAAGATCTTTTTTCAAAAGAATAGCAATTTATTTATCTTTTTTTGCTGGTCTTTTTTTTAGCCACTTTTTTCTTGGTGGTTTTTTTCTTTCGTACAACCTTTTTTTTGGCTGTTTTCTTAGTAGCCCTCTTTTTTGTTGGCATTTTTATTACCAAATTATTAATAAATAAGCAAAATGTATTTTTATTGTATAATGATTTGTTTTATTTGTATAGTATTTGATATGATTCTAATAGAGGATATTATGAAGAAAATTATATTTGTATTGTTTTTATTATTGATATTTTTTGGCGGGTGTGACGATGTGGATAAATCATCGTATTTAACTAAATCGCGAGGAGTGTCATGGGATGATTTGTCGCCTGGTGATTGGCAGAAAGAGAATTATTATTTTCCGGTTGAATATACTTTGACGGTACCTTTTGTGATGCAAGCGCCGCTAGCCAACTGGAGTGAGCACAACGAAAGTTGCGAAGAGGCGGGGATTTTGTTGGCTCATTATTATTATATTGGTGAAGAATTAACAGTTTCTTTGGCAGACTGGGAAATTAAAGATATGGTGGATTATCAAAATAAATATTATGGTGGTGAATTCGATATTTATGCGGCGGGCATTACTCAGTTGGCGCGAGATTATTATGGTGAATATGAACCGCGAGTACTGGTGGGCAATGTGGAAAATATGAAGGCGGAAATATTGGCTGGCAACCCGATTATTGTACCAACAACGGCAGCGGCTTTAAAAATGGAGAAGAGCGATTATCCCGAAATGGGTTATCACGTGGTGCTAGTGGTCGGCTATAATGAGCGTGGTTTTGTGACTCATGATGTCGGCACGTATAGTGGGGCAAATTTTACTTATAGCTATGCTACTTTATTGCGATCCATGGCTGATTATGGGAATGAGGTGGTGGTGTTGAAGTGATATTAATTACGAATGACGAGTAACAAAATTAATTACAAATGACATATTACAAATTATCAGATCGGAAGATTTGTTTATCATACATCCTTTATTCAATTAAAACCCAAGCGTTACCCTGGTCATGTGTCCTTAAACAGCGATTTTTTAATTGAATAAAGGATGTATGA
>Ga0265297_10006249_pt1 | contig 17450 bp, 17 predicted proteins | sample Munlanlwell13791_FD_192502 | JGI IMG/M metagenome (GOLD analysis project Ga0265297, IMG submission 192502) | Leachate microbial communities from a municipal landfill in Southern Ontario, Canada - Leachate well 137-91 | ecosystem: Engineered > Solid waste > Landfill > Unclassified | place...
GTCAACAGGTTATAGGTTATTTTCGTTCCAAAATTGAAGAAGGATTTCTGATGTTCGACCAACCTTTTCTTCCGCTCGACCCCGCCGCCACGCAAAAATTCCTGGCCGACGTCGCGCCCCTTATTGCCCCTGTCACGCTTACGGAAGGCAAGACCTCCGTTCAATGCCTCGCCTTGCCGTTTTATGACGATTTCAAGCTTTATGCCGTTACTGATTCTACCCTGCCCCCTCCCAACACGCGCTACATGCTTTACAAGCCGGGGGACGCCAGCCTGATGAACTGGACGAACGAGCCTATCTATGCCGTCAACGAACGCGCGCCAATCAAGATTGACCGCAAGACGTGCCTCACCTATGCGCGGTTTTTCTTCCACTATGTGCGCGGACAGTTGGGGCGCTTTATCATCGTCGAAAAGCCGGAGGAAGTTGTCTGGCTGGCCAACGCCAATGCCGAAGAAAAGGCCGAAGTGAACAAGCGGATAATGCCCGTGACCTATAAGGGTATCGGACGCGATAATCTTATCACCCTTACAGCCTCGGTTGTGTTCAAGAACGCCCTTTTCAAGACCGACATCAAAATTGCGCCGTTTGAAATGGACGTTTTCGATCCCGAGCTTAACGCGCCGGAACACTTCACGATTGGCCAGATGAAATTGACGAACGAAGACCTTCTGCTCGAAGATCTGAATGTTCCGATTGACCCGCCGCCCGGAGAATTCGGCTAATAAATATAAACAAACTCTTGCATAACCCGCTCTGGCGAGGGGAATGCGAGAAGCGAGAAGCGCAGAACCGGAGCGTACTCTGATGTACGTGAGGCTTCGAGCACCGCAGCGACGAAGCAGTCACCCGCCAGAGTTAGGGTTATTCAAGAGTGACTCCTTCAGCACGCCTTCAAGCCACGCTCGATCTTTTGCGCGAAATCGCCGGCAAGCCGCGTCCTGCCGACGGTATTGTCAGCGCCTATTTTCGCGCGCATCGTTATATCGGGAGCCATGATCGAGCCGATATTTCGTCGCGGCTCTATGCCATTTTGCGGCATCAGGCACGGCTCGATTGGTGGCTCAAGAAAGAAAACGTAAGTCCGACACCCCGCGCACGACTGATCGCATGGCTGGCTCTGAACGACAAGCTGCCGCTGAAAAACATCGGCGAGCTTTTCAGCGGCAGGAGTTATGCCCCCAAAGAACTTAACGACGATGAACGCGTTCTCCTGCGCATCCTCGATGGCCATACCATCGAACATCCCCTTATGCCCGAAGAGGTTCTTGCCGAATGTCCTCCCGATTGTCTGGACGCGCTCAGGCAAAAATTCGGCAACAGTTTTCTGCGGGAAATGCGCGCGATGCAGCAACCCGCGACGCTCGATTTACGCATCAATCCTTTAAAAACGACGCGCGAGGAAATTTTAAAGGCGCTTAAGGACTTGGGGCTCAAGGCCAAAGCCTGCACAATATCGCCATGGGGCGTACGCGTTTTCGAACGTCCGGCGCTCAATACTTTGCCGATGCTCAAAGAAGGCCTTGTCGAAATTCAGGACGAAGGCTCGCAGATGGTGGCCTTTGCCGTTGACGCCAAACCCGGAGAGCGCGTCGTTGATTTTTGCGCAGGCGCAGGCGGCAAAACGCTTGCCATCGCCGCCATGATGCAAAACAAAGGCAAGATCGTCGCCTGCGATGTTCTGTCCAAACGGCTTGATCGCAGCACCGAACGTTTCCGCCGCGCCCAACTCCATAACATCGAAACACGCACGCTCAGCAGCGCGCGCGACCCATGGGTCAAAAAACACAAAGGCAGCTTCGATCGCGTGCTTGTTGACGCGCCGTGCAGCGGCACGGGAACGTGGCGGCGCAATCCAGACGCCAGATGGCGAGAACTCGGCCCCGGGCTTAAGTCTCTTCTCAAAACACAGGCAGATATTCTCGATAGCGCCTCGCGGCTGGTCAAAGCAGGCGGGCGACTGATTTATGCGACATGTTCTCTTCTGCCGGACGAAAATGAAAAACAGATCGAGACTTTTCTGGGGGCACATCCTGAATTTTCAGTATCTCCCTGCGGCCTGAACGACGCGGACTTTCTTTCTCTTTCTCCCGCGCAACACGGCACGGACGGCTTTTTCGCCGCAGTGATGACGAAGGCAAAAGCTAAAATTGAAGCGTAATTAAGGGCGCCAATTTTATATTTCAGGATGTGCAGAACATGCCGCCGGTTCGCGCCCCGGCCTTGAAATTCTTTTAAACGGCGGATTTAGCTGCTGGGTCTTGTCAATATTGTCTTGCCCTTCGATGCGCAAAACATAAATACACCCCATAGAAACGCTGACCCTAATATCGGCGCGTATGCCAAGGTCTTCATTTATTATCCGCAGAGCTTCTTTTCTTTCTTCCTCGCTAAGGATTTCTTTCCCATCGGCCTTTTCAAGCGGCAAATCTATAAGCCGCGCTTCCCTTTCTTTATAGCCGGCGCATCCGGAAATATCATGTTGCGTCCACGTACTATCGAAAATGTAGTCCCGGATTTTTTTAGATTGTTTTTCGTCCATAACTCCTCCGCATCATGGCAATGCCGGTATCGGGTCAAAAAACGAACCACCCCATAAACTAAGCCGCCAACGCCTTCGCGATGCTGTCGAATAAGAACTTGCCGTCCGTGCTGCCGTGTAAATCTTCGACGGCGTCTTCGGGATGCGGCATCATGCCGAGCACATTGCGTTTTTCGTTAAATATCCCCGCAATGTCGTTGATAGAACCATTCGGGTTCTCGCGATAGCGAAAGGCGACTTGTCCGTTGCCTTCGATCTTTTTCAGCGTTTCCGCTTCGGCAAAGTAGTTGCCGTCGCCGTGGGCGATAATCATGCGCAAGTCCTGCCCTTTGCGGCAAAGGCGCGTAAAATCGCTATCCGGATTTTCGACCGAAAGCGTGACCGCCTTGCAGATAAATTTCAGGCTTTTGTTGTGCAGCAAAATCCCCGGCAAAAGGCCGGACTCGCACAAAATCTGAAAACCGTTGCAAATCCCCCAAACGCGCACGCCTTGCGCGGCGCGGGCTTTAACTTCCTGCATGATCGGCGCATGCGCGGCCATGGCGCCCGTACGCAGGTAATCGCCATAAGAAAAACCGCCCGGAAGCAGAATCAGGTCAACCTTCGGTAACGTTTTATCGGCATGCCAAATCAGATACGGCTTGCGCCCCGTCGCGCGCTCAAGCGCTAAAACCGCATCTCTTTCGCGATTTGTGCCTGGAAATACGATAATAGCTGATTGCATAAAACGAATCCCGAATTCTGTGGAAAGCTAAGCCAACTTAGGGCATTTTCCGATGGAATAAAAGCCCAGAGTCGCCCTTTTTGCAGAAGCTTAAAAATGTCCTTCCTAGCCCCATCGGATAATCTTTCTTTTGGCGAAAAGCTGAGGCTTCTCAATTGGGGCATGATCGCGATCATCGTCCTTATCGGCCTGATCGGCATTGCCCTTCTTTATTCGGCGGGGGGAAAAAGCTGGTCTCCCTGGGCGGGTCCGCAGTTAACCCGTTTTGCGATCGGGTTAACTTTAATGATGATTATCGCCTTAACCGACATTCGCTTTTGGCTGCAATACGCCTACGCGCTTTATGGAGGCATGTTATTTCTTCTGATTGTCGTCGAGATCGCGGGTCAGGTCGGCATGGGAGCCCAGCGCTGGATCAATTTCGGCTTCATCGTCATCCAACCCTCGGAGCTGATGAAAATCACGCTTGTACTTGCCCTTGCAAAATATTTTCACAGTCTTTCCTTCGAAGACATCGGGCAACCCATTAAACTTCTGTTCCCTGCAGCCATGGTTGCGGTTCCCGTATGCCTTGTTCTTTTTCAACCCAATCTTGGAACAGCCTTGCTTTTAATTCTGGCAAGCGCTTCCGTTTTTTTCGTAGGCGGGGTGCGCTGGTGGAAGTTCGTCGTTCTGCTCATCCTTGCCGCCGCAATCTTGCCCGTCGCATGGAATTATCTGCATGATTATCAAAAAGCGCGTTTAATGATTTTCATGAATCCTGGCGCCGATCCCTTGGGCGCCGGATACAATATCATGCAGTCCAAGATCGCCATGGGATCGGGGGGGCTGTTCGGGCGGGGGTTTGGCCAAGGCACGCAAAGCCAACTGCAATTCCTTCCCGAAAAACATACAGATTTTATTTTCGTCGTTTTGGCCGAAGAACTGGGCATGTTCGGCGCGTGGTTTCTCCTCGGGCTCTATTTCCTACTGATTGCCTACGGCTTTATCATTGCTTTAACGTGCCGAAACCAGTTTGGCCGACTGGCGGCTTTTGGATTGACGTTTACGTTCTTTCTTTATGTTTTTGTCAATGTCGCCATGGTCACGGGGCTCATACCCGTCGTCGGCATTCCCCTGCCCCTCGTTTCCTACGGAGGCACGGCCATGCTCACGCTCCTAATCGGTTGCGGCATTCTGCTTTCAATTTCCCTGCATCGGGATATGCGCATTTCGCGCACGGGGCTTAACGAATAGCCCGTTTAAAGAAGCTGGGCGAGTTTATCGTACAGCGTGCCCGAAACCTTGCTTCCCAAAAGCTGAACGCTCGAAACGATGACCAGAAAGACCAGCCCTACGATCAGCGCGTATTCGATAGCCGTCGCACCGCTTTCGGAGTTTTTCAATTTCGATAGGACGTTTGGCATGCGCGGATCCTCCACCATCGCGGGAAAATGAAAGATGCGTTGCCTAACCTCTGTTGTCAACGACGCAAAATCAGAAACATAATCCGTTTTATTGGGGAATACTCGAGGAATGCAGTTCCATACGAAGGTAGTTGGTCGCCCTTATCGCTACCGTCGGCAACCCCGTCGCTTTTGGATCAACGTTTCCGAGCACATCGTGTTGCCGCAGAAATTCCGGCGGAAAATCTTTAAGATATTGTGATCGAATAAGGGAACCCAAAGTCGCCAAACATGCGCCTACCGTTACGATTTTCAAGGCATCGCCATTTGTCAAAACATCGTATATTAGCGACGCTCCGGCCAAACTGACCATACAACAGGCCGCTAACGTCAAATTGACCCTTTGCGGCAAGGTTTCCTCGACAGCAGCTTCCCAATAGGCCTGCTTGACAACGGGAACCGTAAGGCGACCTTCACGAATATCATCGTCAAAGTCTTCCAAAACAGCGTGCAAACTGTACCAAGAATATTTTTCCGACATATATTTTCCTAAACAATACCGCAAGTTATCCGCATCCGGCTTGGTACCATATCTTCCGACGGCTCAAGAACGAAAACAATGCTTTCGCATGCCGACAAACCGAATACGCCAATCAAGGCACTTATTTCAATGCCTTAAAAAAATACTATAGCGTATTGAAGAGATTGCTTTTTTAGAAAAAATTTACCATAATCGCCCGTCTTTTCCGGTTCTGTTCCCCTTAGTCATCCATGCCCCCGTCCCCGCCGCCACCTCCAGCGCCCATGCCAATGCCGCCGCCTTCTTTCGGCATTAGTCGTTTTACGGCGTTTATCCTTGGGCTTGTCGTCTTTGTCTGCATAGGCGGGATAGGCAGCGCAAGTTACATCAAATATCAGCTCGACAGATCCGAAACAACGCTGGCCGCCCCCGACGTAGCCCTGGGCGACGACCAGGACCTTTTTGCCCAATTGCGCCGGACGTGGGGCTTCAGCGGTTTTCTGGGCTATGCCCAAAAATACGTATTCACTCATGACACAACGGGCTTTGCCGAAATCAAAGATAAAATCAAAGCCGCCGATGAAATTGTCGCAAAACTTCCCGAAAGCGTACCTCTTCAAACGCGTCGCGAACTGTCTTCCATTGCCGCTCTTTTTGACGACGCTTTACAGAAGATGAATTCGCCTTCCGGCGGCGAGCTATCGAACGAATTTACAGCCATGGAGCTTGGGCCTTTATACGCCGCCCTGTCCGTTCTTGACTCGCGCATGACCTCCGATAGCGCGCAAGCGCGCTTTGAGGCGCAAGGACAAGCAAGATTCTGGGCGACGCTTCTGACACTCGTCAGCTGGGGCAGCCTCATCATCGCCGCCGCTTGCGCCGCCGGCATTTATCTCGTCTTACGCGACAAACAATCCGCGCCCATGCGCGCTCTGGCGCAAAGCATCCAAAACATGGCGCGCGGCGACATGCGAACGTCCATCTGGGGAACGGAGCGCCAGGACATGATCGGCGATTTGGCGCGCGCCGTTGATCTTGCCCGCTATCATTTCAGCCACCTGCCCGATTTATCGCTTCTGAGCGACGAAGGCCCCGTGCGCCTGCGCTTCGAAGGAGGAACACGGACGCTATTCGAAGCGATGATGAAGTCCATATCCGACGATTCCGAAAATATCCGTCAACAGTCCTCGAACCTCACCTCTGCCGTCAAGCAGCAGAAAGATTCAGTCTCCGAGCTTTCGACAAAGGTCGAAACGATATTGCAAAGCATCCTTCAGCGCGGCCATAACGGCGACAAGCAGATCGCGCAAGCGCTCCAAAGCATGGTGGGCGGAGCGGAGAACCTGAAAAACGCCCACGCCCACACGGCGGATCAATTGACGCGCCTTGTCCCGATCATTGAGGAGCGCGCTCAAAAACTGTCCGAAATCACCCAGATAACGGGCAAGCAGCTGACCCACACGCTGCAATCCCTCGTCGCGAGCGAAATGAGCCTCAAGACGCATACGGAAAAATCCGGAGAAATACTAACCAAGCTGTCGTCAACGGCGGATGATTTGGGCGAACGGCTGTTCGGCGCCATCAATCTTCTTCAAGCGAGCGGCAAGGTTCTTGGCGAGACGACGGAAAACATCAAGATTCAGTGGAACAACATGTCTCCGGCAGCGGACTGGAGCCAACGTCTCGACGAGATCAAGCAGCAGCTTGGCAGCTTGTCGGAAAAAATTGAATCGCAGACAAGCATGCAGCTCGACCTGATCGCCGAAGGCTTAAAACAAAACGCCGCGTCCTTGAATGCGTCGGAGTCCCTGTCTCAACTCGGAATCAAACTTGACGAACTTAAACAAAACGCCTCCGCCTCAGGCACACAGGACATCCTCGTTCAATTGGCGGGCAAAATCGAAGAAATGAAGGGGCATCTGGAGGCGTTACAATCAAAATTGGATCAACAGGCAAGCGCAGCCCAAACCGCAGCGGCGCAAAGCAATATTTCGGCAGTCGGCGATAAACTCAAGGAACTTACCGAAATGGAAGGACGGGTCGCCGTCTTTGTCTCTGCCCTTCCCGGAGATTTGCGCGCCGCGTTGCGTGAAGAGCTTGAAAAACGGTCGGAACAGGACAATGCCTCCGCCGCCGCGCAAAAAGAAGTTGTCGCCAAACTGGCGGAAATTGAAACGGGTCTTGCCGCAACCCAACACGCGGCAGAGGCCGCGCACGCCGCCGCGTCGAGGCCACTGGTTCCCCCGACCCTCTCCATGCCGCCGGAAATCCAGCAGCAGTTCCTCGATCAGTGGTTCCAGATGTCGGCGCAGATCGAAGCTTCGCGCGCAAGCATGGTCGAAGCCATTGCCGGAAAAATCAACGAGCTGGAGGGCCGCATTGCCGTGGAACGCGCCAAACCGCTGCCAAAGACGACGGCGGATTATGCCTTGCAGGTTCAAATTGATAAACAGACGGAAATTCTCGGAGAGCTTGTAAACACGCTAAGCCTCCTCGACGCACACATGCAGCAGGCCAAGGCCGATATGTACAGGACTTAAATCCTGCAATTAACCATACATTTTTCTGTCGCTTTCCCTGCCTTTTGAATAGGCTGTAATCGGAAATTCAGCCTCTCAAATATTCAAGGGGGATATTATTTCATGTCTTATGTTAATCCCATAACGGACAAAGAAAATTTTGGCGCCCTCCGCACAAGTCGACAAGTAGATCCCTGTAGCTTTCGACTGATGGGGCCAGAAACTTTTTGCGAGGACGGCGATTCAGACCACCATCTTATTAATATATATATGTATGGGGTTCCTTCTCCGTTAAAAGCGCTCGCTTTTAACAACGCTGACTACAATTTTGGAAATCAGCTGACCTCCACACCTGATTTCGAACTCTGCGAAGTTCTCACCGACGAAGGAAGATATTGGGTCAACTCAAAGGCAGTCCTCGATTGCGTCCCCGTCAATGAATCTTCCGACGGCAAGGCTCGTACAAAGCTTATTTTTGAAGAGGGAATGAGCAACATCATCCCCGCCGCTGTTGATGACGTCAAAGCGGCGTTAAAACGTCCTGTAGATTTCAACTTCTCTTTTCCGCCGCCCCCGGTCGCGGAACCGGCAAAAGAGCCAGCCCCAAACGAAAAAGCGGCAGCAAAAGCAAAACGCCCGCCCGCAAAACCGCCGGGCAAAAACCCCCGCGCACCGAAAGCGCACTGATCTTTTTTTCCAAAAAAAAGCCCGGCTCAAGAAAGCCAGGCGGAAGTTCAGAACAACGGCGAACAAGCTTTAAATGTACCACGATGCTTTTGTTTTCCCTACGGATTTATTTGCTATAACAGGCTGATAATTCAAATAAATTTCTTTGCTTTCATCCATTCATCCGTATAGTCCCGCCCAGATAACGGATATTTTCTTTGTTTTATTTTTTTGACTGCAAAGGAGACACGCCATGCCCCAAATCGAATTACAAGAATTTCTGGGCACGACCGGCTTGTGCAAGCCTCAAAACTACGGCGCCCATTGTCGAAACAAATATAGCGCCCTTGGCGAGGGATCTCATGGATCATCCTCAACCGGCAAGCCTAAGACCAAGTCTCTTAAGATTCACACAAACTGCATCCAGATAATCGGCCAAAGACGAAAAGTTGATGTAGCCGGCGTCCATGTCGCAAGGGCGCTTATCAAGGATGCTCGCACGGGTTCGGTCAGAAACGTAAACATCATCGTTAGCGATAATGATGGGGATCCCCTTTCTCACATTGGGGGCACCCGTCCCAAGCTTTACAAGGCCTCCACACGCGAAGAAGACGTTTTTTACAATCCCAATGCGGTGACGGGCCCCATTCCCGACTATCCCTTTCATCCTATCCGCAATATGGTTGCTCAATGCATAAAGTATCTCGGCCTTAGATAGGCCCGCCCGTCGCTTAAGACAGTGGATTTAACGATTTCCGGCATGATTCCTGTTTTTAACTAAACATTTCTCTATTTGCTTTCATGCCCGGCCTTTAATATTGCGGTGACATATTTAAAAAATTAAGAAGCAACCCTGTTCAATAAAATTCATTATGCTTATCGTTACATTTTCAACGCTGAACGATATTGGCGACTACGAACTTGGCACTTTGGCCGTCAACGTTGATAAAATTCATACGATTGACGACGTAAGAATCCTTGAAAGCGGAAAATTTCAAGGATCTACCCTTGGGCGCGTCAATTTTTCCTACGGCAGCCCGAAAACCGTTGTGCTTTCCTGCCTCCCCGAAAACGAAGAAGAGATTGATTTCAATAATAGGCTGAAAGAAATCGGCTTCGCCGATTTCGAAACCCCGACGGGCAGAATACTGGTCAATCTCAATGCCGTTACCTCCTGCCGCCCTTTGGATGGACAGTCTTCTTGCATGAGCAAGCAAACTCTTCTTGTATTTAAAAACAGGAAAACAAGGCTCGTCTCCTCAAGCCCTGAAATGACGAGAGACTTGATTGACAATCATAATAATAACCAAAGCCTCGATCCGCAAAAGCAATCCAGTTGCACGATAGAAACCTCAAAAACAAAACCTCTCTCAACGGCTTTCTCTTTGCCTGTTCCGCAAAAATCCGTCGCTTCCAATCAAGACGACATACCGATGCCCCCCGACCGTTATAAGGTTCTATCGCGAACCGAACGCAACAATTTCATATTTCGCGGAATACTTCCGGCATAAGGCCGATATTTTAATCGCCCAAAACGCCCCTGATTTCTCTTAAAGAGCGCAAGGCTTTGCGCGTTCCGTTCATCACGTTAAAAAGATCGGACGCTTGCGACGGATGAAGCGCAAGATGAGCGATGGCCTTCAGCGCATTCACACCGCCGTCCGGTTTTATCGAAGCCATAACAAACGGCGGAACGTTCATAACTGAATCGTCGCAAACCGAACGAACGACGACAAAAGGCAGCTTCGCTTCGGTCGCGATCTCCGCGACGCACTGGCTTTCCATATCAACAATGGCGCATCCCGTATTTTGATAAAGGGCGTCCTTTTCTCCTATGGTCGGAATCAAAAGATCCGACCCATAAACGCCACCGCGCTTGGCATGAGGGATCTTCTTCGCCAACTCGCGCCCCCACGCTTCGTCGCATGTCCATTGCCCTTTGGGCGACGCTACGCGGTTACCGATAAAAATATCGCCCAGATGTACCGACGAATCCAAAGACCCGGCAATGCCGAAACTCATCAGCTTTGTTGCCCCAATCGCCACAAGCTCCTGCGCCAGTTCGCGCGCTTTACGCGGCTGAGCGGCGCAACACGCGACAATGGCGCCCTTGATCCGGCTTGCGATGACTTTTTCCGATCTGAGACCGCAGAGAATGCCAAGCATTTTTACATCCCATATAGCGCAGGCGCAGCATTGCCCGATTGAATGCTACGATAACGTGCAAGAGCCCACTCTGGAAAGAAAGATTTATACCCATGATACCGCAGATAGAACACGCGGGGAAATCCGACGGCGGTATAATATTCTTCGTCCCATGTTCCATCGGCTTTTTGCGCTTTGGCAAGCCACGCAATGCCGCGAGAAACGGATTCGCTGTCGGCGCCTCCGGCAGCCATAAGAGCGATAAGCGCCCACGCCGTCTGCGAAGGCGTGCTGACGGCACATTCGCCCTTGGGTTTGTCTTTCCAATAGCTGGCTCCGTCTTCGCCCCAACCGCCGTCTTTATGCTGCTTGGCCATCAGCCACGATGCGGCGCGGCGAACCATAGGATCATGGGACTCGATTCCTATGGCGCTCAAAGCGCACAAAACGGACCATGTGCCGTATATATAATTCGTTCCCCAACGCCCGAACCAGCACCCTTCTTTCTCCTGCTCGCGGCGCAGATATTCGATGGCAGCAGCCACCTGAGGATGGTCTTTCTTGTATCCAAGCTGCGCGAGCATACTAAGGCAGCGGGCCGTCACGTCGGCGCTCGGCGGGTCGAGCAGCGCGCCATGATCGGCAAAAGGAATATGGTTCAGATAAAAGTAGGAATTGTCGGCGTCGAACGCGCCCCACCCGCCGTTCTTGGATTGCAGTCCCAAAACCCATTCGGTTCCGCGCTCAATGGCCTCGCGATATTTAACGCGATCGCAACGATCCAGAGCCATCACAACCACGGCAGTATCGTCAAGATCGGGGTAATAGGCATTGTTGTATTGGAAGGCCCATCCGCCGGGACGCGCCTTCGGACGCCACGTTGCCCAATCGCCGACGACATCGAGAATCTGACGCTCTTTCAGCCAATCGCAGGCTTTTTCGACCGCCGCGTGCGAAGCCCCGGCCTCCATCAACGCATGAGCGGACAAAGCCGTATCCCACACGGGCGACAAACACGGCTGGCAATAGGCCTGTTCGGGCGTATCGACGACCATCTTATCAATGGCTTTGCGCGCGATGACGCGAAGAGGATGATCTTTTTCATAGCCAAGACAGGTATACATCATCAACGAATTCGCCATCGCCGGATAAATCGCGCCAAGGCCGTCCTCGCCGTTCAGACGTTCCGTGACCCACGCCACGGCTTTATCAATAGCCTTCTGCCGCAGACCCTTTGGCATATACGGCTCAAATCCGCGCAAAATATAATCGAGCGCCTCAAACGCCGGAGCCAGCAGCGATTTTGACACGGTCTGCGCCCACCTTCTCACGTCGTTGGGCGGCGTCGTGAAAAGCTCATCCACGCGAACCTTTCTCGGATTAATTGCCTGAGGCTTCTTGGCCATCAATACAAGCAAAGGCACAATCACCGTGCGCGACCAATACGACACTTTGCTCAAATGAAAAGGAAACCACAGCGGCAAAAGAATAATCTCGACCGGCATGACCGGAACGGCACGCCACGGCACGGCGCCGAAAAGAGCAAGCTGAATGCGCGTAAAGACGTTGCTTTTCTGCGCGCCGCCCCGTTTCAGGATAGCCTCGCGCGCGCGTTTCATATGAGGCGCATTAATGTCGTCACCGACGCATTTCAAAGCGAAGTACGCCTTGACGCTCGCGCTTATGTCCAAAGCCCCCCGATGGAACAAAGGCCACCCGCCGTATTCTTCCTGTATCCGGCGCAAATATACGGCCATGCGTTCATGCAAGGGTTGATTGATCGTATCCAAAAAATGATCGAGCAAAATATATTCGGCTGGAATTGTCGCATCCGCCTCAAGTTCAAAAACGAAGTGCCCATCGTCGTGTTGACGGCGCAGCAAAGCCTCGACGCTGCGATCTGTCGCAGAGTCCATTTCTTCCTTAGAAAAAAAGCGCATTGCTGCGCTGGGCATGCCGTTTTTCATATTCTGTAAATTGACCCGTCTAAAGAGGGGAGATTGCGTTAATATATGCGTTTAAACAATATTTTTAAGGGGTTGTCCAGTTTCGGTTCCGCGCCCCGAAACGCGTGGAATGAAAGTAAAATTAACGCCCGTTTAATCCAGGATACTGTATAATAGCGACCATGGAAGGCGATCTGCACACACAGGAAAAAGCCAGGCGCGAAGCCCTGAAAACTGCCGGAGAGAATGTCGCTCCGGATATTATTCCTCGCACCTCTTTTTTGCCCGGGGACAATATGACCAACGCGCACACGACAGGCACGGCGCGGACGGCAGTGCTTACGCCTGAGGCCGACGCGGTCATAGAGGTTGCGCTGACGGAAAAAAAAGAAAGAGATATGGCTCTGGCCTCTATTGCACAAGCTCTTCATGTAAATGTTGATTCCGCCGAACTTGTGGCGCTGACCAGAGATCGCTCGACAAAAGACCTGAAAGATATTGCCGCAGGATTTAACTCCCCGCACTATCAGGACAAAAAAAGGGCGCTTGAAGCTCTTGGAACGAACGACCCCGAATACGAAAAACGGATCAAGGAAGACGCTGAAAAAGATAAGGCTTATCTAAGCACGCTGGCAGCCGTTGGCATTGTCGCCGTTGCAGCCTCAGCCGGAAAAACACCCGCCTCGGCAGCAACAGTCGGCACCGCAGTCCCCGTTTCGACGACAGCCTCAGGCGACACGACATCCGTTCTTCCCGGAGTCTCCGACGAAATTATCGCCGCGGCTCCGACGGCCGGAGATTTGGGAGTCACCCTTTTCGGAAGAAGCGGCGGCCTCAATCGTTTAACGGTCGAAAATAGCGTCGCCACACCCGCCCCATCCGCAACGTCAAAGAAAAGCGTTGCCGAACAAGTTCTCTCTTCCTCTCCCTTCTCGGCCATGAAAGCAGCAGCACCTTCGTCCGCCCCCGATTAATATGAAAAAATCAAAGTTGAAGAAGAAACTTAAAGCCGCGTTTTGGCTTATTTTTTTGTCAGGTTGTTTGTGGCTAGCCTTTGTGCCGCCCACGAATATGCTGCCCCCCTCCATTACCGTCAAAGTCCAGCAGCCGCTGCCTCCTGAGGAGCCTCACTCCTTGGAAGAACTCCTGACCGCGCCTCCTCAGCCTTCCGGCGGAGAGGAGCAGATTCCCCTGGGTCTGCTGCCGCAAAACGGAACGATCCTTGTCCCTGTAACTCCCGAAGCTCCGGTCGCGCCTTCACCTTCAGGAAAGACGGTAAGAATTGCGATTGTCATAGACGATCTGGGGCCGGAATTGAAAAGCGGCGAAAGAGCCATAGCCTTGCCTTCCGCCATTACGCTTTCCTACCTGCCCTTTGCCGTACGCGCGCGCGAACAAGCCAAAGAAGCCCGCGACAACGGACACGAAATTCTTCTTCACCTGCCGATGGAACCTTTAGGGCACGAACATCCCGGACGCGGCGCGCTGATGGTCGATCTGCCGATGTCCGAATTACGCGCGCGTCTCGAAACCGCCCTGTCGAGCCTTACCGGCTATGACGGCGTGAACAACCACATGGGCAGTAAATTCACGACCTACAAAGAAGGCATGGAACTGGTCATTGACGATTTAATGGAAAGGCGCCTGTTCTTCCTCGACTCCCGAACCAACACGCAAACCGTAGCCATCAAAGTCGCGCGGCAAAAAGGCCTTCCTTCGTTAAGCCGCGATGTGTTCCTTGACGACGACCCCTCGCCGGAGGCCATCCGCAAACAGTTGGAAGCCACCGAACGCGTCGCTCATCGCAACGGGTTCGCCGTGGCGATCGGCCATCCTCATACAACAACAATGGATGTGCTTGAAGCCTGGGCGGCAGAAGCCCCCTCGCGCGGGATCGAGCTTGTGCCTTTAAACAAGCTTGTCGAGTGGAAACCGTAAATCTTGTATTTATTTACTCTCTCTGCCTTAACGTTTCCAACAGCTTGTCGTTCGTCTTGACCGGGAATACGGTGCGCAAGTGAAGAATATATTGCTCGACCAATTCGTTGGCTTGGGCTTTTTTGATTTCCCTTGAAATAAGCCCTTTGCGTGAATCCTCTTTCGACGCGTCCACATCCATGATACCGGAAAGCCGAACGACGAACTGCCTATCTCCAGCATCTTCGGTTATAGCCTGCCCCTTCTTGATCTGAAAAGCGCGCGCGATAAGAGAAGACGGCAATTGCTTGTCGGTATCCCCTAATAAAGACAAAGCCTCGGATGTCCGAACGCTGACGCCCTCTTCGCTGTTGAACGAAGAAGCAACAGTTCCCTCGCTCAAAGCCTTGGCGATTTTCTCGGCTTTGGCCTGAGCCTTCAATTTCTGCTCATGCGCTTTCCATGCGGCGGCAACCTGCCCCTTCACTTCCGCAAAAGGACGAGCGCCGGAGGGCGTTATATCGTCGGTTCGAACGACGTAATAGCTTCCGGTTTTATCGTCTTCGACGGGGCTTGTGTCTCCCACGTTTTGAGCGAAAGCAAGCTCAAGGACGCGTTCCTTGTTCGGGAATTTTGCCGACTCTTTCCCGTTGGGCAGAAGCCCCTTGGAATCCATGGCGGGAATTTTAACGACGCGCAGGCGCAAAGCTTCGGCGATGTCCTCAAGCGGGTTTCCGGCCGCCAGTTTATCGTCGAGCATGTTGACCGCGCGCGTCGCTTCTTCGATAGCCTGTTCGCGGCGTAAATCTTCGCGCAGTTTGTTCTTGATCTTGTTGAACTCCGGCACTCCGCCGCGCGATATTTTCTTCAATTGAATGATGTGCCAGCCCAGCTGCGTCTGGATTGCATCGCTGACGTCGCCCTCGCGCATGGCAAAGATGACTTTCGACAGCGACGGCATCAGGCTATTGTTTTCCAGACCGTTAAGCGGAACGGCTGTTTCTTTTAAATTGGCGGCCGTCGCCGGCAGGTTTCTGGCCGCGCGAGCCAACCCGGCAATCTGCTTGGCTCTTTCCCCATCCCGTGTCACGACTTGAACGATATCGCGGGTTTCCGAAGCCGCCAATTCGCTGCCGCGGGCGTCGTATTCTTTTTTAAGCTGCTCGTCGGAAATCGAAATATCGGACGCCAGAGCATCTGCGGATAGCGTCGCCACCGTAAAGCTGCGATATTCGGGAGCCGTAAACATCTTCTGATTGTCGTCGTAATACTCCTGCAAGGTTGCGGCATCCGGGGAAGGAATGCCGCCAAGCTTGGCCGCATCGATCGTCACGACATCCAGGATGCGCTTCTGGGCGCGCGCCTTGTAAAGCGCGTTAACCTCCGTTTCCGGCGCAAAGGTATTCAAGTCAATCGAATCCAGCAAAAGCTGGCGCGACAGGTCTTGCTGCCCCTGAGCGATAAACATTCCTTCGCTCATTCTCTGCTGATCCAAAAACCGGCTGAAGAGCTGCTTGTTGAATTTTCCGTCCGGCGTGCGGAACTGCGGCTCGCGCCCAAGAATATCCAGAACGACTTCAGGCCCGACAATAATGCCTTGGCGCTTAATATCCATATCAAGAAGCATCTTGGTGATTTCTCTATCCAGCGTCTGATCCAATAGCCCCATCTGGCGCGCCTGTTGCGCCGTCATGTTGGGATCGAGCTTCTTTTTGACCTCAACGAGAGCTTTTTCAAAAGCCATGTTCAGGTATTGAACGGAAATTTCGGTGCCGCCGACCTTCGCGACGGCCTTTCTCAACGTATTGCCGCGGAACATGTCTCCGATGCCCCAGATGGCAAAACTCACGATCAGGAACAACATAAGGCCTTTGACGACCCATGAGTGAGCTATATCTCGTATTGACTGAAGCATTGAAGTCCCCTTGTGCCGCGAATTTTGCTCTTTTACGAACCTCAGGATATGATAAAGATAGAGGCAATTCAAAGCAACTAATCCGGCGGGGCCAAAATGTCAAAAAGACGTCGTTTAGCGGTCGCAAACTGGAAAATGTACGGACGTTTGACCTCAGGGCTGGTTTTAGCCCGCGATATCGCCAATTTCGCGGAAGCTGCAAAACCTTTAAGTTTTGACGTTGTCTTGTGTCCTCCTGCAACCCTGACGTGGGCTATCAGCGAAGCCTTGCAGGGAACCCCCGTCATGTTGGGCGGACAGGACTGCCATACGGCCACCCATGGCGCCTATACCGGGGACATCAGCGCGGCAATGTATGTTGATTTGGGCTGCCGCTATATCATCTTGGGGCACTCCGAACGCCGCCACGGTCACGGCGAACCTTCCGATCTGATCGCCAAAAAGGTCGAAGCCGCCCAGCTCGCGGGGCTAACGACCATCGTTTGCATCGGCGAAACGGCGGACGAACTGAAAGCTGGCTCGACTGCCGATATTATCGAAAAGCAATTACGCGAATCCCTGCCCAAAAACGTCAAGACAGCCAATCTAGTTGTCGCCTACGAACCCGTTTGGGCGATAGGAACGGGACAACAGCCGTCGCCCGAAGACGTCGTCACGGTTCACAAACTCATCCGCAAGGTTTTGGGAGACATCGGCGAAACCGTCCGCGTGCTTTACGGCGGCTCGGTGACGCCGGCCAACGCGGAAAACTTCCTGAACGAGGCAGAAGTTGACGGCGTTCTCGTCGGAAGCGCAAGCCTGAATGCGGACGGATTCTGGGCTATCGCCGAAAAGTGCGCGTAATACTTAAGAACCAGTGATTTCGGCGACGATGTTTGACATCACTCGCTCTCTCGCCTGCGCTCGTCGTATGCGGGGCGTCGCCTTTTATTCTAACGGCTTATCCCCAGTCCCTGCGTACGCCTCGCTTGTCACAACCACTCGTGACCTCAGCTTTGTCTCTTCATTCAAGGATAGTATTAGGCTTTCTTCGCCGAGCGCTGCTTGATCGCCTTGTGCATTTCCGCAAAAAATTTCTCGTGCAAAGCTTTCATTTTCCACGGATCGTGTTCGACGAAAAACTTCAGGCGTTCGAAAGCTTTTGCGTCGCAATCGTTCACATTGAACAATT
>Ga0265297_10006250_pt1 | contig 17443 bp, 16 predicted proteins | sample Munlanlwell13791_FD_192502 | JGI IMG/M metagenome (GOLD analysis project Ga0265297, IMG submission 192502) | Leachate microbial communities from a municipal landfill in Southern Ontario, Canada - Leachate well 137-91 | ecosystem: Engineered > Solid waste > Landfill > Unclassified | place...
CACGATTTGGGCTCTCGGGCAAATTGGCGACGCGCGTGCTTTGCCGGTTATCGAAAAAATGTATACCGGTGACTTGAATCACACCAAATATGACACTGAAATTTCGCAATACGAATTGAGCAAAGCCGTACGTCTTCTTCATGGTGAGACGAACATCACTTGGTTTGTCCGTCCAAAAGTGCAAATGTAAATTGGCTTCTCAACCAAATCGCGATTTTTTCAGCTAGACCAAAACCACTGTCTTTAGCTATTCTTCTGCCACTATGAGAGAATGGAGAGGTTCTTACCCTGCCCTATGGTACCAACGATCGCGCTACACGCCGCCCTCTACTTTGCCTGTTTTATCCTCGTCTGGTTTGGATCTGGACTGGTCGTCTCCACTGTTTCGACTTTAGCTCGATCATGGAAATTACCATCCTTTTTGCTTTCTTTTTTCTTGCTAGGAATTCTCACTTCTTTACCCGAAATTACCATCAGTACCATCGCCATTTTGAATGACGACCCAGTCATCATGGCGGGAAATATGCTGGGTGGAGTAATCATTATTTTCCTTGGGGTGATTCCCTTACTGGGAATTGTGGGCAACGGTGTTCGTATGCCTCAACAGCTCGATAAAAAACTGTTGTTACTCACTCTCCTCGTTGTCGTGGCTCCGGCTTTCCTTACGGCCGATCAAAAACTGGCTCAGTGGGAAGCCATTTACCTTATTTTGTTGTATAGCAGTCTGTTCATCTTTTTTTCGTTCAAGCAACCACTCTGGGAGAAGGTCAAAAATGGCTTGGTTCATAAGAAAAAAAAGCTGTCGCTACTTGTTCTCAAAATCATTGCAGGAATATTGACTCTGGTTGCGGCGAGTCACCAGATTGTCCGCTCGACACTGTATTTTGCTGATGTTCTGGCCATTTCACCATTTTTTGTCAGTCTCATTGTGGTTTCCCTGGGGACCAATATCCCGGAAATCTCCATCATCTTCCGGTCGGTACTCAATCATAAAAAAGATATTGCTTTAGCTGACTATTTAGGTTCGGCGAGTGCCAACACTTTGTTACTTGGAATCTTTACACTCATGTATGGAAAGACGATCCAACTCCCCAATCACTTTTTTCAACGCTTTGCTTTTTTGGCGCTGGGACTCGTGCTGTTTTTCTTTTTTGCTCGCTCGCGCAATAGCCTTTCGAGGAATGAAAGCGCTATTTTAGTCGCGCTCTACCTGGGATTTATTTGTTTTGAAATGTTTTTTATTGCGCAAATGCAATAAGAAACTTTGATACACTCATGGAATGAGCAAATTTCTAGAATCATCACGTCGTTTTATTCAAAACCAAGATGGCGCAAGAACAAAAGATCTCCTAAGACTCAACATTGAACCATTCATAAAAGTTGGTGAAATCCAGGTGAATGGCCAAGAAAATCTCCAAAAACTTCCTCCAGAGAGAACAATTATTTTTGCCGTGACACACCTTGACGATATCTCAGTCCAAGCGCTTGGATATTGGCTGTTAGCCAATGGCTATGACACGTATTTCACGCAACAGTCCTCTCACAAAAAAATAAGAGAGGCTCCACAACTTGCCGCTCTCATGAGAGTTGTCGGTTGGGAACGTTTCTTTCCCATTCAATCGCGTACAAAAAAGGGGAAAATTGATGCTCGAGTCGATTTTGATGACTACAAGACCATCGCCCACGCCGCCCCGCGATACGTCGTCATTGCCGCTCATAACCCGGTTAAACCTTCTGATGAGCACGCGCTTCCTGAAAAATCTGGTAAAGCGGCTCCACTTACGGCAGCAGTTTCAGGTGGTGTTATTGTCCCAGTGGCTCTTCACATCGAGGGTGGAGCTCCTACAATGGAAAATCCCTTTAAAGGTTTCCGCCGGCCACTGACAATTAGTTTTGGTGAGCCAATAGATATTTTTGAAGACCAAAGTGAAGAATCAGTCAAATCTCGAGATGCCCTTCATCAACGCCTACTTGGGTATGAAACGGGTACTGATAGAGTCGTTCCTGATTACCTTGAAAAAGTTGGAGCGCAAGTTATGCAGTCCCTAGCAAAACTCCTTCCACAGAAGGAACGAGGTTCTTGGGATTCAACGCAAAAATCTCTCACTGAGGAAGAGAAACTCCCAGCAGAAGAATCTCCTCAAAATGCGCCTGAAGTGATCGAGAATACCGTAGAACCAATTTCATAATTCCAGATCATAATGAGACAGTGTCAGTTTTGAGCGAAAAGGGTTTTCTGACGACGAGGTAGTAGCTTGGCTACTTTGAGGAGACAAAAACCTTTTGCAGCCAAAACTGGACTGTCGGAATATAGTCTGGCAATTACGAGATTGGTTCTATAATAACTCCATGAACATCAAATCCATTCTCCTGACAGGCGACGATGGCTACAACTCTATTGGCACGCGACTTTTAGCCCATTATCTTCACCCCAAATACGATGTCAAAATTGCCGCCACCAAACAACAACAGAGTGGCATGGGTGGAAAAATCAACATCAAGGGTGGCGCCTATGGTGAAGCACTCATCGAAGATGTCCCAGCTCTGTGGGTTGATGGATCACCAGCCGACTCAGTAGAAGCGGCCGTGAATCACTTCCACCAGGAGTTTGATCTCGTCATCTCCGGCATTAACCTTGGAGCGAATGTAGCTGGTTCGATCATCTCTTCGGGAACTTTTTCTGCCGTCTTTCGAGCTCTCAATTTAGGTTTGAGTCAACACGGTATTGCCATGAGTTGGAATCTCCCGGTTGAGCAATGGTTTTTAGATCATTCTCCGACTGAATCTCTCGAGAGTTACTTAAAATATCCCGGGGAAACGGCGTTTGACGTCCTCGATCTGTGTTTACAACATGAACTTTGGGGAGCGAATCTCTTGAATATTAACTTCCCTGAAAAACCAACCACGGAAGTGGTCTTTGCTCGTCCTTTGGCCAATATCAATAACTTTTTTATGCCGGTGGAACTCGATCAAAAAACCATGACTTTTTCCTATCCGGGCGGCGTGTTAGAACCAGAACAAACAGATCTGCAGATTGATGTTCATGCCTTGCAATCTGGTAAGATTACGATTACACCTTGTCGGGCCGACTTCCTTGATCCCGAAATCTATGCCAAAACAAAGCAAAAAAGCTACCAACTCACCAAGTAAAGAAATTATTACGTGGCTTTCACCGGTTGGTTACTTACAAGTCACACTTTCTAACGCAAAAGTGCAAAGTATTGATCTTGTTTCAGATCCCAATCTTCCCCTCTCAAACGATGCCAAAGATGCCCTCCAACAAAATATTGTTCTGCAACTCCAAGAGTATTTTCAAAAGAAACGCCAGGTATTCGACTTCCCGCTCGATTGGAATCAGGGAACACCGTTTCAGCAAAGGGTGTGGCAAGCTTTGACCCATATCTCGTATGCCCAAACTCAAAGTTACGGCGATATTGCTCGAGCCATTGGACAGCCAACCGCCGTTCGAGCGGTCGGCCACGCTGTGGGAAAAAATCCGTGGCTGATTGTGGTACCTTGCCATCGCGTGATCGCTAGTAGTGGAAGAATTGGTGGTTTTTCCAGCGGAATTGAAACAAAAAGACAACTTCTGAAGCTTGAATTCGGGACTACAAAAGCTGTGATCGACTAACCTCAAACTGCGGTAAATAGTACAAGAACATAGCCGGGGCATCATCCACCAGATAGCGCTGAAACTCAAAGTAGAGAATTTTTCGCTTGGATTGACTGGTTTCTTTTCGCGCATCTTCGAGCAATTTATCAACCCGAGGATTCTGGTAGTGTGACAGATTCGTTGCCTGGGTGGAGTGCCACCAACTGTACTGATCTGGATCGCTCGGCATTTCTCTGGCAATGAGAGCAACTTGAAATTCTTGCAAATCACGAAGTGCCCGAACCTGAACGTCGATTTGGAAGCGTGTACAATCTGGCTGATCTTTCGGTGGGTTGGCTTCACATGCAGCTTGTGCCATTCGACCCAATTCTTTCCAGTCTTCAGCCACTTTTTGAGCATCTTCCATTTGAGAAAGTGAAGTATCAATCGTCACCTTTAAAGGCAGCGGCGGGTTCACAATTTTATAGAGTTCAATGGCCTTGTCGAGATTATAGGAAAAAGGTTCGATTTCTTCTGTGGAGTTGTACGCCCAAGAAGTCGGTGAAATCGGGCTGAGAGCACGCAAACGGTCATCATCAGGGCCAGGCTTTCGAGTAGCGTAATTAAGCGCCTGACGCATTTCTTTACTCAAATTAGCGTCGGAGTTATTGAAAAAGATCGCCACATATTCGTTTAAGTTGACTGATTCTTCAACTTGATACATCTCTTTTTCTCGTTCTTCCAGTCCAACCAGAGAATTTAGACCTTCGATGGTGTCTACTTGGCCAGATCGAAAAGCGGTAATGGCATCTTCCTCTGAAGGATAAAAACGGTACACCAAGCGTTCCTGAGCATTCGTGATCACGAGCTGACTAATAAAAGTATTCTGGTATTTTAAACTCTGGATTCGGTACTCTCCCAATCCGATAATGCTGTTCTCGTTCCAAAAACCAAAACGCTTGCGTTTGACTTGACGGAAAAGTGGCTGAGAAACCACGGTGGGAAACGGTGCGTAGGCATCCTGCAGACGAAAGAGAATAGTGTTGTCAGTGGCCACCGTCTGGACATCGGTAAAGTTGTAGTTCACATCGTCAGCGGTAAACGGTTTACCATCCTGCCACTTGAGATTATCTTTGAGTAAAAAGCGGAAAGCGCGACCGTCCTCTTCGACTGTCCAGCGTTGGGCCAAAACAGGCACAGGCTGACCAGTTTCGTCAAGAGCTGTCAGGCCAGTACTGACTTTTGACTGAATATCGGCTGGCACATCGAGCCAACCGTAGAGACCAACCCGACCAATATATGACGTCTTCTGTTGACGAGGCACCAGTTGAATCAGAGTTGGGAAAAACCAAACCAAAATCACCCCAAAAACGACACTCGCAATAATCACGCGTTTATATTTATTCCAGAAAGCCTGGATATACCATGAGGTGACACGCAGAGAAGCCATATAAGTAGTGTAACGCATTCTTGGCGCAACAAAACCTGGAACTACGAAAATTATTAGTAATCCGTTATTTTTAGCGGACCAAAAGGAGACTCAACAGGACAAAAAGAGCAGTTAGGAAAAAGGAAGCGTAGAACATGGCTTTTTCCAAACCACGACGAGTGTGAAAGTTCTCACCGCCACTCATCAGACCACCAGCGGCAAACAAGCCAGACTCACCGGACTGCAATAAAATGCTACCTACCAATAAAATAACCACTATCACCAAGGCAATTTGTAAGATATTCACAACTTTATTATACAGCCTTTTTCCTGAGGGTCGGACCCTTATTCCTGGCCCAGAGAAAAGAGCAATACAATCATTTTTTCCCAGAAGAAATAAGGGTCCGACCCTTGATTATGACGTCGCTACAAAACACTACCGATGATGGAACTCGAAAGAGAAAGCGCAAAGGAGAAAAATACTAAACTCCAAAATTGGCTCAGTTGCCAACCCAGAATGGTCATCTCTTGAATCACAAAACCAGGGACAAGCCAAAGGACCAGGTATAACAAAGCGATATTTATCAGCCAATTAAAGAGTCCTAAAGTCAGCAAATTAATGGGCAAAAATAAGATTTTTAAAAGAGGACGAACCGTAAGATTCAAAAGAGCCATGATGACTCCAGCCATGACGAGAGTGAGAGTATTTACAGCACTGACTTGCGGAATGAAGTAGGCTAAGAGAAATACGGACAGCACCGTAATGAGTATGGAGCGAAAAAGTTTTTTCATATTTGTACTGTAGCCTTTCCGCCTGGAAATGAGAAGACCTTACCGTTTTTCTCTCGCTCGAGTTCTTCCTTTTTTACCGTTTTTCTCCAAGTTCGAGCAGATCCCGTTTTTCGATTCGCTTGTGGACGTGCCGCTTAGCAAACCGGTGCGCTTCGTCCCGGACTTGTTGGAGCATCTGCCCCGCTTCAGCCAAGCGATCAACCGGAATTTGCAGGGCGGGTTTTACTTCCACGCTCCTGGACACTCCCTTTTGAGAATCCTCATCTGTCACAATCCGCGGCAAAAATAACCGATCCGGCCTTTTGCCTAAAGAAACCACGGGGTTATCCCACTGCCAGACATCGCTGGTGACGTGCAGTTGGCCTTTACCACCATCAATCATTACTAAATCAGGCATTCCCCACTCAGGATGGTTCTGCCGACGTTTCATTACCTCGACAAGCATGCCGTAATCATCTGGCGTGTCCTTGCTACGAATATGGAAAATGCGGTAATGCTGTTTAGCCGGCTGTCCATCAATAAACACCACCATTGAAACCGTGGCGTACTTTCCCTGAATATTACTGACGTCATACCCCTCGATGCGATGCGCTTGCCAGTTGGCGGGTAAATCGAAATGATCGCGTACAATTTTGGAGAGCAGCATACTGGCTTGTTCGCCAAAAACACTCTGGATGCGCGGCAAGGCAATATCTGGAGCCAGCGTGGTTTGTTCGCTGACCAGATTTTGAATGGACTGCCACTCCAGTTTCAATCGAGCGGCTTCTTCGTACTTTTTTTCCTGCGCGGCAGATTCGATTTGTTTTTTGAGTTCTCTTTGGACCGTTTTGGTTTGTCCCCGCAAAAACATTTTGAGGCGACGAATCATTTTGGCGTACTCCTCCGGACTTACCTCGCCTACACAAGCACCACGGCAAATTCCTAAATGGGCGTAAAAACAGGCTCTCATTTCACCGGAATTTCGCTTGGCTAACCACTCATTTTCATTCGCAAAAACTTTTCCAGCGACATTACACCAACCAAAACTGGATCGAATGCTCCGTAAAACTTGTTTGAGCATGTAAGAAGATTGAAACGGACCGAACTGGGTTCCGCCCTTAAAAATAGGCTTTTGCAGGTCAGTTCGGCGAGCCGTGAGCAAACGGGGAAAAAGTTCACGAGTCATCACCAAGTAGACCGGGGATTTGTCATCACGCAAACGAATGTTGTAATGCGGCTGGTGACGACGAATGAGTTCGGCTTCGACAAACAACGCTTCGAGCTCTGAACCCAGAACTTGGCACTTTACATTCACTGCCTCAGTGACCAGTCGCTTTTTGAAAGAAGTGAGACCTTTCAGTTGGCGATACTGGGCGATGCGGCTTTTGAGATTTTTGGCTTTACCGACGTACAAAACCGAGCCGATGGAGGATAAAAACCAATACACCCCCGGCTCCGGCGGAAAGGAGCGCGAAACCGACACCCAAGACCCAAGGCTGACGCCAACGAGAGTCGATGGCGCGTCGGGCAGAGATGGTATAACTTTCACTTTGTTCATCTATCAGAACTTCTAATTTTGCTTGATCCGCTTGCCACCAATGTTGACCGGTGAGTTCAATGGTTATCTCCTCACTCTGAAATGGGAGTAACACCGGGATGGTGTGAGTCGGTTGACTGATCAAGTCCACTGGACCTTCTAAGCCAAACGCCACCTCTACATTATATGCTGCCCCGCCACTTTCATTGGTGATAGTCACCACTTCCTTGGAAGGAAAGCCAAATTTCGGTAAATAACTCTGTTTTTTGGTAATCGAATAGTGCGTAGTGTAATCAGGGGTACTTTGAGCGAGTTGCACATCGACATCTTTTTGTTCCTCTCCGGCCAGTTTATACATTCCGGCTGGTAACGGTCGCGAGTCGCTCATTCCCTGGATGGCGAAAACAATGTGGCGCAAATCGAGTTTGCTGAAATAATCGACACCACCAGTCGTGTCAGCCCAGGTGGGATCAGCCGGCGTCCAGAGTTCGCGCTGAGCATCATAGTATTCTGGCCACGTGTGCAGGACATCGGCCACCAAAGAAAGTGGACGCAACCGACTGTTTTGGGTGATGGCGTAGCCGGTCACGCGGCGAGCCGGTAAACCAGCTCCTCGGGCAATGGCCACAAAAACATCGGTAAACTCCTGGCAAACGGCATTCCCCGTATCTTCCAGAGCCTGAGCCGCACCCAAGCGAGATTGGGCGTCCGGTTGTTCAAAACGCTGATAATTGTAGGTTAGAGTGTCGGTCACGTAATCGTAAATGGCTCGCGGGCTCTGATAGGCATCACTGAGTTCCTGAATGAGCGGCGTCTCGACCGGCCAAAACTCAGTCGAGGCTAGGTACGTTTGGGTTGATTGGTGTGACCACCAACTCTGGCGAGCGCTCTCCCGAAAGGGACTTTGAACAATAAACTCATGTTGCGGTTGGGCGTAAATCGTGGCCAAAGCCTGCACCTGAACCGCCGTTTTGTCTTCACCAGCCAAGCGGAACTCGGCAATCCAATTGCCATCAGTATCCCGCGTGATTTTTTCTGGTTTGGGAGTAATAGTTGAATATTGAATACGCTGCCAGGCCGTATCTGGAGGCAAGGCAACTTGAACCACACCGACATTCTGCGATGAGTTGGACAAATGGTACTGCAGATTCAGTTCATAGGTCTGCGACTCACCAAACAACACCGAGATGCCCTGCTGCTGCCCCACATTATTAAACTGCACGATGCCGCTACCAGGCGCTTCTTCGAATCGATACTGAGCCGGCTCCACTAAACTTGGTTTTCCGAATTTTTGCGGAACAATGACCGTGACCTTATAGGCCGCAAAATCCTCAGGATTGGCCAACTTAGGAATACTCACCTCTAACACCTGGCCATATTGACTGGCAATGTCCTGACTCGTGTAGGAAATTTGAAAAACCTGCTCTTTTTCTCGCCCGACTACGCGCTGCTCTTCCGGAAACTGTACGCGAATTGTGGTGGTGTTTACCCCTGGGGTTGAGGTAAAGGGCACAGACTTTTTATCTGCATTGCTCACCATGACGTTCTGAATCTCCGTCGAGTTTATTTCCAAAACATACTCGGTGGCATACACCGTCGACATGTTGTTTTGTAAACGCAGATCATAGAGAACTTGGGTGGTCCCACTTTCGGTAATGGTATAGGTCGCTTCCAGTTTTTTATTAAATTCCGTGAGAGCCATGACCTTCATCGGTCGACCAAAACCCAATAATAGAGCCAAAGAGATCAAAGCCGAACAAAAATACCTAAGTCGCATAAACAGATATAGAATACACGATAGAATAGACCTGTGAATTACCATTGGAGAAAGTCGATCATCGGCCTCATTGTCCTGCTGAGCAGCAGTTTCTTCCTGGCAGGCTGTAGTTTGCCTGGGCAAAAAGATTTTTCTGGTCTCCAGGTGGAAATCACAACTGGCTCAGTCAGTCAGATCTATCTCGATGATCTGCATTATGGGCAAACTCCCTTTGAAAAACGTGATATTCGCCCGGGAACCTATACCTTGCGTATCGAACCAGAAGACAAGGGCAAAAAACCGTACGAAACCCAGGTTCATCTCTATCCCAACACATTAACTTCCGTTTTATGGAGTTTTGATGGTCCCGAACCTACGGGTGCCGGAGAAATTCTGGAGCTTGAACCACTCGCCTCCAAAGAAAGAACAGAGCTTTCGGTTATCACGGTTCCTGAAGGAGCCAAGATTTCTTTGGATACGAAATCGTATGGCCTCTCGCCCGCCATCGTGGAATCGGTTTCAGCTGGACAGTACACTTTGTCGATTGAAGCCGTCGCCCATGTTAAAAAGGCCTTTGGAATCACGTTGCAACCAGGGTATCGTTTGCATGTTTTTTCCCGACTTATCAAGGAAAATGACGCCTTGGCCGCTCCGCAAGACAGCACTCCTTCGGCGCAAGTATTGCCATCGCCATCTCCAGATGTGTTGCGTATTGAAGCGCCGACTGCTTCACCAACGCCTGGTGCCACACCGAAGGCATCTCCAAAACCTTCACCTACTCCGGTTCTCACCGTGAATCAAGATATTCCTAAACCCTATGCTGTTGTGAAAGAAACAGGCACTGGCTGGCTGCGCGTCCGCGATGAAGCCTCGTCTACAGGCCAAGAAGTTGCTCGAGTAGATGTTGGACAGCGCTATAAATATCTTTCCAATATGGAAGGTTGGCTGGAAATCGAGTATGCACCTGGTAAAACTGGTTGGGTCTCTGGACAGTTTGCCGAAGTTATTCGCTAACGCTTCGTTTTAGAACGTTTCGTGAGGGTCCGACCCTGGTTTCTCCCTCTCTGACCTGATATTGTAAAAAAACTATGCACCCAACACTTTCTCTCAACTCTGGTTATGACATTCCACTGTTAGGTTTTGGAACCTGGCAACTTGAAGGCGATCAGGCTTACCAATCGGTAAAAATGGCACTCAAAGCTGGATACCGTCACATAGATACTGCCGAGCGTTATGGGAATCATCAAGAAGTTGGCCAAGCCATTGCTGAAAGTGGCATTCCCCGAAAAGAACTCTTTCTGACTAGCAAAATCTGGCGCGAAAACCTCCAACCAGAGGTTGCCCGACAAGTATTACCTCGCTTTTTGAAAGAACTTCAGATCGAGTACCTCGATTTACTCCTCATTCACTGGCCAAATATGGATGTTGATATGAACGAGACTTTCAAAATCATGCGCCAGTGGCAAGAACAAGGCATCCTTCGCTCGTTTGGCGTCTCTAACTTTACTGTTCACCATTTACAAAACATGCTCAAAGCTGGTTTTATTCCCGCGATGAACCAGGTGGAGTTTCACTGCAGTCTGAATCAAGAAACACTGCGCTCTTTCTGTGAACAGCAGAACATTGCGCTCACGGCTTATTCCCCAATCGCCCAAGGATATGATCTCCGTTTACCTCAAGTCGAAAAACTGTCCCAAAAATACCAAAAATCAAGTTCGCAAGTGATCTTAAACTGGCTGCGTCAAAAAAATATCGTGGCAATCCCGCGGTCAGCTGATGAACAACACATTCAAGACAATTTGGCGAGTTTGGAATGGAATTTGGAACCTGAAGACGTTTTATCTTTGGACGGTTTGAACGAAAATTATCGGGTGGTCTGTCCAGATTTTGCCGATTTTGGGTATTAACCTTGTATTATACCTCACTCGCGCAATGAAAAAACTTATTGAAATATCAGCGTTTTTTATTACAATTGTCATGTTTCAACAGAAGGAGCAAACATGGCAATTAGAATGACACCCGAAGGCGGTATCCAGCGCTATGACCAAGAAGCAAAACACCACCTCTGTACTGTTGCTCTATTTGATCTGCTCACTCAGGAGTGGGACTTCAAAAATTGCCCTGATGACTTACTTCAAGCCGACCCTGCCCAACTTTGTATTGGCTGTCATTTCCAAACTGATATGGCGAGACCAAAGCCAGAGAAACCTGGGGAAAGAAGGGCCTGGAGAGAGGTAAAAACCGGAAAAAACAATGTAAAAACAAAAACTGGCGCTGGTTTTTCTATTCCTGACTGGGACGCTTAATCCTTAACGAATAAGTTCCAGAATGTGCGGTCTCTTCATCTTAGAGACAAATCGCACCCCCTGGTTCTCTACTTGTGACTGAATGTTAGATGCTCCTGATATAACAATGATTTCAATTTTCTGGGCAAGATTCTGATTCAGCAGTTGAACCATCTCAACCACATCACGCCAACCACCATGCAGTCCATCGGTTATGACATGAGTTACACTAGTCTCTGATTGCAGATACATGCGGGCTTCGGCCGCACTTCGAGTAATCTGAACCGGAAATGATCCGCGAATCTCTCGCGAGTATTCGATTGCAACACCTTGACTGTCTTCAATAATTAAAAGTCTGTTCTGTCTTTCCTTCTCAGGAAACTCCGCGTTTTCCAGCAGATTCAGAGGATCTTCTTTTCGAGTCATAATTCTCAATATAGTATCACCAAAATAAATTTCCTGTGATGAGATAGTAAGAGGAACCACCTGGCGGAATTTCCCCGGCCCGGTGCACCATATATGTTTGGAGTTCACTTGACCGAGTATCTTACACCCGCTCAGGCTCATTGCCATGATCTTTTTTGAATTCGCTTGAGCGAGTACCTTGTTTCTCATCCCTCGTACTATAAAAAAGAGCGAATCACTTATATGATTCGCTCTTTTTATTGTGCACCTGGCGGGATTCGAACCTGCGACCTCCAGTTCCGCAAACTGACGCTCTATCCAACTAAGCTACAGGTGCTCAGAGGCATATTATACAACGATTTTCCCATGATCCAGCCCGAACACCAGAAGTTATAAAGCATGGACAAGACCCGTTTTTTTCTCCATACTGAAGACAGCAATGGTCAATGAGTTTTCTGCGCCTGATCAGCTGAATGTTGTACGTGCCCCAATGAACCGTGAGGGTGATTCCTTTACACCCCTCAAAAACCGAAAAATCAGCCAGAAAAATAAGATTATCTATCTTTCTATCGCCATGCTGGCCTGCGCTCTTTTACTCATTCCAGGTGTTTTCATGGTCCAACGCGTCACCCGTTTGTTGAGTCAGGCTTGGGAAAAGGTGAATTACCAGGAAATTCGATCTCAATTTCCAGTCGGAGTTGATCTTAGTAATCCTGAGTACGCAACTATTTCGGCAATAATTGAAGGAAGGCGTTGCGCTCAATTTGATGAACCTCGACTGCCAGCAGGAAACGTTTTTCTTTTTGACAATGAAACTGGTACGATTTTCACCTATCCTCTCGAGGAAAATACAATTGAATTCAACGTCACCTTATTGCCTGGAACCTATTATCTTTTTTTCCAACCCCAGTCTGAACTTCAACCCTTCTTCGCCGCTACCGGTAGCGACCACAATCTGATGGCAGTTGAACTGAATGCCCAGCAAATCTCGGATACTATCGAAATTTGTGACCCTGATTATCTCTCCCACTGGTTACCCCCAGAGTTGCAACCTGGAGCCAAGACAGAAACTCTCAGTTCGCAAAGAAAAATCGCAGATAAAAACCAGTTACCTGAAGTTACAGATGTGGAAATCACTCCCGCAAATGTTCATGGCTTAATTTGTAACTACGGTCCAGATGTTTACCCTGCTGGCTCAGTTATGTTTTATGATGTCGAGCAAAATACTCTCGTCGCTTACCAGGTAAATGAAAATGATAACGTTTTTAGCGCCCAAATTCCGCCTGGAAATTACGCTATTTTCTTTTCCCCTCAGAATCCTTTGCTTCCCATTTATGGCTTCACAGAGTATGTGAGCTGTGGACTCAATCCAGCCTCCTGTCAAAATCATGACGTTCATATCAACAAAATTATGCCTGGAGAAGAATACGGCAACATCCAGATTTGCGATCCCCAATATGTACAAGAGGGCTTGCCTGAGGAACTTCGCTATGAGAATAGGTAAACGATTTTTGTTGATCGTTCTTTTTGCACTCATCTCGAGTTGGATGTATGTTCAACCAGGAGCTGTCTCAGCCTGTACTTGGGTTACTACCAGTTGTGGTGCAGGATGTGCTGATAACCAGAATCTCTACAATTGTTCGAGCAATGTTACCGTCAACTCGGTAGTGGTTAGCAATTCAAATTCTGATTCAAATGCCAAAGCAATGACTGTCGCACCACCGAAAGTCACTGAAAAAATTGCCCCTCCCAGCAATGAACAACCTGCCACCCCAGCAAAACCAAAAGTAGCCGTTGCTAAGGATATCCCAAACAGCTCTAACACCCAGTGTGATTCCAGCAGAGGTTGGGTGACTTCGAATCTCTCATTACAGTGTGATTATGGGAATGATGGGAGCGTTGACTACTCAAACGGTACGGCAGTAACAACCGGAAACGCCGCTACTGGTCGCTGCATAGAACTGTGTAAAGGGATTACTTCTTCACAACAGCCCACCTCATGGCAATGTACTCCAGGGCAAGTTGAGTGCAAACCCGACTCTATCCAAGGAAGATCCTGTAACGAAATGGGTCAATGGGGTGCTTACGTCAATCTCCAAGCTTGTGGAGCGGCAGTTGCAAAAACGTGCTATGTGCCTACTGATGGCTGTGCTAAAGATACTGTCCTCAACTGCTATCGAGGTGGATCGTATACTTCATTTGAAGAGTGCAACACAATCGCTACTAAGTATACCGAGATAACAACTCGAAAATGCTATTCCTTCAGTAATTCCTGTGTCTCTTCCTCTATCCAGAATTGTCGCGAAACTCCCAACTTCTCTTCTCCAATTGATTGTGATATCGCTTTGAGCGCAAAAGCAGTTCAAGACGCAAAATGCAGCATGAGTAATCCAACCGGCAACTGTCCACCAGGGCAAGACTGCATCGGAATGCACGTCTCTGGAGTAGGCACTGTTTACAGCTGTGAAGCAAAAAGAAACAATGGGAATTCCATGATTGAAGACGATAATCTCACCCCACCCAGTCAGGGAGCGAACCAACCAGCGCAAAATCAAGCTGAAGAGGAAGCAAACCCCAACAACCCAACCGATCAATCACGTGCGGGTAGCTGTCCACCTGAGTGGCGCTGTGGTGATAACTGTGCTGATTCAGGTTCCAGAACAATATTTGAAAGTACCTGGTGCAATGGCTCATCACGTTGGCGCTACGAAGACGCAATAAACCAATTTGGAGATCCAAGTCGTTGTGGTGGAAGCGCATCAATTACCAAAGAAGATGCAATTGACCAATTTGGTGCTTGTCTTGGTCAACCTGGCTATACTCCCGCTGACGCTGAAAACCAACCAGCGGACGATAATCTCACTCCACCAAATCAAGTTGCTACTAGTAATACATGTAGTACCGTAAACCCTAATGGAACTTGTCCACCAGGGCAAGACTGCATCGGAATGCACGTCTCTGGAGTAGGCACTGTTTACAGCTGTGAAGCAGCTACGCCAGTTGTTCAAGGTCCTCCTCCCCCAAGGGACCTATTGAGTGCCATTCCAGAGGTCATTAAAGCAACGGGCAAATGGCTCTTTGGCCTATTCAGGCAGCGTGTCCCAGCTACCCCTGTTCCGACCCAAATTCAACCAGCAACAGACCCAGTTCTTGAAGACGAACCAGATGAAGGTGCCCCTGCACCGGAAGAACGACGCGTGCACGTCACTTGCTACCGCCCTGATGGCCAATCCACCGAGGCCTGTGCCGTTATCTCTCGACTGGTACCGGAATCTGAAGCGCTCAACTACTGTCATGAGCTTCCCAATGGTGGCTGGTTTAACCAAGATGAACAAGGTGGTTGCATTGCAGCCGCCGAAGAAGGGTTTTCAAGCTACACCAGCTACCTCGACCGATATCAGTATGGCGATATGCAAAATGTGACACCAGTCTGTCTGGAATACAACCCAACTGGAAATGACAATCCTTTTATTCCTATCATTCAATCTGGAGAAACCTGTCATTACAGTATTGGTTGTCACTGTGGAGAGTTCCCCAATGGCCAAACCGTTAGCTGCAACCATACGTGTGAACTAGACAAGGAAATCTGTTGGAATGCCGATTGTACCGAAACTGGCGCCGACCTTTGCTTTACACGAGGATTTCACACTGATATTGAATGTCGCAATATCCTCAACCCTGTTCAAATGGGCGTCTCCAACTAAAACCAACCACCACAACACGTTCGCTATAACAATTGGAAAACAGCAAACAACGTTTGACTACTCAAGCGGGAATTTATCCTGCAGCCAGATCACCCAACGATCCATCTGGGACGGAACCGGTTCTTCGTATAACAAATAACGACTAAAAATATCCACGAGATCTTGAGCCATGACGGATTCTTCGCCAGGTTCGGGCGATGGGAGAAGAATGAGCTCATTGCCGAAATGGCTCGGCGCTTCCACATGCACTTCCAGATGTCCCCGATTATTCCGAACCCAAAATCGACCGAGTTGTTCCCAGTAATAGAGCTTCTCACCTCGATAACGAATACCATAGGTCGTAACCTGGTGGACGATTCTTTCGGCGTGAATACTGTTCAACACGTACGAGATAAATAAAAAGGATAACAGCACAAAAATAAGTAGCGTCTGGCCGGCAAAAAAAAGGATGAGACTGGCTAAAAGCACAATCACGGCCAAAGAAGAATAGTACTGTCGGCTCCGGGGTGTGGTTACGCGCGAATCCGTCTCCCACTCGGCAATCAAATACTCTTGTTGGGGTTGCAATGGCCCTTGCCACCAACCTTGCTGATCTGGCACGTTGTATTCAGACCCGTTGTACTGTGGTTGATTGCTATTTGGTTGCTCACCAGCTCCCGGCTGAATTCCTGGAGATTGAGCCATCTGCGCCGCGTAGAGTTGCGCTTCATGCTCGGCCTGGGTCATTGGTGCCGGACCAGCCACTGGCTGAGATTGTTGAACCTGGTTGTTAGGAATGGCAGTCTGCGAAACTCCACCAGTTTGCCTGGAAGAAGCGTTGCCAGCCTGAAAAATCGGCTTAGCTTGGGGAGCGAAAGACACCATACGTTTATGGTAGCAAAAAGTAACTCAGGCTGACAGCAGGAAGAAAACCAGGAAAGTCGCATATGTTGCCAGTTCACGCCTGGAATGTCGCACGTATGTGCGACATTCCAGGCTACAAGTCAAAGAAAGTGCGACATTCCAAAACGCAGTTTAATAACACACTACGCTTGCGTTTCGAGCCAGCGCTCGACATCCAAAGCGGCCATGGTTCCAAAGCCCGCGGCCGTGATGGCTTGGCGATACACAAAATCGACATTATCACCAGCCGCAAACACGCCTTCTCGGGAAGTCATGGTCGGATAGGCCACGCGACCACTTTCGGCAATATTGGCTTGAGCGGCCGCCACACTGGCAGAATCAAGACCAAAACGCGTCACCACGTATCCTTCTGGATTGAGCGTGACGAACTCGCCTAAAAACTTGGTCGCTGGGACGTGCCCAATCGCGTAAAACAGGCCATCAGCCTTCACCGTGTCTTCTTGTTGCTTGACAAGATTCTTGAGGGTTATTTGACTGAGTGCGCCATTTTCGGATTGTAAAGATGAAACGGTCGTGTTCCAAATGAGCTTAATTTTAGGATTATTGAGGACACGCTCTTGCATGATCTTGGAAGCACGCAAGCTGTCGCGACGGACAACGAGATTCACCTGATCAGTAAACCGAGCCAACGCCACGGCATCTTCGATAGCGGCATCGCCACCACCAACGACATACACCGTACGATCTCGATAAAACGCCGAGTCACACACCGCACAGGTGCTGATGCCTCGACCCAAAAGTTTTTCTTCACCTTCCAGGCCAAGCATGCGAGATTTGGCGCCAGTGGCGATCAAAAGTGCCCGTGCTTGATAGGAGTCTCCTCCCACGGTCACCACAAAATGCTTCTCAACTTGGGTAACAGAATCAACGTTTCGATCGATGACCTGCACGCCAAAATGTTCTGCCTGGAGGCGCATGTTCATCATCAGCTCTGGACCCTCAATTCCTTGAGGAAAACCGGGAAAGTTCTCGATCAACGTGGTGTACATGAGTTGACCGCCAATCTCCTGGCCGGAAAACAAAGCCACCTTCAACCGTGCTCGGGCCAGATACAAACCAGC
>Ga0265297_10006251_pt1 | contig 17442 bp, 18 predicted proteins | sample Munlanlwell13791_FD_192502 | JGI IMG/M metagenome (GOLD analysis project Ga0265297, IMG submission 192502) | Leachate microbial communities from a municipal landfill in Southern Ontario, Canada - Leachate well 137-91 | ecosystem: Engineered > Solid waste > Landfill > Unclassified | place...
CGGTCTTGCGAGTTTGCCTTGTATTTAAGGGAGAAATTGGATAACACCGTAAATGGTTTGTCTCCTTTGCCAAAATACCAGTTCCGCTATATCCACGCCGATGTTGGCGAGAAAGGAGCTACCTGCGATATGATAAAAGAGGTGACGGGTTTGATTAAGGGGAACGGGTTTGAGCCTCAGATAAAGCCATTTTCCTTTGCGGCTTCAGTGGTGGCCGATAGATATACCTAGGATCAGATTTTATAAGTAATACATACCGAGAGGGTTTCTAGGTATTTTTATTTGACATTATTTATGCTGTCTGTTATAATTTTTTATTGGCTTAGACTAGTATTCAGACTGTACCAGGCGGAATGGCGCACTTTGAAAGTAGGTCTTAGTCAAAATAAAACAAGGAGGGCAGAGATGTCCAAAGTAACTGATGGTCAATTTTTCGAAATCGTGGATCAAGTGAGAAGGGAAAAAATTGATGGGTGGGCTTGTCAGGGGTTGATTGAGGATGCCTCAGAAATAGCTTATAGGCAGATCCTTAAAAAAATCATTAAGGAGGTCAGAGACTCTGTTTTTCGCGCTGATAGTTGCTACGAGATATCAGATACGCTGATCGCTGTAGCCGGCATTACTCGGGATAGGGAAGACATAAGAAAAGCTCGGAATTCTGTGTACTACCATCCCGACCAATTTTCTGAATACGAAAGAAATGTGTTGTTACTGGAACTGGCAGTCATCACGCACGAGCCTAGGGACATTAATCCCATAAAGCAAGTGATAGAAAATGTTGGACTGCCGAGTTATTACCATTTAGCCATAGCCAATCTTCTTATTGCTGAAATGGAGGAGAAAAAAGAATTAATAGATGTCGCCTTTAAAGAAGCAATTGAAGAAAAGAGTATTCTGCGCGCCAAGGCTTTATCTTTCATCTTTCTTGCTACCGGAAGGGAAGACGCGCATAGTGGGCTTCGTAAAATACTTGGGCCCGGAGAAGTCTTATTGGTAGCGTCTAGCACGAATCCGCCGACGCCCCAGAGGATTGATGTGGAGCGTGCCTATGCAGGACACTACAATAGTAAAGGTCCTTGTCAAACATTCGCGGCAATTGCTGCCTCAACCAGATCTCCAAAAGATCTCGAGATAGCTTACAACTCTGTATTATCTGACAGGGACGTGGTTGATCCTTCAGGAGCGTTGGAACAGAGGTGGCGGCTGGTTATCCGTACTTTATATTTCAGCCGGGCTGACTTGTTTTAAATCCGCTATAACCGGAGAGACGCGTCTCTCCGGTATTTTTATTTTGTATTTTTTCGTCTATAATATATAAAGATGACTTCAAGAGAATTGAGAGAAAAGTTTCTGTCTTTTTTTGAGAAAAATGGGCACAAAATAGTGCCTTCTTCTTCGTTGCTTCCTTCAGATCCCACGGTTCTTTTTACTACTGCCGGAATGCAGCAATTTAAACCTTATTATTTGGGAGAAAAATCTCTTTTTGGGAAGAATGCGGCTTCATGTCAGAAATGTTTAAGGATCTCTGATATTGACGAGGTGGGAGATGAAAGACATTTAACTTTTTTTGAAATGCTGGGAAACTTTTCTTTTGGAGGGTACCAGAAGGAAGAAGCGATAAAGTTGGCAAAAGAATTTTTAGATTCTGTAGGTATAAAAATAGATTACGTGACTGTTTTTTCGGGAGATAAGGAGGTTTTGAGAGACGAGGAGTCGGCTAAAATATGGCAGAAACTGGGTTTTTCAGAAGAAAAGGGGACTTTGAGGTTTTGCGGCAGGGAAGATAATTTCTGGGGGCCTACCGGAGAAGAAGGGCCTTGCGGGCCGACTACCGAGATATACTCCCAGGATATTGAAGTTTGGAATATAGTTTTTAATCAATATTACTGTCATAAGGATAAAAGTCTGACGGAATTGCCTTTGTTTGGAGTGGATACAGGCATGGGGCTGGAAAGATTGGCAAAAGTTTCCCAGAACGTACCCACTGTTTTTGAAACTGATTTATTTGGATTGATAATGAAGGAAATCAAGGGAGATGATTTAAAGACCAAGAGGATTATTGCGGACCACGCAAAGAGTGCGGTATTTTTAGCTTCAGAAGGCATTTTGCCGTCTAATTTAGAGAGGGGATATATCTTAAGAAGATTAATAAGGAGAGGGATAAGGTATGGTAAATTATTAAATCTATCTCATGATTTTTTGATTCCTTTGGCTAAGAAAGTCATTGAAATTTATAAAGATATTTATCCGGAGGTTTTATCAAAAGAGGATGAGATTATAGGTATTATTCGAGGAGAGGAAGAGAAATTTGAAAAGACGCTTGAGCAAGGGTTAAAAGAGTTTAAAGATTATGTTTTAAGAAAGGAGCCAAAGGGTGGGCATGCTGGTGTGGCTCGGGACCAAATGATTCTTGACGGCAAAGAAGCTTTTTATCTATATCAAACATTTGGGTTTCCTAAAGAAATTATGCAGGAATTATGTAAAGAAGAAAATATCAAATTTGATGAGAGAGGATTTGAAGAAGAATTAAAAAAACATCAGGAACTTTCCCGTACCGCTTCAGCTGGCATGTTTAAGGGTGGACTGGTAGATAGCGGGGAACAGGCCGTAAAATATCATACGGCAAACCATTTGTTGTTAGCTGCCTTGAGACAGGTTTTGGGAAGCCATGTTTTACAGAGGGGTAGCAATATCACGGAAGAAAGGTTGAGATTTGATTTTTCTCATCCAGATAAGATGACAGAAGAAGAGATCAAGAAGGTTGAGGATATAGTCAACCAAAAGATTAAAGAGGGTCTGCCCGTAGTATGCGAAGAGATGGCTTTTAATAAGGCCAAGGAAGTTGGCGCTATGGGAGTTTTTGAGAGTAAATACGGTGAGAAAGTAAAGGTCTATACTGTCGGGGATTTTTCAAAGGAGATCTGCGGAGGTCCTCACGTTAATAACACTTCGGAACTGGGCCATTTTAAGATCGTTAAAGAGGAATCTTCCAGCTCGGGGATAAGAAGAATTAGGGCAATTCTCGAATAATTTGATATAATATACCATTATGGTCCAAAAAATAATTGATATTATACCGCCAGGTAAAAAAGAGCCGACCCCTGTTCCGCAGCCCAGCGTTGAAATAAAGCGGGTTTTGTCTATAGGCGAAGAAAGAGTAATTCATCGGCCAGTGGAAAGGAAATCATTTCCTGTAGCAGAAGAGAGAGAAATTAAATTTTCTTCGCCTAGGGCTTCCCGTAAAGGGATATTAATTTTAGTTTTGCTGGCTTTGGTAACCGTTGGAGCGGGCTGCTATTTCACTTTATCAAAGGCAGATATCTTTATTTGGCCGGAGACCGAGATTAAAAATCTTGAAATAAAAGCGACTATAGATAAATCAGTCAGCGATATAGATGTTTCTAATGCTCTTATCCCTGGAAAGATTTTTGAAGTAGAAAAGACTGTTTTACAGGAATTTCCGTCTACAGGGAAGATCACAAAAGAGGTGAAAGCAGAGGGAATTATTCGTGTTTACAACAATTATTCGTCTTCTCAGCAGATTTTAATAGCCAATACCCGTTTTATGTCGGTTGAAGGAAAGCTGTTCAGATCAGTAGAAAGGATAACTGTTCCTGGCGGCACTATTGAAAAGGGAAAGGTTGTTACTCCCGGCTACGTTGACGCAAAAGTTAGAGCTGACAAAGCCGGGCCAGAATATAATATAGATGCATCGACTTTTTCCATTCCTGGTTTTGTAGGAACAGATAAATATACTAAGTTTTATGGTAAATCTACTGAGCCGATGAAAGGAGGGGAAGCGAGAGTAGTTCCCCAGGTGACTGCAGAAGATTTGGAAAGGGCAAAGACTTCGGTAACGGATGAAGCCTTGAAAGAGTGCAAAGAGGCTATAAAATCAGAAATTCTTCAAGACTTTATATTGCCGGATAACTCTTTAAAGACTGATATAGTTGAAACTTTTTCTTTAGCAGCCCCAAAAGCCGAGTTGGAAAAGTTTAGTTATCAGGTTAAAGCCCGTTCTACGGCTCTGGCTTTCAAAAAAACGGATATGGATAATTTTGTTAAAGCATATATCATCCAGCAGATTGATTATGATAAAAAGATCAACGAAGAGAGTTTGGAGGTAAACTATTCCGTAGATACGGTTGATTTTAATACGGGCAAAATCACGGTTTCTATACAGGCCAGAGCTAAAATTTATTCTGATATAGACAAGAATTCTTTGAAAGAGGGGTTGGTTGGGAAAGACTTGGCAGAAACGAAGATATTCTTGGAAAATCAGCCTCAAATGGTGAAAAGCGAGGTTAAATTCTGGCCTTTTTGGGTAAAAAGGGTGCCAAACGACTTGGAGAGGGTTTACCTCCAGCTGAGGTTTGACTAGTTTTTCATTCTCTGCTAATATATAATTTGTAATCGTTTAATTAATGAATCAAAACAAATCAACGATAAGGAAATTCGGTCAAGTTATAGAGACGCTGCCAAGCACTAATTTTCGGGTGAAACTGGATGACGGGACGGAAGCCTTGTGCCATCTGGCTGGAAAGTTGCGTATTCACAGAATTAAGATTTTAGCCGGAGACAGGGTGACCGTGGAGATGAGTCCTTATGACGAGAAAAGAGGAAGAATAATTTACAGGGGAAAGTAATAAGATGAAAGTTCAGCCATCAGTTAAAAAAATTTGTAAGAATTGCCAAATCGTCCGAAGAAAGGGACGAATTTGTGTAATTTGTAAGAATCCTAAACACAAACAGAGACAGGGATAATAAACTATGCCACGTATTGCGGGTATAAACATACCGGACAATAAACAAATAGATGTTGCCTTAACCTATATTTTCGGGGTGGGTTTGCCTTTAAGCAAGAAGGTTTTGGCTGAAGCTAAAGTTAATCCTTCAACTCGAGCCAAGGATTTGACGGCAGATGAGATCAACAAGTTAAAAGATATTATTGAAAAGAATTATAAGATTGAAGGAGAATTAAGAAGGCAGATTATGATGAATATTAAAAGGTTGAAGGATATAGGATCCTGGAGGGGTCACCGCCATATCAAGGGGCTTCCTGTCAGAGGCCAGAGAACAAAGACAAATACTAGGACCGTACGGGGGAATGTAAGAAAGACGGTGGGTTCTGGAAGAAAACCGGCAGCCAGCCCGACATAAACTTATTATGGGAAAGAAACACGTTGTAACTCAAAGCCAAGAAGAATTAATAAAAGAGGGTGAGAAAATAGAGTCAAAAGTACAAAAAGAAGTTAAAGAAACGACTCACAGGCTGAAAGAGGGCAGGATATATATATTTTCTTCTTACAATAATACGATAATGACCTTAGCTGATACTAAAGGGAATGTTTTGTATTGGAAATCGGCCGGTCTGCTCGGGTTTAAAGGCTCAAAGAAATCTACTCCTTTTGCTGCTTCCAAAGTGGCTGAAGCTGTTGTCCAGGGCGCTAAAAAAATGGGTATTGAAAAGATAAGCGTTTTTGTAAAGGGGATAGGATCTGGCAGAGAGTCGGCTTTGCGTTCGTTAGCTGCCCACGGTTTAGAGATAATTGCAATTAAGGATGTAACCCCCGTTCCTCATAATGGTTGCCGTCCGCCAAAAGTTAGAAGAGTATAATAATTATGGATACTTCAAAGTGTAAAAGATGTAGAAGGTTGGGTATTAAACTCTTTTTGAGAGGGGATCGTTGTTCGTCTCCAAAGTGCGCCATGATAAAAAGAGCTTATCCTCCTGGGAAAAAAAGCAAGAGAAGGAGTTCTCATTTTTCTGAATATGCTAAAGAGTTGAGAGACAAGCAGATATTGAGGGCGTGGTATCATTTAGGTGAAGCCCAGTTTAGGAAGTATGTAAAAAGTGTTTTACAAAAACAGCATAAAGTTGAAGATGCAGCTTCCTTGCTTGTTAAGATTTTAGAAAGCCGTTTAGACAACACGGTATTTCGTCTTGGGTTTGCGGTTTCCCGCGCTCAGGCCAGACAGCAGGTTACTTACGGGCATTTTGTGGTTAATAAAAAACCTATTGATGTTCCCAGCTTTATGGTTAAAAAAGGAGACAAGATCTCCTTGAAGCCTTCCTCTCTTAAGAAAGCGTCTTTTCAAAATATTAAAACTTACTTGAAGAAACACAAAACACCAGAATGGCTTAAGTTAGATGCCGAAAGTATGGAAGGGGAGGTTGTTGGAGAGCCAAACCTAGAGGAAGCCGCTCCGCCAGTTGAAATATCTTCAATTTTTGAATTTTATTCTAGATAATTAAATATTATAATAATATACATATGATACCATTACCACTTCAGCCAAAAGTCGCTAAAAAAGAAAAGAATAAAGCGGTTTTTGAAATAGAGGCCTTATACCCGGGCTACGGCGTCACAATTGGAAACACCATGAGACGCGTTTTGCTTTCTTCTTTAGAAGGAGCTGCCATAACTCAGGTGAAAATTAAAAATGTTCCCCATGAGTTTTCGGCTATTTCAGGTATTTTAGAAGATACGGTCATAATAATGCTTAATTTAAAACAGTTAAGATTTCATCTTTTTGGAAGTGAGCCTCAAAAGGCAAAACTGTCCGTTAAAGGGGAAAAAGAGGTCAAAGGCAAAGACTTTCAGCTGCCAAGTCAGGTTGAACTTATTAACCCTGACTGCCATATAGCTACTTTAACCGGCAGATCTTCTGAATTGGAAATAGAGGTTTTAATTGAAAGAGGAGTAGGATACCAGCCAAGAGATGCCAGAAAAAAGGTTGTAGGAGCTAACCAGGAGAAGCTGGAAATAGGAGTTATTCCTGTTGACGCTATATTTACTCCAATAAAAAGAGTTTCTTTCAAAGTTGAGAATATGCGTGTCGGCGAGAGAACTGATTTTGACAGGTTGTTCTTGGAGGTTGAAACAGACGGTACCGTACAGCCTGAGGTTGCTTTTTTCCAGGCTTCTGACATTTTGGTAAAGCATTTTTCTTTGCTTTCAGAAGTTTTCAGAAAGGAAGAAGAAAAGGCTGAGGCAGCCGTACCTGTTGTCAAAAAAGAAAAGAAGAAATCAAAAGAGAAAAAAGTTTCCCATAAAAAAAATGAGAAAAAGAAAAAAGGGAAGAAAACTAAGTAGGGAAAGCGGACAAAGAAGAGCACTTCTGCGCTCCATAGCCAGCGCTCTTTTTCTGGTTGGGAAGATTCGTACTACCGAAGCTAAAGCCAAAGAGATAGTTTCTTTTGTTGATAAAAAGATTACTATAGCCAAAGCAGGCGATTCAAAAGCGAAAAGAATGCTTGGCGAAGATTTTACTTTAAAAGTAGTTAAAAAGTTGGTTAATGATATTGCCCCTAAATATTCAGAAAGAAAAGGAGGATACACCAGGATTATCAAGCTGGGACCCAGAAAACAGGACGGAGCCAGAATGGCCATAATTGAGCTTATCAAATAATTTATATGGAAAAGATTCAAAGGAAAAAACATACAATTGATGCAACAGATAAGGTTCTGGGAAGATTAGCCGCAGAAATTGCAGGGTTAATTCGCGGCAAAGGGAAGGTAGATTTTTACCCCTACAAGAATATGGGAGATTTTGTTGTAATCCAGAATGTCGGCAAAATAAGGGTCACTGGAAAGAAAATGGAACAAAAGAAGTATTTCCGTCATTCAGAGTATATGGGCGGAGTAAAGGAGACACAGCTAAAGTTTTTGTTTAAAAAAGACCCTGAGGAGGTTTTGAGAAGAGCGGTTTATGGAATGTTGCCGAAAAACAGATTAAGAAGCGAGGCGATTAAAAGATTAAAGTTTGAAAAATAATTTATATGCCAAAAGCTAAGGTAAAAACTAAAAAACCCCAGGCCAGTAAAAAACCGGCAAAGGAGGCTCCAAAGAAGGTTGAGAAACCGGCTGTAGTGGTGAGACCAGACAAATATTTTGAAGCAGTCGGCAGAAGGAAAACCGCCATAGCCAGAGTCCGTATATTTGCCAAGAAAGGAGCTAGTTTTTCTGATGAATCAGGTAATTTGAAGATGGACTTTAGCGATTTTACAATAAACGGGAAGCCAATTAACAATTATTTTCCTTCTTTTGAACTTCAGCAAATTGTGAAAGTTGCCCTTGAAAAGATGAATTGTTTGGGTAAATTTTCAGTTTCAGTCAAAGTAAAAGGAGGGGGATTTCATGCTCAGGCAGAGGCTGTCCGACATGGAATATCCAGAGCTTTAGTTATATTTAACCAGGATTTCAGGAGAAGATTAAAAAAAGCCGGATTCTTGACAAGAGATCCGAGAATGCGTGAAAGAAAGAAGTTCGGGCTAAAGAGAGCGAGACGCGCTCCTCAGTGGAAGAAGAGGTAAATAAAAGAAAAGCACTGAAGATCAACTAACCTTCAGTGCGGCAGCTTTTGTTTAGTTGTTCAAGGAGCAACGAGTAGAGGTAATTCAGAGATTACTAAATGGCCTTCGGAATCGCCCCAATCTATCTTCAAAGAAATAGGGCCATGTCGGTATTCTTTTAACCATTCTTCTTTCTTCCTGCCAGGAGTTCTTACTTGTTTAAATAGTTTTTCGCTCAGCTCGATGATATCTCCGAACGGTGTATCTTTGCTGTACTCGCCTCCTAACAGTTTAGCTACTTTTTCGGGAGAGTCTGCTAGAATTATAGCTGCCCCCCAGCCGTTATACTCCTGGAGATTTCCTTCTTTGTCATAATCATAATCTTTTTCTATCAAAAATGCTTTCATTTCTCGGTACCTCCTCGTGGCTGTTGTAGCATAATTTTATAAGTTTGTCAATCTTTAGATAAGAATAATTATCTAAATTATTTAAAACATCATAAATCATAAATTATCAACAGTATGTTGAAAGAGCTTATTGACCAATTTTTTTTGGACAGAGAATCAAGCAGGGAACAGCATCATTTTTATATTACCGACGCAGGCAAATGCCCGCGTGCGATTTTTTTTAAGTTTAAAAATGTCCCCAGAGAAAAGATGACAGCAGAAGTCTTAAGGATGCTTGACCACGGAGATTACGTCCAGATGCACATCCTAAACTGCCTTTTCGGTTTAGGCGTTGTCAGGGCCTCTGAGATTAAGATTCCTCCCCAGGAGATAATTTCAGGCAGGGCTGATGCCATCATTACTCTTGATAACGAGCTTTACGTGGTTGATTTCAAGAGCATGAACAGCTATAAGTTCAAGGACTTGAAAGCGCCTCTTCCTGAAAATGTGAATCAGATTCAGCTCTATTTGCATTTTTTCAAGATTCCCAAAGGCATTCTTCTTTATGTAGACAAGAACACTCTGGCTTTAAAAGAGTTTTTGGTGAATTATAATCCGAAGATGGTTAACTCCCTTTTGAAATCTTTGGAAGACCTTAAGGATAAAATTGATACAAATGTCATACCGACCAGGATACCGGATTACCCCAATAATATGCAGTGCAGATACTGCGCTTTCAGAGAAATTTGTTCCTTGGCCTCCGGTAAAGAAATGGATTGGGAAAGTTTTAAAGCTAAAATAAAAACTCAAGAAGCATAGAATATAAAAAAACAGGCGGTGTTCCCGCGCTGTTTTTTCTTTTAAGGAAGGAGGGTTTCTGATTGGTAAAGCGTTCCTTCGCTTAGAATATACAGCTTCCTGCTATTTTCATTGAAGAAGATTTCCGGTTCTTTATATTCTTTAAGATCAACGATATTAATTCTATCTCTTTCGTCTATCTCAGAGATTCTTATTTTATTGCCTACAACGAAAATTACATAGTCGGAATTCAGCCAAATACAATCTTCTATTCTTTCTGAAAGCCGGATCAGAGATAGTTTTTCTCCGGCTTTTTTCGAAGGTTGGTCTGGCTTATCTTCCAGGAAAAGAATTAATATTTCTGAATCAGAGAAATAGGCCAGTTTCCTTTGGTCGGGGGATATCCTTAAGCCTTTAATCCCGTCAAAGAATTTTTCAAATGATTTGGAATCGTTATTAAAGGAATAGAGATTTCCGTTTTCCTCTAAAAATATGAAGGGAAGGTTATCTCTGAAAACATACAGGATATAATCAGTTTCTTGTTTGACCGGAAAAGGATCTTTGTTCAGTTTTTCATTATTTTTGAATAAGTTCCCGCTTTTATCCAGATAATATAAATTATTGTTTACTTTTTTTGAAACGATAGTGTTTTCTGAAGGTTGGATTATGGTTTTTGGGGTCAACGTAACGGGAGACTTATCCGGCTTTATGACGAAGCTTTTTTCCTGTTCCCTTATGACAACGTTTAAATAAATCTCTTTTGAATCTTCAGACCATTCCAAACCCATAAAGTCTGCTCCTTTCGAATAAACCTCGTTTTCTGAAATCAGTTGGCTTTTTACGTTTCTTTCCAGATCGTAAAGCTTCAAAGACCAGCGCGAATTTGTTCCGGTGGCAGTTTCCTTCAGTACCATTTTTTTATCGTCAGGAGACAACCAGAAGCTTTCAACTCCCTTACTTATATCGTCGTAACTAAGATTCTCAGAGATTAAAATGATCCTTTTGCCTTCAGCGACCTCTTTCTCCTTTACTGTTAATTTTTTCTCCCAGGAGTAAAAACCGTCTTTTGAAATTCTTATGCTATATTCTTTGGGCAGCAAGTTCTCTATCAGAGCTGACCCGAAGAAAAAGTCGGTTTTTTTAGACAGCTTTCCGTTTAAGTAAATATCAGCTTGTTTCGGCTCTATTTTAAAGAAAAGTCCGCCTGTCTGGACTATTCTTTTACCGTTTTCTGGAGGATTCCAGTCTATTCTATATCCCGAGGAATAAAAAATCACCAGGGGAGCGGTAATAAGGAATAAAATAGAGCAGGCAATGAATAGGGCGGTTCTGGTTCTTTTAGTCATGGTACTATTATAGCCTAAAAAGGGGGAATGATAAATACTTGACAAAACCATAAAAATTAGGTAGAATATAGGCGCAAACAGAACCTTAAGTATTGAATACTGGAAATAAAAAATTAAAGGAGGGTACAAAAAAGTGAATAAAATACGGATTTTCTGTTTGGCTTTTTTTTCGATCATGTCTATGGCGGTATTACCGGCCCCGGTTCAGGCGGCGCCTCTTTCCCAGGTTATATCCCTGGAAGGCGATTATGTAATTCTGCCTGAATCTGACGTCAAACTCATCGACCTGGCAGGAGGAAAAATATATGCCGTAGTCTTAAATGACGACGACAATTATATTTTACTCTGGTCAGACTCGGGAGGAGCAACCTGGAATAGAGCATCCCAGGGCCTACCTGAGGAAGATGAATTCCTTCACTTAGAGGCTGATAATTCGGCCGTGGTTCTTACCACGGAAGACAAGGTTTATCGGTCTCTTGATGGCGGCCAGACCTTCGAGTGTATTGGAGGACCAACTGGTCTGCTCGACAGGGGAGAGGAAATTACCTCTGTTGCAGTAAATGCCTTAGCACAGGTTGTTGTCGGTGTTCAAAATCCGTCTTCTGGGGATTTTCCTCTGGACGGAGTGTACATCTATGGCAGATGCGACGGTCAATGGGAAGCCCAAGGTATGCGCCAGTCTCCGCTATGCGGAGTTGATGCAGATGTGACTTCTGTGACGTTTTCTCCTTCCGGGGAAAGTGTCATTGTTGTCGCTACCAGAGTTGACGGAACCTACTTGAGTGTGGGTTGCCCTCAGCAAACTGGTAATCTCTGGGCAGGAGCTAAGTGGGATGATGGGGTTGAAGTCTCTCAGATTTCCGGGCAGTCGCCCAAAGAAGGCGAGATGATAAACTCGGAAATAACTTGGATGAAAGATTCAAGTTGGTCCCCCAAGGATGTGGGACCCAAGACTCAATTCGACTCATACACCATTCAGGTGGCTTATAACAGCAGTCAAGAAGATCAGTCTGATGTATATCAGATCGGTCTATCTTCTGACCTGTCACCTTCAAAGGTGAGCAGGATAAGCCTACCAAAAAACCCAAAGATCCAGTCTGTAGACAGTCTTGCCAGCAACAAGAACACCACAGTGGTCGCGTGCACAACCGAGGAAGGAAAAATCCTGGTCTATTACCGGAATTCTGTCACCGTTGTCTGGAAACAGAAATTTCTTGATAACGACCAGGCCGAAGACCCTCGGGTCGCTATTGCCCCGGACGACACTGTTTTTCTGGGGACAAGCGGCGACGGAAGTTCCTTCGCGAGGAGCGAAGGTGAGAACCTGTTACAGTCAGTGTCTCTTATCGATACGGAGTATAACTCTATAGACAAAATCGTTATATCGCCAAGGTTTTTGGAAACAGGTTATGCCTATATGACCTTTGGCGATAGGACTCTGTTCCGGCTCGAGTTCGACAAAGACTATAATCTGGCCGAGATCAAAAGAGTTTTCTACGCTCCTGAAGATCTCGACGAGATGGAAGTGGTAGGAGCTGGTAGCGTTAAGGAAGACCTGCTTGTATACCAAGCAGGAGACGGTTCTAAAAAGACTTGGTGGGGTCAGGATGGCATTCACTGGATCGCAAAGGAAAAAGAAGTTGCGATAGAGTCTGCCGCATCTTCCGGCGACAAAGTCTGGATAGCTGGAGAAGACGGTATGATATATCTCAGCCGTTCATCTGGCGTAACAGAAAAGGTTATCAGCTCTGGCATGAACTGGGTCGGCAGAGTTAAGCCCGGCCCCGGCGGGACAGTACTTGCCGGCGGAGGGCCAGACGAAGATTACTGGGAGACTATTGCCGTAATTGACGGAAACTCCCATGAGCTTCTGCCGTTTTTCCCGAAACAAGCTGTTATGGAAGATAGCAGTGATGGCTTCCGGTTTTGCTACTCTCCCGCCGATAACGCAATTTATTGCGTTGCCGAAAGCGACGACCTTTACAGGTTCGTCATCGGAACGTCTAAATGGGAGAAGGTAGCTTACCTTTCCAGCTCTGAGGAACTTTTCGCTACGCCCCGAGGATTATATAATTTCTCGGGTTCGGAAGTCCTTTTTTCCGCATTCCCAATAACTGATAAATCAGAATGGGTGGGGATAGCGGAGTTGGAGGGCTACTGGCGAGGTTGCCAGGTGGTGGGGTTAAAGAACGGCGAAGATCTCATAATGGTCTGGGATGGCTCTGAGATTCATATCTTACGCTATTTTGCCCAGGCTAAAGCAGAGACAAAGCCAGTTGTTACTCCCGCCGTAACTGAGCCTCCGGTAAATACCCAGGTAGCAAAACCGACAACGACGGTAAGTCAACCTGTTGCTGCTCCTAATTCTTCAATACCAAATATCACATGGGGAAGCATTGTGGTAGTACTGCTCGTTGTTATGGCAATCGCGCTTATACTAGCGTTGATTGCCAAACGAATTATAGAGGCTTTAAAACGGCCTGTCGAAACGACAGGGTAAGCTTTCTATGCTCCGGACGGAAGGCGTTAGGCGCCTTCCCTCCGGAGTTTTTTAATTTGACAAAATGATATAGAAATTATATAGTATTTATATCTTTAAAAATTCGGCAGTGAAATATAAATGGTAAGGAGGCGTTATGTTTGATCCAGCTGCAGTAGGGAAAGAACTTAAGGATCTCTATTCTGGGGCGATAACCGAGTCAGACCTCAAGAAAGCATGGCAGCTCGGTAAAAGCTTCATGATGGAAAAACAGAAGGAGCGATGTCTCGAAATCGGCGTTTATGCTGTCATTCTGCCTGCGCTCTGGGCCAGGTATCATCTGGCCAATGAGTTTGGTAAGACCGAAGAGGATATTTTCAATTTCTACACCTGGGCTGAGGGCGGTTGGATTTCGTCAAAATCGGCTGGGGATGTTGAGTCGATTTTCTCTTTCGGGTATCTTCTGTCTACTGTCGAAAGTCGGCTTCTTAGAAATATCGACGAGGCAAAGAAGATAATCGAGGAGATGTATAAGCTGCTCAACGGTATCGGCGATACGGCTTCCGTCCTCAAAGTGATAACTGCTGATGGGCTGGTCGCCGAACAAAGGGGGGATTATCAGGGGGCTATAGATATTTTCAGTAAAGCCGATGATCTTTGCCCCGATGCAAGGAATGACGTCAGCGTGCAGCAGCATCTCGCCAATATCTGGAACAACTGCGGTCTTTCCAGGCTGAATCTAAGCGACAAAACAGAGCATATCACCGACAAAAGAAAGATTGTCTCTTCGGCTATACGGGATTTGAACAAGGCTGCCAGGTTGTACATGAAAGTCGATCCTCCTCCTTTGAAACATATCCGGGGAGTGGGGAACAGGCTTATCATGTCTGCCATCAAATTGCTTCTTGCCAGCAGCGAGCTGGAGGAAGAGGCGATTGGCAAGAGTATAGCAGAAGCTTTCTCCGCCAATGACAGAAAAACAGCCATAGGAATCATTCTCGGAATTGTGCCTGCTAAAGCTAACGGCGAGTACAAAGTGGACGGAGACGTTCTCTCCAAGCACATAGCACTGTCTATAAGATCGATTCAGGGGCAGCTGAGAAAAACAGAGGAGTTCTTGAGTAGGAGCAGTTGAACGTGGTTTATACCCGGTCGGCACAGTCGACCGGGCTTTTTTATTTTAAAATATGATAGAATAATTAAATGAATATTATTCCTAAAATTGAGAAGGTTACCCGCGACGCGACTTTGGTTAGTTTCTTTTTAATGTTCGGTTACAGGATGTTCTCTATTTATTTCCCTTTGTTTTTGGTTGAGAAGGGAATGTCTTTACCCCAGGTAGGTTATACTTTTCTTCTGATTTATCTGCCTATTGCCATTTTTTCGCCAATTGTCGGATTTTTGAATCATAAAATAAATCCGGGTATTCTCGCCGGAGCGGGAGTCTTGGGTTACGGATTTTATGCTTTCGGGATGATTTTTTATCCCAATCTGCTTGTTTTCTATTTATTCCAGGTAATCCTAGGAATTTCAGCCGCTTTATTTTTCGTCTCAATGAGAGCAATTTTAATTTCCTCTCCCTTGGAAAATTACGACAGGGCTTTCGGCTGGTTTTATTCGGCTCCTTATTATGCTGGGGCTATAGCTCCCATAGTAGGTGCCATTTTTATCTGGAAATTTGATTTTACCGGAGTTTTTATCTTCAGTTTGATAGTGCAGATCCTGACGTCTGTTTACTGTTTTTTACGATTTAGTAAACAAAAGAAAAGAGAGGAAACTAAGGCTAACTTTTTCTCTCCGCTTAAGAATTATTCAGGCGTTTTCCGAAAGATAAAAGAGAAAGAAATTTTGTTTCCTATCATTATTTCTTTCTCCGTTTTAATTTTGAGCGGATTCTATCAGGGTTTTGGCATTTTATCTTTAAAAGATGTGCTTCATTGGTCCCAGAACACTATTATAGTTATTACCGCAGCGCTTTCTCTTCTGTTTTGTCCTCTTTCTCTATTTTTGATACATCGTCTTGAAAAAACAAAGAGCGGACAGAATGTTTTTCAAGGAGGAGTCGTCTCTGGATTCTTCTCCGTTCTGTTTGGCGCCTTATTGCCATTTCTGAATTATTTCCTTTTCGTGTTAATCAATCTTTTTCAGTCGGCGGGGTCTTTGGTCTGCGACTCGGGAAGGTCGGGGATAGTTTCTAAAAAACTGAAAGAAAGTTATGAGGAGGCAGGGGCCATAGATACGATTTTTTCGCCGCTGGGAACGGCCTTGGGGTCTCTCATCCCGGGGCTTTTGATCGGGTTTCTGGGGTATCAGTTTGTATTTATCGCCGGTGGAGCATTCGTGATCTTTGTCGCGGTCGTGTTGAGAAGAGTTGCTAAAATGTGAATTTTAATTTAGAATTAGATATATGTTGATAAGAAAAATAGGTATTGATTTAGGAACCTGTAACTCTCTGGTTTTTATCCCTAAAAAAGGGGTGGTTTTACAAGAGCCCTCAGTGGTTGCTGTGACCTTAGGGGAGAACAGGATTTTAGCCGTTGGTCAGGCCGCAAAAGAGATGACTGGCCGAACTCCCGATACGATAAGAGTTTATCGTCCGATGAAAGACGGAGTAATTGCCGACTTCAGGGTTACTCAGGCCATGATCAAATATTTCATCGATAAAGTGATGGGTAATTTTCGGTTTTTCAAACCAGACCTTATGATAGGAGTTCCGGCTGGTATCACTTCAACAGAAAGAAGGGCGGTTATTGAAGCCGGGATGAATGCCGGAGCCAAAGCCGTTTACATAACAAAAGAGCCTATTCTGGCGGCAATAGGGGCCGGAGTTCCTATCAACTCCTGCTCAGGAAACATGATAGTTGATATCGGGGGAGGCACAGCAGAGGTAGCTGTAATTTCTCTTGGAGGAATAGTGACTGCAAACTCGGTAAGGGTTGCTGGAGACAAAATGGATTTGGCCATTTCTGAGTATATAAAGCAGAAATATAATTTGGCAGTCGGGGAACAGACGGTGGAAGATATAAAGATTAAGATTGGAACGGCTCTCCCTGAAAAAGAAGACAGGAAAATGGAAATCAGGGGCAGGGATTTGATTTTAGGTTTACCAAAAAATATCAAGATTTCTTCAAATGAAACCTGTGTGGCTTTGGCCGATACTCTGGGTGAAATTATAAAAGCGATAAAGACCGTTTTAAGAGAGACGCCACCCGAATTGTCAGCTGATATAATGGATAAAGGTATGGTTTTATCGGGGGGAGGAGCTTTGCTGAGGAATCTGCCGGGATTGATAGATCAGGCAACAGGAGTTCCATGCGCTTTGGCCGATGATCCGCTTTTGTGCGTAGCCAAAGGTACGGGAGTGGTTTTGGAAAATTTGGATGTTTATAAGAAAAGCATAATGTCAAAGAAATGATTTTAGGGCACAAGAGGCAGTGGGAATTTTTAAAAAAAACAGTTGAGTCAGAAAAAATTCCACATGCCTTTCTTTTTTCCGGACAGTCAAATTTGGGGAAAAAGACAATAGCTTTTGAATTAGCTTTCCTGCTGCTCGGAGAGAAAAACAAACAACACCCCGATTTGATTCTAGTAGAGCCCACAGAAAAGGAAATTCAGATTGCCCAGATAAGAGATCTTAACTGGAAATTATCTTTGAAACCGTATTCAGCCCCTTTTAAAGTGGCTATTCTGGATCAAGCTCATTTGATGAACTCTGAAGCTCAGAACTGTTTATTAAAAACCTTGGAAGAGCCGAAGGGTAAAACTGTTTTAATCCTGATTGCTGAGTCTCCGGGATTGCTGTTGCCGACAATCGTTTCCAGATGCGAGAATATTAAGTTTTATCAGGTTAGCCAGGAGATTATGCAAAAATATCTGAAAGAGCAGGGAGTTTCAGATAAAGAAGTTAAGGAAATATCCCAGATTTCCCAGGGCCGTCCGGGAGTGGCCGTAGATTTTTTAGCCAATCCTCAGGCGGTAAAAGACAGGGCAGAAAAGGTAAAAGAGCTTAACAATTTATTAAAATCTGATCTGGCTTCGCGTTTCCAGTATGCAAAAAAGATTTCCCAAGAGCCGAATCTGAAGGATATTATGAACATCTGGCTGGCGTATTTCAGAGAAGAGTTGTTGAATAGCTTA
>Ga0265297_10006252_pt1 | contig 17441 bp, 15 predicted proteins | sample Munlanlwell13791_FD_192502 | JGI IMG/M metagenome (GOLD analysis project Ga0265297, IMG submission 192502) | Leachate microbial communities from a municipal landfill in Southern Ontario, Canada - Leachate well 137-91 | ecosystem: Engineered > Solid waste > Landfill > Unclassified | place...
GCGCCGAACGGCCACCGATTTTCAACCGTTTAATTTCAGCTCCACAGACTCTGCATGGTTTGCCCGTCTTTCTATACACTTTAAGATAACTCTGCATATTTCCCTTTTTTCCTTCTGCATCTACGAAGTCCTTCACGGTTGTGCCACCATGTCTTATCGCTTTATTAAGAGTTTTTTTTATACAGCCAACTAATCTAATAAATTCTTTTTTCGAAAGATTTCGGACCAATTTTTGTGGCCTTATTTTTGCACAAAATAAACTCTCATCTGCATAAATGTTTCCAACACCGGCAATTACTCTTTGATCCATTATCATCTGCTTAACCTTCAATGATTTTTTTGTCTTTGCAGTTTTAAATAAGTAATCGGCCTTAAGGTCTTCGCTCAATGCCTCAACTCCTAAATTCATTAATTCTCTCGCTTTATCAAGCTCATTTGTTCTGTAAAGCTTTATATATCCAAACTTTATTAGATCGTTAAAATACAACCTTGAGCCGTTAAAAAATTTTATAATTACGCGCGTATGCTTATTTGGAAACTTTGCCCCCATTTCATCCGAGGGATGCCCGCCAACAGTGCGTTTGTTTTTTTGTGATTCAAAAATCAGCTGACCTGTCATTTTAAGATGGAATAAAAGAGTGACATTACCGCTCAAATTCATCACAATTATTTTTGCCCGGCGGTTTAAACCTAAAATTTTACGGTTTAAAATTTGCGATGTAGAATCTCCAAATGTTCTTTTTTCTCTAACTTCAAAATCAATAATTTTTTTACCAAGAATTTTCTTTTTGAGTCCCTCTTTAATTGTTTCAACTTCAGGTAGTTCGGGCATTTTTTGTTTTGTATTCCTTGAGTAATAAAACTGCTAGTGCTGATCCTATTGCAATAATCTCGTTTTTAGTCGCAAGTACAACCGCCCGATCAAAAGCGACAGTTTCAACTTCTATCTCTTCAAATTCTTCACCGCTTGCGATTTTACTCGATAACTTCTCTGCCCTAGGCCCATAAAAAATATGAATCTTGCGGTTTAGCTGTCCATATGTTTCGTAATATTCCCCAAGCTTAATTAATTTCTGACAAGCATACCCTGTTTCCTCGGCAAACTCCCGATGAGCACCATCGACAATACTCTCACCGTCCTCGATTTTCCCCGAAGGAAACTCGATTACTTCACAATCGGGCAGATAGCGATACTGCCTAATCATCACCAGCTCATTTGATTTGGTCTCGCCCACAACCATAGCCGAATCGTTGCTGTCCCAATAGTACCAATCGATTTGCTTACCATCGGGGAGACGAACTAAATCTCGATTAACCTTGAAGTAGCGGTGATCGAATACCCTTTCACTTTTTAATTTTTGCCACTTATTGATCATAATCAGTCCTTTAGCTCGATTAATCCAAATCGTTCCGGCACGTGAAAATTTGGGGGGTCTTGTAATGTCGGTTGCCAAGCTTGAAAACTCGACTGCTTGGGATAGCCGTCAATGCGGAAAAAGTTTGCCCGCAAATACTGTCCCGCCTTGATGTTCCAGATAAGATCGGACCACGGGATAAATACTTCCGTAATCCAAGTTCCCTTTTTGCATTTATCATCAACTACTTTTTCATTTTCAATTTTTTGATGAAACTTCAGATTCTGCGCATTCCAATTAACATCAACCTTGAAATCGGGGTCATGGCGGTTCCCGGTAGGATTCGTTATTTTAGCATCAAACCTCACTCCATTGGGCGAAAACTGAAATTCAAAATACTCGGCCGGAACTTTTTCGCCACAACCGACAAAAAACTCCACAACTTCTTCGTCGTAAATAGGCTCGTCGTCTTTTTGGTATGTCCCCCAGATATGGTCGTCCTCAACAACAAAGAGCAAATAAAGACCCGTTTGAGACCAAGCCATTTTCGAGCGCGCCTTTTTTGTTACCTCTTGGCCCGAGACAGTATCCACCAGCACGATCTCGTCGGCATCATTCCACACCTTTTTATCGGCGCGGGCATCCGGCGCGAAATCACTTGTTTCCCGCGCTTGGTATTTGCCAATCATTAAATCCTTTTCACTCCATCGGAAGTCCGACAAATATAGGAGTTGCCTTTTATACCGGTTATCCTTCTGAATTTATCTTCCAGAAGCCCCGCGAAATGCCGGGCTTTACCTTTTTTAACCAGATTGATCGTACAGCCGCCAAACCCGCCCCCCACCATTCGCGAACCGATTAATTCATTAAAGCTGTGCGAAATCTCAATCGCACAATCAAGCTCCCGACAGGAAACCGCATAATTGTTCCGCAAGCTCTGATGCGACTGCGACAAAATTGAACCGATGGCATGCAGGTCGCCCTTTTGCAAAGCTACTTTCATTCTTTTAACCCTTTCGTTCTCCGTAATCGGATGTAAGGCCCTGCGAAAATAGATATCTCCGTCCTTTTTCCCAAACCTGTCAATAATATTATTTCTAATACTTGAAAGGTTCTTTTCTGACAAATCGCGCAGTTTCTTAATATTTTTTTGAGGGAAAACCTCTTGGGCAATCTTTATCACTTCGTTGGCCTGTTTTTTTCTTTTATCAAAAGGCGAGTTGATCTGCTTGTGCCTGATTGTGGTTTCAAATACCACTATTTCGATTTTCTTAGGTATTTCAATCAACTCGTGCTCGAGCTTGCGGCAATCGATCAACACTGCACACCCCGCCTTGCCATTGGCAATACAGTATTGATCCATTATCCCACCGGTTGTTCCATACCACCACTCCGCTTCACAACCAAGTTTGGCGATTTCCTTTCGATCGAGTTTTAAATTATTTAAATCGCTTAGAATAAAGGCAAAACCGGTGGCCAAACTCGAAGACGAGGACAGTCCACTCCCAATCGGAATAGTCGAGTGCAGAGCAATATCAACGCCCTTGATTTTTATATTTCTTTTTTTGAGCACCTCAACCACACCCTGCAAATAAAGCAACCATTCAAACTTAGTTCTTTTTTTATCTAAAATCGAAAATTCACCAACTTCATCAAATTTTTCTGAATAGACCCTGATCTTGTTGTCGTTTCGCTTTCTGACTGCCCAAGTGATGCCAAGATCAATTGCCGCCGGCATTACTAGGCCATCATGATAGTCGCTATGCTCGCCGATGATATTGACTCTGCCCGGAGACCAATAATATTTTTCCGGACTATTTTTGAATTTTTCGCCAAATAATGATTCTATATTCATAGGGCACCTCATAAAATAATAAATGAAAAAACTAAGTTATCTAATAACTGTTTTGCTTTTAGTGCTAATTACATTTGTTATTCTATCCCAAAAACCACAAAAAGCCAAGGTCGTTTTGGACAATCGGGATTTTTATCTTGTAGTGTCTAACTCATTTGCTGCCAGGCAAAAAGGGTTGGCGAATTTGAAATCATTGCCACACAATGAAGGGATGCTATTTATTTTTGATAATAAAGAGGTCCAGCATTTTTGGATGAAGGACACTTATATTCCCCTCCAAATAATATTCATTGATGGATGTGAAATAATCGAGATAAAAGAAATGGCGGTTGAAACCGATCCGGCCAATCCACAAAAAAGCTATCGCTCGTCAAGTCCGGCCGACAAAGCGATCGAGCTCAACAGTGGCTCTGTAGACAAGGATGTCATCGGGACCAAAATTAACGAACTTTGCCCTTAAGCTGATATTGTCGGCGGTGTAGTTTTTCGTAATACCCCCGCGCAAAACGATGGGCTTCATCGCGGACTTTCTTAAAAAGCCGTATCTCTCCGCGCGGCAAAATTTGGCTGGTGATGATTTCATCCCGCTTGCGATCCGAGCCCTTGGCAATTCCAATGACCGGAATCTTGAGCTTGTTTTTTTTCAATACTGCAAGTACCACGTTCACTTGCGCCCGCCCACCGTCAACAATAATCAAATCCGGTCTTGCCCACACGTGTCGATTTTCGAACCGGCGACTCAATACTTCCTTCAGCATTGCCACGTCATTTGCTCCTTTGACCGATTTAATTTTAAATTTTCGGTATTCAGTTTTGTCGCTGACACCGGATGAAAAAACCACCATTGAGCCGGTTGCGAAAGCGCCGGAAATATTGGAAATATCATAACCTTCGATTCTGTTAAAAACCGACGGCTGGTCGTCTTGAGATATGATATAGGCGCGAGTCAAGTGATTAAGCGAGTTAATTTGGTCACGAAGCTTAGCCGCCAGCTCATATTTCATTTCAGCCGACGCCTGCTCGCATTCTTTAGTCAGCCGTTTTATTACAACCGCTTTTTTACCCTCAAAAAATTGGCGGATGTTTTTAACATTACGAGCGTATTCTTCTTTTGGAATTTCGCCCATACACGGAGCGCTACATAAACCGATATACCCATAAAGGCATTTCTTTTTGGACATTTTACGGCAAGTTCTGAAAGGAAAAATTTTTCTAATTATCTCCAGCGCATCAGAAACTGACTTGGCTGAATAAAAAGGCCCGTAGAGTGTCGGTTTTTTTTCTTTGAGGCGCGCGAGATCTGTTTCACGAATCGTCTCAATGGCCGGAAAATCGTCTTTGGTAAAATACACATAAATACGGCTCTTATCGTCTTTTTCTTTACTGTTGTATTTGGGCGAATGTTTTTTTATGAGTTTTGACTCTAAAAATAATGCTTCGACAGCGCTGTCTGTGGCGACTGTCTCGATATCCGCGACCTCCGCCATTTGCTTTTGGGTTTTAAGCGGGAGATCTTTGACAAAATACGACCGCAATCTTTCTTTGAGCGAAGTTGCCTTGCCAATATAAATAACCTCTCCGGCTTTATTTTTCATCAAGTACACGCCGGGGAAATTGGGTATTTTGAGAGTTTTATTATTTAATTTCATATTGGTTATCCAAATCTTTCCAAGGTTTGATAATACATTCTTTTTATCCTGATTGAAAGACCGTAACTATCCACATGTTTTAAATAGCCAAAATATGACCGTAAGTTATCGATCAGTTTGTCTGGATTAGTTTCGCGAATCTTCTCGAGCTTTGCAAACATTCGCTCGACAGTCTTTTTTCTCGGCAGGTTGAACCTAGGATATGCTACATAGCCGACAAAATCCAAGCCCCAGTTCAATTTACGGAAAGTGATTTTATCGGGATGAAGCGATAATTTGAGCTTGTCATTGAGAAATTTATCAATCTCGGTGAGATAGGCCTGTAAAACATCTCTTGAGTCCGCCATAATCATAAAATCATCCGCATAGCGGAGATAATATTTGGCTTTAAGCTTGTGTTTGACAAATTTATCGAGCGGATCCAGATAAACATTGGCAAAAAGCTGTGAGGTCAAATTGCCAAGTGGCATACCTTTGCCTGGTGGAGATTCAAAGCTTTTGATAATTTCGGTAAGTAAGTCCATTAACTTTTCATCGGCTATTCTTTTTGATAAAAGTTTAATCAAAACTCCGTGATCGATACTGTGAAAAAACTTTCTGATATCACACTTCAACGCCCAGCAGGTTTGGGAATAATTCTTGCTTTGCTTTCTTGACATTACAACCAACCTTCGAAAGGCCCTATGAGTTCCTTTCAGTTTTCTGCAGGAATAGCAATCAAAAATAAACGTCTTGTCAAATATTGGCATAAGCACTCGATAAATTGCATGATGAAGCAATCTATCCCGAACAATCGCCTTGTGAATTATTCTCGGCTTCGGATCGGTAATATGAAATTGCTCATAAACGATTCGTCGCGGTTTGCAAGCTTTGAGTTCCTCCCAAATGGCAAATATGTTATCTTCAAGTCGGAGTTCAAACTCTTGAACATCAGCTTTCGAGCGTTTGCCTTTCTTGAATTCCGCCCAAGCCAAAAATAAATTTTCCAAACTAACAATATTTTCAAAGGAGCCATCATGAGCGATGATACGCCTGACATCAACCAATTCGAGTCCGAGCTGTTTAGAAACACCCCGATCATTCTCGAGGTCTACGATTTCTTCAAACTCTTTCATGAAACATTAAACAAATTTCCCAAGTGCCAAAAGCACAGTATAGGAGTTGAGATCGAAAAGCTCATTTTACAAATATTGAGGCAGTTAATTGTCTGCTCGGCCGCAGAACCGCAGACAAAAAGAAGCAAACTACCGGAAATAAGCATCAACTTAGACCTCCTCAAGGTGCTAATTCGATTATGCTATGACACGAAATCAATCGACCTCAAAGCATACATAAGATTGCAAGAGAAACTCCAAAAAATAGGCCGAATGCTTGGCGGTTGGATCAGAAGCCTGAAATGAAACTCCCGGGACGCGGGCAAACAGCAAGCCACAGTTGCCGTTCTGATAGTTCGCATCGTTGGCATTGAACTTGAACTGTCCGTCGTTGAAGTTGAGGTACAGCGAGTTGGACCTCTTGCCGTCGCGCTTCCAGTTATTGCCTTATGTTTATCAAGATCACCGCGAATCAAAAATGTGGTTTCGCTGAATTGTAATCAGAGGTAGCTTTTACGCACCCTCTTCTGCTTAACTAAGGCAAGGAGTGTCATTCGGCTTCTAATCCACCAAATGACTTATGGGCGATCTCAATCCGTGAATTGAGATTCATTAGCCCGTTTTCAAAGTTTCGTTTAGATCGACAGTCATTTTTTATTTATAGTTTTGATTTTTTGAAAAAATACGACGGGGGCGAGCAGAGCTCGCCCCCTTGACCGAGGGAACAAGATACCGAGAGAGTCCGAGCTGCCTAGGCGACGAGCTCCGACACTCCCGGGACGCGGGCAAACAGCAAGCCACAGCGGCCGTCCTGATAGCGCGCACCGCGGGCATCGAACTCGAACTGCCCGTCGTAGAAGTAGAGGCACAGCGAGCGGGACCACTCGCCGCCGCGCCGCCAGTTGTATTGGGCGCCGGGGAAGTCCTTCCACTGGTGTTCGTAGGCCGTCAGGACCTTGGTCCCGATTATGAGCGACAAGCCGGCAACCGGCTCGATGGCCAGACCCACGGGGTTCCAGTGGAGCGTCTGCCACAGCGCGTTCCTGGGGCTGTAGGCGAGACCGGTGCCCCAGTTGCCGAGGTTGACCGGCATGGCCAAGCAGTTGTAGCCCTGGCTCATGGCGGCATCCTCGAGCGGAACCAGAATGTCCATGACCTCCGCCACGATGCGGACGTAGTCCGGCTGCGTTAGCTCGTCTGCGTCCTGCATCCTGTAGTTGACGAGAGGCACCTCCATCTCGGCTCGGCTCCACTCGTCGAACTTAGTGCAGGTGACGGCGATGACCTTGCCGTAGCCGGCAACACGAGGGTCGCCGATCTCCCAGAGCTGGCCCAGGAACGGCAGACATGGCCAGAGGCCGACGCCATCCGTCCCGAACTCGCCGGTCTGGAAGGGCAAGTTCTGCGCCGCTTCCGGCCACTTCGGCTCGAAGCCGTAGGCCTTCTGCAAACGCGCCGCCTGCTCCTCGAGGGTCGGCATGACGAACCCCTCTGGGTAGAAACGGGTCAGCTCGCACTGCTCGCCGACGTACAGGTTGCGGCCCTTGATCTGCTTGATCAGGGCGACAACATCGTCGGGGTTCTCGCCGAGGAGTTGGAAATCCCCTCTCCCGTATCCACGCTCCTCAAGCAACCTTGCCAGGTCTCCAGCTTGTCTCGCTCCGATGGGCAACACGGTACCCATAACCGCAACACCCTCTTTCTGTGCGATATGCTCGCACGGGCAGATTTCCCAGCTTGTGCTGGGTTTCTTGGAACCCTAGTGGCCCGCCCTGTGCGGGCCACTAGGGTTCCAAGAAAAGTGAAAGATGTCAAAGAACCAAACAAGACAGAATCTTATCAAAACCAATACATTATGTCAACCTTTTTGCCCCCGCATCGGTCTGGATTTGGAAAGTACTTTTTTCAAATACTGCCCCGTGTATGAACTTTTTATTCCGGCGACCATTTCTGGCGTTCCCGCCGTGACGACCTTGCCACCCTTCGCCCCGCCTTCAGGACCAAGGTCAATAACATAGTCAGCCGTTTTGATAACATCTAAATTATGCTCGATCACGACCACCGTATTGCCTTGATCTACCAAACAATTTAAAACTTCGAGCAATTTTTTAACATCGTCAAAATGAAGCCCCGTCGTTGGCTCGTCCAACACATAGAGCGTCTTTCCGGTTGAGCGCTTGGACAGCTCCGCTGACAATTTGATTCTCTGGGCTTCTCCTCCCGAAAGCGTCGTGGCGCTTTGGCCGAGGCGAATATAGCCAAGCCCGACATCCTGCAAAACCTTCAGCTTATCCGAAAGTCCGGGGATTTTGGCAAAGAAATCACTGGCCTCATTGACCGTCATCTCGAGCACATCGCTAATTGTTTTATTTTTATATTTGACTTGCAGAGTTTCACGATTATATCTTTTGCCCCGACACACATCACAAGGGATATAGACATCGGGCAAAAAATGCATCTCGATCTTCAATACCCCATCCCCCTGACACTTCTCGCATCTCCCCCCGCCCTTTTTTGCCGAAACATTAAATGAAAAACGGCCCGGCTCATAGCCACGCAAGCGACTCGCGGGGACGCTCGCAAAAAGCTGGCGGATAATATCAAACGACTTTGTGTAAGTAGCCGGATTGGAACGTGGAGTCCGGCCAATTGGCGACTGGTCGATGTCAATAATTTTATCAATATTTTCCTTGCCTTCGATCTTTTCGTATTGCCCGGGCTTCAAGTAACTTTGGGAAATTTCTCGTGCCAACCCCTTGTACAGAATTTCATTAACCAGCGTTGACTTCCCGCTTCCGGAAACTCCCGTCACCACAATAAACTGCGAGGTGGGGAATTTTACTTTTAGATTTTGTAAATTATTTTCCTTGGCACCGACAATCGCAATGTATGCGCCGGTCAATTTGCGACGGCTTTGGGGAATGTCAATTTTTTTGTCCCTCCTCAAATAGGCGGCAGTTAGTGAATCTTGATTTTTCAAAACCGCGCTCATCTCACCAGATACAACCACCTCACCACCCTTCTCTCCTGCCCCCGGCCCCATATCGATAATATAATCCGCTTCACGCATCGTCTCTTCATCGTGTTCGATAACCACAACAGTATTGCCAAGATCGCGCAGTTTTTTCAGCGTTTCCAATAATTTGCGATTGTCTTTTTGGTGAAGCCCGATGGACGGTTCGTCTAAAACATAAAGCACCCCCATCAGTCCCGAGCCGATTTGCGAAGCCAGGCGGATTCTCTGCGTTTCCCCGCCCGAAAGAGAGTTAGCGTAGCGATTAAGCGCCAAATACCCGAGCCCTACATTCACCAAAAACTCCAGGCGGTTGACGATTTCCTTGAGCACCCGTTCGGCAATAATAGTTTCGTTTTTTTCCAAATTAACCGTCAGAAAAAAATCGAGCAGGTCCTTGACCGGCAGGGCAGATAAATCGTCGATCGATTTTTCTCCAACCTTAACTGACAGCGCCTCGTCGCGCAATCTTTTCCCGTGACATTTCTCGCAAGCCATTTGCGACATATACTTGGTGATTTCTTCTCTAACCGCGTCCGAATCGGTTTTATTAAAACGGCTTTCCAGCAAATCAACCAGCCCCTTGAACTTCATCACAAAATTCCTCGGACGATTTTTGGCATAGTATGTAACCGGCAAATATTCTTCACCCCAGCCAAATAAAAACTTTTCTATTTTATCGGAAGAGATGTTTTTCAGCGGCACATTGGTTTTTATATTTAGCTCTCTGGCAACTGATTTTATAATCGAGCCATAATAATTAAACGGCGCAAAACTCCACGGCAAGAATGCGCCTTGGTCGATAGTTTTGTTTTTATCCGGCAGAATGAGCGAAGGGTCGACTTCCTGCAAATATCCAATCCCCCCGCAAGCATCGCACGCGCCGTACGGGCTATTAAAAGAAAACAATCTCGGCTCAAGCTCCTCAAACACATGTCCATCCGGACAGGAAAACTTGGTTGAAAAATTTACTACCTCGACGCCACTTTTGACCGATATCAACCCGTCGCCCTCTTTTGAGGCAATCTCAAGCGCTTCTTGTAGTTGCAATTTTTTATCTTGGGATGAATCAATACCGGACAAATTTATTTGGTCGATTTCGATTTCAATATCGTGTTTTTTATATCTCTCCAAACGCTTGGGATTTTTTAAATCCACTTCCCGGCCATCGATGATCGCCCGTTCGAATCCTTGATCGCGGTACGATTTTTGAAGCGCAAAATAGTCGCCTTTGCGTCCTTTAACGACCGGTGCAAAAATACTGACTTTCGAATTTTTAAAACTTTCCGCGATAAGTTCGCCAATTTCATCGGTACTGTATTGCTGGATTTTTTTTCCATCAAGCGGACAGTAGGCCTTGCCAATTCGCGCAAATAAAACTCTTAGATAGTCATATATTTCGGTTACGGTACCGACGGTTGAACGCGGATTTTTCGAAACTGCTTTTTGGTCGATTGAAATTGCCGGTGATAGCCCTTCAATATAGTCAACGTCGGGCTTATCCGACTGGCCCAAAAATTGCCTCGCATATGTCGAAAGCGATTCGACATAGCGCCTTTGCCCTTCGGCAAAAATCGTATCAAATGCCAACGACGACTTTCCCGATCCGGAAAGTCCGGTGATCACCACAAACTTGTCACGCGGAATCTCAACGTCTATGTTTTTGAGGTTATGTTCGCGCGCCCCTTTGACAAATATATTTTGATTTATCTGACTACGTTTCACAGCGAACCAATTATATGTAAATACCGAACAAATTGCAAACACCATAATTAATGGCTAAATAGTTCTCCCGAAGGAACTTGCGCAGGTAATTTGGCTTGGCCCCTGAGATTGTCGAAGGGCAAATTACCGAGCAGGTAGGACACGGGTTCCGCAGGAGAACCCGATGTCTGGTCCTTAGGGAGAATCTATTTAGCCATCTCACCTGACCTTCTTAAAAAACCCCACTGCTTTTTTGAGTTCAATTACCTGATCGCGTAATATTGCCGCTTCTTCAAACCTCAACTCCCGAGCCGCTTCCTTCATCCGTTTTTCTTTGTCGCGAAGAAGTGATGTAATATCAATTTCCGATAAATCTTTTTCAACACTGTCAAGCTCCAATTCACCCAAATCTTTCGTGATTGATCTGATCTCTTTTTCAATTGTCTTGGGCGTGATACCATGTTTCTTATTAAATACGAGCTGAATGTCGCGCCGGCGTTTTGTCTCGGCCATGGCGCGACGCATCGATCCGGTCACGCGGTCGGCATAAAAAATCACTTTGCCGTTGACATTGCGCGCTGCCCGTCCGATGGTCTGGATAAGCGATACCTCCGAGCGCAAAAACCCCTCTTTGTCCGCATCCAAAATCGCTACCAGCGAAACCTCGGGCAGATCCAAGCCCTCACGTAATAAATTAACCCCCACCAAAACATCAAAACTGCCCTTTCGTAAATTTTCTAAAATCCTGATTCGATCGATTGTCTCGACATCGCTATGCAGATAATTTACTTTTACGCTTTTCTCTTTTAAAAACTCCGTCAAATCTTCAGCCATTTTTTTGGTCAAAGTCGTAACCAAAATTCTCTCTTTTTGGCTCATACATTTTTGGACCTCGGCGATTAAATCATCGACTTGGTTTTTCGTTGGACGAATCTCGACTTCGGGATCAACCAAGCCGGTCGGCCGGACAATTTGCTGGGCAATATATTGGCCCGATTTTTCTTTTTCATAATTTGCCGGCGTCGCCGACATATACAGTAGCTGGGTGGATTTATTTTCAAATTCCGCAAATTTAAGCGGGCGATTGTCGGCGGCCGCCGGCAATCTAAATCCATAATCAATAAGCGCTTTTTTTCTACTTTTATCGCCCTCGTACATCGCCCCGATCTGCGGAACTGTTACATGCGATTCATCAATCACAATTAAAAATTCATCGCCATAAGCGCGTTTGAAATAGTCAATTAAAGTATACGGCGCTTCGCCGGGCTTACGCCCATCGAAATAGCGCGAGTAGTTTTCAATGCCATTACAATAGCCGACTTCGCGGATCATCTCGAGATCATAGTTAACGCGCTGGCTCAATCGCTCCGCTTCCAATATTTTCCCCGCACTTCTAAAATAATTAAGCTTTTTTTCTAAATCTGTTTCAATATTTTTAATCGCCTTTTGTTTTAGATTCTCCGGAATCAAATAATGCTTGGCAGGAAAAATCTGTAAATCGCCAACCTCCTCCAACACGCTTCGATTGACAAAATGCATTACTTCTATTCTGTCTATGGCGTCATCTTGAAAACTGATTTTATAAATAATTTCTTCGTCAGCAGGGATAATTTCTATATTTCCACCCCTCGAGCTAAAACTCCCCCTCTTGCGCTCTGTCTCGCTTCGCACAAATTGCAAGTCAAGCAATATTCTCATTACATCAAATCGCGAAATTTTCATCCCTTTGTGCAAAGTTAGAACAAAGCTTGCATAAAATTCGGGCGAACCAAGTCCGTAAATACACGACACGCTCGCTACTACAATTACATCACTGCGCGACAGAATCGCCTGCGTTGCGGCATTGCGCAAACGGTCGATTTCTTCATTGACAGTTGCTTCTTTTTCGATATAGGTGTCGGAATTGGGTAAATATGCCTCGGGCTGATAATAGTCGTAGTAGCTAACAAAATACTCGACTGCGCATTGGGGAAATAAATCGCGAAATTCTTGAGTGAGTTGAGCCGCGAGAGTTTTATTGTGCGCAATCACCAAAGTCGGTTTTTGCGTTTGAGTAATCACATTTGCGACTGTGAAAGTTTTTCCACTTCCGGTTACGCCCAGCAGGGTTTGGTGTTTGTTACCACTTAAAACCCATTGCGATAACTTTTTGATCGCTTGGGGTTGGGAGCCCGCCGGTTTAAGCGTTGTTTTTAAAATAAACATAGAGGTCAAATTATATCCTAAATGTTAATTCTTTAAAAGCACTAAACAACAACCGCGCCTTAGTATACATTTGTTCACGATCGTGAACAAATGCATACTTTTTCATTTCTCCATTCATTTAAATTACTCTAGTAGGCCTGTTTAGTAAGATGCGTTTTCTAAGAGCTTATAATTCATTTATTTTGAAAAATCGATATGCAAAAGAAATGTCAGGTGCATTTTTTGGATAAAATCCTAAAAGTTAAATCAAAGAGTGTCCAGCTGGTGACCCCTGGGGGCTTTTTGAGTGGAGCAAAAAGCTAACCCCAGTTGCCAGGATAGCTTTCGGGGTGGAACCGAAAGCTAAATAAAAAAAGACGTTTAATTGGTGACCCCACGGGGAGTCGAACCCCGGTTTCCAGGATGAAAACCTGGTATCCTAACCACTAGATGATGGGGCCACCAATTGAACGTCTTCCTTATCTCCTAACCACTAGACGAAGGGGCCAGGCCCGCCAAAGGCGGGAATTTGAAAATCTAAATTTCAAATTTTAAACCACACATTATGAACTTTACGAACCTTCTACTTTATAAACTAACGACGATTTATAAATGTGCGATTTATATGGCTTCAGCCGTACTATTCTATACTGTTTAAGCTTGTTTTTCAAGGGTGCAGGGATTTTTTGATCATACCCTAAAGCAATTATATCAGGTTTGATTTTTTCAATTAGTGTGTATTCTCCCGATTGCTCACCCAAGATTACTTCATCGGCAAGACCCAACCCTTGAACTCTTTCCATCCTCCGACCCTGTGATTCCCTGGGCTCGCGATGCTTCACACTCTTTATTTTCTCATCGCTCGCCACAACCACCACAAGTTCATCGCCCAGCCTTTTCGCCTGTTTAAAAAAGTTTCGATGCCCCTCGTGGAGCGGGTCAAAACACCCAAACACCATCACTTTTTGCATTGTAAGTACTCTTTAAAAGCAAGCTTCAAGTTATCAATTAACTTTATTTTCCCTAAGTTTTTTGGATCCACCCACCTATAATCATCATGATCTTTGCTTAATTTAACTTTATCGCTAGAGGCAACACATTGAAAAAATACTCCTACCACATGCCACTTCTCCCCATTGGGTTTGGGGAACCACTCCCCTACGTAAAACGGACTTCCAATCTTTACTTTAACACCAACCTCTTCAGTTATTTCTCGTTTCAAAGCATCGAAAAACTTTTCATCTGGCCTGATCCTACCCCCTGGAACATCATACTGACCAGCATTAGTTCCTGGACCATATTTATTGGATTCTCTGAGAACCAGAATTTTTCCCTTATACTCAATAAATGCCTTGCCTGCCACAAATAGCTTCGTATTATTCATTCAGCTGTCTCGGAATTATCTTTTTTCTCTACTGTAACTTCGTTCGCTTTTTTTAGCGAAAACCAGCCGGTTGTCGCAGTAATAATTGCACCAACAATTCCTACAAGGTCATCTGCCTGACCGACTACGGGTATGATATCGGCAATTAAATCAAGCGGATTTATTATGTATAAAACAAAAAGCCCGGTTATAAAATACGCTGTTATCCCAAAAACTTTTAAAAATACGCTTCTTAGTCTACTTTGTGGGATTGCAAGTAAAATTAGAAAAATGCCGAATAAAACGGCAATTATAATCGCAATTGTTTTCGCAAAATCCCAGAAGTTTGACATTGTGATTATCCTTCGACTACGCTCAGGACATCGCGTTTCCGATTGCATAGCAATCAGGATATACGCGATGGAGGGCCGTGTGGGATTCGCCCGTTCAGTCCCCGCCTGCTAGCGGGGCTTCAGGGCGGGCCTCGTTTTTTCGTTTTGTTTCGAGTTCCACCCTCGAAGCTGGCTTTCGAATCCTTACACAACCTAAAGTCAATATCTCATTGGAGGGCCGTGTGGGATTCGAACCCACGACAAGTTGCTTAAGAGGCAACTGCTCTACCACTGAGCTAACGGCCCAAAGCCGCCTATGGCGGAATTTTAAATTTTAAATTACTAATTTTCAATTAATTATTGCCCCTATATGTGGTACCCTCGGCAGGATTCGAACCCGCATTACGACGTCCGAAGCGTCGCGTGATATCCATTTCACTACGAGGGCTTGGGGTGGCTAGAGGGAATCGGACCCTCGAATCCAGTTCCACAAACTGGTGTTTTACCATTAAACTATAGCCACCATGCTACTGATAGTTTCGAGTTCCACCCTCGAAACTGCCCGGCACCTACACGGACTTGCCCTTCAGTCAAAATCTGTTGATTTTGCTTCGGGGCGGGCCTCGGCCCCGTCGGGCCTGCGGCCTTCGAGCCCTGTCGGGCTTCCCAAATAAATTATCAAACCAAGCTCTGCTTGGTGTGATAATTTATGGTACGCCCGGCAGGACTCGAACCTGCGGCCTAGAGTTTAGAAAACTCTCGCTCTATCCAACTGAGCTACGGGCGCTTAATTAAATTGATTGTAAATGTTCGGGTCCTGGACTCGGCCACCGGTCGATTTCTGCTGAAATCGCCGTCGGCCCCGCCTCACTCGCCTTCGCTCGTTCCGGCTCTTTGGTGTTGCATCCACCAAAGCCTGCGGCCTAGAGTTTAGAAAACTCTCGCTCTATCCAACTGCCCGCCCCGACTGTGTCGGGGCGAGGTCTCGCCCTTTGGGCGGAAGCTACGGGCGCTTATTTACTTCGAGCAAAGTCGAGAAGTTACTTCGAGCAAAGCCGAGAAGTTATCAACCTCTCTTTCTTTTCTCTCCGCCAATCCTTGATTTGGATTTCTCTTTTCCTCGCTGATGATTTGTCAGGGTGCCTCTCTGTATAAACTACCTTGACTGGACGCCTTCCAGAAGTGAATACCGCGCCCTTTCCGGAATTATGTTTTTTCACTCTTCTCTCAACATTATTAGTGATTCCGGTGTAATATAAACCGTCTCTACAGCTAACAATGCAAACATACCAACCCCTCTGCATCTCGACTCCCTTCGGTCGCTCGATGTTCTCACTCGCTTCAAGAGCTCGTGAGAGTGGAGCGAGTGAGCGGAATCGAACCGCCATCTCCTGGTTGGAAGCCAGGTATAATGACCACTATACGACACTCGCAACTATTCAATTATCTGATTGAAACACACTTCAATCCAACCCATAATTCGTCTGTGTAGCCTTCTACCGAATTTTTTCTTGCGACAGCTCTTAATGTAAAGATGCACTGTACCATACGGCAATTTGCCCCTTTTCTTTACTGCCTTGCCCTGTCTTTTGTCAATTTGTGTTTTACCAAACTGCGACAAAGGTATTTGTAATGTTTTTGACCAAAATCTTAGTGTTTCTTCCAAGTTATTATCCGGATAAAGATGCACCGCAGGGGAAAAGTTTTCTGTTTTTAAATCGCATACCCCCTTAAACCATGTAATGGCAAGTTGGATAATTTTTGGGTCTGAATTAATAATGCGAATATGTTCATTATTTTTTGTACCTTCTCCAAGATATAGCCCAATACCCAAGAACCAAAGATCTCGTCTTGAAATATTACCAAGATCGCTCTTTGCAACAGACCTCATAAGCGCTATATCCCTTATCCTCTGTCGGTTTTTAAATCTAGCAGATTTGAGCCTGGCCTCTCCTACACGCTCAATTACTTGCTGATTTGGCGAGAAAGGTATATCACGCAACCAATCACTTAGGGTGCTCTTAGCAAGTCCTAGCCTACTGGAGATCATGCTATAAGAGTAACCCCTTTCCCGTAAATTGGCAGCTCTTCGTTTTATACTTTTTGGTTGCATATCGTTATTCGTATAGTCCAATTATATCAGAACATAATACATATCAAGGTACTAAACTACTACTAAATCTCTTTTCGTTTTTTTAACTGCCGAAGCTTTTTTTGCGAACACTTCTTGCACCGATACTCCGGCGCGGGGTCCTTGACTCTATTATACCCGCTTGGCGCTAAAACCAACCGTCTCACCCATCCCCTTTGGCCACAATCATAGCATTTCCCTGACTTAATAACCTCCCACTGTTCGATTGCTTTGCTTTTAAAGATAAACCGGTCAACCCAGAAAAAAATGCATCCGCCGACAAGGTTGGCCATACTAGTTGCAAACCAATCCTCCGGCGAACCGAAGATCTTATCGGAATGGGTAAAATAAGCAATTACCGGCGCCATAATCGGCGTCGATAATTGCCAGCGAATAAGATAAAGAATAAATTTTATCATCTGGTCGCATTTGCTGAACGAAGCTCGAACCTTTTTTGAACGGAAAATACTGGAATAGCTCCGCTCCGCGTTTCCGCCCGCCGAAACTCGGCGAGCAAAGCAAAACAATTTTCTTTCAATTTTTTATCGCCCGCCCGCCAAATTTTTCTTAAAAGGAATTGAAAATTGTTTTGCTTTGACGTCTTGATACCAAGACGGCGGAAACGCTTCGCTACGCCAATTTTATTTTTCGGGCGGGGCGGAAGGGGGGTCTGGGGGGAATTCCGCCCCGCCCTCTCTTTTCCGCTTTTGCTTTTTTCGCTGGCGTTGGAGGCCGTGCCAACTTCGTTGGCGCGCCGCCTT
>Ga0265297_10006253_pt1 | contig 17440 bp, 12 predicted proteins | sample Munlanlwell13791_FD_192502 | JGI IMG/M metagenome (GOLD analysis project Ga0265297, IMG submission 192502) | Leachate microbial communities from a municipal landfill in Southern Ontario, Canada - Leachate well 137-91 | ecosystem: Engineered > Solid waste > Landfill > Unclassified | place...
GCCGCAGCGACCAGGAGGAGTAGTTCTTGTTGGCGATGTGCAGGATGTACATTCGGCTAGGCCCGGATGGTCTCGTCGAGAGTGATATCGACCATCAGATCGTTGGAGATGCGTTCGAGTTCCCCGGTCAGCGCGGAAACATCGAGATCCGGCGCGGCCGTGAGTTCGGCCACGGCATGGAACAGCACGGCGGCGGACATCGGCGCGCTGGAGGTGTGGGTCTCCAGGCTTTCGACATTGACCGCATGATGCGCGAGCACCTGCGAGACTTCGCGCACGATGCCGATGCGGTCGTGGCCGACGAGGGCGAGCTTCAATCGCCGTCCCTTCGGCGCCGACTTCTGCGCGGCGGCCGATTCGATTGCGACCTTCAGCCCGGCGAGCTGGCCCAGTTCGAGCTTGAGCGCGTCCGCGTGCGCTTCATCGACGGCGACTTCGACGATGCCGGCGAACTTGCCGGCCAGTTGCGCCATCGAGGATTCGAGCCAGCTGCCCTGGTGGGCGCTGATCACGGTCGACAGTTCGCCGACCAGGCCGGGGCGGTCGTCGCCGATCACGGTGAGAACGAGGTGTTGGGTCATGCGTAATCCTCCATCGGCACGCAGCCGCAGAACAGGTTGCGGTCGCCGTACACGTCGTCGATGCGATTGACGTAGGGCCAGAACTTGTTTTCCGCCACCCAGGGCAGCGGGAACACGGCCTGCTCGCGCGAGTAAGGCCGCGTCCAGTCGCCGATCACGTCCGCCTCGGTGTGCGGCGCGTGCTTGAGCGGGCTCGCGTCGAGCGTCCATTCGCCGTTCTCGATGCGGCGGATTTCGTCGCGGATGGCGATCATCGCGGCGCAGAAGCGGTCGAGCTCGGCCTTGTCCTCGCTCTCCGTCGGTTCCACCATCAGCGTGCCGCCGACCGGAAAGCTCACCGTCGGGGCGTGGAAGCCGTAGTCCATCAGGCGCTTGGCGATGTCCGTTTCGGCGACGCCGGTGGCGGCCTTGATGGCGCGCACGTCGAGGATGCACTCGTGGGCGACGCGGCCCTGGCTGCCGGTGTAGAGCACCGGGTAGTGGTCCTTGAGTTTCGCTGCGACATAGTTGGCGTTGAGGATGGCAATCTCGGTGGCGCGCGTCAGGCCGGCGCCGCCCATCATGGTCATGTACATCCAGGAGATCGGCAGGATCGAGGCCGAGCCCCAGGGAGCGGCGGACACCGCGCCCTGTCCATCGTGCGGGCCGGCGATGCCTTGCACCACGTGGTTGGCCATGAAGGGCGCGAGGTGCGCCTTGAGGCCGATCGGGCCCATGCCCGGTCCGCCGCCGCCGTGCGGTATGGCGAAGGTCTTGTGCAGGTTGATGTGCGAGACGTCGGCGCCGATGTCGGCCGGCCGGCAAAGGCCGACCTGCGCGTTGAGGTTGGCGCCGTCCATGTACACCTGCCCGCCGCTGGCGTGGATGATGGTGCAGATTTCCTTGATCGCTTCCTCGAACACGCCGTGCGTCGAGGGGTAGGTGATCATCAGGCAGGACAGGTTCGCCGCGTGTTGTTCGGCCTTGGCCTTGAGGTCGGCGACATCGACGTTGCCGCTGTCGTCGCAGGCCACCGCGACGACTTCGAGGCCGCACATCTGCGCCGTCGCCGGATTGGTGCCGTGGGCCGACTTCGGAATCAGGCAGATGTTGCGATGGCTCTGGCCGTTGGCGTTCTGGTAGCGGCGGATGGACACCAGGCCGGCGTATTCGCCCTGCGCGCCGGAGTTCGGCTGCATGCACACGGCATCGAAGCCGGTGATCGCCTTGAGCTGGTCCTCCAGCCCGGTGATCAGCTCCAGGTAGCCCTGCGCCTGGTCGAGCGGCACGAAGGGGTGCATCTGCGCGAACTCGGGCCACGAGACGGGAATCATCTCGGCCGCGGCGTTTAGCTTCATGGTGCAGGAGCCGAGCGGGATCATCGCGTGGTCGAGCGCCAGGTCGCGGTTCTGCAGGCGCTTGAGGTAGCGCAGCATGCCGTGCTCGGTGTGGTGCGTGTTGAACACCGGATGCGCGAGGATCGGCTCGCGTCTTTGCAGCGTGACCGGAATCGCGGCGGGTCGCGCGGCGTCGAGCGCTTCGACCGGAGTGTTCTTGCCAAAGATTTTCAGCAGCGCGGCGACGTCCTCGCGCGTGGTGGTTTCGTCGAGGCTGATGCCCAGCGTTTCGGCGTCGACCTGGCGCAGGTTGTAGCCCGCATCAACCGCCGCCTTCATGTATTTCGCCGTGTCGCCAGCGCCGACTTTTACCTCGAACGTATCGAAGAAATCACGCCCGGTGACGCCGAGGCCGCCGGCCAGCAAGGCGGTCAGGCGATGGATGCGCCCGGCGATGGTGCGCAGGCCTTCCGGGCCGTGCCACACCGCATACATGCCGGCGATGTTGGCGAGCAGCACCTGCGAGGTGCAGATGTTGGAATTGGCTTTCTCGCGGCGGATGTGTTGCTCGCGGGTTTGCAGCGCCATGCGGTACGCCGTCTTGCCGCGCGCATCTTTCGAGACGCCGATGATGCGGCCCGGCATCGAGCGCACATGCGCCTCGCGCGTGGCGAAAAAGGCCGCGTGCGGGCCGCCGAAGCCCATCGGCACGCCGAAGCGCTGCGAGGAGCCGAGCGCGATGTCGGCGCCCATGTCGCCGGGCGATTTCAGCAGCACCAGCGCCATCAGGTCGCTTGCGACAGCGACCACGCCGCCCTTGCCCTTGATCATGGCGATCGCGGTGGTCAGATCGGAAATTTCGCCGCGCGCGTTGGGGTACTGCAGCAGGGCGCCGAACGGTTCGTACTGTGCAGCCGCTTCGGGCGGGCCGAAGACCAGCTCGAAACCGAAATACGCGGCGCGGGTCTTGATCACGTCGATGGTCTGCGGGAAGGCGGCTTCATCGACGAAGAACACATTGCCCTTGGCCTTCGAGATGCGCCGCGCCATGGTCATCGCCTCGGCGGCGGCGGTGGCTTCGTCGAGCAGCGAGGCGTTGGCGATTTCCAGTCCGGTGAGGTCGATCACCATCTGCTGGTAATTGAGCAGGGCTTCGAGCCGGCCCTGGGCGATCTCGGCCTGGTAGGGCGTGTAGGCGGTGTACCAGCCCGGGTTCTCGAACAGGTTGCGCAGGATCACCGGCGGCGTGTGCGTGCCGTAGTAGCCCTGGCCGATCAGCGACTTCTTCAGCACGTTCTTCGCCGCGATGGCTTTCAGTGCGGCCAGCGCTGCGTGCTCCGGCATCGGCGCAGGCAGGGCTAGCGGGCGCTGCAGGCGGATGGTTGCCGGTACGGTCTCGCTGATCAGCGTACTCAGAGTAGCGGTGCCGATCGCGGCGAGCATGCCGGCGATGACATGTTCATCGGGGCCGATATGGCGGCCGATGAATTCGTCGCGGTGTTCGAGTTGGGTAAGGGGTTTCGTCAGGTTCTCAGCGTGCATGACGATGGCTCAAAGCGTGGCGGCGTAGGCCGCGGCGTCGAGCAGGCCGCCCAGTTCGGCGGCGAGTTGCGCAGCATCGGCAGGCTTGATGCGGAACAGCCAGGTGGCGTAGGCATCGGCATTGACCGATTCCGGCGCGTCGGCGGCGGCCTGGTTGATGTCCACCACTTCGCCGGAAACCGGCGAATAGATGTCGGAGGCGGCCTTCACCGATTCGACCACGGCGCATTCCTCGCCGGCCTTGACCACGCGGCCGACGGCCGGCAGTTCGAGGAAGACGATGTCGCCCAGGGCTTCCTGCGCGTGGTCGGTGATGCCGATGGTGACTGTGCCGTCGGCTTCCGTTCTGGCCCATTCATGCGAGGCAGCGTATTTCAGGTTGGCGGGGGTGTTCATGACATGCTCCTCAGATCAATGGTTTGCCGTTACGGACAAAACTGGGTTTGACGACGCGCGCCTTGAGGCGCTTGTCGCGGATCTCGACTTCGACTTCGCTGCCGATGGCCACGCCCGCCGGCAGGCGGGCCAGCGCGATGGACTGGTTCAGGCTCGGGGAAAACGTGCCGCTGGTGATTTCGCCCTCGCCCTGCGGCGTGACGACTTTCTGGTGGGCGCGCAGCACGCCGCGATCGAGCAGCAGCAGGCCGGCGAACTGGTTGCGCACCGGCCGCGCATGCTTGCCTTCCAGCGCCGACTTGCCGATGAAGTCGCGCGCGGGGTCCTTCAGGTCGACCGTCCATTTGAGGCCGGCTTCGTAGGGCGAAATGTCCTCGTCCATGTCCTGGCCGTAGAGATTCATGCCGGCCTCGAGCCGCAGCGTGTCGCGCGCGCCAAGGCCGCAGGGCTTGACGCCGGCGTCGAGCAGCTTCTGCCAGACCTGTCCGGCATCGTCGGCCGGGATGGTGATTTCGAAACCGTCCTCGCCGGTGTAGCCGGTGCGGGCGATCATCCAGTCCTTCCATTCGGCGGCCTGAAACACGGCCAGCGGCTCCGTCGCGGCGCGGCTGTCGGGGAAGGCGGTCCAGAAGCGCTCGCGCGCCTTGGGGCCCTGCACGGCGATCATCGCCACCGACTCGCTGCCGGTGAGGCGGCGTTCCTGCGCATCGGGGCCCTGCGCGGCGATGATGGCGACCGCATCGCCGTTGATGCGGCGGCGCACGATGAGCCCGGCGTCGAATCCTTCCAGCTGGCCGCGCATCCAGGCGATGTCCTTGGCGGCGGTGCCGGCGTTCACCACGATGCGGTAGCGCTCGGGGGTGAAGAAATACACGATCAGGTCGTCGATCACGCCGGCGTCCTGGTCCAGCATGCAGGAATACAGCGCCTTGCCCGGCGTGGTCAGTTTCGCCACGTCGTTGGCCAGCAGGTGGCGCAGCCAGCGCGTGGCATCGGGGCCGGCGAGATCCAGCGCGCACATGTGGGAAACGTCGAACATGCCGGCATCGCGCCGCACGGCATGGTGTTCCTCGATCTGCGAGCCGTAGTGAATCGGCATCTCCCAACCGGAGAAGTCGACCATCTTCGCACCGGCGGCGAGGTGGGAGTCGTAAAGCGGTGTGCGCAGCGGCATGGCGGTCCTCGGACTGATGGCAACAAGAAGCGCGACGGGGTTCCGTCACATCCCCATCTGTCCTTGGCGCCTGAGAGATTTACTCCGTCGGCGGGCAGGCTTCACGCTATTGCAATGAGCTGCCGCTCTCCAGATTTGTGCTGCGTCGTCGGTCCTTTTTGCCTGAGCGGTTCCTGGGGGTTGCGCCTTCGGCGGTGACGGTGGGAGTCACTCTCTCCCGACGACCAGGCCGAATTATCCTATAAATGGCCGTGTCGCGCTGAGGGGCTTGCTTATGGCGGCGCTGCAATTCCTGATGACCGGCTGGCGCTTGCGGAAAATTTGCTGTACTGTATGGAAAAACAGTCACAGGAGCATGTTCATGGCCCACGATCTGACGCCCCGCCAGCAGGAGATTCTCGATTTCATCCGCAACAGCCTGGAAGTCTTCAGCGTGCCGCCGACGCGCGCCGAAATCGCCGGCGCCTTCGGTTTCGCTTCGCCCAATGCCGCCGAAGATCATTTGAAGGCGCTGGCGAAAAAGGGCGCGATCACGCTCGAACCCGGCTCCGCGCGCGGCATCCGGCTGGTGGAACAGCTCGGCCTGCCGCTGATCGGCGTGGTCGCCGCCGGCAGCCCGCTGCTGGCGGTCGAGAACCGCCTCGGCAACTTGCGCATCGATCCCGCGCTATTCACGCCGCGCGCCGATTTCCTGCTGCGCGTGCGCGGCCTGTCGATGATCGAAGCCGGCATCCTCGACGGCGACCTGCTCGCCGTGCATCGCACCTCCGAAGCGTCCAACGGCCAGATCGTCATCGCCCGGCTGGGCGACGAAGTCACCGTCAAGCGCTTCAAGCGGCGCGGCACCATGGTCGAACTGATCGCCGAAAACCGCGACTTCGCGCCCATCCTGGTCAATACGCGCAAGGAGCCGCTGACCATCGAGGGCATCGCCGTCGGTCTCATTCGGGACGGGCGCACCCTGTAAGTGATTTTTCCCGGACAGATCATGAATCCCGCATTGGCCCAGGTGCTGGAGCGCAGCGACATCCGGCGCGGCGACGCTTTCGCCGTGGCGCCAGCGCCGACTTTTGCCACCGGCTTTGCGCGGCTCGATGCCGAACTGCCAGGTGGCGGCTGGCCGCGCGGGGCTTTGACCGAACTGCTGCCGGAACAGACCGGCATCGGCGAACTCGGCCTGTTGCTGCCGGCGCTGGCGGCGCTGACGGCCGCCGGACAAACCGTGGTGCTGATCGCTCCGCCACATAGTGCCCATGCGCCGGCCTGGGCCGCTGCAGGCATTCGTCTCGACTGCCTGCGCCTGGTGTTTCCAAGCCGGCCGCGCGATGCGCTGTGGGCCGCCGTCGAAGCCCTGCGCTGCGGCGGCGTGGCGGCCACGTTGCTCTGGCTGGATGCCCTGTTTCGCGCGCAACTGCCGGCCAACAGCCTGCGCCGCCTGCAGGTGGCGGCGGGCGAGGGCGGCGGCGCGGCTTTTTTCTTTCGTCCCGCGCAGCAGGCGGGAGCGGCTTCGCCCGCGCCGCTGCGCCTGCAGTTGCATGCAGCAGGCCGACAATTGCGCGTGAAGCTTCTCAAACGGCGCGGGCCGCCAGCGCGGCAGGCGATCCTGCTCGATATCGCGCGTCCCGCGGGTTTTATCCAGAGTGTTCACTATGCTGTGGCTGGCGCTGTATTGCCCGACACGACCGGCATCCGACGACGAAGCCGCGTCCCTGCCTGAAGCTTCCGTCGTCCGGTCCACGGCATTTCCCACCCCTGCGTTAGCCTGCTGGGCCGGGCGCTTCACGCCGCATGTCAATCTCGCACCGGATGCGTTGCGCCTCGAAGTTGCCGGCAGCCTGCGCCTGTTCGGCGGCCTGCCGCGGCTGCTGCATCTGGTGCGCGAGGATCTGGCCGCGATGGATCTCCCCGCGCAACTGGCGGTGGCCGCCACGCCGCTGGCGGCGTTGTGGCTGGCGCGGGCCGGCAGCGATGCAATTTGTTCCGATCTGCCGGCCACGCGCACCGCCCTCGCGGCGGTGCCGATAACCGCGCTGGAACTGGCGCCGCCATTGGCGCGGCGCATCGAAGGCTTCGGCCTGCGCCGCCTCGGCGACGTGCTGGCGCTGCCGCGCGCGAGTCTCGGCGCGCGCCTCGGCAAACCATTCGTCATCGACCTGGCGCGCGCCCTGGGCGAGGTGGCCGATCCGCAAGCCTGCTTCATTTTTCCCGAGCGTTTCGAGCAGGGGTTGGAACTGCCGGCGCCGGTGGAGGCCGCGCCGGTGCTGCTGTTCGCCGCGCGACGCCTGATCGCGGCGCTGGCCGGCTGGCTGGCGGCGAGGAACGCGGCGGTGCGCTCGATCGAATGCCTGATCGATCACGGTCATGGCGTGATTACCACGGTGCCGCTCGCCTTCAGCGCGCCGGTGCATGCCGCCGCCCGCATCGAGCGCGTGCTCAAGGAGCGGCTCGATGCGCTGAGCTTGTCCGCGCCGGCGCTGGCGCTGCGCCTTTGCGCGCGGGAAACGGAGGCGCGCGAGGATCGCAGCCATGCCTTGTTCGACGGTGCCGGACAGCGGCACGAGGCGCTGTCCGAGCTCATGGATCGCCTTGCCGCCCGGCTGGGGCCGCAGGCCGTGCAGGGGCTGGCCTGTCATGCCGACCATCGTCCCGAGTTGGCGAGCCGGCCCGGCTCCGAAAAGCCGGCGCTCAAGGCGTCGCTGCCTTCGCTGCCGCCGCGCCCGCTGTGGCTGGTGGAGCCGCCCGAAGCCTTGCGTGAGCTGCATGGCCGCCCGCAGCGAGCCGGCCCGCTGGTGCTGCTCGCCGGCCCGGAGCGCATCGAATCAGGCTGGTGGGACGGCGGCGATGCCCGTCGCGATTACTTCGTCGCCGTCGACAGCGGGCAACGCTGGCTGTGGATTTTCCGCGACCCGCGCCCGCCCGGCGGATGGTTCCTGCACGGCTGGTTTGCCTGAGGACGGGCCGCCGCTACTCCTTCTCTTCGTCGCGCAGCTCGCGGCGCAGGACCTTGCCGATCGGCGACTTCGGCAGGACCTCGCGGAACTCGACGTGGCGCGGCCGCTTGTAGCCGGTGAGGTGGGTCTTGCAGTGCTCGATCACGGCTTCCTTCGTCAGGCTCCCGTCTTTCCGTACGATCACCACTTTCACTGCCTCGCCCGATTTGTCGTCGGGCACGCCCACCGCCCCGCATTCGAGCACGCCTGGATGTGTCGCCACCACGCCTTCGATTTCGTTCGGGTAGACGTTGAAGCCGGATACCAGGATCATGTCCTTCTTGCGGTCGGTGATGGTGACGCAGCCCCTGGCATCCAGATGGCCGACGTCGCCCGTCTTCAACCAGCCGTCCTGCATCACCTTGGCGGTTTCCCCGGGATTGTTCCAGTAAGCCTTCATCACCTGCGGGCCGCGCACGCACAGCTCGCCGGTGTACTGCTCGATATCGCCTGCACCGGCCCACACCGGCAACTCGTTGAAATTTCCGTCGCGGATCGACACGTCGGTGGACGGGAAGGGGAAGCCGATGTTGCCGGTCCACGGCGTTTTCAGCGGATTGGCGCAAACCCCGGGCGAGGCCTCGGTCAGGCCGTAGGCTTCGGTGATGCAGCGTCCGGTCGCCTCCTGCCAGCGATTGGCCACCGCCTCCTGCACGGCTGCGCCGCCGCCGACCACGACCTTGAGCGAGGAGAAGTCGAGCCGGTCGAACCCCGGCGTGTTCAGCAGGCCGTTGAACAGCGTATTGACGCCGGTCATGACGCTGAATTTCCATTGCCCGAGTTCCTTCACCAGCGCCGGCAAGTCGCGCGGATTGGTGATCAGCACGATCAGGCTGCCCCACTTCATGAACGACAGCGTCGAAGTCAGGCAGAAGATGTGATACATGGGCAAGGGTGCGATGGCGATCTCGGTGCCTTCCTTGAAGGTCGCCGAGACCCAGATGCCGGTCTGCTCCACGTTGGCCAGGATGTTGCGGTGGGTGAGCATGGCCCCCTTCGAGACGCCGGTGGTGCCGCCGGTGTACTGCAGGAAGGCGACGTCCTCGCGCATCAGCTCGACCGGCTTCAACGGGTTCTCCGCACCGTCCGCGAGTGCCGCGCGGAAGTCGATGGCGCCGTCGATGCGCCAGGCCGGCACCATCTTCTTCACGTTCCTGATGACGAAATTGACCAGCCAGCGCTTGGGCAAGGGCAGCATGTCGCCTATCTGCGTCGTGATCACATGCTCGACCGGCGTGCTGCCGAGCACCTGCTGCAGGATGCCGGCGAAGTTCTCGACGATGACGATGGCTTTGGCGCCCGAGTCCTTCAGCTGGTGCTCCAGCTCGCGCGGCGTGTATAGCGGATTGACGTTCACCACGATGAAGCCGGCGCGCAGGATGCCGAACAGCGCGACGGGGTACTGCAGCAGGTTCGGCGACATGATGGCGACGCGATCGCCCTTGACCATGCCCGGCAACCCCTGCAGGAAGGCGGCAAAATCGCGCGACAACTGCTCCAGTTGCGCAAAGCTGATGGTGCGGCCGAGGTTGTGGCAGGCCGGCCGGTTGGCGAACTTGACGGCGATCTTTTCGAACAGGTCCGGGATCGACTTGTAGCGATCGGCGTCGATCTCGGCGGGCATCCCTTCGGGATAGTTGTCGAGCCAGATTTTCTTCACCATGATCTCCTCCTGTTCCTGTCAGGGCAAGCGGAAAAACCGGGCACCACCGGTGGGTTGTCAAGATTGAACCAGACGCCGGGATTCTGCAAGCCCGGGCGCCTATGCCGTCTGCTGTTCGGGTTTGCGGGCGATGAGTGTGACGAAGGACTTGATGCGCCGGCTCGGCGCCTCGAAATCGCGGAATTCGGAATGCATGATCTCCCAGCCGGCGAAGCGGCTTGCCATCTCGTTCCGCGGGAACAGGCAGTAATGGCCGGGCTCGAACATGTCGAGAAAGGTGGTGCCTTCGACCAGGACGTTGATCACGGCGATGCCGCCCGGGCGCACGTGCGCCTGCAGCATGGCCAGCACGCGACGGGCCGTCGCGCAATCGAAGAACATCAGGAGCCCGATGGAGACCACGCAATCGAAGTCTTCGGTGCCCGTGTGATTGCGCAAGTCGGCTTCGATCGCTTCGATCGGCAGGGCTTCGGCAAGGGCGCGCTGCCGCAGGTGGCTGACGGCGGAGCGGCTGGCATCCATCGCCACCACGAAGCAGCCGCGCTGCGCGGCGGCGACCGCGAGATTTCCCATGCCGCAGCCGAAGTCGAGCACCCGCCCCCTGAGATGCGGCAGGGCGGACAACTCGAACGGATTCAGCGTGAAGTCCTGGTCGCGGACCTGTTGCTGAAACTGGCGGTCAAAGAAGGCAATGCTCTTGTTTGTCTTCATCGCAGGCAAAAAAAACCGCCGGACGCACCGGCGGTTCGATTTTACGGGATACCTCGCTTCGCTAGAGATTCTTCGTGTCGTGGCAGGCGGCGCCGCAGGGCTTGGTGTAGGGGATCGGCATCGCCGCGCCCGATGCCACGCCCTTGACGCCCTTGTTGTCCTTGCGCGGAACGTCATAGACGTGGGAGGTGATGTCGTTCAGCCAGTAGTTCTTGCCGTCCTTACCCGTCAGGCCCTTGCCGAAGCCGGCGCCGGTCTGCATGGTCTTGGTGTTGTGGCAGTCGGAACAGGTGATGGCCTTGGCATCCACCGTGCATTTTGCCTTGTCATCCAGATGCGCCCGCAGATCGGTGCTGTTCTTGTGGCAACTGGTGCAGGACTCCGCTGTCTTCGGATCGGTCTTCAACTGGTGCGCGAACTTTCCGTTGCCGTGCGTATCGTGGCAATCGGCGCAGGCTACCAGATGATTGCCGTTGCGATGCTTGGACGACTTGATGAAATCAGTGCCCTGCTGGTGGTGGGACTTGGAATGCAGTCCGTCCGCCCAGTAGTCTTTCGCAGCGGCATCCTCGCGGGTGGTGTATTCCTTGAGGAAGACATTGCGGGCAGTACCCGGCAACATCATCTTGTTGTCCTTGTTCACCGGCTGGTCGTTCTTCAGGTTGCCCTGGGGCCGGCTGTGGCACTGGACGCAGATCATCGACGCGCGTTCCGCCGCCAGCTTGTTGGGACTGACGATGGTGGAGGGCATGTCGATTTCCTTGGCCTTGTCGTGCACCGAGCCGGGACCATGGCAGGTTTCGCAGCCCATGTTGATCTCGTTGGGCTTGCCATCGCCGTCGATGTCCAGTTCGCCGTTGCGGTCGTTGCTGGCGCCAGCCTTGTAGTCGCCTGCGGCGGTCTTGGTCAGCGTGTAGCCGTTGTAATGGCAGGACGCGCATTCCTTGTCGAAGGACTTAGCCTGGGAGGGGTCGGCGAGCTTTTTGGTCTGCTCGTTGTACAGCCAGTCGGCATGGTAATCGCGCCATGGCTTGCGACCGCGGTCGGCAAAGGACTCGTCGCCGTTCTGGTTGAACTGCACGAAGGGGAACAGGTTGGCGCCGACGCGATAGAGGTAGCGCTGCTTGTACACGGCGCCGCCGTAGGTCAGTTCCACCGGATAGACACGCGGCTGGTCCTTGGGGTCCCTGGCGTTCTCGGTGCGGAACTTGAGCTTGCCGTCGCTATCCTTGTAGAAGGTGGCCGTGAAGCTCACGCTGGACGCATCGGCGGGTGCCTTGGTGCTGATCTGGTACTTGTCGAAGCTGCGTGTCTTGTCATAGCCGTGGAACCAGAACTTGGTGCCGGCCATGAGCTTGTCCAGGCCCTTGTTGAAGTCCGGGAAGCGGGAGTAGTCCTGCAGCTTGCTCTGCTTGCCGATGACCTTTATGCCCAGCCGGTGGGCGGTCTTGATGACGTCCTTCTGCTCCTCGTGACACTCGATGCAGGCGGAACTGCCGATATATGTGGCATTCGGCGGCACGTTGCCGGAAATCTTGATCAACATCGGGGCGGCGCCCAGCTCATCGGTGCCGAGAGCTTTGCGCGACTTGTTGCCGCCCGGCAGGTACTTGCTGGTTGCGGGTTCGACATAAACGAAGTATTTGCCGCCGGGCACGTTGGCGAAACTGAATTCGCCCTTGGCGTTGGTCCTGGCGTTCAGGTAGCGCCCGCGATTGGCGGCCAGGCTGTCTTCCAGCGGCTCGTCGTTCGGCGAATCTTTTTTGACCTCGATCGGTGTCTTGCCCATCGCGGCCACGTCGGTAGCGGGAATCAGCCAGACCGTGGCATCGGCGACCTTGAGGAAGGTTTCCTTGCTGCCATCTTCGACCACGCCCTTGAACGACACGTTCGGGTAGGTCTTGACTTGCGTACAGCCGTACATAAGGAGCACGGAGGCGAGCGCCAGCAGAGTCCCGGTTATGGTTTTCTTCATCATGATCCCCTTGTTTGCAATGACGTCACTACCAAGAAGGACGCAATTTCCATACCAATCGTCATGCATATCATCTATCCAGATATGTCAGGCAATTGCGCAACGGGCACTCCCTGGTCTGTCGCGAAACAACGACAACTGTCGCTATTCGGTGACAATTCCCCAGCGTTTCATGCGGACGTAAAGGTTTTGTCGGGGGATGCCGCTCAGGCGTGCCGCTTCGGACACGTTGCCCCCGGCGGCGGCGAGCAGATGGCGAAAATAGTCTCGCTCGAAATCGCCGCGAGCATCCTGATATGCCAGCGCGGTTACGGCTTCGGCGGTGCCGGCGACTTCCGTTCTGGTCGACGGCTCGCCGCCCGGGAGTAAATGCAGGGTATCGATCGGGCCGCCCGTGTGGAGCGCCACGGCACGCTCGATGCAGTGCTGGAGTTGACGCACATTGCCCTCCCAGCGGCAGCTTTCCAGCGCCTGCAGGGCCGCAGGTGTGAGCGGCCCGCACATCTTGCCGAATTTTGCGTTGTAGAGATCGAGAAAATGCGTGGCCAACGGCACGATGTCGCCGGCTCGCTCGCGCAGGGGCGGCATGGTCACGGATACCACCGCAATACGGTAGTAGAGGTCTTCCCGAAACCGGCCGGCTTTGACTTCGGCAAGCAGGGGTCGGTTGGTGGCGCAAATCAGGCGAAAGTCGGCCTTGCGCGGCTGCGTGCTGCCGATGCGGGTGAAGCTGTGGTCCTGCAGCACGCGCAGCAGGCTGCTTTGCAGCTTCGGGCTCATGTCGGCAATTTCGTCGAGGAACAGGTTGCCGCCATGCGCCTTCTCGAAGTAGCCGGCATTGGCCTGGCCGGCGCCGGTGAAGGCCCCCTTTTCATGGCCGAACAGCAGGCTTTCCAGCAGGGTTTCCGCCAGCCCGCCGCAATTGACCTCAAGAAATGGCTTCGTGGCGCGCGTGCTCAGTGCATGGATCATCTTGGCGGCAAGCTCCTTGCCTGTGCCGCTTTCGCCTTCCAGCAGGACGGTGGTGTCGAGGCCGGCGACCTGACGGATCTGGCCGAGGACCCGCTCCATGGCGGGAGACTGGCCGACCAGGGCCGGCACGCCTGATTCGCCGGACAGGCGGGCGCGCAGTCCATTGATTTCGCGATAAGCCCGGTCGAGTTCCAGCGCCTTGCCGATGACTGCTTCCAGGGCTTCGAGGTCCTCGAAGGGTTTGGTCTGATAGTCGAACACCCCTTCGCGCACCGCCGCCACGGCATCGCGCACGTCTGCGAACCCCGTCATGAGAATGCCCACCAGATGAGGTCGGCGCGCGCGAAACTCGCGCAGCAGATCGATGCCGTTGTCACTGGGCAGGCGCTGATCCATCAGCACCAGGTTGAAATCGTCGGCCGCGAACAGTCGGCGTGCCTCGTCGCCGTCCGCTGCAAGGCTCACCAGCGCCGTCTTGGCCAGGAGCCGCTCGAACAGGATGCGGGTGTGGCGATCATCATCGACCACGAGGATTTTTGGCAGCATGTCAGGTCGGGTTGTCATCGATTCCGGGCAAGTCCGGTGAGGGGCGGGATAGCGAATCGGGCAACGAATGAGTCAACGAATGGGGTAACCAAATTGCAATTCGCGTGCCATGCCCCGGTTTGCTGCTGACGTTAACCTGCCCGTTGTGCAACAGCGCGACATGCTGAACGACGGGCAGACCAAGGCCGGTGCCGTCGCTGTGCGTGGTGTAGAACGGCACGAAGATATCTTTCATCACTTCGGGCGGCATGCCCCGGCCACGATCGCTCACCGCCAGCGACCAGCCGGGCACACCCCGTGCCGGGTCATCTTCCCGTTCCAGGGTGATGACGATGGCGGCATCATTGGTCGTCGCTTGAGCCGCGTTCACCAGAAGGTTGAACAATGCGTGGCGGATCAGGATCGGATCGATCGTCAGCACGACCGGTTCGTCCGGCAACTTGACTTCCACCGGCAGGCTCTTGTTCTCGGTCTGGCGAAACAGCAATACCGTGTCCTCGATCAGCGCCGCCATCGGAGTCGGCTTGCTCTCGAAAGAGGAGACCTTGGAAAACGCCAGCATGCGTTTGACAAAAGCGCGGCAGTCTTCGCCGGCGCTGCGAATCTCGCCCAGCAGTTCACGCGTGCGGACCGGATCGTCGACCCCGCGCTCGGCCAGTTGGGCCAGGTTGACCACGCCGACCAGTGGGTTGTTCAACTGGTGGGCGATGCTGCCCACCATGGTGCCCAGCGCCGACAGCTTTTCGAGCTGCAGGATGCGGCCGTACTCGGCGTTGAAGCGCAGCAACTGATGCTCGAGGTCGTGCTGGCGCCGGTAATCGCGCTCGACCCGGTCGAGGGCAAGATAGAACACCCCGAGCACACCGATGGCCGACAACAGGCTGATCGCGGTGACGGCTGCGATGGACCATTGGAAGGTGGTTTCCAGCGCGGTGATGTCGCGAATCACCACCAGGTCGCCGATGTGGCGCTGACCTGCGTCCTTGAGGGGGACGGTGGACAGGTGCAGCGATCGTCCGCGATCCTCGATCTCCGCGGTGCGTCCGGCGAGCAGGCTTTGCAGTGTGGGGTCGTCCAGCGCGGCGGGCAGCCGGTCGGTCGTTTGCGCCAGCGCCACGTAGTTGGTAAAGCGTTCCCAGTTTCCCTCGCGCTTCATCAGGGTCTGGCCGCGCTGCCATTGCTCCGGCAGCACCATGCGCTTGTCGACCAGCACCAGCATGTCCACCGACAGGCTTTCCCTGATTTCGCCGATCAGATGCTCTATCTCTTCGCCGATCTCGAGGTAGCCGATGACACGGCCGTCGCGAAGCCAGGGCATTACCAGCCTGAGCGTGAGCGTTCCCAGGGAGCCCAGTTCCAGGCCGTGTACCGCGTCCTGCTTGTCCCTCGCCTTGATCGTCGTGAGCCGGTCGATCTCGTCGCCGAACTCATCGGGGCTATGGAAGCGATAGAGGTTGATCAGGTCCGGCCCGGTGAAATACAGGTGCGTGATGTGATTCTTGTCGCGCAGGCTGGCGAACAAGGGGCTCAGCTCCCGGGACAGGGCGGGGCGGTCGAGGTCGCGGAACGCCCGCTCGATGGACTGATTGGTCATCATCGCGCGCATCGTCGCGGCCATCAGGTTGGTGTCCTTTTCCAGCTTCTGCACGAAAAGCTTTTCCACTGCCGCGGTGCGCTCGGCGATGTCCTGGTCGCGAACGTCGTCCTCGACCCACAAGGCGGCGGCCGCAAACACGCCCATGATGAAGACGAGCACGACAGCGAGGGGAACCATGAAGCGCACCTTGACGCGACGGGGTTCCCTCGCCTGGGGTGCAGGGCTGATTTGAGTCATCGGGCAGAGTGTGCCGTGTCCGTTCCCGCCACGCAACTGAATGAACATCGGGCCAGTCCGCGGGGTCCGGCGCGACAGGCATCGGGGGTAGCGGCCGGGGATCTTGCATCTGGAGACTGTCCTTGCGTTAAACTGTATAAACATACAGTCTCCGTCTGTGCCATGTCCTCCCTGCCGGCCTACGCCGAACTCCATTGCCTTTCCAACTTCAGCTTCCTGCGCGGTGCCTCGCATGCCGAGGAACTGGTGGCGCGGGCCGTGCAGTTGGGCTATGCGGCGCTGGCGATCACCGACGAATGCAGCTTCGCCGGCAGCGTGCGCGCGCATCTCGCGGCGCGCGGCACGCCGCTGCAACTGATCCACGGCACCGAGCTGCAGCTTGCCTGCGGCATGAAGCTGGTGCTGCTGGCGCAAAACCGTGCCGGCTACGGCAATCTCTCGGCGCTGGTGACGCTGGGCCGCCGCCGTGCGGAGAAGGGCAGCTACCACCTGACGCGTAACGACCTGGCCGGCTGGGATGGCGGCGGCGTGCCGGATTGCCTGGCGCTGTGGGTTCCTGGCGCGGGTTCAAGAGTCGGCGCTGGTGACACGGCGATTGAAGGCGCCGATGCGCGCTGGCTGGCCGAACACTTCGCCGGGCGCGCCTGGATCGCCTACGAGCGGCATCTGCGGCCCGACGACCACGAGCGTCTCGCGCAGATGCGCGAACTCGCGGCGGGCACGGGTCTGCCGCTGGTCGCCGCGGGCGAAGTACATATGCATGCGCGTTCGCGGCGGCCCTTGCAGGATGTGCTGGCTGCCCTGCGCCTCAACACCACGGTGGCGGAGGCGGGCGGGGCGCTGTTCGCCAACGGCGAACGCCACCTGCGCTCGCGCCTGGCGCTGGCGCGCCTGTACCCGCCCGAACTGCTGGCCGAGACGGTGACGATTGCCGCGCGCTGCCGTTTTTCCTTCGACGAACTGCGCTACGAATACCCCGACGAAGTGGTGCCTGCGGGTGAGACGCCCGACTCCTGGCTGCGGCGACTGACCGGAGAGGGGCTGTCGAAACGCTATCCGGCCGGCGTACCGGACAAGGTGCTGGCGCAGGTCGAACACGAACTGCGGCTGATCGCGGAGATGGCCTACGCGCCGTATTTCCTCACAGTGCACGACATCGTCGCCTGGGCGCGCGGGCAGGGCATCCTTTGCCAGGGGCGCGGCTCGGCGGCGAACTCGGCGGTGTGCTACGCCATCGGCATTACTGCGGTCGATCCGGCGCGAGCCGCAATGCTGTTCGAGCGCTTTGTCTCAAAAGAACGCAACGAGCCGCCGGACATCGACGTCGATTTCGAGCACCAACGGCGTGAGGAAGTCATCCAGTACATCTACGCCAGGTATGGCCGCGAACGCGCCGCGCTGGCCGCCGCGGTGATCACCTACCGCACCCGCAGCGCGCTGCGCGACACCGGGCGGGCGCTGGGCTTTGCGCTGGAAGCCATCGACCGTCTGGCGGGCAACCTGGCCTGGTGGGAAAAGCGCGACGAGCTGCCGCAGCGTTTTGCCGAAGCCGGGCTCGACCCGGAGCAGCCGAAGGTGCAGCGCTGGCTGGCGATCGCGCAGATGCTGATCGGCTTTCCGCGCCACCTGTCGCAGCATGTCGGCGGTTTCGTCATCGCGCGCTCGCGGCTCGATCGCCTGGTGCCGGTGGAAAATGCCGCCATGCCCGAGCGCACCGTGATCCAATGGGACAAGGACGAC
>Ga0265297_10006254_pt1 | contig 17439 bp, 17 predicted proteins | sample Munlanlwell13791_FD_192502 | JGI IMG/M metagenome (GOLD analysis project Ga0265297, IMG submission 192502) | Leachate microbial communities from a municipal landfill in Southern Ontario, Canada - Leachate well 137-91 | ecosystem: Engineered > Solid waste > Landfill > Unclassified | place...
GGGGCTGGAAGGGGCCGTGGCAGTCATGGAGGATGGCAAAGAGGCTATCCATCACGAGGGATGGTCGGTCGGAAAACCGTGGGACAGGGGAGGGGCCGGGGAGTTGGCGAGGGATGTATTGGGGGCGGTGTCGGAATTGCCCGAGATGTGGGATTGCAATGTGCTGCTCGTCCATGAAGCCCCTGTCTCGCTCAAGCGCTACAGCACCAATGCCGGCGAGAAAAAGACTGCCATCCAAGAGACATGGAAGACGGCTGCATCGGCGTTTATCGTCGCCGGTATCCTCGCTCAAATGGGCTGCTCCGTCGAGATCCTTTCCGTACCTCCCTCATGGTGGCGAGCTCCCCTCGGGATACCGTGCAGGTCGAAAGAGGCGGCAAAGATTCAGGCAATGTGGCACGCAAACCACTGCCTCGGCGTCTATACCGCGAGCGAACACGAGGCGGAAGCGGCGTGTATGGCCTCGATGGTGATGGATTTGGTGAAGCAACAATATGCACAAGAGGAGATGGGGAAATGACGAGCAATGACAAGGACGAATTACGCTGGTTCCTTGGAGGTCCGCCTCCATCCCGCTCGAAACTTGCCGAGTGGCTGAGAGAGCGGGGATACTCGGGGATTGCCTGCGATGATCCTGCTGGCTGTGCGTGTTTCTTGAACAATCTCATACCATGCGACGGGTGGGATGATAGTGTCAGGCCATCGCGTAGAAAAGAGGAGGTGCCCCATGTCTAACATCATGAGTCTATTATTGGTTGGCCCGCCGTGTGATGAATTGATCGAGCGCGGAAGTACCACCATCTATATCTCAGAATCGGCGATGGTTGTGGCACGAGTGAGCGCAATGCCCAAGCGCGGTGATTCGTTGATCTGTCGCAGGGCATGGGATAAGAGCGAGTTTCCGACCATGATCATGAGTGCCGGCAAAGTGCCATGGAGCTCCATCTCCGAGCATGAGCAAGTGCACCTCGGGCATGTCTACGGAGGGCCTGATCCGATTAAGAGGAGGGGCGATCCGGAGCAGGAAGAGGAAATGATTTACCGGTATGAGCTCAAACTCGTTACGATCGAACAGATGGAGCTAAAGAAGCCTGAGGTAACGCACTGCCAGTATTCCATATGGCTCAAAAATCCCGTAGGGCGACGATATAGGCTCGAAGACGTGTGTCACTATGGCAATCAAGAAGCGGCCATCTCGGACGCGGTCGACCTCTATCGAGACAGGCACAAGCGCGCCCTTCCCGACAGTGTGACGATCAACACATATGCGCTCATCAAAGAGGAGGACGTCGACACCCGAGAATGGATCGAGGCGGGAGACGACGACTGCTTGAAGATGCAGGCAATGGAGCAATGGGGGGAGAAGCGGAATCCTTCCTCAGAAAAACACTCTTGACAACTCCACCATCTCTATAGACAATATAACTTGCTTAGGCGAGAGGCCGTAAACATACCGGGGCTCTCTCGGGACCGCACCTTCGTCTCGCCGGGTGAAGCGTTGGCCCGTCAGAGCTCCGGCCCATTCATAAGGCGGGACCATGACAAGCAACACCAAGGCAATCATTCAGCACACCGATGGACTCCTCAAGAAGATAGAGGCATTGACGGCAGAGTGTCGGAGGATTCGAGCCGAGCGCGTCGAAGACATCAAGGGCGGTCTCGAGGCCGCCTCTTCGGCCATGGAGTCGCTCGGGGCTTCCTCGATGATGGAGGGCATCGATGCCACGATGAAGAAGATCGTGGATGGCCTTGCGTCGTCTCTCCAGAAACTTACAGTGAGCGAAAAGGAGCGGATAGACTCCTTGGCAACCTCGCTTCATGGCGTTGTCGACGAGGCGGCGAATACATCTTCCGAGATCATCGAGGCGCACGGGGAGAGGATTCGTGGCATTATCTCCGAGATGGACGCCAAGCTCTCGAAGGAAGTCAGGCCCTCAATCGACCTCGTAAGAGAGGACCTTGCGAAGACCAGGGAGACCCTCGAAAGATACGAGTCGGCTGAAGACCACGGGAGAATATCGGCGCTCGAGGCCGAACTTGCAGACGAGAAAAAGCGGAGCGCGGAACATCTCTCAGAGCTCTTCATCCTTCGCGAGCTCGCCGATGACGTCGAAAAGCACGTCTTCAGACGCGAGGAATACATCTGGAAGACCTCGACGCCTGGCACGCCTCCCGAGGTTCAGAAGGGGCTTGTGCAACAGACGGTCGAAGAGAACACGGCCATAATCAAAGCGTGCGTCAATTGGATAGCCACCAACCGCATGGGGAAGAAGAAGCCGGCCGAAGTCTTAGAGAATATCGAAGAGATCGCCAAGGAGCCCAAAGGACCCGAGCCGGTAACGCCGATGGAAGAGATCGAGCCTGGAGCCGAGGAAGGACACGGTGAATGACATGGCCAAGAAGAAGACAGAAGCCGATGAGCTCAAGATCGAGTGGCGACCCGTCGAAGACGTAAAACCATATGACCGCAATCCACGGAAGAATGACGAGGCAGTGGAAGCGGTCATGCGGTCAATCCAATCCTTCGGCTGGAAGCAACCGATAGTGATCGACGCCGAAGGCACCATAGTTGTTGGCCATACGAGGTACAAGGCGGCTCTTCAACTTGGTTTTAAAGCAGTACCCGTCATTGTCGCTTCCGATCTCGACCCGGAGTCGTGCCGAGCGTATCGGATTGCTGATAACTCGACGGGAGCGGTTGCCCAATGGGATTTCCCGCTGTTGAAAATCGAAATTGATTCATTGATCGACTTCGACATGTCTCAATACGGCAATATAGAGATACCGGAAACCCCGGCTCAGTTCCTCAAGGATATAGAGGCCAACGAAGACGCTGATTTTGTAGACGACAACGACTCTCCTATCGATCTGGGCAAAGATCCTAATATCATGGTTCGATTGTCCTTCCCAGGCTCTGTATGGCTCGGCAAGCGCCAAGAGATCCTTGAGGTGGTGGAGAAGATAAAGAAACGATACATGGCCACGTCGAAGGTGGAAGAGTGAAGATAGGCTATCTCACGTTTGGCCGCGATGATCTTTCATATGGACTTGCTCTCTGTTTGTCCAAACTCGGAGGCCACGAGTTATATAGAGTTACGCCCAAGACGGCAGGCTTTGTTGACGTGCTGCTTTTTTCCATCTTCTGGTTCGAGCACTCCTTCCTCTTGGCCGAATTTCTGAGACAAGCAAACATAGACAAGGCACAAAAGAACCGACCGAGGATCATCATCGGCGGATTCAACACATTCAACCCTCTTCATCTCCTTCCGTATGCCGACGCAGTTGTCGTTGGAGACGGTGAAGGCGTGATTGCGAATGTGGTTAATGGAGACTATTCGGCCGCAAACGTACTCACCGACGACAAAAAAACGGTTTCATACGGAGTAGAGGCCCTTGAGTCGTTCTGCCACGATGTAAACGACATTGGACGCATAGAACTGGCCAGAGGATGCAAGTTTAACTGCAAGTTCTGTGCAGTAAAACACTTGAAGCCGTACCGAGAAATGCCAATAGCCAGCATAAAGCAGGCTATAAGAAGCACAAAGTGCAAGAGAATCGCTTTGTTTGCCCCAGAGCCTACCACACACAAGGACAATGACGAGATCACCAAGGCCTGCATCAGAGCAAACAAGACGAGGCTCGATAGCGATGTCAGGCTGGACCGGATTGAAAAAAGAGATGGTGGCAGCGCAAGACACGACTCTACGCCGAGAGTTGGCATAGAAGGTATTTCGGAACGTCTAAGAAAATCAGTGAACAAGGGGTACACTGATGCCTTCATCATCGAGAAGGTCCGTCAATTTATGGCGGATGGCCACAAGGGGCTGTTCATGTATTTCATTCTCGACTTGCCAGGAGAAGAAGAAGAAGACTGGCAGTCCTTTGGTGGTTTAGTTTTGCAGATGAACGAACTCCCGAATGCCGAGAAGTTCATTTTGGTTCCATCTCCTTCGGTATTCATGCCGACTCCAGGGACACCTATGGGATGTGACGGTATCAACTGGGAGCGGCCGTACAAACAGAAGTGGGAAGGATTCTTCGGCAAAGGGCAAGGCAGGGTATGGGACGTCATGATGGCAGAGAGGTCCCGCGTCTTCGGTCCTCACATGAGGCTTTTGCAGATGATGGCCACGAGAGCTGGAACAGAGTTCAAACCGGTCGAAGAAGAGCTCTCAAAGAAGGGCGCTATTGCCATCAAGACAAGGCTCATGATCACGGATAAGACAGAGATAGACAGGATTCTTGGGAGAGACGGGCTTATAGATGCCTACACCAGTCCTCGCAAAGAAGGTCCGTGGGATATTGTGCAATTCCCGACGAAGGCAACATGACTATATCATGCTCTACCTGTCCCGACCGTGCCATCTGCCGCAAGGCCACACCCGAAGATTGCGAAAAGCTCAAGAACCAGCTTCCTCCGCCCATCACCGACGAAGACCTCGCTTCCTCTCATCGCAAGGAGATGCCCTCCGAAGCCCTCATGGCTGGATTCTACGACCCGAGCTACGGCAAGGGTAGACACCACAAGAGACCCGAAGAAGCCCCCGTCATCGAGGACAACGCGAAGTGGTGCTCTTGGGTCAATGAGGAACTCTCTCGCGGCCTCAAGCACCTCGTGGATTCTCTTCCGGCGAAGCGGAAGCGATACATCAAGGCCTGGATGGAACTCTCCGAGCTGGGAGACGACAAGCCGTATGTGGAGATTGCCAGGCGGTACAAGGTCACAAGACAGACAATTAGAACCGCAATACAGAAAAGCCTCTTGACGCTCAAGGATGCGGTTAAAGCGAAGCTACCCAAACATCTGACTAGAGATACTCGGACGGGGGAGATACGTCCAAAAAAGGACAGCGTCGGAAGACGTGGAGGGATACCCTGGACGAAGATCCAGCTCGATTATATTCAGCACAACGTGTCTTTGCTTGAATTGTCAAAAAAATATGGCGTGTCACATCAGGCACTTATGACAAGAAGTGCAGATGAACGATGGAGAGAAGGCAGAGAAAAAATACAGACAGAGCTTACCGAGAAGGCCATACACAACATCACCACACAGCGCGCTTCCGAGGTCGATAAGATTGACAAAGACCTCATGAACGACTGGCACATCATCAGAGCCGGTATAGTAGGGAAACTCCTTGTTAAAGGGAAAGACGGCAAGCCGAAGCTCAACCAAAAGCTCAAGCCCTCGGAGATCAAGACGCTTACCGACACCCTCACGGCCTACCAGCGCGGGGTTTACCTCATCATCGGCAAGTCGTGCGAGATAACCGAGCGGAAGGTCACAGTCTCGCAAGGCAGCAACGACCTCCTCATCGCAAACCTGATTTCTATGCTCGACGGCATAGCAGATGAAGCATTCTGCAAGCGGCTCGAAGCGTCCTATGATGCTTGGGTGGAGGCAGATATTATCGATGTCACTCCCAAGGTTTGAAGGCATAGACCTTGCCCGCACTGGAGACCCGATATACATCAGGACCCTTCCGCCTGCCTTCCGGAGATGGTGGGCAGAGAAGGGCGGTATAGGCTTCTGGGCCACCGTCTACTTCGATCTTCCGGATGGCCCCATGCGGTTATGGCCTCATCAGCTTGAGATAGCCCGGGCCATCACAGACTCGAAGGGGCCTCGTTACATCAACATTCGAGAGCCTCGTGACCACGGCAAGACCGAGACCATCATTCGTCCCGTGCTCGCCTGGCTGATTGCTCACGACCGAGAGGCCACCATCCTTCTTGTCAACCAGAGCGAGGGCGGGGCACTGAAGAGCCTTGGAGTCATCAAGAGCGAGCTTGAGAGCAACAAGCGACTCATCGAGGACTACGGGGCCTTTGCCACTGGCAAGTGGACCGGGAAGACGATAACCGTTGCCCGTCAATATGCACAGCGAGACGCGACAGTCGAAGCCGTTGGAGCAGGCGGGGCCATCGTCGGCGGGCATTTCCGCTACATCATCATGGATGACATCGAGGATATCGACTCGGCACGCTCCGACGCTCAAAGGCGGAAGACGAGGGAGTGGTTCCTCTCGACCATCGAGCCGATGCTACACCCCAAGGGGAAGCTCGTCTATGTGGCCACACGCAAGCACCATGACGACTTGACGGGGCGCTTGAGTCGAGACGCGCGCTTCTTCACCATTGAGCGGAAGGCAATCATCGAGTGGCCCGAGTCATGGGAGATCCACTACAAGCGTGACGAGAATGGCAATCTCATCGTCGACACCACAGGCAAGTCCCAGATCGAGCGCGTGGAGGTCCATGGTGATAGCAAGGTGCTCTGGCCGAAGCGCTGGAGCATAGAGAAGCTCATCGAGAAGTACGCGGCCGGCGAGGAGAACAAGCGGATCTTCCGCATGGAGTATCAGAATGAGGTTGATGATGAGGAGCTCGTCTTCATCAAGCTCGAATGGCTGGAAGCGGCCCGAGCTCGCGGAAAGGATCACGGCTGGTATACCCAGGAGGAGGCTACGGCCCGGGGATGGATTGTATTCCAGGGCTGGGATCTCTCGCTTGTCGACGATAAGAAGAAGGCCGAGGCTGCGGATTCCGACTTTACGGCGGGGCTCTGTATCGGGCTGGACCTCGCTACGCTTGACCGGTACATCATGCATATCGAGCGACACCGAGGGCTCACACAGGGGCAGCTAGGAGGCGTCATCAAGCTCGAGGCGGCGCGGTATCCCAAACGCCTTGCCGTCATGGTCGAGAAGAACGCCTTCGGGCAGCTCATATACCAGGGGCTCAAGAGGACAACAGATCTTCCGCTCTTCGGGCACTTGACAGGCGGGAACAAAACGGACGCTTACGAGGGCCTTCCGAAGATCTCCATGCTCTTCGAAAATGGCAAGTACATCCTACCCGGAAAAGAAGCAACTCCGCTTGTCGATATCCTGATTAATGAGTGCCACGGACTCGGCAAAGAGCCCCATGACGATACCATGATGGCCCTCTGGATATGTGAGCAGGGGATCATGGCGTATCTGGCAAAGCAAGCGAAGACGGCACAGCGTCGGTCTTCGGTGTCTTTTAGAGAAGGGGAAGAAGATGACGGAAGAATCAAAACAGCCGAGTCAGCATAGAGCTCGTGCATATTTCTCCGAAGAGGCCATGAATCAGGCGCTCCAAGAGATGGCTCGGGGATCGAAGCAATCCGTGAGCAATTTGACAGATCCATTCCTTGACTACTACGCCGAGCTTACTGTTGCCGAGCCTCCGGTGTCCTTCTCGTGGCTTGCCAAGCTGTATTCAGAGTCGGGGCCGCTCCAGGATTGCACAGCGGTCATGGCTCGCAATGTCGGTGGGTACGGCATTGAGATGCAGGCCATCGGAGATCGCGGGGAGGTCTCCGAGGACGTGCTCAAGGCCGAGAGCGACGAGCTAACCACGCGCCTTGATGCTATCTCAGACGATGGCACGCTCGCCATGCTCAGGTACAAGCAGCGGGTAGACCTCGATACCTATGGCAATGCCTTCATGGAAGTACTACGCGGTCCTGATGGGCAGGTTGAAGGGCTCGTGCACGCTCCGGCCTTCACCATGCGGCTTGCTGGAAGACGAACAGAACCGATGCCTGCCGAGAAGTACGTCATCGATGCGAAGCTCGGCTGGATCAAGGTGCAGTACATGCGGCGGCGCTTCATGTTCGTCCAAATGCCGTACTCGGTATCCTTCACAACCGGTCGCAATCAGATCGTCTACTTCAAGGAATTCGGAGATACGAGGATCATCGACCGACGAACGGGGCAGGAGAACGAGAACACGGCGACGCCAGCGACAGAGATCATATGGACGAAGCATTATCACCCGGCCTACGTCTACGGGCTCCCTCGGTGGCTCGGCAGAATGGCAGCGGTGTTGTCTCACACGAAGGCTGGGGATCTTAATTATACCTCGCTCGGCAGAAACCTCATGCCGAGAGTCATCATCTCGCTCATGAACGCGAGCTTTGACAACAAGGACAAGAAGGCCATCGAGAACGCCTATCAGGTGTGGTGCTCGAAGGCCAACCTTACGGCACCGCTCATAATCGACGCCGTGGGAGCCGACGCGGGCACATCGCCCTTTGCGGGCGAGCACGTCGGGAGCGGTGCAAGGCTCCAAGTCGATTCCTTTAAAGATTCAATCAATGAGGATGCCCTCTTCCTCCAGGGGCTTGCCGAGTGGGAGCGGTCGATCCGTTCTTCCTGGGGCTTCGGGCCTATCTATCTCGGGAGGGCTGAAGACCTTACATATGCATCGGCGGCAGTCCATGTAGACCTTGCAGAGACGCAGGTCTATGCTCCGGAGCGTACCGAAGAGGACTGGACGTACAACCAGATCATTGCGACATGGGGCATCAAGTATTGGAAGATGATGACGAAGGGGTGCACCATCTCGAATCCCGAGAGCGCTGCCTCGATGCTCCAGATTGCCTTGAGCGGCGGGGCATCTCTGAACGAGATGAGAACCTCCATGCGTGAGTATCTCGGTATCGACATGCCGGAGTATGCGGACCCGTGGGCATCCTTCCCGCTTCTGCTTCTCAAGGAGATGGCGCAGAGAGGAGCGTTTGAGGTGGTCGAGGAAGGTGAAGTCCTCACGCTCAACATCAAGGAGGCCGGAGCCGAGGAAGTTATGAAGGACTTCCGGAGCTCAAGGGAGGCCGGGGAATCGCTCCCTGACTGGCTGGCTCGAATGAGTCGAGAGGCCGAGCTCGCCTATGAGAAGGTAACGACGAAGGGGGAAGAGCATGGCGACCACGACCAGGCGTGAGGAAGCTCGCGTCATCGAGACGGCGGCATATCTCGCCATCGTCTCCATGCTCGCGAATAGGGCTTCCGTGACCCTGGAAGCTCTCGACATCAAGGCCTCGGAGCTCGTGCATCGAGCCTTCAAGAAGTCCATGGCAAAGGCGTTTGAATCGGCCCTGGCATGGTTCCTGCGGCAGAAGGGCGGAGTGACAAAGGACGAAGGCGTCAGCATGGCCAACATCCTCGATGACGAGAATGCCGACTGGTACGCTCCCATCAAGGGGCAGTGGGAAGACCTCCTCTTGAAGAGTTACATCATCGGCAAGCATCGAGCCAAGAAGAGCGGAGCCGTCAAACGCATCTCGCTCAAGGACATCCTCAAGTTGACAGAGACCATCGCCGTTGCCGTCCCTGGAGTCAAGGGGGCCAAGGTTGACCTCTCCATGGTGGACCAGTCAACCCTTGAGTGGCTGGCAAAGGACGCTAACTATTGGTACACCACAGGCGACGATGTGCTCTATACCGGGTACGGCGATAAGATCTCGAAGATCATCTCTGCCTCTACCGAGATAGGCTATGGACGGATGGAGGTCGCCGAGCTCCTCAAGAAAGCATTCCCGGAGGTGCTCGATTCAGGGTATCGGTACTTCGACGTTGTCTCTTCGGCTGGCATGGTGCGATCTTCTTCGTGCGGCGCCGTGCGTCAATTCGAGGAAGCGGGCATCCATGAGTACGAATGGTTCGCCATGGGAGACGACCGCATGTGTCCGACGTGTGGAGCTCTCAATGGCAAAATATTCCAGGTTCAGAATGCCGCCTCGAAGGTCAACTCGATGATGATGGCTACGAGCCCGGACGCGGTGAAGGAGATCATGCCGTGGAAGTCGTTCTCGGCAATCGACGGGCTCGATTCCGAGGAGCTCGAAGCCATCGGGGTATCAATGCCGCCTGTCCATGGGCGGTGTCGGTGCGTGTTGAACGCGAGACAGTAGCAATACCGATAAGCTACCGCCTCGGCTTCTTCCATCTGCAATGCCATTTGTTTTTTATAACTATGTTTGCCATTTTTTTGAGTTCTGTTTTGTTATAATTGAAAACAAGCTTTAAAATCGATGACACAGACAGCGTCCTCTTGTTCCATTTGCATTCGTCATTCAATGTTTTCAAATTGTCTTCGTCATTCAACACGTTCAATATGTTCTCTTTATGCCATTTAGGAAATTCATCTAGGAAGTATTTCAAGACTTCATCCTTGGAATAGAAGTATTCATCATATGCAAAACCGGTGAGATCGTTAATGTTCTTGTAAGAATACTTAAACACCGCCTTGGGTTTTGCTAATGGCCCTGTAAGCTCTTCTGGTTTCATTGTGCTCTCCTAGAAGGGCGGCGTCGGAAGGGGTGAGTTGCAAGGAAGAGGGAGATGGGCTCTTCTCTCACCCCTTCACGACGCCATAATGTGCAGATTGACCGAGCATGTCCTCTCCCTTGCAATACAGATCCTACCGCCGACAGGCTGTCATGTCAACGATATTTGAATCGAGGGAGCCTACCTATGGAGTTCACCCGAGCCTTATCGTCGTCTCCACTCAGAGCAGATACCGAAGCGCGGCGCGTCTGGGGAGTGGTCATCCGCTCGCTTGACCCGGGCAAAGACGGCACCATCTCTGAAGCTGACCTCGAGCGGATAGACACCTATAATACCTTTTTCAGACATTCCACCGTTGTCGCCATGGCAGAGCAATACGTCAAGCACTTCCGCGCAATGGATGCCAATCATGACTACACGCCTGGAGTAGGTGCCATCGTCCAGAGCGTCGTCAACGACGGAGAGGCAGCCCACGGCTTCCCTCCGTGGTCATGGATTGTAGGCTCCGAGGCCACTCCGGAAGAGCTCGCCAAGGTCGAGCGAGGGGAACATCAGTCCTACTCGATGACGACGCGGGAAGAGCGGGTACCGATGACCCTCACCATTAAAGAGACAGGGCAGCGGATCGACGTCGAAGAGGTCGTCAATCCTGTCTGTCAATATGTCTCCTACGTCTCGCGAGGGGCCAATAAAGCCAAGGTTGTCATCAGGGAGGATGAAAGCATGGCATCGAAATCAATCTGGCAGCGGGCCAAGGACAAGATCCTTGACGCCCTCGCTACCGTAAGCACGAGAGACGACATGGCAGTCCAGCCCTTCGACTTCGCCGAGAAGTGGGATGGAGGGACGAAAAGCGGCTTCTATTCGGCCCTCTTTCTGTATGAGGACTCGCTCAATTCGATCATGGGGTGTAGCGACAAGGACAAGTGGAAGCGGGTGAAGGCCACGTCCACGGGCTTCATGTCGGCGCTCCAGCCCATCGTGGAATCCCTCGGAGCGAACGCCATGAGGGAGGAGAGCAAGACGGCCGAAGAGGCTGTCACTAAAACGATAGATGCAACAGGGCCGAATACGCCCGCAACACGCAAAGAGGGAAATGAAATGACTCCCGAGGAACTCAAATCAATCCAGGATTCAATGAAGGCGCTCATCGAGCCCATCACCGCTCGAATGGATGCAGACGAGAAGAAACGGGCCGAGACTCCTCCGAAGGTCGAAGAGACCGCGAAGAAGGTCGAGCCCGTTGACGACCTCGCCAAGTTGCGGGCCGAGAAGGCGGATGCGGAGCGACAGCTCACAGAGCTCAAGGCGCAACGCCTGGCAACTCCACACACCATCGTCCGAGATCCTTCGGCCGATACGAGGCCCGGATATCGCTCGGTCCTCCGGATGACCAAGAGAGAGATGGAGGTCGCCGCGTTACTGGGTATCAGCATCTCTCCCGAGATCGACGTCACCGGGTGCCTCATCCGTCCCGAGAGCATCGAGCGTGCGATGTCATCGGCAACCCGAGCCGCGTTCACCACGGCGGATCTTGCCCTCGGTGGCGCGCTTCCTCAAGATGTCAATAAGGCCTTCTGGGTGAAGGCCATCGCCAAGCAAAAGCTCATGCCCCTGGTCAACGTGCAGTTTGTGGCATCGAATGCCAAGCGTGTCGATATCCTCGACTTCGGGAGCCGCAAGCTCCGCAAGGGGGCAGAGGGAATCGGTATCGGCGGAACGAGCAAACCGACCCCGAGCAACGTGGCAATCACGTTGCAACAGGCGGTCGTCGACTGGATGTTGACCAAAGAGTCCATCAACTGGAATATCGAGCATGGCCAGATCGAGAGCACCATCCTCAACGGGATGAGCACTCTCTTTGGCCGAGACCTCGAAGACCTCGGAAGCGCAGGCGACACGGCCAGCGGCACGACATTCCTCCAATTCGATGACGGTTGGAAGAAGTTGGCGGCGGCCGGATGCCACGACGTCAACGGCGCCCCCATCAATGCCGGTGCCCTCTGTGAGGAGCATCTCACCACAGCCATGGAGGGTATGCCCGATCAGTACTTTGACATGGAGGAAGGCACTCCGCTTCGCTGGATCATGAGCTCGCGTAACCATCTCCGGTGGAAGAAATGCGTCACCGACCGAGGAGACCTCGCGGCCACCATGGCACTCGTGGGCGACCCCAAGATCTCCAAGCCGTACAACATCCCCATCGTCACCCCGATCGCGTGGCCGAACGACATCGTCTTGCTCGCCGACCCCAAGGACCTCATTATGGCCATCGGAGGAACCGTCGAGTACGAGACCACGACCCAGGGCATCTCGCTCGTGTCGAGCGGGCAGGCATACTACAAGTTAAGTCAGTACGTGGACTGGCAGATTCTCGACAAAGACGCAATCGTTCGACTTTACGGCATGGTCTGATGACCACTGCGAGATATAGGAGGAAACTACAATGGCAATGAAACAGACAAGCTTCCCGGTCGCTCCGTTCCTTCGGGGAATGCCGTTCGAGACCGGATTTTATTTCGACTTCGCGGACGTTGGGTTGACCACCGTGGCAACCTTTCTCTATCTGAAGGACAGAGACGGGAATGTCATCAGCTTCCCGGCCAACTGCAAAATGAAGGCGGATATCGAGGTCATCGAGGCCTTCAACTCGGGAGTCTCGGATGTCATCACCCTCGGAGATGCGGCCGCGGTCGATACCTTCCTTGCAGCTGGAGATGTCAACGAGGGCGTGATCGGCGAGTATCCGGCCAAGACGGTCGTGAAACGCGGAAAGCCCACGGCTGCCTATGCGGTGCGCATCGTCTGGGTAGCCACGTATGCAGGCGGTGGAGCTCCGACAACCGGCAAGTGTCGCGTCAATCTCTCCTTCCTCCTCGAAGAGGCCGACTGATAGGGGGTTCCCATGAGGGCGATAATCGAACTCAAGCCGAATGGCCCGTTGTCCTTGAGCACGTGGGATGGGGTGGCGCTCAAACAGAGCGAAGGCCCCGTCAATGTGCCCTGGAAGACATGGGAGAAGATTCGGGACGGTGGCGACCCCGTGCAACTCGTGCGGTCGATCATCGAGCCCGGCGACCCTATCGAGGTCGAGCCCATCGAACCCGAACCGGAGCTTGTGCCTGTCGAGAAAGAAGTGGCCGCGGTCGAGCTCGAGCTCGAGCCCGTCAAGGAAGAGGAGCCCATGTTCGAGCCCGAGCCCGAACCGAAGCCCACGGAAGAGATTCTTGAAGAGGTCGAAGCCGTAGAAGGCGAGGTAGAGATCGTCTCGGATCTCATGCTCGATGACATGGTAGAGGCCGCTGCACCCGTCAATGTGATTGAACCCGAGCCCGAGGTGATTGCCACGGGCTCCTCGTGGATAACCGCAGAAGAACCAGTCGCATCAGAAAACATCCCTTCGCCCCCTCCGAAGAAGAAGGCTAAGAAGGGCAGGCGCGGGAAGTAACAACTTCTCGCAGAAGGAGATCTCGCAATGGCATGGACAACGATTCTATCTCGTCTTGGCAAGGGCCTTGTTGGAATGCAAGGCACCATCCAGTACGTCAAGACCCTCTTTACCGAGCTCCAGGCATACGGCACGCTCGTTGCGGCTCACGTTCACTCGGTCGCCGTCAATAACTATACCACCGATGCTCTCACCATCACCGATGAGGATGTCACCGGAACGCACAACCCGGCCTTCGTCGTTGTCGATGGGGTGCTTGAGGATTATGCCACCGACGTTATCACCGTGGGCAATACCCCCGGTGACGCGCTGAGAGCGGATATCGGGATTGCCGAAGACAACTATACGGTCGATGACTACACGACAGACGTCATCACGTTGGCTGATGCGGCAGGCGATGCGCTCTTCATCGATCCGACAATCGCCGAAGATAACTACACCGTCACCAACTATCTCCAAGAAACCGTCGCCATTGCGATAGCTGCGGCCGGAGCACACAACAGGCTCTATGTCGCGGCGGCTCCCATTCCTGGGGATGCGCTCCCAGCGGATACCTTCACTACGATCAACGCGGCCGGAGGCGATGTCCTTAATGTCGAGTACACCCTTGAGGGACGATACCTTCGTCTGACTGGCAACCTCGCGGGCGCGGCCGATGCCTTCATTCCCCTCGCCGGTGGCGATGCGCTCCTTATCCACTACGCGGCCGTGCCCGGTGGCGTGGCGGTCAACGGCAACGGCGCGGCTCTTGAGGCCATCCTCCCGACATTGCAGAACGGCTACCTCATCACCGCTCAAGGCAGGCTCATCGAGGTGGAATACCATGCGGCCCCCGGCGGGGCAGCGCTCACCGTAGACAACCCCGTCACCCGGTCGGCCGTCAACGGTGCCTTCAATGGCGTCCATACTTCGGAGAACGACGCCTTCTTCGACGGTGCGCTCCGGAGAACCTTCGGGACGGATGCGGTCCACGGGGAATTGACGGCGGATTGTCAGGACACCGCGGCCTCTGTCTATATCGAGAGCGTGGCCACCACCGATGAGCTGCGAGTCATTCACCAGCCCGCCGGCGGAGTAGGGGCCATGGTGCTCATGCGCCATGCCGACAACTATATCTGTTGCATTTCACCTTCGGGCCATGATGTGTTCGTGCAGACGAGCACCGGTAAGCTCCTTCGAGTACTTCACGATGCGGCGGCCGTCGAAGGCGCGGACTACACAGCCGTGTATGTCGACGATGGAGGCGGTATCCTCACGTGTGCCCACGCGGCATACGACTGGATCACCGAAGCAACCCTCTATGGTATCTCACCTCGTGCGAACATCACACAAACACAGGCTGGCGGCGGCGATGGTATTGCACTCGGCGTGCTCAACGGCATCCTGACCGGAGCCGCCGACGACGAGATCGATATCGGCGGCGGCGTCTTCGTCCCCTTGAAGTACCGTGCCGCGCCCACTGGCTATGCGGTGTTCATGAATGCCACCCTCGACGGTCTGGAGTGCAACAACACTGCCACTGGTACCGCTCTGTACTTCAAAGACTCCCTCGGCCGCCTGTATCGAGTAGGTCACAACGCCGCTCCCGGAGCGGTGCCCTTCACCGCCGAAGCAGCGGGACCGCCCACCACATTCCAAGCTACCGGAGGCGCAACGGTCACGAGCGAGGCCGCGCAGCATGGCCTTGCTCCCAAGTCGGTTCTCTCCCTTGCCCAGAATGGCGGCGGGGATGGTTCCGTGCTCTGCATCCTGAACGGCAACCTCACCGGAACGGCCGATCTCCAAGTGGACATCGGCGGCGGCGTGCGCGTGCCTGTCAAACACCGCGCGGTCCCGACCGGTCTCGCCATCATGGTCAAGGCCGGGAAGCTCGTTGTCAATAACACGCTGACGGGCACGTCCGTCTTCTTCAAGGACTCCCTCGGCAAGCTCTATGAGATCGAGCACGATGGAGCCCCTGGAGCCGTTGCCTTCACTTTGGCCGTAGGTGGTGCGACCTTCGAGACGACCGTTGCAACTACCGTCACCTCGGAAACCGACTACCACTCCCTCGGCAGGGGCCGGAGGATGGTTGGCAATCCGCTGTCCTGCTTCGGCAAGATCAACGCGATCTGTGCCACTGGTGGAGTTGACTATCAGCTCACAAGCGCGGGCGGGGCGAAATCGACCGTACAACAGACGGTATCGCCGAAGGGCGTGCAGCTCTATATCCTGGATGCCACAGGGGTTGTGTGCGCGGCCCTTCCGCTTGCCGTCGACTGCTACATCCCGCTCTCGGATGGCAAGGTGCTCAAGGTCGCTCATGATGCAGCGGCCGGAGGCGCTGGGTATACCGCCGTCTATGCGAACGATGCAGGTGCGGCCCTCCGTCTCTCCGTGAACCTCGGGACCGGTGATGTCGTCTGGACCTCCGAGACCGCGCAACATGCCCTCGCCCCTAAGGCAGCTCTCACGTCTTCCCTCACCCATCCCGCAATCCCATAATGGGAGAAGGAGGATGGTGTGGCCTATACTACACTCGCCCTTGTAAGAGCTCTCGGAATCGCGGCATCAGACGCTTCGGACGCCGTTGTCAACGCGGCTATTGCGTGGGCAGATAGCTACATTGACCACTACACGGGCAGCCATTTCGAGAAGATCACCTACACCACGGCGGCACCACTCAAGATCGATGGAAGCGGAACCGACGTCCTGGAGCTCCCTATCCCCGTGAGCCCTGCGGCAAGCAGTCTAACGAAGGTGACGATGGATGACGTCGAGCAAGATCTGACTGCCATCGTCGTCTACAATCGGCTCATGCCTGATGATATGAGATGGCCACGCTTGCAATGGAAGCAGGCTCCGGCGTTCACAACGTGGGAGAAGATGATCTGTTCTCAGATGATCTGGACCGAGGGCACGCAGAACATTCTTCTTGAAGGCGACTTCGGCTTTCTGACCCTGACAGAGACCACGCCGGTAGAGATTGGAGACGTTGCGGCCAAGATCGCAATCTACAAACTCTCGATTGACGGGGTGGCGGCGGCGGGGCTCATCATGGCCCTGTGGACGGACTCCGAGATCATCTCCGAGAGTACGAGAGACCGGAGCGTGACCTACAAGGGCGGCGGTCTGGGAGCTTCATCGATGAGGAGCCAACCGACCGGGTACTATATTATCGACCAAATACTTGCCATGTTTCGGAGGATAAGCTGATGAAATACACCTTGCACGTACCCATCAACGGCCCTGGATGTACGGTCATGATCGACGGCGAGAAGCACCACATCGTCGCCGGCGGAAGTGCCATCCTGTCGGCCTCGGAGGTCGAGCTTGCGAAGAAGACGGCTCCCGGTGCCAAGGTTCGGCCCATCATCGAGCCGAAGAGGGTGGAAGAGACGAAGCCCGAGCCGAAGCCGACGAAGACGGTAGACATGATCCGGCCCGAGAAGAAGGAGAAGAAGGAGAAGGGGCTTGGTAAGACCGATTCCCCACAGACTCATTAGGCCCGAGCTCGTGACTATCTATCCGATAGACACGGCAACGACGCTTGTGGATGCCCTTGCGAAGACGGAGCTGTCTCGTGATACCCGTCTTTCTGCAATCATCATCCCCGCGCAACTTGAGTACGGCAAGGAAGAGACCGAAGAAGCTCCATTCCCAGGGGCCTTCAAGCGGTCGGTGACGATGGTCCTCAGGTCGGTAGACTGTGCTCGGAGGAGCTACACGCCGAAAGCCGGGGACCTCGTCACCTCGGAAGTGTTCCATGGGGCCGGGACTTCCACGGACAGACTCTATATCGACGAAGCGACCAAGCACGTCGAGGGCCAAGGCTGGATATGCCCCTTGACCGACAAAGCCCCTGTGAGGAGAAGCTGATGGCTGATATCGTCACGTTGACAGGCGATTGGGGCA
>Ga0265297_10006256_pt1 | contig 17436 bp, 17 predicted proteins | sample Munlanlwell13791_FD_192502 | JGI IMG/M metagenome (GOLD analysis project Ga0265297, IMG submission 192502) | Leachate microbial communities from a municipal landfill in Southern Ontario, Canada - Leachate well 137-91 | ecosystem: Engineered > Solid waste > Landfill > Unclassified | place...
CCCATAATATCGAGCGGGATCTGCAAAAATTGCAAAAATCCGAGATTACTTCCCGTCAGATCGGCCAGGTCGTTATGAAAAGCCTGAAAAAATTCGATCAGGTCGCTTATATCCGCTATGCCTCAGTCTACGAGTCCTTCAAGGACGCCCATGAATTCAAAAAAGAACTCAATAAGCTAATCAAAGAAAAAAAATAATAATAATAATAATAATAATTTCCCAATCCCTATGCAGGAAATGATTACTCAGATCCGGAAGCGATCCGGTGATATCGTCGCTTTCGATCAGAAAAAGATCATCAAAGCCATCAAGAATGCCGCCCTGGCCGCTGGAGTTAATGATGAAGCTCTCTATCAAAGCTTGAGCGATAAGGTGGTAGAGAAGTTACGAGTTAAATTCCACAAGAATAGCATCCCGGCGGTTGAAGAGATCCAGGATATGGTGGAAGAAGCCCTGATTGAGAGCCGCCAGACCCAGGTTGCTAAAGCTTATATTATTTACCGTGATCAACACCGTCAGATTAGAGATATTAATCAAGCGACGGCCGATGAAAAGTTGATGGAAAGCTATTTAGGCCAATCTGATTGGCGCTTAAAAGAGAATAGCAACATGAGTTTTTCGGTTCAGGGCTTAAATAATTATGTCGCTTCAGCGATTTCAGCTCGCTATTGGTTAAATAAATTATATCCAGAAAAAATTCGCCTGGCTCATGTTAACGGCGACCTTCATATTCATGATTTAGGCCTGCTCGCCCCTTATTGTTGCGGTTGGGATTTAAAAGATTTATTGACGCGCGGCTTTCGTGGTGTTAGAGAAAAAGTTCAAAGCAATGCGCCGAAACATTTTCGCTCTGCGCTCGGTCAAATTATTAATTTCTTCTATACCATGCAAGGGGAAGCGGCCGGAGCCATTGCCTTTGCTAATTTTGATACCTATCTCGCTCCTTTTATTCGCTATGATCATTTGGAATATAAAGAAATAAAACAAGGCTTGCAGGAGTTCATGTTTAATATTAATGTGCCGACTCGCGTTGGTTTTCAAACTCCTTTTACTAATATCACTTTAGACGTTATTCCCTCGCCCTTAGTTGGTGAAGAAAATGTAATTATTGGCGGGAAGATCATGCCGGAGAAGTATAAGGATTTTCAAGCGGAAATGGATATGTTTAATCAGGCTTTTGGTGAAGTTATGTTGGAAGGGGATTCGACTGGTCGCGTCTTTGGTTTTCCGATCCCTACCTATATGATCGATAAGGATTTTGATTGGGATCGCGAATGTCTGCGCCCGGTTTGGGAAATGACTGCTAAATACGGCATCCCTTATTTCTCTAACTTCGTCAATTCTGACATGAAGCGTGACGATGCTCGTTCGATGTGCTGCCGTTTGAGACTCGATAATCGGGAATTACGCAAGCGCGGCGGCGGCCTCTTCGGCGCCAATCCTTTGACGGGCAGTCTAGGGGTCGTGACTATCAACTTAGCTCGCCTCGGCTATTTATCCAAGGATCAGGAAGAATTCCGCCAACGTTTAATAGCCTTAATGGACTTAGCTAAAGAAAGCCTGGAGATCAAGCGCAAAGTGATTGAAAAATTTACCAAAGATCGCCTTTACCCTTATTCTATGTATTATCTGGATGGCATCTATCAGCGCTTCGGTTCCTACTGGCAGAACCATTTCAATACTATCGGCATCAATGGCATGAATGAATGTGCCATCAATCTCATGGGTCAGGATATTACTACTCCCGAAGGCCATAAGTTCGCCGCCGACACCCTGGATTTCATGCGCGAGAAACTAATGGATTATCAGAACGAAACCAATAATCTCTATAATCTGGAAGCGACCCCGGGCGAAGGCTGTACTTATCGCTTCGCCAAGAAGGATCAGGAGCTGTATCCGGATATCATCTGTGCCAACAATAATGCCGTTAAGACCCAGAAGGCCGATCCTTATTATACTAATTCCACCCATTTGCCGGTCAGCTATACCGATGATATCTTCTCAGCTCTTGATCTTCAAGACGAACTCCAGGTCAAGTATACCGGCGGCACGGTTCTCCATGGCTATTTGGGCGAACGCTTGAGCAACGGCGACGCCGCTAAGAAGCTGGTTCGTAAGATCATCGAGAATTATCGCCTGCCTTACTTTACGATTACTCCGACTTTCTCGATTTGCCCCAAGCATGGCTATCTGTCCGGCGAGCATAAATATTGCCCGAAATGCGACGAAGAGATCGGTTATCAAGAAGACCTGAAGCATGAGGAAGTCGTCCGGATCGAAGCTTAATAATCAAAATTTAAACTTTAATAATTAAGATAATTTAAAAATATGAGTCCCGTGCAAACTCAACGCCAAGAATGCATCGTTTATAGCCGCGTCGTCGGCTGGCTGACCCCGGTCCAGAATTACAACAAAGGCAAAGCGGCCGAATATAAGGATCGCAAGACCTTTAAGGTAGGCGATCAGATTCAATAATCGTTCGATCCGGGGATCGTCCCAGCATTTTATGATTATCGGCGGTTTGGAAAAGTTGAGCTTATTGGATTATCCGGAACACTTGGCGGCGATCATCTTCACCCAAGGCTGTAATTTCCGTTGCCATTTCTGCTACAACCCTCAGCTTGTCTTGCCTGATAAGGAAAAAGGTCCGGCTCTTCTAGAGTCAGACCTTTTTCTTTTCCTAAAACAGCGGCAAGGTAAGTTAGAGGGCGTAGTGATAACCGGTGGCGAACCGACTTTGCATCCGGATTTGCCGGAGTTCATTCGGGCCATCAAGGGTCTGGGTTATCTGGTGAAATTAGATACTAATGGCACCAATCCTGAGATGCTGGCGGGGTTGATTGAGGCCAAACTGATCGATTATATCGCTATGGATCTGAAGGCGCCTTTAGCTAAATATTCGCGCACGGCCGGCATCGCCATCGACTGTCATAATCTGGAAAAAAGTGTTAAGATAATAAAGACCAGCGGCCTGCCTTATGAGTTCCGAACCACCCTGGTCCCGGGTTTGATCGAAGCGGCTGATATTGCTGCCATGGGGCAGACGATCAAGGGGGCAACTAAATGGTATCTGCAAGCTTTTAAATCCGACACTGACCTGGTTGATACGAATTTCCGATCTCAGCGATCTTTTTCCCCGAAAGAAATGAGATCTATGGCTGAAATCGGCCGGAAATACGTCCAGCTCTGTGAATTGCGAACCTAAATTTTAATCTATGATAGCTCAAAATCCTTCTAGCGGCCAGCCGGTCGCCAAGGTTGAGGATAATCAGGATCAACTGGCGCTTTTATTGGAAAAGAATCTGCTGGTCAGTCAAGAAATTTTAGAATTGTCGCGTTATATCAAAAGTTACGTCCGTTGGCAGAAGATTTTTGGCTGGGTCAAGACAGCCCTAGTCGTGATTCCTTTAGTAATCGGTCTGCTTTATCTGCCATCTCTGCTCGACAATACTTTAGCTTCTTATGGCCTGAGTCCAAGCACCCTGCAAGAAGGCTACAATGGTTTGTTAAAATAAATTATGCCGCAAGAAATCGCTTTTTTCGCCCAGACCACCTTTCGGAACGAGTTCAAGAAATTCGGTATCAAGACTGATGATCGGCGGCGCCATATGTATCTGGTCGGTAAGACCGGCATGGGTAAGTCGACAATCCTGGAAAACATGATCGTCGACGATATCCGCGCTGGCCATGGCGTAGCCGTAGTCGATCCTCATGGTGATCTAGCGGAAAAGATAATCGAATATATTCCCTCGACCCGCGTCCACGAGGTCGTCTATTTCAATCCGTCGGATATCAATTTTCCGATCGCTTTTAACGTCGTCGAACAGGTTGAGCCGCATCTGCGCCATCTGGTCGCTTCTGGCCTGATCGGCGTTTTCCAAAAATTATGGGCTGATTCCTGGGGGCCACGCTTGGAATATATCTTACGCAACGCCATCTTGGCGATTTTGGATTTCCCGGGTTCGACCCTCTTAGGCGTCGTCCGGATGTTATCCGATAAGAATTATCGTAAGCGGGTAGTGGCCAATATCAAGGACCCGGTAGTCAAATCGTTCTGGGAAAAAGAATTCGCTTCCTATGCCGACAAGTTCGCGGCCGAAGCGGTTTCGCCTATTCAGAATAAGGTCGGTCAGTTCTTATCCAGTTCCTTGATGAGAAATATCATTGGCCAAGTTAAATCCGCTATTGATATCCGCGACATCATGGATAGCGGCAAGATCCTAATCATGAATCTGTCAAAAGGCCGGATCGGGGAAGACAATTCCGCTCTCTTGGGCGCGATGATGATCACCAAGATCCAGCTGGCGGCCATGAGCCGGGTGGATGTGCCGGAAAAAGAACGTCGGGATTTCTATCTTTATATCGACGAGTTCCAGAATTTCTCGACTGACAGTTTTGCCAATATCTTATCTGAGGCCCGTAAATATCGCCTGAACCTGATTTTAGCCCATCAATATATCGAGCAGCTGAGTGAAAAAGTCAAGCCGGCGGTCTTCGGCAATGTCGGCACGATGGTAGTCTTCCGAGTGGGTGCGACCGATGCCGAAGAACTAGTCAAGGAGTTCACTCCGACTTTTACCGAAGAAGACCTGGTTAATTTGCCAAAGTACGAAATGTATTTAAAACTGATGATTGACGGCATTTCCTCCAATCCTTTTTCGGGTCGCGGCTTGCCACCGCTGACGGATGAAGAAAAGACCGGTAATATGGAGAAAGTTATTCGTTATTCCCGCGATAAGTATGCTTCAGAGCGGGAAGCGGTTGAGGAAAAGATCATGAACTGGCATGAAAGCTATGATGAGAATCTTACTCCGGTCAGAGGCATCAATCCTAATGAAGACAATTTCCAATTAAGAAAAGCTGGGCCGATGAGCCCGTCAGCCTTAGCGGCCGCCAGTCGGCCTGCTAATCCGAATCCGAGACCAGCAATGCCATTGGCGAGTTCGCCGCGTCCCTCGACTCCGGCTCCGGCCTTTAAAGCGAGAAATAAGAACCTGTTAGAAGTAGAATGTTGGGAATGCGGCCGATTGACTGAAGTCTCCTTTGTTCCGGACGGTATCCGGCCGATTTATTGCAAGGATTGCCTAAGCAAGAAGAAACAAGAAAAGAAACAAGAATTAGAATCGCGTCAGGCCGCTAAGCAGAGGGAATTGGCTGACTTAGCTCAGGCGGAAGCGGCGGTCCCGACTTTATCCTTGAATGATCTTAGTAATCTCCGACCCTTAGATTTCAAAGGCCGGCCGGAAAAATCAAATTTTAGGAATCAAACTAACCATCCGCAAAATTCTTCGACCGCACCCAGGGCTGCCAATCGGGAATATCTTAATTCGGAAAAGCCGAACTCGGCCCCGACTTACCATGATTCCGGGCAGGACTTGGATGAAGGCGAGGAAGTTGTCTTTAAGAATTAGGTTTTATAAAAGAGGTTTATTATAATCTTTCCGCGACTCCAGCGGAATTATTATTATCACCAAGCAATATGTATTTAGTTTTTGACACGGAAACGACCGGTCTGCCCAAGAATTATCAAGCTCCGGCCAGCGATTCGGCTAATTGGCCGCGACTCGTCCAGCTCGCTTGGCAACTTTATGATGCCGACGGCAATCTTTGGGAGCGCCATAATTATATTATCAAGCCAGACGGCTTCGTGATTCCGGAAGAAGCCAGCCGCATCCATCGCATCAGCCAAGAAAGAGCTTTAAAAGAAGGTGAAGATTTACGGGTAATCTTGGAAAAATTTGCCGCTAAGGTCGGCCGGGCCGAATTCCTAGTCGGCCATAATATCGATTTCGATGACAAGATCATGGCGGCCGAGTTTTGGCGCCTAGGAATCGAGAATGTCTTGGCTGAAACCGTTAAGATCTGTACCATGAAGACAAGCGCCGAATTTTGCGCCCTGGATAATGGTCGAGGCGGTTTCAAATGGCCGAATTTATCTGAATTACATATCAAACTTTTTGGCCAAGATTTTAGCGAAGCTCATGACGCTGATATCGACGTGGCCGCTTGCGCTCGTTGCCTTTTTGCGTTAAAAAGTAAGGGCGTTTTAAAATAAAGCTTAGATTATGGATTATCTCAAGGTCGGGAAAGCCACGGATTTAGTTGGCCGCGATCGAAAAATTTATCGAATATTAGAGATCTTACCTGGGTTCTTATCTTTAGGCACCCTACTGGTTTTGGTTATATTATCTTATTTTAATCCGGTTCTAGTGGCTTATTTCTTGATCGCCTTTGATGTTTATTGGCTACTCCTTGTTCTTTATTTAGCAATCTATCTCTTATCTTCTTTTTTTAAATTAAAAAAAGCGTCGAAGATCGATTGGAGAGAACGTTGTCAAGAATTAGAGAATCTGGTTCCAAATCCTAAGTCGAAGATCTTGGAATCATTGGCTCCGGACTGTTTGGCTTTACGTGGCCTTAAGCCCTCTGATCTTTGGCAAGTGATTATCCTGCCTACTTATCAGGAAAGTTTGGAAATCTTGCGAACTTGTTTGCAAGCGATTAAGGCTGATTCTTGGCCGACCGATAAAATGTTGATAGTCTTGGCTATGGAAGATCGGGCCGGACAAGAAGCGCATGAAAAAGCCGCTGTTATCGAAAAAGAATTCGGTCAGAGCTTCAAATATTTTTTAGTCACTTTCCATCCGGGAGATATCGCCGGGGAACTGAAAGGCAAGGGCGCTAATCAAGCTTGGGCAATGAAAGAGGCCAAAGCTAAGATTATCGATCCGGTTGGTTTGCCTTATGAAAAGATCTTAGTGAATGTTTTTGATATCGATACCGTCATTAAGCCCGGTTATTTTCATGCCCTAGTGGCAAAATTCTTAAGTGTCAGCGAACCTTACCGCGCCTCCTATCAGCCGATTCCGGTTTATCACAACAATATCTGGGAAGCGCCCTTCTTTTCCCGTTTAACCGCTTCTTCCAATACTTTCTGGCAGATGATGATGCAGATCCGGGAAGAGAAACTGGTCACCTATTCTTCGCATTCTATGGCCTTCCCGGCTTTGGTCGATATCGGTTTCTGGTCGACTAATATGGTGAGTGAGGATTCGCGGATCTTTTGGGAATGCTTACTTTACTATAATGGCGCCTATCGGGTCGAACCGCTCTATCATACCGTGTCGATGGATGTGACTTTGGACCAGACTCTTCTTCAGACCGCCAAGAACCTTTATAAGCAACAGCGTCGTTGGGCTTGGGGAGCGGAGAATATTCCCTATCTGATTTTTAATACTTGGAAACGCTGGTCGCAGATCGACCGGAAAAAGATGATCAAGCTTATCTTGATCCAGATCTATGGTTTTCATTCCTGGGCGACGAGCGCTCTGATTATCGCCGCCGTCGGTTGGTTGCCCATGCTTTTGGGCGGCGACCGTTTCAATGCTACTGTCCTCTCGATCAATCTGCCGGTTATCAGCCGCGATCTCATGAATCTGGCTATGGTCGGGATGATCCTGTCGGCCCTGATTTCGGCCTTGCTCCTGCCGCCCCGGCCGCGGCGTTATAAGCCGATCAAGAATATCCTGATGCTCATCGAATGGGTTTTTGTACCGGTAACGATCGTCCTCTTCGGAGCCATCCCTTGTTTAGATGCCCAAATCCATCTTTTGCGCGGTAAATATATGGGCTTTTTTGTCACTCCTAAAGCTCGAGCTGATCAATTAGGGCAGATTAAGAATTAAGATTTCTCAAAATAGAGCCAGAATAAAAAAATAACCTCGGACAGGTTGTTTTTTTATTAGGCATAGTTTTGGAAAAAATCCGTTTTTATATTATAATATAAGTTGTTAAAACCAAATTTCATGAAGATCGTCAAGTCCAGTTTTATTGATAAAGCTAAGCCGGCGCCGCGCGGTTGGTTTTCTAATTTTTGGCGTAGCCAATTATTGGTTTTATTGGTTGGACTGGGTTTCCTGATAATAATCGCCGTGCCTTTGGTCAAGAACTATGCCCGCCAACGAGCCGTGGCTAATGAGATCGCCGGTATCCAGAAGGAAATTACTGATTTCAAGAGCCAAAACCAGGACCTGACTGCCACTTTAAGTTACCTTCAATCTAATGATTCCTTGGAAGAGCAAGCTCGCTTGAATCTCGGCTTGAAAAAGCCGGGCGAAAAAGTCGTGGTCGTCCAGGCCGAAGCCACCAGTTCGCCTGATTCCGATAACAATCAGGACGGTTCCGTCAGCAATTGGTGGAAATGGTGGCAGTATTTTTTCAAGCATTAAGAGATTTGATTGGAGCCGAGAATGGGAATCGAACCCACGACCTACGCGTTACGAATGCGTTGCTCTACCAGCTGAGCTATCTCGGCATTTTTAAAAAGTGGTTTCCCGCCTTCACTGAGGCTAGGACAGACAAGGGAGCGGGTGAGCGGAATCGAACCGCCGTCTTCAGCTTGGGAAGCTGACATAATAACCATTATACGACACCCGCCTCCACCACCGCCTCTGGCGGCGCTCCGGCAGGCAAGCCCGCCTTCATCCAGTGAGCGAACCCGCGACATTCACATTATAAACGTAATTGAAAATTTTAGTCAATTTATGAGGAAAATACTGAAAAAAATCTTAGTTCCATCCATTCTTTTTTTATTTTTAGCGACTAGTGTCCAAGCGGCGGCTTTAAAAGTGGAATTTCCTGGTACGAAGGCGGCTGATTGGGTAATCAGCGAAGCGACATCTGCTTCCAATACCCCTTGGTATCTCAAGCGCTTGGGCCCGGTTTATGATTTCAATCTTTTGGATCCGACCCTGGCCAGTTCGACTTTAGTCGCTACGTCTTCGCCCTCAGCCACCAGTTCGCCGGTCTATTTGGAAATGACCTATCCCGCCAGCAATAGCTATAAGAATATTTACGTCTTAAGTAATGGTGCTTGGCAGGCTCTGCCGACTGTCGATTATCCCGGGGAAAAAAAAGTCAGAGCCACTTTCAATGCTTTGAATGGTCGCGTCGCCTTATTCTCCCGGCCGGAGATCTTAACTAGCGGTCGCGCCAGCTGGTATAAATACAAAGGCGGTAATTTTGCGGCCTCACCCGACTTCAAGAAAGGCTCGGTTATCCGGGTTTATAATACGGCCAATAATAAATCTGTCGATGTCACCATCAATGACTACGGTCCGGACCGCCTCAAACATCCGGATCGAGTCCTGGATCTGGATAAGGAAGCTTTCAAGAAAATCGCTAATGCCGGAGACGGCTTGATCAATATTCGGATCGAGCCCTTGAAATTTTCTTTTTATGAGGATGATGTCATTAGCAATACTAGCGCTGAGGCGCCCCAAATCTCAGCTAAATCGGCGGTTATTTTCCGGGAGAGCGATGGTCAGATCCTTTGGGGCAAAAATCAGGATGTCCAGGCGCCCTTAGCCAGCTTGACTAAGATTGTGGCCGCTAAGATTTTTTTAGATACCAAGCCGAATCTGAGCAAGGTCGTCGCTTATAAGAAACAGGATGAGCTTTATAATTATGAATATTGCCGGCCGGGCGAAGCCGCTTTGCTCAAACTCAAAGACGGCGAAACTGCTTCTTTGAATGATTTTCTGAATTCCGCCTTGATCGGCTCCGCCAATAATGCCGTGGAAACTTTTGTCCGGGCGAGCGGCTTGAAACGGGAAGAATTCATCAAGCGCATGAATGATTGGGTCAAGAAGATCGGCGCGACTAGCACTTCTTTTGTCGAGCCGACCGGTTTAGCGCCGCAAAATGTGAGTTCGCCGGCCGATTATGCTATAATTACTAAAGAGGCTTATAAGAATCAGGTTTTGCAGAAGATCTCAACCACTTGGCAGTATAAGTTCTCGACCCGTAATACCAAAAAGAAACACACGATTACCAATACCAACAAGCTCCTCGATCTGAAAAAATACGCTTTGACCGGGTCTAAGACTGGCTATCTGGAAGAAGCCGGTTATTGCCTGATGACTCGGGCCAAGACTAAGGCCGATTCCTTAGTGGTTGTTAATTTCGGTTCCAGGAGCAGCGCTAATAGTTTCAAGGATAATGAACAACTACTCAAATTCGGCCTTCAGTTAATCAACCAATAGCTTTATGATCAAGATTTCTCACATTTCCAAAACTTATGCCAAGCGCTTGGCTGTTTTACAGGATTTGAGCCTGGAAATCAAAGCCGGTGAATTCGTTTCCATTGTCGGCCAATCCGGCGCTGGCAAGACTACTCTGGTCAAGGTTTTGATCGGCGAAGAGCGGGTCGATTCCGGCCAAGTCTTGATCGGCGATTGGGATATTACTAAGATCACGAAAAGAGAAGTCCCATTCTTGCGCCGCCAGATCGGTGTCATTTTCCAAGATTTCAAGCTCTTGCCCAAGAAGACCTTGCAAGAGAATGTCGCCTTTGCTTTAGAGGTTTGCGGTAGTCCGATCAGCAAGATCAATAAGATCGTGCCGAGCGTCTTGAAGATCGTCGGTCTGGAAGATAAAGCCGACCGTTATCCGCGGGAAGTTTCCGGCGGCGAACAACAACGGGCCGTAATTGCCCGGTCTCTGGTCCACCAACCGAAAATCCTCTTAGCGGACGAGCCGACCGGCAATCTTGATGCCATCAATGCCGACGAAATTATCAATCTATTATTACGGATCAATAAATTCGGCACGACCGTGATCCTGGTTACTCATAATAAGGAAATCGTCAATCGCCTTCATCGTCGAGTGATTACGATGGAAAAGGGCGTGATCATCAGCGACCAGGCTCAAGGCAAATATCTATTGTAGATTAAACTTATGTTATTCTTTTGGCGCATCCTAAAATTCAGCTTGCAAGATATCGTCCGGAATGTCTGGTTATCGGCGGTAACGGTGACCATCCTTTTTCTGGCGCTTTTATCGATCAATCTTTTGATCACGGTCCAGCTGGTGAGCCAAAATGCTATCGGTGCCGTCCAATCCCGGATGAATATCAGCCTTTATTTCAAAGCCGACGCCCCGACTAGTGAAATCTTGGCAGTCAAAGACCAGGTGTCAGCTCTTCCTAATATTAAGAATGTCGTTTATATTTCCAAAGATCAGGCCTTGGAAAAATTCCGCAATCAGAATCAGGACAATCAAGAAGTAATTGCCGCCTTGCGTGAACTCGGCCAGAATCCCTTATCACCAAGTTTGACTATCAATTTGAACGATGTTTCTCAGACCGAACCCTTGATTGAAAGCTTGAAACGGATTAATAGCGACGCGATCGAGAGCCGGGATTTTTCCGATAACTCTCTGGTTTTAGAAAAGATCAATAAGATCACTAAGCGGGTGGACGAAGTCGGTCTGCTTCTCATTTCCATATTTTTCTTGACTAGTCTGCTAGTCGTCTATAATACTGTCCGGGTGGCTATCTATACCCATCGTCAGGAAATCGAGATCATGCGCTTGGTCGGCGCCTCCAATTATTTTATCTATCTGCCTTATCTGGCTTCAGCCTTCCTTTATACTTTAGTCAGCATCCTGCTGATTATTATCGTTTTTTATCCTTTCCTAAGCCTACTCCAGCCTTATCTCGAAGCTTTCTTCACCGGTTATGATATCAATATTTTAGCTTATTTCTTAGATAACTTCTTCTTGCTTTTCGGCTGGCAGTTCCTGGTTATCCTTTTTATCAATACCGTGGCCAGCCTGTTCGCGGTTAGGAAGTACGCGCGCGTCTAATTAGTTTTTGTTGGAATATCCGGTTGTTTTGGTTTGACTTTCCCGGATATTTTTTATAACATTCAGATATTCTTGCGGGATCGTCTAAAGGTAGGACGGCAGCCTTTGAAGCTGCTTATCCTGGTTCGAATCCAGGTCCCGCAGCCAAATAAAAACCCTGGCATATTATGCCGGGGTTTTTATTTGGCTTGCGGTTGGGGGCTTGGGTTCGAACCAGAGGAAGGGTTTGGGAAACGTGAGTTTCCTACTGCTTCCGCTGGGGGTGTCAGCGACGATCCGCCGGTAGGGGGAGAGGAGTGCTTAAGGGGGCGGGAGCCCCCTGGAGGGAGCGAGTTCTGTTAAAGCTCAGTTCGAATTGAGAGTGTATTGATTTAAGTTGAGATATAGTTTGACTTATCTCAAGTTAAGAGCTAAACTTGAGATATAAAATATTATATCTCAAATTATGTCAGCATTTGAAGCCGGAAAATATAAGCAGCAATATCAATATAAAAGTTTCAGCCCCAACCCGATTAATCGAGAGTTTGTTTGGAATGATAAAAAAATAAACTTATTATTAGAGGAGGCGACCCGATATTTAGGTGAATTGAACGCTTATTCCGATTTAGTGCCGGACGTCAATTTTTTTATTAAAATGCACGCTATGAAAGAGGCGACCATCTCCAGCCGGATAGAAGGTACAAGAACCGGCATTGACGAGGCAGTATTGCCTAAAGAGGAAATTGATCCGGAGAAAAGAGATGATTGGCAGGAGGTGCAGAGCTATGTCCAGGCTATGGATTTTGCTATTTCCGAATTAGATAGGCTGCCTTTATCTATGAGAGTAATTAAAAATACTCATAAAATACTGCTTTCCGGCAGTCGTGGCAAGCATAAAACACCAGGAGAAATAAGAAATAGCCAGAATTGGATAGGTGGCTCAAGCCTAGCGGACGCCTTTTTTATTCCACCCCATAAAGATGAATTGCCTGAACTTTTAAGCGATTGGGAGAAATTCTGGCATAATAAAAATTTAGAAATTCCCCAATTGATTAAAATTGCCATCGCTCATTATCAGTTTGAAACTATTCATCCCTTTCTGGATGGCAATGGTCGTTTGGGCCGCTTAATAATAACCTTGCAGCTGATTGAACACAAAATTTTAAATCAGCCGACCTTGTATTTATCGGCTTTTTTTGAGAAAAATAAAGGCTCGTATTATGACGCCTTAACGGTTGTTAGACAATCAAATAACCTTGAGCAGTGGATTAAGTTTTTTTTAAGCGGTGTGGTAGAAACCGCCAAGAGTAGCCAGGAGACTTTTAAGCAGATTATTAAATTACGTCGGGCATATGAAAATAAAATATTGACTTTAGGTAAAAAAGCTAAATTAGCCAATGAAGTTTTGCTATTTTTGTTTTCGCAACCAGCGGTAAATTCTAAAATTATCATGAACAAGTTTAAGATAACTTTTAACACTGCTAATAGTCTGCTGAAAGATTTAGAATCCCTAAAGATTTTACAGGAAGTCACCGGGTTTTCCCGTAACCGCTTATATACTGCTAAAGCCTATTTGAATTTGTTTAAAAAATGAATATGAGCAATATGAAAATTCTTTTTAACTAAAAAATTATAAGTTGGTATAAGGCGCTTGAAGACTTTTATGCCCCGAATAATATTCAGCCTTTTCTTTTATTATGGAGAGGCGTTGGAATAGTAGAACAAGGTTGATTAGATGTTGAGATTTAACCTATAAAAACATATGCTAAACGGATTCAAGAAAAATCAATTATTTATCTGGGCTCTGTATGATTTCGCCAATTCTTTCGCTCTCATCACCTTCTTCCTTTACTACTCCCAGTGGTTGGTGGTGGATAAGGGCGTGTCCGATTTCTGGTTCAATATGACCTTCGTCGGTTCCAGCTTGCTCTTTCTGCTGACGGTTCCGGTTGCCGGCCAGGTTGCCGACAAGATCGGAATCAATCTTCCCGGCCTGAGAAAGACGACTTTCCTATCTGCCTTTTTCTTTTTTTTAACCGGTCTGATCGCCTCGGTTTGGCCTGATTATTATATTATCAGTATCATCACTTTTTCTTTAGCGACCTATCTCTATCTTTTCTGCTTCACTTATTATAATCCCTTACTTAAAGACGTAGCTGAACCTCGCCACCAGGGTTTAGCCTCTGGCTGGGGGCAATTCGGAAATTGGCTAGGGGAGATTACCGGTCTGCTGGTCGCTTTGCCTTTTGCCGCCGGTACCTTTCATCTTTGGGGTCAGACCGGCCGGACCCAGACCTTGATACCGGCGGCCATTTTGTTCTTGATCTTTGCCTTACCTATGCTTTTATTTTTCAAAGAGAGCCATCCTCGGAATGAGGTTACGGTCAAAGTTCAGGCCGAGTTCAAGAGCATTTGGCGTTCGTTCGTAAAGCTTTGCCAGTCGCCAGGCTTGGGCTTATTTTTCCTTTCTTATTTTTTCTTCAATGACGCCGTTACGACGGCTAGTAATAATTTCCCGATCTACGTGGAGAAGCTTTTTGGCGTTAGTGATAGCGTTAAGTCTTTTGTATTAATGGGGATATTGATCGCTTCGGCGATTGGTGCTCCGATCAGTGGCCTGATTGCTGACCGGATCGGGCAGAAGAAAGCTCTACTTTGGGTCTTGGGCGGCTGGATAGTTATTTTTCCTTTAATGGCCATCGCCCATAATTTTACTTTTTTCATTTTTGTGGTTATCGCTATGGGGTTATGGTTCGGGGCTGTTTGGACCGTGACTCGTTCCTATCTAATGTCGATTACACCGCCGGCGATGATAAATCAATCTTTCACTTATTATACTTTAATGGAACGGTTGGCGACTTTCATCGGTCCGATTTCTTGGGGCCTGATTGTCGTCTATACTCCTAAAGCTGATGCCTTGAATTATCGCTTGGCGGCAGTTATGATGGCTATCTTTGTCTTGATTGGTATTATATTCGCTAGAAATCTCCCTGAGGTAAATGCGGATATAAAAAGATAATCTATATGAAAGAAAAGTTTTATCAGGTGCCTGATTTTAAATTTGATCCCGAAAATCACTCGGAAAAGGTGACGCTTTCGGAGGAATGGGCGGAATTATCGACTTTTTTATGTAAGTCAGAATTTATTAATTCATTAGTAAATTTTTTTAAAGCACAAAATATAAAAAATATTCTAGAGTGTGCCTGCGGAGATGGTTATGTTCTTTCTGGAGTAGTGGGTGACGGAATTACTGGAGTCGGTATTGATAATGACGATTATTTAATTAAGCGAGCCGAAAGAAAAAATTCAAGTTCCGATATTGAATATAAAAAAATGAGCGTCCTCGATTTGGATGCAAATCCTACTATGAGTAGGAAAAATTTTGATGCGGTCATGTGTCGAGGTAATAGTATTACCGCTTTCGGTTGCTGGGGGAGCACTCCTGAGACTTTTAATGTCGAAGAGAGCTGGGAAGCGATGATAGAGGGATTACAACAAATGTGGCGTCGAATTAAGGATGGTGGTTTGTTATATCTTGATGTGACAAAACAGGAAGATATTGATGCGGGAAATCAGACTCTCGCAGTTAATTCTGGCGCAATAAATTTAAAGGGAACTATTGTAATTGATAAGGATCACAAAAGAAGAGATGTTTTTGGTAACGGGACTATTAACGGAAAATTATTTAATGGCGGTTCTTCTAGCTATCTTATCTCTCCTAATGAATTACGTGAACTTGTTATAAAGTTTTTAAAACCTAAAGAAATTTGGACTCCAAAGGAAATTAAAGACGATATTTATGAGGTTATTTGTGCGCGTAAATAGTACTAACCCTATAACCTAATAACCTAAGATTTAAATTTTTGGTTAAAAATAGGGATTATTACATATTTAGTATTCCCGTAGCCGTTTCAATTTTATCCAATCCACTGGGGGTGTCAGCGACGATCCGCCGGTAGGGGGAGAGGAGTGCTTAAGGGGGCGGGAGCCCCCTGGAGGGAGCGAGTTCCGCCAGCCGGCGGAATGGGCGACTGATTCGCAAACCAGGTCCCGCCTCCATTGCGGTTTTTATAATAAACTTGTTAAAATATAATCATAAGACTATTCGAAGTAAAAGTCTTAATTATAAGAATATGACGGAAAAAAAGACAGAAGCCCTTAAATGGATTGCTAAAATTTTAAATGACAACGGTATATCTTATCGCGTCGGTGGCGGTATGGCGACCAATCTTTATGGTTCTGGCCGCCCGGTTAATGACATTGATATTTCTATATCTGGAGTTAGCTTTTTGGATATTATTCCCCTGGTAAAAGATTGCATCAGCGCCGGCCCCAAGCATTATCAAAATGAAAAATGGGATTGCGTCACCTTGTCTTTAAATTACGAAGGCCAAGACATTGATCTGACTGATGCCGATACTCTTCTTATGAAAAAGAAAGATGGCTCCGAATGGATAAAAAATAGAGAAATCTATCAAAAGTATCCCGATGTCATTAAGGATGTGGAAGGTATTAAAATTAGCCTAATGGATTCCCGGGTTTTACTTGAATATAAACGGGAATTAGATGGTGATCATCAAAAATTTGATCGAGATTTTTTAGAAAAATATATAAATTCAGAAACTCATTAAATTATGATTATGAAACTGATTAAGACTAAAGCCAAAGAAATCTTTACCAAGACCAAGCTTCCGGGCTGTGACTTAGTGGTCAATCAATATGTCGGCTGTGAGCACGCTTGTCTTTATTGTTACGCTAAATTCATCGCCCGTTGGCGGCCGGCTGATTATGGAAAATGGGGCGACTGGGTAGAAGCGAAGATGAATGCCCCCGAATTAGTTAAAGGGAAACACGTCGACGGCTTAGTCTATATGAGTTCGATTTCCGACCCTTACCAGCCGATCGAAAAAGAATTAAAATTGACCAGGAAGGTCCTAGAGAACCTAGATAGAAACACGAACTTGTCTATCCAGACGAAGTCCGATCTGGTCTTGCGAGACCTGGATATTTTAAAGGAATTTAAAAACGTCGAGGTCGGCTTTACAATCAATAGCTTTTCTAAAGAACAAAAAGAAATTTTCGAGCCGGCCGCTTCGAGCAATGAAGCGCGAGCCAAAGCGTTAGGAATCCTAAAGGATAATGGAATAAGAACTTTTGCTTTTGTCAGCCCGATAATCCCGGGCTTGATAGATTTGCGATCAGTAATAAAAGAAACCAAAACCCTGGTTGATTACTATTGGTTTGAATATCTTAATATTCGCGGCGCCGGCTCAGAGTTTATGAGAATCCTAAAAGAACACTTTCCCGGGAGCCATGAGATACTGATGGATAAGAAAAAATTTTCAGAGTTCATGGCCGAATCAAAAAGTATTATCGTTTCCAAAAAGGTAAGAATCAGAGGAATAGAGAGACATTGATCAGTGATTCTTATTTTATAAAACGAGCCCCAATGATGAGACTCGTTTTATTTTAATCATTTATTTTTGGCCGGGTTGCCCTTTAAGTCCTGGCTTTTTCCATCTTATCGCCATAATAGCGATAGAAGATCCGTTTGGCTATCTCTACTAAGATCAGATACATTATCACTAGCAGGGCGATACTGAGCAAGGCTTTAAGCGGTAAGAAATCGAATACCAGGATATCCCTGAGCCTGGTCGTGACGAATAACAAGCCGACGCCGACCGCGCCTAAGGTCGTGGCAATAAGAGCCCAACTGGGAGCGGACTGGAGGAAGGGAATTTTTCGGGTACGGATGATATAGATGACGAAAGTCTGGGTGGCTAAGGATTCAATAAACCAGCCGGCTTGGAA
>Ga0265297_10006257_pt1:0-10000 | contig 17435 bp, 9 predicted proteins | sample Munlanlwell13791_FD_192502 | JGI IMG/M metagenome (GOLD analysis project Ga0265297, IMG submission 192502) | Leachate microbial communities from a municipal landfill in Southern Ontario, Canada - Leachate well 137-91 | ecosystem: Engineered > Solid waste > Landfill > Unclassified...
TGCCGTCTTCCCACGCGGCGGGGATTTCAGCTTCCCGATAGCGGCAGCCGGGCTTCCGGCCAAACGCCTTTTTGCGCGCTTCGGGCTGGTTGATCAGGCTGCGGCGGCTGGATCCGTGGATGTCCCGCGCGTCATAGACATAACCCAGCATCAGGCGGCCGCCGGGGGCCAGGCGCTCGAAAAGCGGATCCGCGACTTTTTCCCGGAAGGCGGCCAGGTAGTCCCCCTTGAACCGGCGGTGGGCATAATCGCTGACATTTGACAGCAGGATCACATCCCATTCCCCCGTCGCCTGCCCGGCAAAATCCCCGATTTCCGTGCTGTTCCAGCACAGGGGCTTTCCCTGAACAGCGCGTTTTGCCCCGTCGTAGGCGTCCGGTTCCGCAAGGTGGGGGATATTCCGCCGCAGGCGGTTCCCGTCCTGCTGCGCCCTGAAAAATTCCGACCGGCGGAAGGCCGCCCCATCCTGCCGAAAATGGGCGAGGGCCGTATCGAAGAAGAAACGCGCCGGGAGGGATAGCTTTGCGGATAGGCGTGCATAGTCTGCCGGATCAAACGTATCCATGAACCTTGCAAAGCCGCTGAAGTCCATTTCCTGCAGCGCGGCGAGCTTCAGCTCCGCCCAATACTTTGCAAGCCGGTTGATGTCGATATTCTCGACGGAAAGCGCTCCGGCGGCATAAGCGGCGATCATCTGGTCGCCCGCACCGCCGATGGTCAGCACCCGTTTTCCGGAAAGATCCAGCCCGGCAAAACTGCCCGCCAGGTTTTCCGTGGAAAAGGCATAGATGGGGCTGAAAGTTCCATGACGCCCGCCCGCCGCCAGTTTTTCCGACGGGCTGGAAAAGAGTTCGGCGATGGTTTCAATTTCCTGGAACTGCGGAATGTCCTGCATCGGACAGCGGTTGAGTCCGGAGGCCGCCATGGCGGCCACGAGGCTGCGGAAGCGGCTGTTTTCTGCGCCTTCCAGCAGCCCGCGCAGGGGTTTTTCGTGCAGGCTTTCGCCGGAAGCATGGGCGGGGAGGCTTTCGGCAACCCATGGGCAGGGAGATATCCGCCCCCTGTGGTCGATGGAGAGGAAACGCGCTCCCCCCGGGCACCTGCCGCAACCTTCCCTGACGGTTTCGGCGAAATTCCCGGACACCTTTATTTTGCCCGCGTATTCCCGCCGGAGCGTTTCAATCTCCGCCTGCAGCTCCGCAACCGGGCGGCTGGACAGCAGGGAGGTTTGGCCCCGCATCCTGCCCACCGGCTCCATCAGCGAAAAGATGACCTCGTCGCATCCGAGGCTGCGGCAGAATTCGGCCATGTCTCCCAGCGAATCCTGGTTGTTCCGGTAGATGAGGCAGCCGATGCGGATGTAAATCCCCCGGCCGGTCAGCAGGCGCAGTCCCGCAAGGGTGGGGGCATAGGTGTTCTTTCCCCGCACGGCTTCCTGCAGGGCTTGCGTATGGCCGTCAAAGCTGACATGAACCATCTCCGGCTTCAGCGCGGCAAGCCGGTCCGCAATTTCAGGCGTGATCAGCGAGGCGTTGGTCGAGACGTCGCATATGAGGCCGCGTTTGCGCGCATGGGCCATCAGGTCGGTCATGTCGGGCCGGAGGAAGGGTTCGCCGCCCGTGAACTTGATGTGCGAGAATCCGCAGTCTTTCAGCTGGTCGATCGTCTCCTTCGCCAGCCGCGTATCGAGCTCGTCCGTTTTCTGGTGCGTGGTCGAGCTGAAGATGCAGTAGCGGCAGCCATAGTTGCAGGCATTGGTGATTTCCCAGATGACCCGCCCGCCACGGCGGGGAATCCGGAACAGGCAGAAGGATGTGCCTGGATCATACTCGTCCAGGCCGAGAAAATCGCAGATTTCTCCAAGCATGGTGGACGAGGGTTCATCGGCGCCGCTGATGGTTTTGTGCCGGATGCCAAGGTCATCGAGCCGGGCCGCGGTTTCCCGCGCATCCATCTGCCGCGACCAGCGGTCCCCGATTTGCTCCCGCGTCAGGTCGCTTGTCCTGAAACGGGCGTCAAGCACGTCCTGCGGCGTGTCGATGATGAGGACGGAGCCAACCATTCCGGCAAAGCCGTCCTCGATCAGCCGCGGCCATTCCAGCGCGACCGGACATCCGGCTGTCGCAATTCTGGCGCGCACGCTGCCGCGCACCGCGTCGCCGATGATGCTCCAGAGTTTTTCGTAGCCGTCGCCTTTCAGTTTTTCCGCAAGGGTTTTGCGGTTCAGGGTTTCAAGGCCGAAGCGGGCCCTGATCTGCTGGCGCTGGCATTCGTGGTTGTCATCCTGCCCTTCGATGATGGCCCTGCGGATGTTGTCGATGGAGATGACCTCGAGCTTTTGCCCGCGTTGCCGGAGAAAGCTGTCGATGCGGGCGATGGCATGCGTCTTGCCCGAACCCATCCTGCCTGTCACGCCAAAGACCGCATGTGCCATGTCAATACTCCCAGCCCAGGCCGTAGCGCATGGGGCAGAGGGAGGCAATTTTCAGTGAAGGGGCTCTCTGTTGCAGGGCGGAAAGATCGATGAATTCATCCGGATGCCGGACGATGGCATAACCGCCCGTTTCCAGCTTGGCGGCAAGCGTTTCGGCAGCCTGCCTGATCCCGTCCGGGCTGATGGCGGAGAGGTTCTGGTTTTGCGTGCCCTTGTGGATATATTGCGTGGACGGGATATCTCCGTATTGCCCGTAAAAGCCGCTTCCCATCCGGATGGCAAGATGATGCAGGCGGATTTCCTCGGTTTGCAGCTCCAGGATGAGGTCGGCCGTCCGCTGGAGTTCATCGCCGGTTGTGCCCGGCAGGTCAAGGATCCAGCTGGTGCGGACGCGGAAACCCCTGGCCCTGGTCCTGCCGACGATGCGCCGGACAGCATCGGCGCCAACTCCCTTGTGGATCGAGGCAAGCAGGCGGTCGTCCCCCGATTCGACGCCATAATGGATCCAGCGGAATCCGGCGCGGAACATGAGGTCCATCATGCCCTCATCGAAAAGGCCCAGCGAACCGAGGCAGCCCATTGCGACTTCAATCCGGCGCTCGATCAGCTTTTCGCAGATCTCCTGCATGTGCCTGCGGCCGACGGTGGCGTTGTCGTCGAGGAAGAGGATCTTCCGGGCCCCGTGCACGGCAACCAGATGTTCGATTTCATCAACGACGAGGGCCGGAGAGCGGTAGCGCCATTTGCCCCAGAATTCCGGCACATGGCAGAAATCGCATGCCATGTGGCAGCCGCGGCTGGAAAGGATGGGCCGGACATCGATATAGGCCGAAAGGTCAACGAGGCGGCGGTCCGGCATCGGCAGCCTGTCCAGATCGAAGGGGGCCGTCGTCCGGGGCGTCCGGCGCAACCGGCCGCCATCATCGAGATAGGCAATGCCGCTGACGGTTTGGAGGCTGTCCGGCGACCAGTCCTTCATGGCCAGCAGTGTTTCAAGCGCCGGTTCCATCTCGTGGCTGACGAGGACATCAACGGGCGAGCCGGGGAAGAGAAGCCGCTCCGGTTTATAGGTCGCGGTCTTGCCGCCGATGATGACCTTCGCGCCGCCGGATTTCAGTTGCCGGGCGATATCCTGGACGGCTGCGAGCGTTCCGTCATCATGCAGGGGAATGTGGTAGTCGTAAATGATGACGGCAATGTCATGGGGCTTTGCGTGGCTGAGCAATTCCTGCGGACTGATGCGGTGCACGTCCATGTCGAGAAGTTGCACCCCATGGCCCAGAACCGCGATGCAGGATGCCACGCCAAGCACGTCGATGGGTTCGATCAGGATGCCCTTCGACGTGAAGGGGGCATTCGGAGGATTTATGACCAGAACATTCATTGTGATCTCAAGCGGCTTTTCCTTGAAGGAGCCTTTCCCAAAAATCAGCTGCTTTCATTTTCTTTCATGCCTGACACCCGGAGCGCGAATCAGGTTCCCCTGCGGTTATGCATGCGTTCCATGGCTCTTGCTATTTCGCTGCGCATGATCTGCGGATCGACCGGCTTGGAGATGAAGCCGTCCATGCCGGCATCGAGGCAGGCCCGGATGTCGTCCTGCATGGTGTTGGCCGTCATGGCGACGATGGCGATGCCGGCCTTCTGCCTGTCGGGGAGTTTGCGGATCCGTCTGGTGGCTTCGAGGCCGTCCATGCCCGGCATCCGCATGTCCATGAGGATGACATCGTAATCGTTGGCGAGGACTTCGTTCAGGCACAATTCGCCATTTTCCACCACGGTGACGGCATGGCTGTCGCGGCGCAGGAGGGCGGAGATGACCTTTTTGTTGACCTCGAGGTCTTCGGCCACCAGCACGCGCAGTTCATGCAGGGTCGTCGCGGGCCTTTCCTCCGGTTTGTGCAGCGATTTTACATCGCCGACCGCCATGTCAACCTCGAACCAGAAGGTGCTGCCATGCTGCCATTCGCTGATGGCGCCGATTTCGCCGCCCATGGCTTCGATGAGGCGCTTGCAGACGGCAAGCCCGAGGCCGGTGCCGCCAAATTTGCGGGAAACCGAGTTGTCAAGCTGGGAGAAGGGCTGGAACAGTTCGGAAAGGGCTTCCTTGCGGATGCCGATGCCGGTGTCGGCGACGCTGAACTTGAGGCGCATGGGCCTGCGGTTTTTCTGCAGGTTTTCCACCCGGATGTGGACGCTGCCCGTTTCGGTGAACTTGATGGCGTTGCCGATGAGGTTGAGCAGGATCTGCCGCAGGCGGCTGGGGTCGCCACGGAGGGTGTCGGGGATCGATTCGTCGATGATGGTTTCGACGAAGATGCGTTTTTCGTCCGCGCGCGGCTGCATCAGCAGGGTGATGCCGCTCAGGAGGTCATCGAGGCTGAAGTCGATGCGCTCCATCACCATCTTGCCCGATTCGATCTTCGACAGGTCGAGGATGTCGTTGAGCAGGAGCAGCAGGGAGGCGCCGGAATGGTGGATGGTTTCGGCGTAATCCTTCTGTTCGGCGTCAAGGCCCGTGTCGAGGAGGAGCCGCGCCATGCCCTGGATGCCGTTGAGGGGGGTGCGGATCTCGTGGCTCATGGTCGCGAGGAAATCCGACTTGGCGTGGTTGGCCTTTTCAGCCTCGTGCTTGGCGCGTTCGAGCGCCTGCTCGATTTCGCGGCGCACGCTGATGTCGGTGAAGCCGAGGACGGCGCAGGGCGTTCCCGTATATACGATCTTGTAGGCGGAGATGAGGACGCTGGGCTTGCGGTGCCGCAGGGTTTCAAGTTCGGCCTCAAAATTGAGGATGCGGCTGTCGCACAGGATGTGGTTCAGGAGGATGGTTCTGCGAACCACGTCGGGGAAAAGCTTTTCGAGGGAGAGGTTTTCAACGGATTCGCCTTCAAGGTCGAGGAGTTCCCTGGCGGTCTGGTTGGCGTAAAGCAGGGTGGTGTCCGAAAGGCGGAGCAGCATGGTGGGGAAGGGGACGGCCTCGAACAGCAGGGAAAAGTTCTCGTTGCTGCTTTTGGCGGCCTGTTCCGCCCGGTGGCGCTGGGAGATCTGCTCCTGGAGCTGGCGGCTGAAATCGCGCTCGGCCACAAGTTCGAGGTATTCGCTGCGTCGTGACCGGTTCAGGTTGCGGGCGACATGCAGGCCGAGGGCCGCGCTCATCAGCAGGGCAAGCCCCGCGGTCATGATCGTTTCCATCGGCTCCAGCAGCCAGTGGCCGATGATGAACAGGAAGATGGCGATGATCTCGGCCGTGATGATCGAGATGATGGCGAGCCGGTTGCCCAGGAAAACGTAACCGAGGAAGATCAGCAGGGCGAGCGGGATGACGTAATAGACGGAGTCGCCGCGGTTGAAACTGGCCGACAGCAGCAGCGCGACACTGCTGGCGCTGAAAAAACCGAGCGCCATCTGGTGGGCGCGCAGGGAAAAGGTTGGCGACAGGCTGACGGAGAAGGCGGCAACGCCGAAAAGGACGGCGAGGCCCTTCAGGAAAAGGAGGATGACAAAGGGGGTGGTCTGGCCGTGGATCAGGAAATCAATGCGCGCGGAGGCGAAATAGACGAGGCTGAAAATGAGGGATGTCAGGCCGATTTCCTGCCGGATGTTGTTCCACTGGTGCTGCAGGAAATTCTTCTCATGTTCCGGGCTTTTGAATTCACCGGTGAGGATTGAAATGGTCGGACTGGTTTTATCGGTTTTGTTCACGTGCTGCCGTTCTTTCCTGGAACCTAAGGTAACGCAGGCAGGCGGTTGCCGCAATACATAATTGTTTCAAGGAGAAGGTTGAGGTCAGCGATTCGCGGCGGTTTGCACGGGTGCACGCGCCAGCGCCTGCTGGTATTCGCCCTGTCTTTGCGCCACGATGCCCTGGAAGGCAGGCTTTTCCTTGCGGGAAACTTCACGGCCCGTCGGCAGGTTGACACTGGTCGGGCTTACCTGTTTTCCGGCCATGATCACCTCGTAATGGAGATGGGGGCCGGTTGCCCTTCCGGTTGAACCGACATAGCCGATGATTTGCCCCTGGGTGATTCGCGCGCCTTTTTTCAGCCCTTTGCCATAGCGCTTGAGATGGGCGTAGGCCGTGGAAAGGGAGCCGTTGTGGCGGATCCTGAGGTAATTGCCGTAGGAACTCCACGGGCCGATCTGTTCAACCACGCCGTCGCCGGCGGCGAAGATCGGGGTGCCGGAGGGCGCGGCAAAATCGACGCCCTTGTGCATTTTTGAATAGCCGAGAACCGGGTGTTTGCGCATGCCGAATCCCGAGGAAAGCCGGGCGCCGTCGATCGGGGTTTTCAGGAGGGCCTTGCGGATGCTCTTGCCGTCCGGGCCGTAGTAATCGACGATCCCGTCGGAATCCTCGAAGCGGTAGATGGCCTTTTCTTCGCCGCCAAGGGTCAGGGAGGCAAAAAGGATTTCGCCATTGTGGGCCAGCTTGCCCGAGGGCGAATAGTATTGCTCGAACATCACGGAAAACTGGTCGCCTGCGTGGATGTCGCGCTGGAAATCGACATCCCACGAGAAGATGTGGATCAGGTTGGCCATGACCTGGGTGGGCACGCCCAGGCTTGCACCCGCCTCGAAGAGGGAGGTGGAGATGGGCGTGCGCGCGGCGGCAATTCGCCGTTCCAGTTCGGCCGTGATGGATGAGCTTTCAAAGCTGCCGTCATTCTTCCGGGAAACCGTCAGGATGGTTCCGGGGGCCGTTTCTATTTCAAGGCCGGCGAAGTTCTGGGCCGGGTCATTTCCATAAAGAAGGGTGACCTGTTGTCCGGGCTTCAGGCTTGTCGGGTTGAAATGGCGGCGCAGGGCTGCGGTTGCCGCATAGGCTTCCCTGCTGGCGGCCTCTCCCGCCGCCAGGATTTTCCCGAGCGTGTCTCCGCGCTTGACCGTCACAAGCTTGCGCAGGAAGGGCGAGGACAAATCGGGAGCGGCCTCTTCAATGGCGGGCTCGTCGGCCTGGCTGTCTGCCGACTGGGCCTTTGTCGTGGAAAACCCGCTGATATAGACGCGGCCAAAGCTGTCCGCCTCGAAGAAGGGGGCCGGCTCATCCGGTTTTGCGGGGAACATGGGGGAGATGATGGTTTCGGTCAGGACTCGCTGCATGAGGAGCGCCGAGTTGGCGAAGCCGAACATGCCACCCATGGCGACGCTGCACGCCAGCAGCAGGCCCAGAATGGGCTGCAAAAAGGGTGTGTGGTTCCAGATTTGTCGGATGGTCGCTGGCACGCTGAAGGCATCCTTGCCCTGTTGTGAACACGAGGCGGATGATGCGCATTTTGGGGGCTTGTGTCAACTTTCCTTTGATTTCCAGCCATTCGCTGGACGCATGGCAGGGTTGCGTCGGGGGAATGAAGAAATTTGAAAATAGGTGTTGACAGGGGGATAAAGGGCCAGTAAAAGAACGCCACCTTGGCACGGAGATTGCGGGTCAGGGGTTCAGGAAACAAAACGGGCGGTGCAGTGGTTTTTGGTCTGCGTCGCTGTCTTGTTGCCTCGACGGAATGTATGACAAGTAGATGATGGAATGAGAGAGAGGATGCGCGGGCAGCTATTTTGGGCTGGCGAGAGCCGGGCTAAAAGTTGAGCCTGATGCATCTAAGTTTTTTACGCAAGCAGCAGAGATGTTGTTTGAGTAGGGATTGAAGCAAGCAGGCTTGTGAGCGAGTTCTGGCGTTTAGGCGTCGGGATGAGCGACCTCGAACCTGAGAGTTTGATCCTGGCTCAGAACGAACGCTGGCGGCAGGCTTAACACATGCAAGTCGAACGAATGTCATGGCTTCGGTTATGGCGTTAGTGGCGCACGGGTGAGTAACGCGTAGGGATCTGCCTTATAGTGAGGGATAGCTCCGGGAAACTGGAATTAATACCGCATGAGCCCTTCGGGGGAAAGACCTGCAAAGGTCGCTATGAGAGGAACCTGCGTCCGATTAGCTAGTTGGAGGGGTAAAGGCCCACCAAGGCGACGATCGGTAGCTGGTCTGAGAGGACGATCAGCCACACTGGGACTGAGACACGGCCCAGACTCCTACGGGAGGCAGCAGTGGGGAATATTGGACAATGGGGGCAACCCTGATCCAGCCATGCCGCGTGAGTGAAGAAGGCCTTCGGGTTGTAAAGCTCTTTTGGCGGGGACGATGATGACGGTACCCGCAGAATAAGCACCGGCTAACTTCGTGCCAGCAGCCGCGGTAATACGAAGGGTGCGAGCGTTGTTCGGAGTCACTGGGCGTAAAGGGCGCGTAGGCGGTTATTCAAGTTAGGTGTGAAAGCCCTGGGCTCAACCCGGGATGTGCACTTGATACTGGATGGCTAGAGAGAGGAAGAGGATAGCGGAATTCCTAGTGTAGAGGTGAAATTCGTAGATATTAGGAAGAACACCGGTGGCGAAGGCGGCTATCTGGTCCTTTTCTGACGCTGAGGCGCGAAAGCGTGGGGAGCAAACAGGATTAGATACCCTGGTAGTCCACGCCGTAAACGATGTGTGCTCGCTGTTGGGAGACGAGAGTTTCTCGGTAGCCAAGCTAACGCGGTAAGCACACCGCCTGGGGAGTACGGCCGCAAGGTTAAAACTCAAAGGAATTGACGGGGGCCCGCACAAGCGGTGGAGCATGTGGTTTAATTCGACGCAACGCGAAGAACCTTACCAGCTCTTGACATACCAATCATGGGTTCCAGAGATGGGATCTGTCGGTTCGGCCGGATTGGATACAGGTGCTGCATGGCTGTCGTCAGCTCGTGTCGTGAGATGTTGGGTTAAGTCCCGCAACGAGCGCAACCCTCATTACCAGTTGCCAACGGGTAGGGCCGGGCACTCTGGTGAAACTGCCGGTGACAAGCCGGAGGAAGGTGGGGATGACGTCAAGTCCTCATGGCCTTTATGGGCTGGGCTACACACGTGCTACAATGGCGGTTACAGAGGGGAGCGAAGTCGCAAGATGGAGCAAATCCTTGAAAAGCCGCCCTAGTTCAGATTGCACTCTGCAACTCGAGTGCATGAAGCTGGAATCGCTAGTAATCGCGGATCAGAACGCCGCGGTGAATACGTTCCCGGGCCTTGTACACACCGCCCGTCACACCATGGGAGTTGGTTTTACCCGAAACCGGTGAGCTAACCTGTCAAAGGGGGGCAGCCGACCACGGTAATATCAGCGACTGGGGTGAAGTCGTAACAAGGTAGCCGTAGGGGAACCTGCGGCTGGATCACCTCCTTTCTAAGGACGAGAGCCTTGGTTTTTGTTGGTCTGGAATGGCTGTCCACGCATCCTTTTTCTCTGGCGAGTTGGTGACTGACTGGGGAACCCTGGTTTAAGGGGCTAGTAGCTCAGCTGGTTAGAGCGCGCGCTTGATAAGCGTGAGGTCGGAGGTTCAAATCCTCCCTGGCCCACCAGCTTTTGGGGGCGTAGCTCAGCTGGGAGAGCGCGAGCTTTGCAAGCTTGAGGTCGTCGGTTCGATCCCGATCGCCTCCACCATTCCGATGCGGAAGCATGGGGAAGATGGAACAGAGAGAAGAAGGAGCGCATGGAGGGGGGAACCCTTTTGTGCGCGGGATGTTGGACAAGTGAAGAGAGA
>Ga0265297_10006257_pt1:15000-17435 | contig 17435 bp, 9 predicted proteins | sample Munlanlwell13791_FD_192502 | JGI IMG/M metagenome (GOLD analysis project Ga0265297, IMG submission 192502) | Leachate microbial communities from a municipal landfill in Southern Ontario, Canada - Leachate well 137-91 | ecosystem: Engineered > Solid waste > Landfill > Unclassified...
GCCACGGTCTGGGGTCGGCTTTATGATCTTCCCGCCGGATATCCGGCGCTGGAGATTCCCGAAAACGCAATCCTGGCCCAGGGAACGGGGGATCCCCTGGCGGATGCCGGAACGCAGGCGCAAATCCGCAATCCGCAATTTGAACGACCGGAAGGCGATTGGGGGCTTGTGCGGGGGGAATTGATGACTTTTGCCGATCCTCGCCATGACCTGCCGCCGATTGACCGGGTGGAGGGGTTCCGTCCCGGGAAGCGCTGCCTGTATCGGCGGGTGCTTGTGGCGGCCAGAACGGCAACAGGGATTGTGCCTGCATGGCTTTACCGGATGGAAAAGCTTCCCGCAGGGGCGGTTCCCGTTCCCGGCGAATGGAAGCCGAAGCAGGCCGGATAACAGTGGGGTTTAGGCCAGCGGCGGCCACATCATGATGTTGTTGTCGCAGGCGCCGTCGCCGTTCAGGAAAAACTCCGGTTTCTGGTGCTCTGGGAGATTATGACGGGATAGAGGCCTATGCCGTGCGGGTGTTGCCGGGCCAATGGGCGCGCAGGGTTTCAAGCAGTTGCTGGCGCGCCTTCGAAGATATCTCATTGATATTATCCATTTCCGGTCGTTTTGGCCATCCGGCATCCTTAAAATCCTGCCCCGCAAAGTTTACGGCGGCTGGATACCGGGGAATGACGTGGAAATGCACGTTTGGGTCCGTCATCATGAGCATCAGGTAATTGATTCTTTCGGCACCGAAAAGCCCGATGAGGGTTTTTTCGATATCGGCGATTGCCTGTTTTTGCTCCAGATAGGCCGCTCCGGCAAGGTCGCCATAGCGCGTGGCTTCGGATTTTTCAAGAAGGATCAGACTGCCAAGGGTCACCTGCTTTGACCTGAGCAAAACGCACCAGTGTTCGTAGTCCTTTACGCAGGTGTCCGGATATCCGAACTTTTCCATGGTTGGGTTCATTCTTCATCCTCCCGCGTCTTGCAGCGGCAGCCACATCATGATGCTGTCGTCGTAACTGCCTTTGCCGTTCAGGAAGAACTTCGGTTTCCGTCCGGTTTCGATGAAGCCGAGCTTCCTGTAAAGCGCCCGGGCGCGGGTGTTGTTTTCATAAACTTCAAGGTAAAGGTGGCGTAGCCCCTTCTTTTTCGCGGCTTCGATGAGGGTTGCAAGCAGGGCGGTGCCGATGCCCTTTTCACGGTAGCCGTCGATGATTCCCATGCCGACGGTGGCGTGATGGGCAAGGGCGGGCCGGTTTCCGGCCATGTTCAGGTCGCACCAGCCGATGACCTTGCCATCGGCAATGCAGACAAGGGCGGGAACCCCGTTTTTGATGTTGCCAAGGTAGAATTTTCGCGAATCTTCAAGCGGCGGGGCTTCATACATGGTCAGGTAGTGTTTCTCCCGCGCAATCGAATCGAGCGCGGCGTGCAGTCCCTCGACATGATGTTCGGCTACGGGTTCGATGCGGAAATCCATGTCAGTCTTCGCTTGGCGGGGTTACGCGCAGGAGGGTGAGCTGGTTGCGCTGCCTGCGCATGATCTCGAACTTGAAGCCGAAGAACACGAAGGTTTGCCCGGGCTGGGGAATGCGGCGGGCTTCATGCAGCACAAGCCCGGCGATGGTTGAATAGTTTTCATCGGGCAGCTTCCATTCAAATTCGCGGTTGAGGTCGCGGATGGTCACGCTGCCGTCGATGATGTAGCTGCCGTTGGGCTGCGGGCGGACGCCGGCCACGGCCACGTCATGCTCGTCGGAAATGTCGCCGACGATTTCCTCGAGGATGTCCTCGAGCGACACCACCCCCATCAGGCTGCCGTATTCGTCAACCACCAGGGCGAAATGTTCGTGGCGATCGCGGAAGGCTTGCAACTGGTCGAGCAGGGTGGTCGAATCGGGGACGAACCAGGGCTTGGTGGCGAAATCCTCGAAGCGGATTTTGGCAAGGTCGCCGTTGCAGGCGCGCACCTGCCGCAGGAGTTCTTTGGCGTGGATGACGCCGAGGATGTTGTTGTCGGGGTTGTCGCGCCACAGGGGCAGGCGGGTATAGGGGCTGGCCAGCACCTCGTCGACGATTTTCTCCGGCGGGAGGGAGGCGTCGATCATGAACATGTTGCGGCGATGGGTCATGATTTCGCCCACCGTCACATCGGTCAGGTCGAGGATGGAGCGCAGCATGGCGCGCTCATTCCGGATTTCATCGATATCATCCGGCTCCTCGCCAACCACGGTTCCGTGCAGTTCGATGGCGCCGCGCAATTCCTCGATATCGCCATCGTGGGATGATTTCATGGAAACACCGAACAGCTTCAGGACGGGGCGGACGATGAGGGAGACGGCATGGTTGATGGGCGCGAAAAGGGAAACGAAGAAGCGGACAATGGGGGCGACCAGAAGGGACATCTTGTCGGCGTGGTAGATGGCAAGGGTTTTGGGCAGGACTTC
>Ga0265297_10006258_pt1 | contig 17434 bp, 12 predicted proteins | sample Munlanlwell13791_FD_192502 | JGI IMG/M metagenome (GOLD analysis project Ga0265297, IMG submission 192502) | Leachate microbial communities from a municipal landfill in Southern Ontario, Canada - Leachate well 137-91 | ecosystem: Engineered > Solid waste > Landfill > Unclassified | place...
GGCGGCGCCACCCCCGTAACGCTGGGTATCGGCGCATTTACCACGGGCATCTACGGGGGGTGGCCCGCAGCCGGGTATAAGGACTTTTCCGTGGCTGCCCCAGTGGGTACACAGAGCATCTACTTCAATTTTTACGGGGGAAACGCTAACAATGGCTATACGGGCGGCGCGGGCATCGTCGAAGTGCAGGCGTTTATCCCCGAACCCGCGAGCCTGGCGCTGCTCGGACTGGCGGCTGCGGGGCTATTGCACCGCCGGCGCCGCTAATACCAAAATGATACGGCGCTGGGTTTGCTTTAATTAAACCCTTCACCCTGGCGCAGCATAAAGATTAAATTGATGGCCACAAGAGGCACAAAAAGCACAACCATCAAAATCGCAATTTATTGCGATGAAAAACATGGCATTCCCTTGTGACTCTTGTGGCTATAGAATCAATTTGAAGTGTAAAGTAACGCCATGACCACGCACCCGCCAACCGCCGCCATCATCAGCCGTCAGCCGGAACGGCACGTTCGAGCCGCGTTTACGCTGATCGAACTGCTGGTGGTGATCGCCATCATCGCCATTTTGGCGGCCATGCTGCTGCCCAGCCTGGGCCGGGCGCGGGAAACCGCGAAACGGGCGAGCTGCCTTTCCAATGAGAAGCAGATCGGCACCGCGCTGGCCATTTATGCCGCGGACAGCAACAATTACTTCCCGCCGTTCGCCAAGGCCTCGGGTGCCTGGTACAGTTGGTACCCCGATTATTGGTACAGCTGCCTCGAGCCCTCTCTGCCACGGGGCAAGGTCCATCACAACACCGATCCGGTTTGGGGGCCGAACATCAACAATGGTGTCTTCTTCTGCCCGTCCGAACCGCAGAACAACCCCTCGATGATCGATTACGGCATGAATTTCACGACCCTGTTCGACACCAACTGGAGCAACACCATTTATCCCCTTTCCCTCAACCGGATTTCCAGCCCGTCGAACTTGATCTCGGTGGCCGACTCGCGGCAGATCAATCCTTACACCAGCGGCCTCTGCGGTTCCTGGATCCTCAACCGGGGCGACTTTCTGGACGGCAAGGTGGCGAACGACGGCACCAGCGTGCCCGCCCCGGCCCGGCACGCCAACGGCATGAATTTCCTCTTCCTCGACGCCCATGTGCAATACCTGCAGGTCGACGGCGCCGCGCGCAGTTCCTTCGCCAAATATCTCAATGCGAATCCGGGCGAAGTGCCGAACGCCGGCTATCCCTGAGCGGCACGCACGGACTTACACGGACTTACACGGACTGTCACGGACGCACACGGACGGCAAGTGGCGGCCGGCTTGGTGGTGTCCGTGCCGGTCCGTGTTCGTCCGTGTAAGTCCGTGCCGGCCGCCGGTGCCGCTTCCGCTCACCGCCCCGCGCCGGGGGAGGTGGCGCGACGGGGGTCCAGGGAGTACAGGCCGAGGGTGATGGTCCAGGCGTCAGCGTCGGACATTTTTTTCAATTCATGGCCGGCGCCCCAGGAGTCGGTGTAAAAGATCTCATGGGTGGTGCTGTTGTAGCCGATGATGATCCGCATGTGTCCGCCGGAGACCTGGGCCAGGTTGTCCTCCTGCACCAGTCCGAGATAGACCGACCAGACCAGGGGAATACCGCGGTCGAGGTGGGATTTCACGTCAGCCAGGAAGCGCCGGTAAGTTGAACCGCCGCATGGAGGGCCCGGCGGCGGCGGGCGGCGTTGCGGGCCAGGGCGCGGCGCCCCCCCAATTTAAGCCAGGGCAGTGGCCGGCGGCGACTGGCGGCGGCCTCCTCCCGGGCCAGGGGCGCCAGCATGGCGGCAAACACCGCGGCGTCATGGACGTCGCCCAAATGTCCCTGCAATTCCGCCAGGCGGGCGATTTGGGGCGCGAAACGGGCCACGGCCCCCGCCGGCGTCAGGGCTTCCAGGCGGTAGCGCAACTTTTTCGTGGCGATCCGCCAGCGATGCAAGGCACCGGCGTCCGGGGCGGTCATGGCAATGTCCGCCGCCACCCGGTAGGTTTCCCAACGCCGGCGGACCGACCGGGCGAGCATGTTTTGCCACACCTTCCCGGCCGCCGGGCCGGGCCCGGCCGCGGCCAGGCGGTCCGCGGCGGCGCCGATCTGGCGGCACAAGGATTGGGCGGCGGGCAGGAGTCCGGCCAGACCGGATGCCCGGCGCCGGCGGCGGCCGCGCAGGCGCCGGGCAAGGCGGCGGAAAACCGGCCGGAGACACCGTTCCTCGCGCCGCGCCAGGCGGTCGATAAATTGTGCCTGCACGTCCAGATCCCGCAGGGCGCCAAATGCCCGGGAAATCCGGCCGAGCCGGCGTGACAGCCGCCGGAACCGGCGGCGGCCGCTCCACAATCGGGCCAATGCCAAAGCATTGCGCAGCCGCCGGGCGGCCACCCGCAAGCGGTGGACGGTCTCCGCGTCCGCCCCCGCGCCGACCGTCAGAATGCGGAGTTCGCGGCGCAGAACGTGCAGACGCCCCCGCACCAACACCGCCAGCCGGTGCCCCGGAGTGTCCGCGCGATGATGACGGGATGCGGCCATGGCAAACAGTCTTGGCGGTACGTTTTTATCTTGAGTATCTTACGCCCCCGGCCATTTCCAGTCGCGGATCTCCGGCCGGTCGTCGCCGACCTGGCGGATGTAGGTCCGGTGGTCGAGGAGCCGGTCGCGGAGCTCCTGCTTGGCATAGGCCGCCCGGGCGCCGAGCTGGGGCACGCGGTCGATGACGTCGCCGGCCAGGTGGAAACGGTCGAGGTCGTTCATCACCACCATGTCGAACGGCGTGGTAGTGGTGCCTTCCTCCTTGTAGCCGCGAACGTGGAGGTTGCGGTGGTTGGTCCGCCGGTAGCAGAGCCGGTGGATCAGCCACGGATAGCCGTGGAAGGCGAAGATGATGGGCTTGTCAGTGGTGAACAGCGCGTCGAAATCCTTGTCGTTCAAACCGTGCGGATGTTCGCTCGCGGGCTGCAGTTTCATCAGGTTGACGACATTGATGACGCGGATCTTCAGTTCCGGGAACTGCTGCCGCAGAATGCCGACGGCGGCCAGGGTTTCCAGGGTCGGCACGTCGCCGCAGCAGGCCATGACCACGTCGGGGTCGCCGCCGCGGTCGTTGCTGGCCCACTCCCAGATGCCGAGGCCGGCGGTGCAGTGGCGGACCGCCTCGTCCATGGTCAGGTACTGCAGCGCGGGCTGTTTGCCGGCGACAATGACGTTGACGTAATTGCGGCTGCGCAGGCAGTGGTCGGTGACGGAGAGCAGGGTGTTGGCGTCCGGCGGCAGGTAGACGCGGATGACGTCGGCCTTCTTGTTGACCACATGGTCGATGAACCCCGGATCTTGGTGGGAAAAGCCGTTGTGGTCCTGCCGCCAGACATGCGAACTCAGCAGGTAGTTCAGGGAGGCGATCGGGCGGCGCCAGGGGATGTGGGCGCGGGTCACCTTCAACCATTTGGCGTGCTGGTTGAACATGGAGTCCACGACATGGACAAACGCCTCATAGGTGTTGAAGAAGCCGTGGCGTCCGGTGAGCAGATAGCCTTCCAGCCAGCCCTGGCAGGTGTGTTCGCTGAGGATTTCCATGACCCGGCCGTCCGCGGCCAGGTGGGCGTCGGGGTCCCGGTCTTCGGGCAGCCGCTCGCCGAGCCAGGTGCGTTCCGTTGCCTCCAGCACGGCGCCGAGGCGGTTGGAGGCGGTCTCGTCGGGGCCGAAGACGCGGAAGTTGCGGGCGTCGCGGTTCTCCTTCATGACGTCGCGCAGGAACTGGCCCATGACCCGGGTCGCCTCGGCGGTGACGGTGCCGGGCTTGGGGACGGGGACGGCGTAGTGGCGGAAATCCGGCAGGCGCAGGTCGCGGAGCAGGAGTCCGCCGTTGGCGTGTGGATTGGCGCCCATGCGGCGGCGCCCGTCCGGGGCCAGGGCGGCCAGTTCGGGCTTGAGGCGGCCGGCGGCGTCGAACAGCTCGCCGGGCCGGTAGCTTTTCAGCCATTTTTCGAGAAGCTTGATGTGGGCCGGTTTTTCGGCCAGTTCGGCGAACGGCACCTGGTGGGAACGCCAGTAATTTTCCGTGCGCTTGCCGTCCACCGTGGCCGGGCCGGTCCAGCCCTTGGGAGTGCGCAGGATGATCAGCGGCCAGCGCGGCCGGTCCGCCGCCGGCGCCCCCGCCCGGCGGGCCGCGGCCTGGATGGCGCGGATTTCCGCCAGCGCGACGTCCAGAGTCGCCGCCATTTTCTGGTGCATGTCGGCCGGATCCGAACCCTCGACGAAATAGGGCCGGTAGCCGTAGCCGACAAACAGGCTTTCCAGCTCGTCGTGCGGAATCCGCGCCAGCACGGTGGGGTTGGCGATCTTGTAGCCGTTGAGGTGGAGGATGGGCAGGACGGCGCCGTCACGGGCCGGATTGAGGAACTTGTTGGAATGCCAGGCAGCGGCCAGCGGCCCGGTCTCGGCCTCGCCGTCGCCCACCACGCAGGCAACCACCAGGTCTGGATTGTCAAAGGCGGCGCCGTAGGCGTGGCTGACGGAATAGCCGAGCTCGCCGCCTTCATGGATGGACCCGGGGGTTTCCGGGGCCACATGGCTGGGAATGCCGCCGGGGAAGGAGAATTGGCGAAACAGCTTGCGCAACCCCTCGGCGTCTTGGGAAATCTCCGGATAGACTTCGCTGTAGGTGCCTTCGAGATAGGTATTGGCGACCAGGCCGGGGCCGCCGTGGCCGGGGCCGGCGATATAGATCATGTCCAGGTCCAGTCGGCGGATCACCCGGTTCAGGTGCGCATAGATGAAGTTCAGGCCGGGCGTGGTGCCCCAGTGCCCGAGGAGCCGCGGCTTGAGGTGCGCCAGGGTCAACGGCTCGCGCAGCAGCGGATTGTCCAGCAGGTAGATCTGGCCGACCGAGAGGTAATTGGCGGCGCGCCAGTAGGCATCCAGCAGGCGCAATTCAACCGGGGTGAGCGGGACAGCGGCCTGGAGATGCCGCGCGGACTGGGTGGTGACGGCCATGGGAAACCCCTCCGGAAAGTGACGCGGTTGAGGGCCGGCAGGCCGAGCCCATGCACAGAGTGGCCATGGAGGCACACCCGGCGTTTGCCGGCTTTCTTGACTGTAGCCGCCGGGAGCGGGACGGGCAAGTTGCCGGCGGCACGGACTTGCACGGACGGTCACGGACGGCAAGCGGCGGCCGGTTTGGCGGTGTCCGCCCGCTTGCCCTGCGCGTCCCCGAGTGTTTGACTTCCCAAGTTGGAACGATATGCTTTTAAGCTTAGAATATGGGTACCTTCTCCACGAGTCCGAAACCCGCCGCCCCCGCGTGGATTCCGCCCTTTGCCTGGGGGCGGATCGGCGTGCTGGGCGTGTTGTTTGTCGCCTACCATGCCTTTGTCCTGCAGTATCTGGCCAAGCTGGCCTGGGAGGATCCGAACTGGTCGCACGCCTTTCTGGTGCCGCTGATCAGCCTCTACTTCATCCACCAGCGGCTCGACGAGTTGCGCGCCATTCCGCCGTGCTGCTGCTGGTGGGGACTGCCGGTGATGATTGCCGGCATGGTGCTGTATGCGCTGGGCATTTACCCCCTGGGCAACCAAATGGCCATGGGGTACGCCATGATCCTGACCCTGTTCGGGCTGATTTGGCTGATGACCGGCACGGCGATGATGCGCATCCTGTGGCTGCCGGTGTGCTACCTGTTTTTCGCCATCAAGATCAGCTACCAGGTGTGGGAGCCGGTGGCTTGGCAGCTGCAAAACGTGTCGGCCGGACTGGCCACGATTCTGATCACCGCGCTGGGGCTGCCGCTGGGGATCGAGGCGGAGGTGACCGGCACGGCCATCCATGTCTATTACCAGGGTAGCCTGATCGAACCGGCGCTGAACGTGGCGGAGGCGTGCAGCGGCCTGCGGATGCTGATGACCCTGGTCACCCTCGGGGTGGCGGTGGCCTTCCTCGGCGCCCGCCCCTGGTGGGCGCGGCTGGTGCTGGTGGCGCTGACCGTGCCCATCGCGGTGCTGGTCAATGCCGGCCGGGTGATGACCATCGGCTTCCTTTATCCCTTCAACCGCCAGATGAGCACCGGCGACTTCCACCTGTTCGTCGGCATGCTGATGCTGTTGCCGGCCCTGGCCCTGATGATGCTGGCCAGCTGGTTTCTCGGCAAGTTGGTGACGCCGGTCGGCGCCCCGGCCGCGGGCGGGAGAACCGCATGACTTCCCTCTGGCGCCAAATCTGGAGCCCCCCCTTCGCCACCGCCGCCCTGCTGCTGCTGGCGGGGGTGGCCAGCCTGCAGACCGTGGTGGCGCAGCTGGGGCTGATCCTGCACAAGAGCCCGGTGCCGCTGCGCCTGGAACTGGAGCAGATGACCACCCGCTTTGGCGGTTACGAAATGGTGGCGTCCGAGACCCTGTCCAAGGAGATCGAGCACAGCCTGGGTACCCCCTACAACCTGAACTGGGTGTTCCGCGACACCCGCCTGCCGCCCGACCAGCCGGGCGGCGGTGTCCGCCTGCACGTGGCCTATTACACCGGAGCTGCCGACACCGTGCCGCACGTGCCGGAGTTGTGCTATGTGGCCAGCGGCGTCGCCGCGCTCGAGTCCGGCCAGATCGAAGCGCCGCTGGCGGGGTTGAATCCAACCCTGGTCAAGGGGGGCGACGGCCAGGTCACGGCCCTGGCAACCAACGGCCAGCTCATTCATCTGCCGACCGACACCGTGCCGATGCACATCTTCTCCTTCAAACCGCGCGCCGACGCCCCGGTGCAGTCGGTGTTTTATTTCTTCATGGCCAACGGCCGCGCCTTCGGCTCCAAGGAAGGAGTGCGGCTGTCGTCGGCCATCAACATCCACGACCGTTATGCCTACTACTGCAAGATCGAGGTCATGCCCGGCACTTTGGCGCGGCATCCCGAGACGGGGCGTTGGGTGTTCGCCGGCGGCATGAGCGAGCGGAAAGCGGCCATTCAAGCCTTGTCCCGCTTCCTGGCCGCCGGCCTGCCGGAAATCCTGCGTTGCCTGCCGGACTGGAACGACGTGCGGGCCGGGCGCTACCCCCCCGTTGGAAACTGACGACTGGCCGGGAAACCGGCCCGCCCATCTGCCTAGCAAGGAAACACCGACATGAAGATGCGATTTAACTGGCGCCTGTTGCTGGCGGCGGCCATGATCTTGGTGACCGTGACGGCGGGCGTGGGGGCGCTGTGGTGGTTCGCCGTGCACCGGAACCCGGCACGCTATGTGGCGAAGGCCGACCTGGCCGTCAAGGACGGGCGTTACAAGGACGCCATTCCGCTTTACGGCCGGGCCATCCGTTACACCCGCAAGCCGATCGAACGGGTGCCCACCCTCTTGAAGATGGCCGAGGCCTTCCGCAATATGCCGGTGACCGAGCCGGTCGAGGCCTATTTCTGCTTCCAAAACGTGATGTCCATCCACAACCAGGTGAGCGAGATCGACCCGGCCAACCGCCCGGCGCTTGCCATCCTGACCGGCGACCTTTTCCGCATCGCCTCGGACACCGGGGCCACCGCGGACTGGGAACGGCTGCTGGAAAAGGCCGACCTGATGCTCAAAAACCCGCCGGTCGACCCGCTGGCACTCAAATACCGCGGCCTCGCCCGTTTCACCGTGGCCTCCCGCGGCAAGCTCGAAGACAAGGACAGCGCCGCCATCCGCCAGGATTTGGAAGCCGCCAACAAGCTGCTCAAGAACGATCCGGAACCGGCCAACACCCTGGCGATGCTCTCCCTGCTGGAGGGACGGCAAAAACTGAACCTGGGGCAGCGTAGCGAGGCCAACGCCAAGTTCCAGGAGGCACGGAAGCGCCTTGACGCCTATGCCGCCGCCCATCCCGACGTGCCCATGGCCCAGCTCAATGCCATTCGCCTGACCCGTGAGGTCGCCGGCATGACCGAGGATGACGTCCTGGCCGCCCACAGCCTGGAGCGGGCCGGGGCGCTGGAAAACAGCCTGAAAAAACAGGACGACCCTGAAACGGCGCGCCAGTTGGCCGCTTTTTTCTGGGCCAACGACCGTGAGATGGTGATTTTGCCCAACGGCACCAACAGCACCCGCGGGGTGGAACGCGGACTCAACCAGCTGGAACGCCTGCTAGCCAAGCACCCGGACGACCTGGCCTGCCTGATCGACCTGGGGCGGCAATACCGGGTCCGGGAACGCTTTGCCGAAGCGGTGGCCATGTTCAGCCGCGCCACCACCGACCGCAAGGTGACGCCGGGCCCCGACATCCTGCGCATCCGCAACCAGCAGCTGATGGCCCGTTATGAGCTGATCTCCACCCTGCTGGAACAGCGCAACCAGGCCGCCAACCAGGCGGAACGGGACAAGCTGCAGAAGCAGGTCGAGGATCTGTTCACGGTCCTCAAAAAGGAGGCCGGACCGGCCCCCGCCGTGGAACTGCTGGAGGGCAAGCTGGCCTTCGTCAACGGCCAGTACTGGGAGGCCATCAACAAACTGGCCAGCGCCGACAGCAAATTTGAGCGGCGCAACAACGAAGTCGCCCTCTGGCTCGGCAAGTCCCTGCTCCGTCTCGGCCAGACCAGTGCCAGCATCAACGGCCTGGAACGCGCCGTGATGGCAAACGACCTGCCGGGACGCTGGCGCGCCGATGCCGCCCAGGAACTGGCCCAGGCCCTCATGGCCATGCGTTTCTACGCCGACGCCGCCACCCTCACGCGCAGCCTGGTCAAGGCCCTTCCGGAGAACTCCGACCCCAAGCTCATCCTGGCCAGCATCCTGCTGGAACAGGCCCGCACGGTCGCGCCGGACAAGCGCTCCCCCCTGGTCGAGGAGGCGCGCCACCTGGTCGAGCCGCTGGCCAAAACCGGCCACCTGGAAGCCGGCCGCCTGCTGGCCAGCATCGAGTTCATCCAGGAACAGCCGGCGGCCGCCCGGGACCGCCTGCTGGCCCTCGCCGGCCGCGACGCCACCCCCGCCCTGCCCGTGCTGCGCGACCTGCTCGCCATCGAACGTGCCAGCAACCGCGTTTCCCCCCAACTCCGCGCGCTGCTGCTGAACTATCTCAAACCGTTGCCCGACTCCGATCCCAAGCGCCAGGCGCTCGCCCTGCTGGCGCCGGAGGCGAAGACCTTCCCCGCCCCGCTGGGGGACCTGCTGTACCTGGCCGCCGTCAAGGACGGATTCCAGCAGACCCTGGGCATGTACCAGTACTACCAGGCCCGGCAGCAGCCCGCGGCGGCCGCCACGGCGCTGGAGCAGGCCGCCAAGCTCAAGCCCGACTCCGGCATCATCACCTCGATCCGGTTCGACGACGCCGTCCGCGCCAAGCAGTATGCGGCCGCCCAAACGCTGGTGGACGAGGCCGGCAAGACCGGCCTCACCTCCGCGGAGGTCAAATTCATGCAGGGCCAGCTCGCGCTGGCGCAGAACCGGCCGCAGGATGCCATCACCGTCCTCAATCTTGCCCTCGCCGAGCGGCCCCAGACCTCGGAGGGCTGGGCGCTGCTGGGCAACGCCTACCGCCTGTCGGGCGACCTGCGCAATGCCGAGCTCAGCTTCACCAAGGCGCTGGAACTCAAACGCGACAACCTGGCGGCCCTGGAGGGTGCCTTCATCACCTACGACGCCCTGCAGCAGCGGGAAAAGGCGCTCGACATGCTGCGCATGGCGGCCTTCTTCACCGCTGACCGCAACCGCAACATGTTCAACCTCTACCTGAACTACCTCGGGCAGTTCGGCAACAAGCAGCAAGCCTTGGCCATCCGCCGCAACCTGATCGACCAGACGCCGGAAGACGCCGACAACATCCGCGCCACCGCCCAGCTGCTGCTCGAACTCCGCGAGTCCGAGCAGGCCCGCGCCCTCATCGCCGGCCTGTTGCGCAAAAATCCGGACGACCGGGCGTCCATCTGGGCTTTGGCCGCCCTCGAGCTGGCCACCGGCAAAACCGATGACGGCCGCGCCCGGATCATGGACTATCTGAAACGCCGCGGCGACCAGGCGACGGCGGAGGATTACCTGCTGATCGCCCGTTACCACCGCCAAACCGGCCGGGTCCAGCCGGCCCTGGACGCCTATCGCCAGGCCCTGGCCAAGGCCGGCCAGCAGCCGCCCGTCGCCCTCCTGATGGAGGCGGGCGAGCAAGCCATGGCCGCCAACGCCTTCACCGACGCCACCGCCCTCTACCGCCAGGTCCTGAAGCGGCAGCCGGAGAGCGATGCCTGGAACGCCCTGATCGAGGCCCTCATCCGTCAAAACCAGATTGACGAGGCCGGCCAGGAGCTGCGGCGCTGGAAAGAGGCGGCGCCGTGGTCCAGCCGCATGGCCTTCGCCGAAGTCCGGCTGCTCAACGAACGCGGCCGGGTCGCCGATGCCGAACAGGCCGCCACCGAGGCGATCCGCAGGGATCCCAACAACGCCAGCCTCTATCTGCTCCGCGCCCAGATCCGCTACACCGACGCCTCGGAAAACATCCAGGCCGTGGTCAAGGGTGACCTGGCCAAGGCCCTGGAACTCAACCCCGCCCTGCTGCTGGCCCGCGAAATGTATATCGACTGGTTCTTCAAGCGCAACCGCCTCGACGAGGCCGCCGAACAGTTGCGCCGGCTCATCCAGATCCGGCCGGAAACCCCGCTCTACCGCGTCCAGCTGGCCCGCGTCTATCAGCAGCAGGAACGCACCGACGACCTTGAGCTCCTGCTCAAGGACGCCATCCGCCAGCTTCCCGGCATGCCTGTCTGGCACCAGCTCTACGCCTCGTTGCGCCTGATGCAGAACCGCCGCGCCGATGCCATCGCCGAACTCGGCAAGGCCTATGAGCTCAACCCGGTTCCCGAAACCGTCGCCGGCTACACCGAGGCCCTCATCGCCTCGAACAACCCCAAATCGGCGCTCACGGTCTTCGAGAAGTGTCCCGCCATCACCGCCAAATCCGCCCTCCTCCTGGCCCTGCAGGGCCGCGCCATGGCCGCCAGCGGCCACGCCTACTCCGCAGACAAGGTCTTCGCCAAGGCCTTCGGCTTGGCCGGGGACAACTTCGAGGAGCTCGACGCCGTGGTCAACCAATATGGCCACGTCGCCGGTCCCAAGGAGATTCAGACCTTCCTTGAGGAACGCGGCAAGACCGACAAGTCCGGCACCAGCATGACGGTCCTCGCCAAGTACCAGATCGGCCACGGTGAAGCCGCCAAGGCCATCCCCGCCCTGGAAAAGCTGCGCACCCAGCTGCCGGCCGAAAGCGCCGAGCAGCCCAACGTGTTGTGGCTGCTGGGCATGGCCTATTACGACAGCCGCCAGTTCCTCCAGGCCCGCGGGGCCTACGAGGCCCTGCTCAAGCTGCAGCCCGGCAACAGCAGCGCCATCAACAACCTCGCCTATCTGCTCGCCGAAAACCTCAAGCTGCCGCAGGAAGCGCTGCCGCTGGCCGAAAAGGCCGCCACCTTCTGGCAGCCCAGCGCCGACGGCCGCGCCAATGTTCTCGACACCCTGGGCCGTGTCCAGTTCCTGGCCAACCAGCCGGCCCAGGCCGAAGATTCGCTCCGCCGCAGCATTGCCGCCAAGGCGCTGGCCATCAACCACCTGCACCTGGCCGAGGTGCTGGTCGCCCGGGGGCGCGTCCCGGAGGCCGTGACCTGCCTCGAAACCGCCCAGCAGCTGGTCAATCCGGTCCGGGAAAAGGAACTCCAGGGCCGCATCACCGCCATGCTCCGTGAAACGCGCGCCGGGCGCGCCACCGCCCCGGCCGCCAGCGGCTGGAGCCTGGACCGGCCGCCGCCGCCGGCCAAGCCCGCCACCCCCGGCGCCAAGCCGGTGACGCCGGCCACGCCTCCGGCCGCCCCGGCCAGCCCGTTCGACGGCCCGCCGCCGGCCCGGCCGGCGGCCTGATCGGTTTTCCGGTTATGGACCAGGACGGCATCCATCGCCTGCTGACTCCCGCCGAGATCACCCGGCTCAACGGGCTCGCCGTCGGCTCGCGCTTCACCGTCGAAGGCGCCCTCCAGGGCGCCCACCGCAGCCTGCTCAAGGGGTTCAGCCTGGAGTTCGCCGACTACCGCCAGTACACCCCCGGCGACGACCTGCGCCGGCTGGACTGGCGGGTTCTGGGGCGCACCGACAAACTCTACCTGCGCCAGCATGAGCAGGAATGCAACCTTCGCGTCCACCTGCTGGTCGATGCCTCCCGGTCCATGGCCTACAGCGGCGACCCGGCCCGCCCCAGCAAATACCGCCACGCCGCCCGCCTTGCCGCCGCCCTCGCCTATCTCACGGTGTTCCAGCAGGACAGCGTCGCCCTGACCCTCTTCGACACCCGGGTCCGCGACCGGCTTCCGCTGGGCGCCGGCGCCGAACACTTGCGCCGCCTCGCCAACCGTCTCGCCGATGCGGAACCCGCCGCCGCCACCGACATCCCGCAAACCCTGCACAGCATCGCCGGCAGCCTCCGCCGCCGCGCCCTCGTGGTCCTGTTCAGCGATCTGCTGGACAATCTCGACCCCCTCCGCCACGCCCTCGCCCATTTCCGCCGGCGCCACCACGACGTCATCGTCTACCACATCCTCGACCCCGCCGAACGCGAGTTCCCCTTCCACGACGATGCCGCCTTCGAGGACCTGGAAACCGGGGCCCTCCTCACCGTCGATCCGCGCGAACTCCGCAATGCCTACCGCGCCCGTTTCGACGCCTTCCTCAACGAGTGCCGCGCCCTCACCGCCGCCCTCAACGTGGATTACCAGCCGGTCTCCACCGACACCCCCCCCGAAACCACCCTCCGCCGCCACCTCACCACCCGCCGGCGCTGAACCCGGACGGACGGCAAACCGCCACCGCCAGGCACGGGCGCCCCGGGGTGACAAGGGGGGTCACCGACCGACAAAAGGGTACTTTTTGCCTGCCGCCGACTTTAGAAAACGGATTCAAGGGGTATATTTCCCGCCTTTATGCATTACCTCAGCGAAGAAAAATTGGTGGTGGTCGGAGCGGCCGGCGCGATCGGGTCCAACATCTGCCAGCAGGCATTGACGGAACGGTTGACCCCCCGTATCACCCTGTATGACATCAACGAAGGCGGCCTGCGCGGCACCGCCCGGGAACTCTGCCATTGTGCCTTTCCGAACGCCCGGATCACCCGGACGCTCCATATCAACGAGGCCCTGGACGGCGCCGATTACATCATCACCTCCGGCGGCGCACCGCGACGCGCCGGGATGAACCGTGAAGATCTGCTGACCGACAACGCCCGCATCGCCGCCAACCTCGGCACCAACATCCGCCAATACTGCCCCAAGGTGAAGTTTGTGGTGGTGGTGTTCAATCCGTCGGACATCAGCGGCCTGACGCTGCTGGTCCAGTCCGGCCTCAAGCCGCAGCAGGTTTCCTCGCTGGCGGCGCTGGACAGCACCCGGCTCCAATACAGCCTGGCCCGCCATTTCCGGGTCCCCCAGGAATGCGTCACCGGCTGCCGCGTCTACGGCGAGCATGGCGACACCATGGCGGTGTTCCACAGCGGCGTCTGCATTGCCGGCAAGCCGCTGTCCAGCCTGATCGGCACCAACGCCCTGACCGCCGATACCTGGAAGAAAATCCAGGACGACGTCCGCACCGCCGGCAAACAGATCATCGAATTCCGCGGCCGCAGCTCCTTCCAAAGCCCCGCCCACCACGCCGTGCAGATGCTCCGCGCCTTCATCACCGGCGAAAGCTTTGACTGGCCGAGCGGCAGCTACCTGCACGCCCCCGAGGCCGGTTTCGACCACCTGTTCATGACCAACGACAACACCATCAACGCCCGCGGCGTCAGCTCCAAAGTCCCCACCGGCACCGCCGGGGAAATGGCCGACCTGCAGGCTTCGGCGCAACAATTGACCGGCCTGCGCGACCTGGCCATCGCGGCCGGGCACCTGCCGCCGCTCGCCGACTGGTCAAAGGTCAACCGCCACCTCGCTTGACGGGCCGGCCATGACCGTGCACATTGCCTGCCGCCGGCCCCGGCATGCAGCCCGGCCGCCGGGGGGAGGCGTTTCATGTCAGACCACAGCCGGATCGTCCTGATCGACGGATACGGGCAGATCTACCGCCATTTCCACGCCATCCCCGTGCTGACCAATTCCCGCGGCGAACCGGTCAACGCCCTGTTCGGCATGGCCCGCTTCTTTCTCGGGCTCGACGAGGCGCTGCCCAACGCCACCCATGGCGCCCTGGTGCTGGATGCCGGCCGGCCGGCGCGCCGCCTCGAGCTGCTGCCCGAATACAAGGCCAACCGCCCGCACATGCCCGACGAGCTGCGCCGGCAGCTGCCGCTGATCTCGGAATGGGCCGCCGCCGCCGGCTGGCCGCAGCTGCGCGAGGAAGGGCGCGAGGCGGACGATCTGATCGCCGCCGTCGCCCTGAACTGCCCCGGCCAGCAGGTGGCCGTGATCAGCTTTGACAAGGATCTGGCCCAGTTGGTCAAGCCCGGCGAGGTCGAAGTCCTGCAGCCCGGCCCCAAGGGACGCCTGGAACCCTTCGGCCCGGCCGAGATCGAGGCCAAGTTCGGTGTGCCCCCCGGCGCCATCGGCGACTTCCTGGCCCTGGTCGGCGACACCTCCGACAACATCGATGGCGTCCCCGGTGTCGGCCCCAAGACCGCCGCCGCCCTGCTCCGCCAGTTCGGCACCCTGGACGCCCTGCTGGCCAATCCCGACGCGGTGGAAAAGCCCGCCCTGCGCGAAACCCTGCGCCACCAGGCCGGCCTGCTCCGCCGCAACCGCGCGCTGGTCGCCCTCGACACCCGCCTTCCGGACGGCTGGACCGGATGGGAGGGGCTGCGCCGCCGCCCGGCGGACTTCACCCGCCTCACCGCCATGGCCCAAGAGCACGGCTTCCGCTCCCTTGAGGGCGCCATCGCCAAGGCCCATGACCGCTACCGCAACCAGGACCTCTTTTCCTTCATGGGCTGAAACGCCCCCGACGTAGATGGGCGGCGCCCGACCCCATTGCAGACGAGCGCGTTCACGCGCCCGGGGGGCCGCCGGCCTCTGTTCCGGCCGCCGCCTTGGCGGCAGCTTCCTCTTCCAGCCGGCGCAGGGCCAGGCGGGCGGCCTCCTTTTCGGCTTCCTTGCGGCTGCCGGCGCGGGCGCCGGCGAGCTCCCGGCCGGCCAGCAGGACGCGCACCTGGAACTCGGGCGCGTGGTCCGGGCCGCTGACCTGCACGGTCTGGTATTCCGGCAGCGTGCCCGCGTGGTCTTCCTGGGCCAGTTCCTGCAGCCGCCCCTTGGGATTCTCCTCGGCCAGCAGCCGCACCGGATCAAGCCCGGTCTCGGCCAGCAGCCGCTCCCACAGGGCGGCCACCCCCGGCAGGCCGGCGTCCAAATACAGGGCGCCGATCAGCGCCTCGAAGGCGTCCCCCAGCACCGAGGCGCGGCCGGCGCCGCCGGCCCGGATTTCGCCCCGGCCCAGGCGGACATGCCGCCCCAGTTCCAGGTGGCGGGCCAGTTTTTCCAGCGCCGCCTGCTCGGTCAGGGTGGAACGGAGGCGGGTCAGTTCCCCCTCATCCAGGGTCGGATGGCGGAGGAACAGGCTGTCGCTGGCGCAGAGCTGAAGCACGGCGTCGCCCAAAAACTCCAGCCGCTCGTAGTGCGGCGGCGGGTCGGAGCGTTCGCTGCTGTAGGAGGGATGCGTCAGCGCCTCGGCCAGCAGTTCCGGCCGGCGGAACACATGCCCGATCCGCGCCTGCAGCTCGTCCATGGCCTGTCCCTGCCCGCCGGCCGAAACCGAATCAGTTGACGCCATATTCCCAAACCCCGGCCACGACGGCGCGGCTGACGCGGCGGCCGGCCGCCACGGCGCGGCCGTTGACCGCCAGTTTGTCGAGCCAGCCGGCAACGCTGCGGACCTGTTCCGGGCAACCGCAGGCCGCGGCGGCCGCCGCGGCCCCGCCGTGCCAGCCGGAGGCGGCCGGAGTGGCCAGCCACTCCTGGAGCTTGAGATAGACGGCGGTGACATCCTTGCTGGCCAGCTTGTAGGCCTGGACGCCCGGCTGGTGGAAGGCGTTGATGTGGATCAGTTCGGCGTACACCGCCACCGCGCGCTCGAACAGCGCGATGAGCATGCCGAGGTTGAACACGTCGGCGGCGGCCAGCGAGATCTCCGCCACCCGGCGGCCCTTGCCGGTCAGGGCGCGGACCAGCCCTTCCTTGAAGCCGTGCAGGTAGTCGCCCATCGACAGCTGCGCGTCAATCGGGTAGTGGGCGGCGTCGCGCAGCGGCTCGATGAACAGCGCGAAGAAGTCGTCACGGCCGTCGTTGAGCTGCTGGATGTAGGCATGGGCGTCGGTGCCGCCCTTGTTGCCGAAAACCGTGAGCCCCTGGTGCACCACCTTGCCGTCCAAATCTTTTTCCTTGCCGAGGCTTTCCATCACCAGCTGCTGCAGGTATTTGCCCATCAGCCCGAGGCGGTCGCTGTAGGGGACGACCACCATGTTGCGTTCGCCCTTGCCGCGGCCGGCGATGTACCAGGCGGCCGCCAGCAGGTAGGCGGGGTTCTGCGCCGGATCGGGGTTGCGGGTCAGCTCGTCCATGTGCCGGCCACCGGCCACCACGGCGGCAAAATCAATGCCGGCCAGGGCGGCGGGCACGTGCCCGACAATGTTGGTCTCGCTGGTGCGGCCGCCGATCGAGTCGGCCATCGGGAAGATCTGGCGCCAGTGGCCGGCGCGGGCGTACCGGTCAAGCTCGCTGCCAGGCATGGTGACCGCCGCCGCGTGCGGCCCGAAGGGGATGCCCGCCGCACGGTAGGCCGCCTCGAGGGCGAGCATGTTGTTCTTCGTCTCCTGGGTGCCGCCCGACTTGGAAATGGTCACCGCCAGTGTCTTGCCCAGGTCGAGCACCGCCAAGGCGTCGGCCAGGCCGGCGCTGTCGGTGTTGTCGACAAAGTAGATCTTGGGGAAATGGCGGCGCGCCGCGGCCGCCTGCTCGTTCCAGTAGGGGCCGTGGGCGGCTTGCTGGAGCAGCTGGGGGCCCAGCGCCGAGCCGCCGATGCCGTTGACCAGCACCTGCTCGATCTCACCGCCGGCGGCGATCGCGCGGGCAAACGCCTCAACCTCCCGGAACTGTGCGGAGTCCGCATAGGTCAGGCGGTCGCTGAAATGGGTGACCTTGCGGTTCTCGTCCGGATTCTTGATGGCGCCGGCCTCGAGGCGGACCATTTCGGCGTGGGCCCGGGCCAGCGGCGCGGCCAGCTTGGCCAGCTGGGCGGGGCGGAGCCCCATGCCGGTCAGGTCGAGGGTGAATCCGGATTCGGCATCGATAAAAACGGGGGGACGGCAGACGGCAGCGGACATGCGGACGGAACTCCTTGTTTTGACTCACACGAAAGCACGAAGGACACGACGTCCGATAGAAGTGCTTCAATGGCAAAATGAACGCAAAAAATATATCTTCGATTTATCTTCGTGCTCTTCGTGGCTTCGTGGTGAATCCGAA
>Ga0265297_10006259_pt1 | contig 17433 bp, 36 predicted proteins | sample Munlanlwell13791_FD_192502 | JGI IMG/M metagenome (GOLD analysis project Ga0265297, IMG submission 192502) | Leachate microbial communities from a municipal landfill in Southern Ontario, Canada - Leachate well 137-91 | ecosystem: Engineered > Solid waste > Landfill > Unclassified | place...
GGCGGATTAAGCACGAAGCAATTTCTGTCTTTGGGCGGTAGTATGACGCCTGTAGGAAGTTTAACGCCTGTTGCTACATGGGTTATCAGTATCGGCGGCAGTATGACTCCCAGCGGTGGCATCACAGCAATTAATAATCCTGACTGGATACCTATCGATGACCGCTTGCGCTGGATGGGTGAATGGATTTCCACATATGCTTATACCATCGGCGATGTCGTGATGTATAAGACCGCCGAAGGGAATTATCATGGTTGGTTATCTCGCACTACTCATAACGTGGGGAATATTCCTACGACAGCTTACGCTCATTGGGCGCGTATCGTTCAGGCTAAATGGAAGCGATAGATGAGAACACGGAACAATACAGTCATCATTACCGGGGCTGACCTGTCACCAGGGCATGAATACGAAGTTGTGGTGCAGGCGGTCAGTTCACAAGGTCTTCTGCAATCGCCGGATGACAGTCCCCGCAATTCGATTGTCATCAAGGGCAAGGAAACGACGCCTTCACAGCCTTCTAGCCTGACCGCAACCGGCGGTATCGCCAAGATTTATCTTTCTTGGGATGTCCAGACTGACAAAGACTTCGATGTAATGGAAGTCTGGGCGTTGGCAACGGATAATCTCGCGCTTGCCGTCAAAATCGCCGAAACAAAAACTACTACTTTTACTGATAATATCGGTTCTACTGGTCAGACTCGTTATTACTGGTTGCGTGCCCGGAATACCAGTGGCAAAACATCGCTTTTTTATCCTGAAACCAATGGTGTAAATGCAACCACTACCGGAGTTGAAGCGACTGATATTGAAGATTTTGCCATTGATGCGACCAAGCTATTTACGAATACCATCATCCTCACCGCAGATGTTTGGTCGAATAACACTCCGGTGGCCGGGCAGATCACATGGAACACGCATTATCTCGTCTACGGGGGGGCTTATTATCGGGTGACGGGAAGCTCCACGGCGCTTCGGTACGTTTATTGGGATGTTGGACATACGGCTGGGTCTGGGACTGTCGCCGATCCCTATATCACGACATATGGTACCACAGCCACCTATACAGCCGCCACTGACCGGTTTGTAATCGTTGTCAACGAGTCTGGTGTTATACAGAAGGTATGGAATGCCAGCGCGAATATGGTCATTGGTAGTGCGTTTATCATGGATGCTGCGATTGTACATGCGAAAATCGGTCTTCTTGCAGTCACAGATGAAAATGTCAGCAATCTTTCGGCAACAAAGATTACTACAGGTACTTTATCTGCCATTCCATATCAGACTGCCGCCGGTATAATTGGGGCATTCCTGTTACCTGATACAGAAACGGGTATACTTGTACGCCATGCCTCATATAAAGTTTTTGAGTGCAAAATAGCGGGAACGGACATCGGAGATGTCTATATTGGGAATTATGATGGCGGCGTAGGGGCATTATGGGATCAAAGCGCGGGTACATTTCGTATTAAGGGAATATTGGAAATAGCGGCTACGAGTAGTGGAATTTCCAATCTATCAGATGCCGGGGATTTGGCAACAAAGGATACTATAGCAGCCACGGATTGCGATACCACCATCATCGATGGCGGGAAAATCATAACAGGACTCCTGACGGCTGACAACATTCAGACGGGAACTCTAACTGGACGTGTTGTGCAGACGGCGGCGAGCGGACAAAGAGCGATAATAGATTCAGCAGACAATACCTTTAAATTCTATATCGGTGCGGGTGCGGGAACTAAAGTGGTGGAAATCAATGCCGGAACCTACGGATATATTATTGTGGGTGATCAAACTGGAAAAGAACTCGCCTACATAAAAGACGGTTCGATACAACTTTGGTCGGATACTGATTCCAAGCAGGTAATCACTTTTATGAAGGATAATGGCGGGTGGATTACCGCTGGTTGGATAAATTCGGACGGTGATGCAAGTCTTACTGATGTTGGAGTAAATTCACTTTCATCGACAAATAATGTTGTTTCCACGGCTGGTTATGTAAGGGCGTTTGGCGGATTTATTGATGGTACAACCGGGGTAGGTATTGACACGACATTTCTTGACGCCGATGGTAATACTATTACTGTATCTGGCGGTATTATAACAGCAAAGACTGCACCATGAAAGATAAAACTCACAAAAAACAGAAAATAAAAATGCCAGCGTGTTTCGGTCGGGTAAACCCTCCTACTTTGCGCTGGCATCCGGTCGTGTTCGCTTCGCTGCGGGCACTGGGGGGTTGGGGAAACTACATGGATTTTGAAAGTAATATATAAGAGAAAAATATATTGTCAAGAATAAAATGAAAAAAGGCGGTTGATTATGAATGATCTCATAAAAAAGGCTAATGAATTACAAATCAACATGCACTCTGACCATATTACCGAAAATTTTCTCTGGTCTGAAATCGTATGCCCCTGTTGTGATACCATAAAGATTGTACCGGGTGTTTTCGCCCATATGGCGCGGCTGCAAGTTCTGCGCAACGAACTCGATTCCCCCATCCATGTAAATTCAGGGCATAGATGCTCCAAACATAACGTCGAAGTCGGCGGCGCTGCTCATAGTTGGCATCTTCTTTTCGCTACCGATGTGCGCCCGGAAGATAGAGACGCAAATAAACTCAAAATCATGTATCGGTTAGCACTTACATTGGATTTCGGCGGTATTGGTCTTTATGAAGATATGGGATTTATTCATCTTGATTTGCGCCCTGAAACTATCCGATGGCGCGGATAAACATTCATTCAAGGAGGCGGCACAATGTTTGACAAACTCAAAACTTTCACCAGCCGCAAATTACTCGTGGCGGTTCTCACGGCAGTTCTACTCGCCATCAACAATCAACTTTCCAATCCACTCGATCCGGCTACCATTAAGGATATTATCACGGTAATCGTAGCCTACATTCTCGGTCAGTCCGCGGTCGATGTTACCACTGCGCTGAAGACTGGCGGTAAATAATGGCTGAAAATACCATTGAGAGGGCGGTTATCGAGGCCGCCCTCACCCGCTGGCAGGAACAGCGCCGTCAACTCGAACTCTCCATCGTGGCGACCAATACCGTTATTGCCGAACTGACTGCATTGCTTGCGCCAGTGCCAGAAAAAGTACCAAACATGGAGAAAAAGAAATGATAGTCCTGATTATGACAATCACCGGCTTCTTGCGCGGCATCCACGAAGGCATGATAATGATTCGCTTTTCTGAACCCATGCACAATACTCAATTTCAGGGCGGCGTTCGCGGACATAAATGGCACAATTACTATCACATCGTCGCTCTAGCCCGCGACCTATCAGTATTCGGTCTCGGCATCGCCCTTATCTTTCTACCATACAACTGGAATACCATTCTTGCCGGATTTGTTTTTCTTTGGGAACTTACCGAAGTCGGTCATGCCGTCGCCCGTGTCGCCAAACCCGTAATGTTCGATCTCGGACTTCCCTATGAATACATCGTCGCATTCGATGCATGGGACTTGATTTTGCGCGGTAACATCGTATATTGTCTCCATGCGGCGCGGATCATAATCGCCATCGGACTTCTCCTCGTATAAAGGATACTGATTATGGAACCTTCTCTGATATTTGGAATCATTACCGCCACCGGTACTGTCATCACCATAGCTGTAATCATCTGGAATGACGGCAAGACCAAAGGTGAAATAAAACAGCAGATCACAGCCCTTAAAGCTGATGTCTTCCGTCAGAATGGCAATGGCTCACTTTTATCAGAGAAAGTTAATAGTAAAGTCGAAAAAGAAGATTGTATCCGTGTCCATGCCGATCTCGCAGCCCAAATCACCGGCATTCATGTCCGCATAGATGACCTCTATGCACAGCGGCAAGAATCCGAAAACCGCATCCTCACAGCTATCGAAAAACGCCGGACAGCATATCCGCGTAAAGTAGCGGGCAGATAAGAAAAATATTCCCTAGGCGGCGTTTCTGTCGATAGGTCTCTTTTGACTCTTCGGGCTACCAGGAGCGCCGCCCCTTCAGTTTGTGAGGTAAACATGCACCGACTCGCTATCGAACAATTCTCCATCGACTACGAAGTCCCGCTCCCGCTAGCCAATCGCCTTGTCGGGCGCACAGAGCGCGAAACAGCTAATAACATCGGGATGTTTATTGACTATCTGCGCTCGGTCATACAAAAATACAACGATCCTGCTATCGCATGGGAACAGAGGCGGGAATGCTCTACTTAATAACCATTGTTACCATCCCCATAGCCTTCCTCATCTCATGCCTGGCTATGATAGCTCACCTAGCTACGACCGTAGGACAAAGATCACGGAAATACCACCACTAAGGTCAATCCGCACAGCCCTACCACCGCCAAAGGGTGTTCCCTCAATAATGGGACACCCGTTTTTTTATGAAATATCCGCCGAGGCAAAACTTCGCAATGGCTGTAAATGCCCGAATTGTGGGACGCTATGGGTTGGGAAGGACCATCGGGGCGCATTACTTTATTTGAATATGACTTTTAACTAATAATAGGGGAGAGTAGGGGAGAGGATAGATAGGAAAATATTTCTTGTTTACATAATAATAGTTATGCGAACTAACCGATGGTAAACGATGTAAGGTGTAACTGCTTGCACTTTCCCTCTACTCGACCGCATTTTAGTGTAAAGAATTGACTGTTAGAATCTAACACTCTATTTCTTGAGTAGTAGTATTTAGACGTCTAAAAAATAGAGGACAATCTTTTTACATATCAACGGTAGTGGGTAATTCGTTACCCACACACAAGCAAAATAGTAATATAGTATACACCACTGCGGTAGTCACTATAACCATAAGTAGAAAAACGTCACAAACGGCTCTTAAATCAATTATCTCCTGGTTAGGGTAGTCTGGTATAGGTATAGGTGAAATCGTGGATCCTAGGGCAAGTGTCGCGGTGTATTTGGGTATATAGTGGTATGGCAGTACTGATATGGGACAGACTGGCCTTTGTAATACATATGACTGCACTTATTACATAAACTTCTATCGATATACTCATTCCCCCCCCTCCTTTAATGGTTCCCCCCAAAATATTGTTGTTGTTGCAATGTTTGTTGCATATATTAGGAATAACCCTAACTAACGGAGGTAATTATGCCAAGAAAATCGAAAGTTGAGCGCGCGCCCTTAAACGTGGCAGAGCTTGCAGCGTGGAAGGTGTTAAAGAAAAATGGATGGTCTGTAACTAAGCGTGGTTGGCCTGACTTTTTTTGTTTTAAAGGAGATGATATTGTCTGCGTGGAAGTAAAGCGCAAGCGTGGCTATCGTTTAAAGGGCACACAGCGCCATGTAATGGAGGGTCTTGCCCGATATGGAATAAAGTGTTATCGCTGGGATCCTGACGATGGATTCGAGCAAATACTCCCCAATACTCCTATTATCCCGGAATAGCTCATTTGCTATATAGCGTAATTATGATTGCGCCATTTCCTTGTTTTGAGCGTTTATTCCATTGTGATAATATTACCATGCTACGTCAACTATAGTGTAATAACGCAAAATTGTGTATTGACGGGGGAATAAAAAGGGGTATATTAAATGGTAGACAACAGAGTAAACCACAAACAAAGGGCAAGGCAATGAAAACAGTCAACAACTTTAAATGGATTGAGAACGGGTACGACGTGTCGCTCGAACAGGTTGAGAGCGGTGTGTATGTTGCTGAAGTAAGAGACTTAGTCGAGGGATTTATCGGCGGGATCGTATGTCCGACAGCTAATGAAGCACATCGGTTCGTAGACGAAATTACAGCAGTGAGGTGACTCATGGAAACGATACTCCGTATACAGGCAAGTATCAAACAGATCGAGCAAGTCAAGGCGCGGTTGCGGCAAAAGATGGTAACGTTTATTCACAATTAACAAGGAGCGTTTCAAATGGAAGACTACTACACGGCTGAGGACGAGGAGCTTATCGAGATTCAAGCGGCGCGGGAGCAGATCGACACGGCACTGGAGCTTGACGGGCAAGCGGTAATTGAAGCACTGATATTTAACGGATTTGACAGGTAAACGTTTCAAAGGAGAGGTATCAAATGGACGTCAACGCACGAAACAAACAGGTAAAAGAGATATTGTCAAAGCATTATGGAAAGGGCAATGTCAGCGTCAAGGGCGGGCGTGGTACGGCTTATGGCTGGTGTGAGGTATATATTACCATTCAAAGACCGAAAGCCTGTATATGCGAACCTGAAGGCTTTTATTGCCAAGTCTGTAAAGATGCCGTGAACGGTATAAGCTCGGAAGCCGAAAGCCTGTTGTCGGGAGTTGAGTTTTACCATTACGGAGACAATTCGCCAGAGCTATTAATCCAGGTTTCAATCAAGTAACTTTCACTATCGGGCGGGAACGCCAGGGGGCTTGACATGACACAGCACACACCGACACCGTGGTTTTTAAATCCGCGGGAAAATAAATATCAGGCTGTCGGGAATCCTAAAGAAATGGCGATACTTGAATCAATCGGACATGCTAAATTTGATGCTTTGTCTATCGGCGCAGAAAACGGGCAAGTTGCAATTATACCGCTTGACGAGTCAAATAAAGGCAACGCCGAGTTTATCGTCCGGGCGTGCAACAGCCATGATGATATGCTCGAAGCACTTGAAGATTGCGACAGGGCGTTTGCATTGTGGCAAATCGGGCAAATCCCGGGCAGACCGGAAGACATTCTTGCTCTTATCGCCAAAACAAGAAAAGCTATTCAGAAAGCAAGAGGTGAAATATGAAACACACAGACGGAGCGATAAGGGCAGCGATAATTATTTCAAACCACAGAGATTGGGGTATTGCTCATGGTTTTCCTGAATTTGTAACAAAAATCATCGACGAGGAAACCCACGCCGCCGAAATGCTCGCTTTCATCGAAAAAGTGGCGGAATGGGACTACAAGGTCTATCGTTCAAATGTAACCGGCTTTAACGTTGAACCGATAGAACAGGCTCAACGGGAAGCCTTTGCGCTCATAAAGAAAGTGAGGGGATAATGACGCTTCTCAATCCGACACGAGACGAAATAATAAGGCGGCTGGAGAGACTAACGCCGCAAGGCAGCGAGTTCTATAACGATCCTGACAGGTGTTTTGCTCACATAGAGGAACTTTTTTACTCAGGGCATGAAGCAAAAAAAGAAGTTGTAAGGCAGAAAAGAAAAGTCTCTGACATGTTGGCTTTCATTGAGAAAGTGGCACAATGGGATTTTGAGGGAATTGGTGACTACGATAAATTATATAACATGCAAAAAGAAGCCTTTGAGCTCATAAAGAAAGTGAGGGGATTATGAACCGATACAGGCTGGTATCAAACACCGGCAAGCGGCTGGTATGCCGGACGTTTAACGACGCCGACAGGATTCAAAAGAAGCTGGCTGGCAAGGGAATCAAGACAACGCTACAGATCGAAAGGAAGAAAGCATGAAAACAGATTGGAAATGGAATCCCGAACTTGCCGAAGTTACCGGTATTGATAATGGTAATTGTCGTATAGTAGTTGCAAAGATTTTCGGCAAAGATGCCAAAGAAATTGAAGAACACGGTAAGTTGATTGCCGATACTCAATATTTAAAAAATCTTCTTACCGATATGTGTTATCAATTTGGTGCTTATGATCATCTTGATCGAAGTAATAAAAGAATTTTAAGCACGGGCGGCTTATCAATTTTAGAAGAAGCATTTGACTATTTGGGTTGGGATGATCCGCATGAATATTCTATATAATTATTATCAGAAAGGGGAAAATAATGATTTGTCCGATGATGTTTTCAATTAATCAGGATTCAAATGTGGAATTACATTCACTTGCATGTTTCAAAGAGAAGTGTGAATGGTGGGATCATTCATACAAAGGTTGTGCAATTAGCCTTATAGCTGCCAATTTATCCGGTTTATCAAAAGAGGGGTGGATTGAACATAACCGTATACAGAACTTTTTAGAAGATAAAAAGGGGGAATAATGAACGGTCTTGAAATGAAGTATTTTGTTTTATCGCCATTAAAAGACGATGTTTACGGCATGGCGTCCCGTTTAGCAATGGAAACTTATGCTAAAAGGATAGTTAGGGAAAATGAACAACTTCATGATGATATTATTGCTTGGCTTAATCGGATCAGGTTTGAATTGAAAGTAGCAGAATGAAGTGAAACGTTTACGGCTACTTTTCAAATAACCCTTTCAAATGAGGTAATAATGACACTTAAATTCGTTATTCCTATCGAACCAAAGGCGCAGAAGCGGGATCGGATCGGCTCATTCGGCGGGCATGGGCGCTCTTACAAACATCCTGAGCAGTCCAAGTACGAAGGTAAGGTCGCCGCCTTAATTGCCCAGCATCGCCCAGAGAGACCGCTTGACGGGGCTATTGAGCTTAACATCGTCTGTTACTTGCCGATACCAAAGAGCAAGACCAAGCGTTTCAAAGAAGCGGCATTGTCGGGATATACACGCCCGATAGGTAAACCCGATGTTTCAAACATGGCAAAGAACGTCGAAGATATTATGAACAGCATCTTTTACCATGATGATTCACAGGTTGTCAAGCTGACGGTCGAGAAATGGTACTCGGATAATCCGCGATGGGAAATTGAACTGACAATGGACGATTTCAAATAGGAGTGTTTCAAATGACTGCATGGGAAATCATCAAAAAGAAAATGACCATCAATACAAATGTTGGTACATTTGGTTATAACATAGCAGTGAAACACGCTGCGAGTATATTTGTGGATATTTTGCCATATCTAAAAGATGAAAATCGGGAAAGCGAGGCTTTCAATAAAGATACCGAGATTCCTCATGCAATCGGATGCGGCATGTTTGAAAATGAACTTAAAAAAGCCGGTATTTTATGAACCCTTTTCAAATGGAGGCGCAAATGAACGAACCGTTGTGGGAATGTCCAAAGTGTGGCTATTTAATAGCAGATATACAAATGCAATCTTTTAAATGTGATGTTTGGTGCCCACGGTGTAGAATGCCTTTAGCGTTTTTTACAGTTAAAGCCGACAAAAAACTGGTAAGGCGCAAATGAAAACCAGTATCACTTTATCACATTTCAAATATAAACACATCGGTGGTGGTGACAGGAGCGCCGACCACAATATCTTGTAGTTGACAGGGGCATTACAAATGTCGTGATTATAACAAGGCAGGCGGTGGCGGAATAGGTAGACGCTATTTGATGGTAGTGCGGAGTACAGTTCCCATCAGACTTGACAGGCTCCGATATGCTTAAATGGGTGCAAATCCCTGCCCGCCTGCCGATAAAATCAGAGGAACCAATTTCAAAAGGAGTTTCAAATGGAAACTAAAAAAGTAGCAGTCAACATGGGCGATGTCGTCCGCGAAAAGAACGTATCAAAGTCGGTTCCGGGTCTCAAGCTTCGGGACGCCTATCTCAATCAGCAAGGCGAACTTGTCTTGGTGTTCCTCGATGCCGAAAAGCATTCCTACACCGTGAATCTGATACCTGCGAGCACTCCGGTTATTGATTCCGGTGAAGTGATTTTCAAACCCAATGAGCATGTGCATCCAATAACAGGCGAAACCGAAGAAGGTAATATCAATGGCGAATGACCTCACAGATAAGCAAGCTGCCGAAATTCTTGGCGTCAAACCTACATATCTCGCTCATCTGCGGTGTACTACCCGTCAGACAAAGTTGCCTTATGAGAAACGCGGCATTCATGTCTACTATCGCCAAGAGGATGTCGAGGCTTTCAGGGATATGCGCGCGGAAAAGAAAAAGCACAGCAGGAAGAAGGCAAAATGCCCCCACGACTAAAACACATCACTCAGAGACTTACGCCGTTGCTCGAAATCGACATGGAAGCGCTCTTTGATAAGGTAATCGCCGCAATGGAGCGAAAGGCGACCAAACAGCATATTGTCAAAGAGTTCATCGACGGTTGGTTTCAATTACGCAAGGATGCCGAGTTCAACGCCGACATTACGGCAAAGCGAAAGGCGCAGTGGAAGTACATCAACGACTGGATCACGCTCACCAACAAAAGCGAAAGGGCAGGGATATTTGGATGATGAAAAGCAATGGTATCTATCGGATTCGTTCTCTATTCCTTTCACCGCCTGATTTTGAGGATGAAGCAGATAGAATCCCCACGAATCTTGATGATCCTGTGGCTATTGCAACTCAGCGAAAAGAGCCATTCAAAGAAAAAAGAGTCATTTGTATTTCAACGCCACATTAGGAGGAAACTTTGAAGCAAATCTTCGTCTATGCCTTCGACGCAGCCGAACGTTTCCGGTTCAATTTCACGGTTTCAATCGAGGTTGATCCCCAGGGCGACCTGTTTCAAAACGATGCCGACGAGAAACGTCTGGTGATGGCAGAGGCGAAACGGATCATCGGTGAAATTTGCAAGAACTTTAAACGGAATAGCCATGGGGCGCATTTCAAACGGATAAAGACACTTCGATATAACGGGAAGGAGATACGGCTATGAGATTTAGAGCTGGGGTTGTTTATCGGAGAAAAGGAAAAACTTTCAAAGAAAGAGAGGGCAAGATTAAAATCGTTCAAAGGAACTCCTCTCGAACAGAAGGAATGGTAAAATACAGAATTTATGATATATCTGGCGGAACATTTTCAAATACCGTTATCGAAGATACGCCAAAGAAATTAAAGCATTTTGTTCCACTCACGGGATATTGATATGAGCTACGCTGATTTCTTCTTCTGGCTCTTAACCATAGCGTCAATCATAATCATCGTGGATGCGATGAGAAAATCTTGAAAGGGGTGAAGCATGGAAAGTCTTAAAGTCATCAAACTATTTGTGAGGAACTATCTCGGTATAAAAGCCGTTGAAATCACGCCCGATAGCGACGTCATCCGAATCGAAGGCAAGAATGGTTCCGGCAAAAGTTCCGCTGTCGGCTCTATCTGGACGGGTATCGGGGGCAAAAAGGCATTGCCGGTTCATGCATTGCGTAACGGCACAAAGGACGGGGAAATCTCTCTCGACCTCGACGCTTTGAAAGTGGAAGTCAAGTTCACGCCGAAAGGCTCGTATCTCGAAGTCCGGGGCAAGGACGGCGCGAAGGTATCAAGTCCGCAATCACTGCTCGATACCTTCTACACCGAGACATCGTTCGACCCGCAGGCGTTCATCGACATGAAGTCCAGCGACCGCTGCGAACTGCTTCTTAAGCTCACCGGCAAACGAGAGCAGATTACCGCACTGGATAGAGAATACAAGGCGGTCTACGATGAGCGCACGGCAGTCAATCGGAGTATCAGGGATGTCGAAGGCAAACTCACGGGTGCGCCTGCCGATGAGCAAATACCGGAAATCGAGGATAAGGAGAAGTCGGTATCGGAACTTACAGCGAGGCTTCGGGCAGCAGAAACGGAAGATGACAAATGCAATTCCTTGATTAATAGGCTCGCAGAAATCGAACTTTATCAACAAGCACAAGAAAAAAGAGTTATCGAGATAGACGATACAATACGGTCATTACAAAAAGAACGTGAACAATGCGTTGAAGGTATCGCCGGAGCAATAACAGAAAGGGCATATGTGCAAGATAAAATCAAGGCTTTTCCAGAATCAACTTCCGGGGCTATCCAAGCCGAAATCGACAGCGCCGACGAATACAACGCCGACATCCGCAAACGCAAAGCGGAACGGGAAAAACGCATCATGGAAATCCAATTAGCCAACAGATTACGCAACGAAAAGGCTATGCTCACCTCCGATTCCGAGAATATGACAAGACGCCTGAGCCGTATCACTGACGAGAAAGCCGAAATCCTGTCCAGCGCACAACTCGGCGTCCCGGGGTTGACAATCGATGCCGGTGAAATCCTTATCAATGGCGTGCCTTTCGACGACCTGTCAACCAAAGAGCGGATTGTCGCCTCGATGCACATCGGCATCAGCCAGAATCCGAAGCTCAGGGTCTTGCGTATCGAGAACGGGCGTGAGCTTGATTCAGATAGCATGGCGGAAGTCGAGAAGTTCGCCGCCGAGAATGACTGCCAAATCTGGATTGAACAGGTGGCAGATTCCGCAAGCGGCAACGGAATCTTTATCGAGGATGGAGAGGTGAAAGAATGAAAATCATTGGGAAAGCCGAGGATGGATTAATCCTGACCGCCGACAGAAATGAAGTGGCGAGACTTATCGGCTTCTACTATGGCGGAGACAACGGATGCCCAGAGCTAAAAGTCGGCATGGAAATAACTGTTGCTGAAATGTATCAGCAACTCTGGGATTTGAATTTTAACAAGAACTTTCTCTCAAAAACAGCAAAGGAAATTCGAGCCTATGCTGATTTACTGGAAATAAAAGAACCATTGGTTTATTTGACAGGAGAGGAATTGAAGGAGGAGCCAAAAGGATGATAACTGAACAGCAGAGACAGGAACGCCGGAAATACCTCGGCAGCAGCGATATAAGTGCCCTCTTTGTAGATGAGCAAGGGGCTTCACTTGACCCATTCAAGACGGCAACGGATGTCTGGGCGTCGAAGGTGTTTGAGCTTGAGCCGGACAAGACATCGAAGGCGGCTGACAGGGGCAACCGGTATGAATCGGCACTCATAGAATTTGCAGCGCAAGAATTGGGTGTCATAATTGAAACCCGTCCCGAACGGTTGGGGTATATCGACTCCGAACACGTCGGTGCAGATGGACAACCTATTTTCGCCTGTAACCTCGATGGTTTTTTTGAAAGCGGTATCGTCGAAGCAAAAACAACTGGATTAACAGGCGAGTGGGGCGAGCCGGGGACTGATGATGTCCCATTGAGGGTAAACCTTCAGGTTCAGCATCAAATGTTATGCAGTGGCTTCCAGAGGGCACACATCGCCGTTTTATTGGGCAAGTGGGGACTGACCGAGGAAATGTACCTCGTGGAGCGCAATGAGGAAATCATCAACGCCATCATCGCCAGGGGTACGCAGTTTTGGAACGACTTTGTGCTGACCAAAACGCTGCCACCTGCGACAGAAGCCGGTCACATCGAGACTTTCAAGCGGATTGTCCGGGTCCCAGAGAAGTTTGCGGAAGTTGAAAGTGGCAAGGTTTTTCAGTGGGAACTCCGCAAGCAAGTAAGACTTGATGCTGAGAAACAGGAGAAGGAGGCGTTCGCTGAATTGCTCACACTTCTCGGAGACGCAGAGGGCGTCCATCTCGACGACGGGCGGCTTTTTACCTATTTCAAACAGAAGGGAGCCGATGTCATCGACCGCAAGCGGCTTCAAGCGGAATATCCAGATGTCTACCAAGCAGTTACACGGGAGAACTCATACAGAGTCGCCCGAATCAAGAAAGGTTGAAACCATGATTACTCATCAGACAGTGGCGCGGGTGCGGGAAGAAATTGACCGCTACAGGCGGGCTGACAAGGCATTACAGGACAGAATGGCATCTGATAATTCAGTACGTCAATCTTTACAGATTGGATGCGGTTGTATCGAATCGGCGGCACTTAAACGAGCATCGCTTGATTTGAGCCGCGCCCTCACGCAATTACGGATGACTCCGGGAAGGAGCAGGTAAGGTAAATATGAGAGCACCGGGAGAAAAAGAACTCAGAAATATCCTCTTGGAATTTATGTATCATCATGGAACCTCTTCTTTGGAACACGAAAGGATAATTTTTGACACTCTTGGTTATGGGTGTTTTAAATGGCAAGTTTATAAAGGTGATTTGATAATATTTGCCAAACCTGAACATGAAAAACTTTTGAAGGGATTCAGAGAAAATATCGCAAAGAAAAACAAATGTGGAAATGTAACATTTTTACCAGAGATTAATGAATTTGCTTTTATAATTCCAAAATAATTTATAAAAAGGATCAGATAATGAACGGAAACGAAGTCAACAAAGAAACTGGTGAAGTCACTGAAACGCCAAAGCAAGAAGAAACAGCCGTTATAAAACAGGATGTCAAGGCTCCAATGCTGACATCACAAAAGGGACTTGTTCTTACATCCCTCGACGACATGTGGCGGTTTGCCGGATACGTTGTGCGGTCGGGATTGACGCCGAAGGGTCTCGAAAAGCCCGAAGCGGTCGTTATTGCGCTACAAATGGGATATGAACTCGGTCTTCCACCCATGCAGTCGCTTCAGAACATCGCCGTTATCAACGGGCGTCCCTGTGTCTGGGGTGATGCCGTGCCCGGTCTAATCGAGGCATCGCACAAACAGGAATATGGCTACCCAACTAAAATCGGCAAGCGCAGCCCCGACGGTTCATTCCCTGATTCCTACGGCTATCGCTACACGACCAAGCGTATCGGGCGTGAGGAATATTCCTATGAGTTCACAGTTGCCGATGCCAAAAAAGCCAGTTTATGGGGTAAAGTCGGAACTTGGACATTCTATCCCGACCGGATGCTGCTGAACCGCGCCCGTACATTCTGTCTGCGTGATGTATTCCCTGATGTCCTACGGGGTCTGGTAACGGATGATGAAGCGAAGAACATGGTCGATGCCGATTTTACCGTCGAGGAAACGAAATCCCGCACCGAAAAGCTCGTCGATATTGTTACAAATCAGCCAAACAGTCAAAAACAGGCGGAAACGGCTCTAGAAACGACGATCTCATTAGAAGCGTCCAAAGAGACGCCTACGGATGAGATAATTCAACCAGCGTCGTCTAATGAAGCGGAGCAGGATATTAACGCCACGGAAGAACCAGCAAAGCGTGGCCGCCCCAAAAAAGAGATGACGCCGGATGAACTGACCGGGAAGTTGGGATTTTAAAATGATGCGGTGAACATGATACTGGGAAAGTATGACTGTATGAGGGAAGCAAGCCAACGTCGCCGCAGACTTGCTGACTCATACAGCAAAGCGACCGTGTTCACCGCGTTATAAATATTTTCTTGACATTATTAGGATCGTTCGTTTTATTTAGGGTGAGGGCGCAAATTCACGAAGCGGGAAAGGTCGCCGAAATGAACCTTTTTTTATTGACATTCAACCAGACTATAATGACCGCAGGGCTTCTAATGCCGCAAGGCTTAGACTATTTCTTCGTGGATAGCCTCAAGCCCTGCGGTTTTTTATTTAAAAGGAATTTATAATGGAACTCTTTATTAAAGCACTTTTACAACAAACTCAGTGTTGTGATAAGAAATATGATAAATAATGGGATTTAATTATGTTTTGGTATAAACACTCAACAGGTTCCCATGATGATCCAGACATATCAGATGCTTGGGATGAACTTGGTGATTTTGGCTATGTTGGATTTTTTGTCATACTTGAAATTTATGGACAAGAATTTTCTCATAGAGATTCAGAAGATTTTATCAACATTTCTACGACCTTTCTTCGGAGAAAGTTGAGGAAAAGTTCAGGAAAAGTTCAACTTTTGTTAGACTTTTTCCAAAAAAGAAATCGGATAATATCAAAATTGAATGGCGATAGAATACAACTTAAAGTACCTAAATATATAGAACTTGCAAGTAATTGGACAAAGCGTTTACCTACAGAGGTGCCGCCAGAGATACCTACCGCTAAAGAAGTAGAAGTAGAAGTAGAAGTAGAAAAGAATAAGAATGATAAGAAGAAAATACTTCTTGAGCGATTTGAACAATTTTGGAAAGTCTATCCCAAAAAGGTTAATAAAAATCCTTGCTTAAAAAAGTGGCTTATAGTTAAACCAAGTGAGGAACTTACTCAACAAATAATAGAGGCTATCGAAAAACAGATTGAAGCTGGTATGTTAAATACGGTTGAAATAAAATATTGTCCTGATCCTTCAACATGGTTTAATCAAAGACGCTGGGAAAATGAAATAATTGAAATAAAAAATCATTTAAAATCCAATAAAGACGACGAACCAGAAATGAAGATTTTCCGATGATAGACCTGATACCACCACAATCACCTGATATTGAGCGGGCAGTTCTCGGAGCGATGCTCATCGACACCGATGCTATCGGCAGAGCTATTGAACTCATCACTCCCGAAATATTCTACAAGCCCGTCAACCAGACTATTTTTGTGACACTAACTGACCTTTTTAATAAAAATTTACCCATCGACCAACTAACCGTCGCCGAACATCTCCGCAGTATTGGACAACTTGATAATATCGGCGGCGAAGTCACTATAGCGGCGCTCATGGCGGAAGCCATGAGTTCAGCAAATATCGACTACCACTGTGCGATATTGAAAGAAAAATACCTTTTACGGTCTATAATTTCCCTTACGACTTCAATAAGTTCTCGTTGCTATGATGGCAACGCAGAATCGAAAGAAGTCTTTGAAAATCTCATGGCTGGAATGATGAGGATTCGGGAAAACCGTTCGGACGCCGGGTATTCAGGTATGATGGAAACGATGTTGTCGGCTACGCAGGATATTGAATCAAGAATAAATGCGGGTAACGCAATATCGGGTATACCGACAGGGTTTAAGGTGATTGATCGCATGATTGATGGTTGCCAAGTTGGTGATTTGATTATTATTGCTGCCCGCCCATCAGTCGGTAAATCTGCCCTTGCTGGAAACATTGCCATAAATGCCGCGCTGAAAGGATATAGCATTGCAGTCTTCTCGCTCGAAATGACCCGCATAAAGATAGGGCGCCGCATGATAGCCGGATACACCTGTATAGGAGTATCGAATACTCATGGCAGAGCATATTCAAGAGAAGATATTAAATGCATCAATGATGCTGGAAATACACTTTCGCAACTCCCGATTTACATTGATGACCATTCAGGGATAAATCACGTCAACCTCTATGCAAAATTAAAACTCATGGTGAGAGAACATGATATTAAACTTGTGATAATCGACCATCTCCAACTTATGTCTGCTGTGAACCAGCGGGAGGATATGCGTGCATGGATTACTAATACAACAAAAAATTTAAAAAGCTATGCAAAGACTCTGAATCTGCCAATTATCTGCCTGAGCCAGTTGTCGCGGTCAAATGAGAAAGAGAATAGGGAACCACGATTATCTGATCTCCGGGAATCAGGCGCGATTGAGCAGGACGCCGATATTGTGATGTTTATTCATAACCCCAAACCGGATGAGATAGTAAAGAGCATGGGAAAAATAGGAAAATATGTTACAGAAAGCGAGGCAGAGAATATCCGTGAACTGATAATCAAAAAAAACCGAGAGGGCGAAACAGGAAAAATATTCCTATATTGGAAACCGGAAATTACACGTTTTGATAACTTGGATTACTAAAATGACAAAGGAACAGTTATTTAAAAAGCTAAAAGCAAGTGGATTGCCGCAGAAGTCAGGCAGTTGGCAGGATTATGAGATGGGGAAGTCAATGGTTTTAAAGGGGCAATTTCTCGAAATCGCCGCTTATGAAAGAATCATTTCATGGTTGGCGGAGTATTTTAATGTTTGAACTATGATATCAGAATGACACTACGCTGCGACAGATGAGTTAGGCTGCACGATCTCGG
>Ga0265297_10006260_pt1 | contig 17431 bp, 13 predicted proteins | sample Munlanlwell13791_FD_192502 | JGI IMG/M metagenome (GOLD analysis project Ga0265297, IMG submission 192502) | Leachate microbial communities from a municipal landfill in Southern Ontario, Canada - Leachate well 137-91 | ecosystem: Engineered > Solid waste > Landfill > Unclassified | place...
CGCGCCTCGCCGTCGAGCATCTCGAAGCCAAGATACTCCGCAATGGCACCGTAAAAACCACCGAGCGAGTCGGGTGCATACCATTCTTTGATCCGGTGCAGGCCGTGCTCGTCACCGTAGCCAAGCCATTCGGCGGCATACTCGCCGTTGCCGTGGAGGCTCATGACCGCCGCCCGCTCGCAGCCCGACCCGTAGAATGCCGACGCCGCGTGGGCCAGATGATGCTGAAAGCGCATCACGCGGACCTTGGCTGGTTGGATGCCGATCTGCGGCAACATCCCTTGCAGACTCTGGATGTCCTGCCGGTAACGACGATTGCCGCCGAACACCGCCGTCAACGCTTCGGCCGGCGCATACCCGTGGCGCAACGCAAACTGCCAGCGTGCCGGGGAATTGAAGAGCGGAATTTTGGCAAAGGGACAGGCGACCACTTGCACTTTCGACGGTTCGAGGCCGGCAAATTCCAGGCACCATCGCGCCGCCATCTCCGGCTGGAGATTTCTGGAGTGCTTGATCCGGTTGAATCGCTCCTCCTCAGCGGCTGCGACAACCTTGCCGTCCACCACGAGCACCGCGCTGGGGTCATGTCCACCAGCTCCGCTCAATCCAAGGATCACCATACGGCGCACTCTACTGGCACGCGGTCTGAACCGTCAAGCAAGGGGCGGGCGACCGGATGATTTCGGATTCTTCGCGCGAGAGACTCACTGCGCTTGACCCGCCGTGCCAGCGCATTAGAGTCCATCGCGTCAGACATTGGAGACCGTGGCACACATTTTTGTTTGGACGAGAATCAGTTCATGGCCGCTGCTGATCCACAACCGAAGAAGCGGAACCTGAAACACGTTGGCGTCGTCGCGTTTGCCGTCGTGCTCGCAGGTTTGTTGTGTTGGTGGCCATGGCGCAAGCCTTCTTCCAACACTCCAACGCCCCAACACTCCGTTCCCTCTTCCGCCCTGAGGCAGCCCGGCTCTATCTTCACCAATTCCATCGGCGGAGAGATGGTTTTCATCCCGGCAGGTGAGTTCATGATCGGCAGCACACCGGAGGAGCGGGCGCAGGCCAGGGCGATGGGCGCGACGGAGACACAAGTGGAAAACGAAGGCCAGCAGCCTCGTCGCTCGCAGATTCGCAACGGCTTCTGGATTGGCAGGACCGAGGTAACGGTGGATCAGTGGCAACAGTTCGTCAACGATTCCCACTACCAGTCGGATGCGGTCACGGGTTTGGCAGTCTTGGATTCGTATCCCGAAAAAAGGCCGGAAGATCATCCGATGGCTTGGGTCACATGGAGCGACACTGTGATGTTTTGCGAATGGCTCACCCAGAAGGAGCGACGCACGAACCGTCTGCCGGAGCGCTACACCTACCGTTTGCCGTCGGAAGCCGAGTGGGAATACGCCTGCCGGGCCGGGAGGAAAGGGACGATGTTCTGGTGGGGTGACTCGCCAGCGGATGGCAACGGCCGGCTGAATTGGCGCGAACTCAGCGGCGGCGCGAAATCAACTTCCCCGGTGGATGTCTTCGGCATGCGGGGTCGGAACAGTTTCGGCCTGGCCGATACGCTGGGCAATGTCCGCGAACTCTGCCTCGACGCGTGGGACGCCAGCGGTGCTGCCGCGGATTTTTGCGCAGATTACACCCGGAGCAAGGGCCGGGTACTCAAGGGCGGCAGTTACAGAAGACTCCCCTTCGACGCGCGCTGCGCCCGGCGCTGGCCGTGCCTCTACTCATACGGCAGCGGGGACATTGGTTTTCGCGTGGCTTGCGGAGTCAATCTCTCCAACGAGACCGCGCGGGTCCTTATGAAACTGGTGACGCCCGGCGCAAAATCTTCGCCGTCGGGAACGCCGCCTTCAAAGAAATCGCCGTGAGGTTGTTTCCTTGCCTTCTGCGCCGAATGCGCCAGATTCTCAGCAATCCATGACCGCCATAGACACCATCACTCTGGCTGCGGCTGCTGCCGCCGCGGGCGCCGTCAACGCCGTCGCGGGCGGAGGAACCATGTTGACGTTCCCGACGTTGCTGCTCGTCGGCACGCCGGCTACCGTTGCCAACGCCACCAGTACGCTGGCGCTGGTCATCGGCACCGCTGGCAGCCTGTTCGGCTACCGCCGGCAGATCGCAGCCGTGCGGCCGTGGCTGCGGAGGTTTGTGCCGGTGAGCCTGATCGGCGGTCTGCTCGGCGGCATCCTGCTCACCTGCACCGGGGAAAAGATTTTTGCGAATATGGTGCCGTTCCTGTTGCTGTTCGCGACGATCCTGTTCCTGGCGCAGGGGCCGTTCCGCCGCTTCGCCGGCCTCTCCGACAAAGGCGGCCCCGTCTCGCCGCACCATCACACCGTCTGGGCGGCGGTTCTGTTCCAGTTTTTCGTCGCGCTCTACGGCGGCTACTTCGGTGCGGGCATCGGCATCCTCATGCTCGCCTCGCTGGGCTTCCTCGGCCTGACCGACATCCACGAGATGAACGCGCTCAAGACCATCCTGGGTTCGCTCATCAACCTCGTCGCCGCCGCCTGGTTCATCTGGGCCGGCCTGATTGAGTGGCCGAAAGCGGTCGTCATGACCGGCGGCGCGCTGGTCGGCTACTACCTCGGCGCGCACTTCTCCCAACGCATCCCCCAATCCCGCGTCCGCCAGATCATCACCGCCATCGGTTTCACCATCTCCGCGGTGATGTTCTACAAACAATTTGTGCGGTAGAAACGGGAGCGGTCGGCGTTGTGGCGTGGGGGAAAAAGCGATGGCGACAGTTCCGTTATGGCTCAGGGGCCAAACCCAGGAACTGAGATCGGTTTTGCCCGCGTTGCCTGAGCTTTTAATGAGGATCCTAGTCCGTGGACACATCGTCCTCATACCTGACACTCTTCGGCAATGCTGAACACCGACCTGAGTGTGTTGGGAGATCGCATCCGCCAAAGGCGGAAAACTCGTGGCTGGACGCAAGAAGAGTTCGCAGACAAGGCCGGCATCGATCGAAGCTATGCGGGCGGGATCGAACGCGGTGAGCGAAACATTACCTTTACAGTCCTCTGCCAGCTCTGCGCAGCCTTGGATTGTGACGTGGCCGCACTCACGAAAGGACTGCCACAACAGTTCAAAAAATGAGATGTCGGCGCACCATCATCGTTTTTGACAAAGGTCGGATCGCGCGGAATGCCGATTGGGCTGCCGTTTATAAGAGCTATGTGCGCAGTATTCGGAGCATTGACCACCCGGAGGGTTCAGGGAGGTTGACGCTGCGACGAAAAGTTCGTCTCCCAAACGGCCAGTGGCATCGCAATGGCGTGAACCATTTGCGCACTCGCTTCCTTCAACACATGGTGAATGTTGAGCGATGGCAGGCTGAGCAGAACGTAGATATTGGCCGGAACAGACAGCAACCACAGCTTTCACTGTATCCGTCCGGCAAGCGTTATCGTGAACCCATCACGAGTGATTTTGGTGGATTCGATTTTCTCACCCAAACGCCAAGAGGTTTGCGCGTGGCGATTGAATGGGAAACGGGGAACATCTCCAGCTCTCACCGCAGCATGAACAAGCTTACGATTGCGCTTTCCTCTGGAATCATCGATGCGGGAGTTTTGATTGTGCCTAGTCGCGATTGTTACGAGCACTTGACGGATCGCATCGGGAACATAGGCGAGCTATCCGGCTACTTACAGCTCTGGGCATCCGCGAAGGTTGGTGTCCAGCGTGGGCTGCTGGCGATCACGGTGGTCGAGCATGACGCGCTCACAGACAATGTGGCGGTGCCTTATCTCGGGATGGGCAACGACGGTCGCGCGGCGCAGGGCCGCGCTAGGCCGCAGGATTGAAAAGACTCTGCTGCGCGCCATCGTCTTCTGCGGGGCGCAGGCATTCGTGCGCGTTAATCCGGTAGGCCTTTGAAAGAGGCTTCCCAGCCTTCCGGCGGCGCTCAAGATCATGGCGAGTGAACAGGGTGTTCTTGTTCCGGTGAATCTCGGCGAGGTGCTGCCGGTCCGCATCGATGTTGACGAACCTCTTTACAATGGAGGAACAATCGAGTTCGCTGCCAATCCATCGGCGACCAGTCAACTCGGCCGCGACAAAAGTTGTCCCGGAGCCGCCAAATGCATCCACCACGAGTGAGCCTGGATCACTCGCCATCGAGATAATCCGATCCATCAACTTCAATGAGAGCGCGTTCTCCTCTCGCTTCTTGTATTTCTTGTGTCGTACGGGAGGAATGTCCGTCCAAACATCGGAGAGATTTACGCCCGCCGGATTCATCTTATCCTTGTAACCACCATAGTCGCGAAGCTCGCCTCCGCAGTGGCGGCAGCATGGCACCGGCATCCGATCTGGATGAAATATCCCCGGTTTCTTCCCCTTGATGAAATACAGAAGGGAGTAATGTGAAGGATAGAGCCGCTTTTGAATAGGCAGGGAGTATTTGATATCGACAGCGACCCAGTGGCGGAAAGTCAGACGCTGCCTCAGCCAAGCTCCTAGTGGAAGATTCCACTTCGGAAGGTTCCAAAGGAAAAGTGAACCACCGGGCGCCAGCACGCGGGCGCATTCGTCTAGCCATGTTTGGCACCACTCAATGTATTCCGTATCGGCTCGCGAATCGTTAATATTGGAAGAGTATTTTTTCCCTAGGTTAAAAGGCGGATCAGCGAATACCAAATCTGCAGACTCTTCCTCAATGGTCTTGAGGAATCTGATACAGTCTGCTTGGAAAAGGCGTCCAAGGTGTGTTTCTAAAATGGGACTCATAGTCCGTATTCATGCTACGACTCGCTGGGTTCATTGGCAAGGCTGGGATTGACGGCGTGGGAAAACTTCTTGCGCCTATATGCCGGGAGAAATGTGTTACTTCTCAGCTTCCGCGACATCGGCTCTTATTTGGATTCATCATCGTTGCAGAACCGAAGTGTCGTCAAACCGGAACATTTCGAGAATGGAGCGGCTTGATGTTCGACGGCGGGCGATTCAGTATTGTTTCAGATGCGAGCATGATAACAAACTGCGCACTCCAATTCCGCGCCGCCTCGCTGCTGGGGCTGGCCGTCTGGCTTCTGTCGGCCGCGACGGGGCATGCGACGACGTTGTTGATTGAGGCGGAAAGTTTGGAAACCACTGGCGGCTGGCAAAGCGTGCGCGAGACCCAGGGCGTGCGCGAGTTCCTCTGGTCGGGGGCAAAGGACCGGCCCGCGCCGGCGGCGGGCGCGATCGAGTTGCCGAAGGCGGGACGCTGGCGGCTGTGGGTGCGCAGCAAGGATTTCCCGAAGGACCGGCCCGGCATCCGTAACTTCACCGTGCGGATCGGCGCGACGCGCCCGGTGAAGGTGTTCGGCAAACACAAGCAGGAGGGCATCCACGGCTGGGAGTGGGAGGACGGCGGCACGTTCGAGCTGCCCGCGGGGCCGACGCTGGTGGTGATTGGTGAATCGAGCACGGCGTCGGCCCGCTGCGACGCGCTGGTGCTAACAGACAGCCTCAGCTATCAACCGAAAGGTTTCCCGCACGCGCTGGGCAAAACGACGGCGAAGACGGTTCCACTGACTCTGAAGCTCGCCGGCGGGAGCCAGCAGCTTTTGCCGCCATCGCTCCAGCACATTGAGCCGGAAGCGGCGGCGACGCTCGCGAACGATGCGGTGCGCTGGACGTTTCATCGCGCGTCAACGGCGGGCGGGCCGGCGGTGGCATTGCGGGCGGCGTTGCGCGACGGTGGCGAATGGAAACCACTGCGGGCCGGGCCGGACGCGGAAGGTTATCGCGTGTTGTTCCGGCCGAAGGAGAGCGACCCGAAGATCATTGCGACACACGTTCATCCAGCTTGGGACATCAGCCTCAGCGCGGAGATCGAGGTTGGCGCGGGCGGCGCGTCAGCGAAGACGCGCGCGGGGCCGCCGACGGCGCCGTGGACGGCGGGACAGTGTTTTGCGCTGCGACCGGCGACGGTCCGGCAGGTGGACAGCCGGACGGTGGAGCTTGGTTTCCAGCCGCTGCCGGTCGGCCAACTGAAGGCAACGTGGCGGCTCGGCGGCGGGCAGTCGCAAGCGCAAGTAACGCTCGATTTCACGCCGAACGGGCCGGGGCATTTCTCGCTCGGCTATCACGGCCTGGTCGCTGCGGCGCCGGAAGATGTGGATTTTCTGCGGCTTCCGTTCATGTATTACGGCAAACGTTTCCCGGCGCAGCCGGTGACGCTGCTGAACTCGCACACACCGACGCCGCTGGCGCTGGTGAACCGCGATGGCGCGTCGTTCGCGCTCGTGGCCGAGCCGGAGGATCTGCCGTTCGAGTGGGCGAGTCCGCGGAACTCGCGCTATGCGTTTGGCCTCCGCAACGAGACGGGGCAGGCGCAGCCGCTGCTCTATGCGCCGGTGCTCGGCCAGCCCGGCAGCGCCAGCGCGGACGGCGGGCCGTTGCGCGCGCGGTTCCGCGTCTGGCTGCAATCGGGCGACGGGTACGCGGCGTATCGGCGCGTGGCGACGGAGATGTTCGGGTTGACTGACTACCGGAGGCCGGCGTATGCGTCGCTGTCGGACGCCGCGCTGAATCTGCTCGACCTGATCCGCAACGAGCAGGCTTCCGGCTGGGATGCGCGCGCGAAGGGGCCGTGGAACATCGAGAGCCGCAACGTCGTTTCGCATTCGTCGCCGCTGACCTACCTGAGCTACTACCTGCTCACGGGCGACGAGGACGTTTACCGCCGGTTCGCGCTGCCGGCGCTGGAGTTCATGATTTCGCGGTCCGGCGCGCACTTCGCCGCGGAGCGCGAGATCGGCGACAACTACTATCACCACCAGCCGATGCGCGGGCCGATGTCCACGTATGGCGCGGCGGTGTTCGCAAGCGCGTATGCGATGACGCACGGCCGCTCGCTGGCACTGGGCGGGTTCTGCCTCGACGACAAGGGCCAGCCGCGCGTGACGAAAGGCTACAGCCACGTGCAGCCGTTCGAGGACGCGTTGGCGCTCTACCGGCTGACGGGCGAGGCGCGCTGGCGGGACGCGGCGGTGAAGGCGGCCGACAAATACATCGCCGGAAACATCACGCGGCTGCCGACGAAAGACCTTGGCGTGATGCCGTTCGTGAACATGAGTTTCGTGCCGGACTGGGAAGGATTGCTGCACGTCTATGACGCGACGGGCGAACGACGGTTTCTCGACGCGGCAGTGACAGCGGCGCGCGGGCTGGTGACGACGTTGTGGACGCAGCCGCCCGTGCCGGCCGGCAATACGACGATTCATCCGGGCGGAAACTACTCCAGCGCGACGCACGTCTGGTGGTTTGGCGACAAGCGCTACCGGCGCGGCTTCGTCGAGGGCGCGCAGCAGACCAGCGACGAAAAGGCGAAGTTCGACCTGCCGCCGGCACGGCTGCCGGAGAAACGCGTGCCCGCATGGCAGGTGAGCAACGTCGGCCTGGGCCTGGAGCAGCCGTGCACATACACGCGCGGCAGCCGGCACGCGAACATCACGATGAATTGCTGGGCGCCGAATCTGTTGCGCCTGGCGCGGCTCACGGGCGACGACCTGTTTCGCATCGCGGCGCGCAACGCGACCGTTGGCCGCTTCGGCAACTATCCGGGTTATTACATTGACGGCATGACCGACCGGTATCAGCAGCCGGATTATCCGGTCGCCGGGCCGGACGTGACGTGGCTCTACTTCCACCACATCCCGCCGTTCGCAGCCTACGTGCTCGATTACCTCTTCACCGACGCCGAGACGCGATCGAAAGGCGCGGTGAGTTTCCCTTCGGTGCGCCAGTGCGGCTACGTATGGTTCGACAACCGGCTGCGCGGCTACGCGCCGGGCAGGGTCTGTGGCCAACCCGCGTGGCCGTGGCTGCACCGCACGGCGGCGACGGTGGACACCATCAACGTGGACCGCGTCCTGGCGCACGGCGGCGGAAAGTTTCACGTCGTGCTGCTCAACCAGGTCCGCGAAGAGCAGACGGTGCGCGTGAAATTCGACCCGCAGGCGCTCGGCCGGTCCGTGGACGGCGCGAAGCTCTCCGTGCGGCTGGACAATCGCTCCGCCCCGCCACTGCGCCTGAAAGACGGCGCGGTCACGCTGAAGCTGCGGCCACTCGGCATTGCAGCGCTGACGCTCGATGGCGTGAAGATTGACGTGCCAACGCATCGCGCCGCGCCGCCGTCACGACTGCCGCTGCCAGACAAGAGCGGCCTGCGGCGGCAACCGGTCGCCGGCACGAAGCTGGAGGCCATCGGCACGGAGATCTGCGTGCCACCGTTCACGTGGCGCGACCTCTACGTTTACGTCGCAGCCGGCCTCGACGACTGCAAGAGCGCGACGCTTCGCTATCGCGTCGGCGACAACGCCGAGCAGCAGGTGAAGGTCACTCGCTTCCCATGGGAGTTTTCGGTGCGCGTGGATGACGTGCGCTCCCCGATCACCTGGACCGTGGAAGCGCAGACAGGAACCCCCGATGACCCCAGCCGCCGTTGAATCGCTCATCCTTGACGGCATCGCCGTCCGCGACGGTGAGCGGCTCGCGTTTCGCGGCACGCACTGGACCTGGCGGCGCGGCGAGCAGTGGGCCATCCTCGGCCCCAACGGTTCCGGGAAATCCCTTCTTGCGCTCGCGCTATGCGGCAAAGCGCCGGTCGTGCGCGGCGAAATCCGCCACGGCATCGAGGACGATCCCGCGTCGAAAGAAACCGTCGCGTTGCTCTCGCCGCACATCCAGCGCGAGATGATCCTTCGTGAGAGTTCCTTCTATCAGTCGCGCTGGCACAGTGGCCTCGGCGAAGGACAGCGCACCGTCGCGCAGTTCCTGTCACAAGCGAGCGTCGAGGAGATCAACCCGTTCGAGGTCGGCGCGCGCCGGGGCGACGCGCGGGAGTTCCGGCAGCGGCGGGAGCGTTTCGTCCGCTGGCTCGGGATCGCACCGCTGCTGCGCCGGAAACTCATCCACCTCTCCAACGGTGAGCAGCGCAAGGTGCTGCTGGCCCACACGCTGGTGCGCGCGCCTCGGTTGTTGATCCTCGACGATCCGTTCGGCGGACTCGACGTGGCCACGCGCCAGCGGCTGCGCGAAGTCATCGCGCGGCTGATGCGCGGCGGGTTGCCGGTGCTCGTCATCACGAGCCGCCCTGATGAGATTCCGCCGGGGACAACGCACCTCTTGCTCGTGAAGAATCGCCGCGTCGTTGCCCAGGGAACGAAAGCCGCAATGCTGGAACATCCGCTGGCACGACGGCTTCGCAGGAGCCGGATCCAGGAGGCTCGTATTCCCTCCACGACTCCAGAACGCCTCCTCGCGTCAACGCCTGCAAACCTTTCTCCGCTCATCGAACTCAACCACGTCACCATCCAGCGCGGCCGCCGGCGCATTCTCGACGACGTCTCTTGGACCGTGCACCGTGGCGAGCATTGGGCGTTGCTCGGCCCGAACGGCTCCGGCAAGACCACGCTCTTGAGCCTCATCCAAGGAGACAACCCGCAAGCCTATGCGCTTGACCTCCGGCTCTTCGGCACGCGGCAGCACTCGACCCAAACGCTCTGGCACACGCGCCAGAAGATCGGCTGGCTCTCGCCAGAACTGCACCAGCATTACCCGACGGCGTGGTCGTGCCTCGATGTGGTTTGCTCCGGTTTTTTCAACAGCATCGGCCTCCACCAACACTGCACGGGCCGCCAGCGCACCGCCGCCCGCCGCTGGCTGCGCGAGTTCGGCCTGGCGGAAAACGCCGGCGCGGTGTTGGACGAGTTGGCGTTGGGCGACCAGCGGATGGTCCTGCTGGCTCGCGCGGTGGTCAAGAGGCCGAAGCTGTTGATCCTCGACGAGCCTTGTCAGGGCCTCGACATCGCGCATCGCCGCACCGTGCTCGACACGGTGAACCGCGTGATTGCGCAGACTGGTGCGACTCTGATCTTCGTCACCCACCATGCAAAGGAAATGCCGCGTTGCGTCAGTCGCATCCTTCAACTGAAATCGGGCCGGGTTGTCAGGGACATGCGGCGGGCCGGCTGTTGACGGCGCGGTTCTTCACCGCCGACGAATCCACTCGGGGCGCGAGTAGCGGGTTTGCACGAGTTGCTCGGTGATTTCCCGCGGCCATGTGATCAGTGGATCGTCAGCGGCCCACGCCAGACGCAAGCCCTGGTCGAGCCAGGCGGCGTCGGCGGGGAAGTTGGTGACGAAATCCGTGTGCAGCCGGCTGGCACGGTAGGCGGGCTGGCGCGGCGGTTCGCGCAGGTAACGGCTGAGCCGGTCTAGGGGAAAGTTGTAGAGCAGCGTGCCGTGGTGGAGCAACCAGTTGCGGCGGCGGCGCTGGGCGTTGCCGGAGAACTTCCTGCCGTCGAGACATAGATCGCTCGTGCCGTCAAAACCGACGTGCGGCGCCTTGGTCATCAGCACTTCGGTGATGCGGTCGAGGATCAGGAAATGTGAGCGAGAGACATCGTTCAACTCCGGGCGCCGGCGCATGTCGAGCACGAGCGAGAAGTTCAGGCAGCCGGGACCGATCAGTACTGTGCCGCCACCGCTGACGCGACGCCGCACGGGCACATTGTCGGCGGCGCAGGCCTCCTCATTCACATCGTCGGCGATGCGGCAGAAACAGCCGAGCACGACGCACGGCGAGGCAACTTCCCATGTGCGAAGCATTTCCGTGCCGTCGGTTTGCTCGGCCAACGTCAGCAGCGCCTCATCCAGCGCGAGGTTCTCCTCCGGTGTCGGCAATGTGAGGTCGAGGAATTGCATCTGAATCCATCCGACGGCGTCCTGCCGCCACTTCGCAGCGAGATTACGTTACTCGCCCGAAAAGCTCAACGCAAACGGCTGACGACTGCAACAGGAGAGGAGATCGGCGCGGCCATTCATTTCTCCGCAGCGTTCTGCTTCAACTTGGCGAGCGCCGTTTGTTCGTGCAGAATTCGCTTCTGCAGATCGCTTTCTGGAAGGAGAGTTCGGGACGCTGATAACTCAATCGAGACCCCGGGGCACTCCCGCTCAAATAGAAACTGCGCCCGTACCGCGTGGAAGTCCGACGTGACCACGATCAATTGGCTGAACCCGTGCCGCTCGATGATAGGTCGGCACAGTTTCGCGTCCTCGATGGTGTTTGAACTTTCCGCGCACTCCACGAATGCCTCGTCGGGAATCCCACGTGTCTTAAGGTATTCACGCACGTAATGGCCATGAGGCCAGCTCGTGGTATTGAAGTGCGCTCCCCATCCACCGGTGGGGAGGATTCTCGATCCGGGATGGCTCTGATATTCCTTCAGTGCCTGCTCACATCGCTCCCTGGCAATGCTGGAGAGCGTTCCGTTCTCGTCATTGGGCGCCCCCAAAACAACAATGGCTGTCATGGTCTCGTTCATTTAACGACCCAAGCTGAGACACCGCCAACATGCAACGCAGTCCGCGATAGCGGAACTGAAAGCGCCATCCCGGGTTACCAGCAGCGATTTGTCAGGCAGCTTGTGTGTTGACTCTCTGATTTGCATGTTTACGCGATACCCTCCACGTCCATACAAGCACAATTGACACCCGCCCTGCAACTGGAACGCTTTCTCGGGCTTCGCTGCATCCGGCTTGTTGGGCGCTTCGGCTTTCACCGTTTTTGGGATGGTGTTGCCTTCTTGGTTTTCGCGTGCCGGTCGCGCATGGTCGCGTTGTAGGCTGCAACCTCAGCGACGAACGCCTCGCTGACACAGCAACCACCGACAATCTGAACGCGATAACCAGTAGTCTCGTCCACCAACGGCTTGCTTGCTGACCAAGGCTTGCCGAAATACAAAATTCGAAGCTCCCCGGCCTTGATGTCTTTGGTGGCCGTCTCTTGGCCTCGATTCTTTGCGGCTGCGATGGCCTCCGGGCTGTTGTTGGTGGACATTTCGGAACTGGTGATTGGGGACTTCTCTGCGGCGCGAGTCGGCCAAGCAACGGTTGTGGTGATCAGCGTGATGAGGAAAACGATTGTTTTCACGACTATTTGACGGGCATTGTGGCTCAACACTCCTTTGACGCCCAACATTCTTAATGGGACAAGGTTTTCAGCAAAAGACAAACAGACAACTCCACCCATTTGTGCGCGTGAATAGACGGCGGAAAATGTTGTGTCAAGCACATTGGCAAGCAGATACAACGCCAAGGCGAGATTCGAGCCAAGCTTGAGTTTGTCTTTTGCACTTACCGCGCCGTATGGGAAAAGACAAACTCGAACAGCCAGTGCGGTATCCCGGAAGATACGCATGTCATGCGCAAGCCCAGCCCCGGCGTGGAAAGCCCGCTGGACGCCGGCTACGGCGTGAAGTCCTGGTCCTTCTTCAGACGCGCGCAGAAAGCGGCGACGAGCTTGGCGCAATTCTCCAGGTCGTCGAGCGAGAGCAGTTCGTTGGGCGTGTGCATGTAGCGCAATGGAACCGAGAGCAGGCCGGTGGCCATGCCGGCGCGGGTGCGCTGCATGATGTTGGCGTCGGTGCCGGTGCCGCCGGCGGCCGTGCTGATCTGGTAGGGAATCTTTTCCTTCTTCGCCGTCTCGACGAGGAGATCGAAGACCACGGGGTTGATGTTGGCGCCGCGGCAAATCTTCGGGCCTTTGCCAATCTGATAGTCGCCAACCTTTTTCTTGTCGATGCCGGGGCAGTCCGTGGCGTGGCCGACATCCAGGGCGATGCCAACCCCGGCCTCGCTGGCGAATGCGCTGGTCTGCGCACCGCGCAGGCCGATCTCCTCCTGCACCGTGGAGACGCCAACGATGCAGGCGTCGAACTTGCGGCCGTGCAACAGGCGCAGCGTTTCGGCGACGATCCATGTGCCCATCTTGTTATCGAACGCCATCGAGACCACGCGGTTGTGGGCCAGTTCGGTGAACGGCTGCACGAAAACGCCCGCGTCGCCAAGGGAAACGAGTTTCTCGGCGTCCTTCTTGGACTTCGCGCCGATATCCACGTAGAGGTCGTCCATCTTCGGCACGCGCTTGCGGTCGTCGTCGTCCATGAGGTGGATGGCTTTGCGGCCAATGACGCCGGGCACGAGGCCGCCCCGGGTCATGATGACGATGCGTTGGGAAACGGCAACGGTCGGGTCCACGCCGCCGATTCTGTCCACGTAAAGGAAACCGTCGTCGGTGATGAACTGGACGATGAAGCCGATCTGGTCGCAGTGGCCGGCGAGCATGACGCGCGGGCATCCGGCGGGATTGCGGATGCCGAAGACGTTGCCCATCACGTCGGTCTTGACCTCGTCGCACCACGGCCGGATGCGCTCGCGGACGAGCTGCTGGACTTGCTGTTCGTAGCCGGACGGGCTGGGCGTTTCAACGAGTTGTTTAAGGAAAGCCTTGGAGTCGGGGTTCATGATGTGGGAGTCCCTTGTAATATGCAATGTGTCATGGGCGATCAATCGGCCTTCGGGCCGGAGGAAACGAGATCGGCGGCGGTGTCCTTGAACTGATCGAAGTTCTGGATGAACAGGCGCGCCACCTCGCGAGCCTTGGCGTCGTATTCAGCGGGGTTCTTCCACGTCTTGCGAATGTCGAGAACTTCCGCGGGGACACCGGGGCAACGCTTCGGCACCTGAAAGCCGAACACCGGGTCGATCGCCATCGGCTGGCGGTCGAGTTCGCCTTTGAGGATGGCGTGGACGGTGGCGCGATTGTAGGCCAGTTCGATGCGGCTGCCGACGCCGCACGGGCCGCCGACCCAGCCGGTGCTGACGAGATAACATCGGACGTTGTGCTCGCGTATCTTTTTCGCCAACAGCTCGGCATAGACGCGCGGCGACAGCGGCAGGAACGGCGAGCCGAAACAGGCGCTGAACGTCGCCTGCGGTTCACGGCCCATGCCCGCCTCGGTGCCGGCGAGACGCGCGGTGTAGCCGGAGAGGAAATGATACATGGCCTGCCGATCGTCGAGCCGCGCCACGGGCGGCATCACGCCGAACGCGTCGGCGGTGAGGAAGACGATGGAACGCGGATGACCGCCGACACCGCTGTCAATGGCGCTGGCGATGAAATCCACCGGGTAGGCAGCGCGCGTGTTCTCGGTGATGGAGGCATCGTCGAAATCCACCTCGCGCGTGTCGAGATCCATCACGACGTTCTCGACGACCGCGCCGAAGCGGATGGCGTCCCAGATTTGCGGCTCGCGCTCGTGACTGAGGCGGATGCACTTGGCGTAGCAGCCGCCCTCGAAGTTGAACACGCCGTTGTCGCCCCAGCCGTGCTCATCGTCGCCGATGAGGCGGCGGTCGGGATCGGCGGAGAGTGTGGTCTTGCCGGTGCCGGAGAGTCCGAAGAAGAGCGCCACGTCGCCGTCCTTGCCGACGTTGGCCGAGCAATGCATCGGGCAGACGCCTTGTTGCGGCAGGACATAGTTGAGGCAACTGAAGACCGACTTCTTCATCTCGCCGGCGTAGTGCGTGCCGCCGATGATGACCGTGCGCGAACCGAAGTCCACGCAGATGAACGCCTCCGACCGCGTGCCGTCGGTGGCGGGATCGGCGAGGCACTTCGGCGCGCAGATCACCGTGAACGCCGGCTGGTGCCCGTTGAGTTCCTCCGGCGCCGGCCGGCGGAAGAGCTGCCGCGCAAACAACGAATGCCACGCCTGCTCCGTGATCACACGGATCGGCAGGCGATGCCGCTCGTCTGCGCCGACGAAGCCGTCGAACACAAAGACCTCGCGGTTCTTAAAATGGGTGGTGACACGCTGGCGCAGTTCCTGAAACTGCTCGCGCGACATCGGCTGGTTGACCTTGCCCCACGCGATCTGGCCCTCGCTGGTCGGCTCCTTGACGACAAACCGGTCGTTGGGCGAGCGGCCGGTGCGCCTGCCGGTGAGTGTGACGAGCGCGCCGGTGTTGGCGAGACGGCCCTCGCCGCGGCGCAGGCTCATCTCCACAAGCGCCGCGACGGGCAGGTTGCGATGAACCGGCCCGGTTTCAACAAGACCGTGCGACGCCAGATTGAAGTGGTTAGGCATAATTGAGCGTCTGCTTTTACCGACTTCCGCCGCAACCGCAATCATATTCGCACAACAAGAAAAACGGCGTTCCGTAAAGGTATTCCCGCTTGGTCTCGCGAACCCGTTGCGGTATTTTCGGCGCGTCCATTTCCAACCCAGAAGCCAACATGACAACCCAACCCGACAATTCGCTCGATCAGCATGTCACCCGCCGCGCGGCGATCAGCGCGGCCCTGGCGGCGGCAGGCGGCGCGGCGGCGTTTGCCCACAGCGTCGCCGGCGCAGCCGAGGCAGCCAAGCCCGATGCGCGCCGCGCGTCGCCGAAACGCTACGATATGAAGAAGTCCATCAACCTCTGGGCGTTCCCCTATCCCGATCGGATGAACCTGGAGGAGTGTCTGCGGCTGGCCAAGGCCGCGGGCTTCGATGCCGTCGAGTTGAACTACGACCTCGACAACGACCTCTCGCCAAAAGCCGGCCCGGCAGAGTGCCGCGCCATTCGCAAGCTGGCCGACAAGATCGGCATCGCCATCAGCGGCCTTTGCTCGTTCCTGTTCTGGCCGTATCCGCTGACCAGCGGCGATCTGATCAAACGCGAGCGGGGATTGGAGCTGGCCGCGAAGATGATCCAGGCGGCGCATGATGTGGGCACCGACAATCTGCTGGTCGTGCCCGGCGCCGTGAACATCCCGTGGCGGACGGACTACGAGCCGGTGCCCTTCAATGTGTGCGACCGGCGTGCCCGCGAGGCGGTGGCCGGACTGCTGCCGACGGCAACGAAGCTCGGCGTCTATCTCAACATCGAAAACATTTTCTTCAACGGCTATCTCATGACGCCGGCGGAAATGAACGCGTTCGTGGACAGTTTCCAGAGCGAGCACGTGCAGGTTCATTTCGATACCGGCAACATCATGCTCTTCCATTACCCGGAACACTGGATTCCGGCGCTCGGCAAGCGGATCAGGAACGTTCACCTGAAGGAGTTCTCCAAGAAGGCGACTGATCATTCGCTGGAATGTTTCCGGCCGTTGCTCGACGGCACGACGAACTGGCCGGCGGTGATGGAAGCGTTCGACCAAGTCGGCTATCGCGGCTACCTGACCTTCGAGTATTTTCACCCGTATCCGCACTACCCGGAGGCGCTGATTTACCAGACCGCCGACTCGATGGACCGGCTGCTGGGCTTGAAGACTGCGTGATGGTAAAATTGCACTGGAGCCACAGGACGCTCCCATCCAACTGACAACTGTGAAACACAAACAACCTCTCTCCCGAAACGTCCCGCTCACCATCGGTCTGCGCCGTTACTTGTATGTGACGGCGGCGATCACCGGCGCGGCGATCATGATTGTGGAAATCCTCGGCGCGAAGATGCTCGCGCCTTATCTCGGCACGTCGCATTTCGTCTGGACGGCACAAATCGCTGTGACGCTGGTGGCGCTGGCTTGCGGCTACTATGCCGGCGGCCGTTGGGTGGACCGCTCGCCGCAGCTCGGCAGACTCTACGGCGCGATTGCGGCAGCCGCGGTCTATCTGTGCGTCTCAGTGCTGATTTGCGAGCCGGTGGCGTATGGGTGTCTGGAGTTCGAACTAGCTGTGGGATCGCTGCTGGCGTCGGCGTTTTTGTTTTTCGTGCCGCTGGGATTGCTGGCGATGGTCGGCCCGTTCTTCATCCGCATGCTGACCGGCTCGGTGGAGACCGTCGGCGGCAACGTGGGCCGGCTCACCGCAATCAGCACCGCGGGCAGCGTCGTGGGCACTGTCCTGATCGGTTATGTGCTTATTCCGTTTCTGCCGAACTCGATGACGATGTATCTGACGGCGCTGGCGCTGATGGCGGTGTCCGTGGGCTACTTTGCCGGCCCGGCAAGGAAGGTTTCAAAGCTCATACCTGTCCTGCTGACCGTAGCCATCGGCGCGGGCACCGGCTACGCAGGAGTCCAACGGGACCACCTGCACAACAAGGGAATCAAGGAGTTGTATCGGGCCAATTCAAACTTCGGCCAGCTTCAGGTTGTGGAATGGGGCGAGGAGGAGCCGGTGCGCCGCAGCTATCTCAACGATTTCCTGAACCAGAATTCCTACGACCCGCAGGAGCGCAAGAGTGTCTCGATGTATACCTATATGTTGCATGGGTTGGCGCGCGCCTACACGCCGCGGATAGACGACGCGTTGTGCATCGGGCTGGGCGTCGGCATCGTGCCGGGCGAACTGGCCCGCGATGGCGCACGCGTGGACGTGGTGGAAATCAATCCCGCCGTGCTGCCGGTGGGGGTGAAGTATTTCAACCTGGAGCCGCAGAAGCTCAACATCCATTTCGGCGACGGCCGCTATTTTATCAGCCGCTGCAAAAAGCAGTATGACACGATCATCCTCGACGCGTTTCTGGGCGACTCATCGCCGTCGCATCTGTTCACGCGGGAAGCCTTCACTGCGATGCGGCGGCTGCTCCGGGCCGACGGCACGCTGGTGATCAACATGTTTGGCGGCACCGGCGGCGAGAGCGAGTTCTT
>Ga0265297_10006261_pt1 | contig 17427 bp, 23 predicted proteins | sample Munlanlwell13791_FD_192502 | JGI IMG/M metagenome (GOLD analysis project Ga0265297, IMG submission 192502) | Leachate microbial communities from a municipal landfill in Southern Ontario, Canada - Leachate well 137-91 | ecosystem: Engineered > Solid waste > Landfill > Unclassified | place...
TACAGAGAAACATCACTCTCGACAAGCAGCGTCAAAAAGGGAGTGGCATCTTAAACACTCACCCGGTTATCGAGAAAAGTTAGAGATCATCAAAAAATACGGAGAGGTCGCATAGTGGTCGAGTGCGCTTGTTTCGAAAACAAGTAGCCGAGAAATCGGCTCGTGGGTTCAAATCCCACCCTCTCCGCCACGCTCAGCGTGGCAAAAGAGACGCTAAGCGTCTCGCCACCCCACGTCGTCCGCCCGAGGCGGACTATGCGGGGTGATGGTGGGTCGAACCCACCACAAAGCAGAATATTATCGAAGTGAGAGCTTGCCGACAAAACAAAGTAACGCTTAAAAATTAGCAGAGAAGTTCGCCACCGCCACAAACGGGGTCGGTATAGTATTTTTTCTTAAAGTTAAAATAATGGGAACAAAACTGCTCCAACACTGCATGACTATCACAGTGTTAAATTGGAATGGCAAGAATACAAAATAAGGCGAGCAAAAAACAGGCGGTATCAATTTTCGTTTCAAAACCTCTTAAAATATTAGTTATTTAACTCTACAACTTCTTTTAATTTTTCCGAGCTCAAAATTTTAAATTTGATCTTGGCTGCATTCAAATTGTTTTGGGCATTTTGACCAATATGTGTACTCCAGACTTCATCAGCAGAGATTGCTTTGGCAAATTTAACGCCGTGACCGGCGCTGCTTTCATAATATTTATTTTTAATCTTTGTTTTTTTTACAACATTACCCTTGATGTCTTTGTCAATTACTAGAAAATTTTCGGCTCCAAACTCCGAATTAGCTCCGTCTGCCAGAGGGACAATAATTCTATAGCCAAGCTTTTCGAGTTCGATTGGTTCAAAACCTTTTTTGTATTTCAGCTGGCCACCCCCCGAAGTTCGGAGTGTCCCCCTCTGGAATTCATGTGATTCAACCGTAATATTTATGGATTTAAGCTTTTCAATTTGAGAGAGGAGAGCGTCCTGTAATTTATCAGTCAGGCGAGTAGCTTCTTCTATTTTTAGTCGCGGGTCCAATTTAATTTTTAAATCGGCCAGAGTCACCGGTCCCATTTTTCGACTTTTTAATTCTGAAATTTCAATATTCTTATCCTTGCACAATTTTATAATTATATTTTCGGTTTCCGCATCAGCCACATCTAAAAGTGAATCAGTTATCTCCCGACCTAATCGCCAAGCTTCCCAAAGAATATACAGTCCAATTAAAATAGCGACCAAAGCATCGGCATCTGCCCAGAGTTTGATCAAGAGAATCCCGATTAAAACTCCAATCGAGGAAACAACGTCAGCTCGAGAATGTTCGCCGTCAGCGATTAAGGCTGGTGAAGAAAATTTATGACCAACCTTAAATTTTAAGCGAGCCATTATTTCATTAACTACCGCTGAAATTGCCATTAAAATTATCGCCCAAATTGATATTATGGCTTGTTCTGGATTTAACAGATGGATAATTCCTTCGTATAAAATCCAAATTGCTGATCCAGCCAATAAAATCACAACTACAAAACCGGCGATGCTCTCGGCGCGATAGTGGCCGTAAGGGTGCTCTTTGTCAACTGGCTTTTGAGCACTTTTAATACCTAAAAAAGCTACAATCGAAGAAATTATATCCAGACCCGAGTGAATCCCTTCGGCAATCAAGGCCGTTAAATTAAAGATCAACCCTAAAATTATTTTCCCGGCGGCAAGAATTGAATTTACCAAAATAGCGAGTGTTGAAACAGTTTGTTGATTCATTTATCCTCTTTTCATTATCTAAAAAATAAACGTAATATTAAAAATATTATTAAACTTAATATTGCCCCTAAAATTAGAAAGGTTGGCTGATTAAATTTTTTAGCAAAAGGAATCAGCTCGTGGAGTGAGATAAAAATCATTGCACCGGCGGCAAACGATACAAAAAGAGGTGTTAATGTTGGTAAAATAGCTATACCAATCAGGCCCAAACCTGCTCCGGCTGGTTCGGCCAAGCTGGAAATAAAAGCGGCTTTATATAAGAATTTATTGTCTTTAATTGCAACTATTGGAGTAGCCAATGCAAATTCTTCCGGGATATTATGAAGAGCAATGGTAACAGCAACAAGAATCCCAAGATTAGGAGAGAGAATGTATGAATTAGCCATGGCAAAACCTTCGGGAAAATCATGCAAAATTAACCCGATGGCGACCAAAAAGGCAGACTTATACAAATTTTTTTGAGAATTTTCTTTCTCCTTTATGAAATGGGCATGAGGAATGATAAAATTCAAAGTACCAACTACAACTATCCCAATAGTTGCGGTGACAAGAGCCTTGGTTACCGATATTGTTTGAATGGCTTCGGGAATTAATTCAAAGAAAGAGATGAGAAGCATTATCCCGGTAGCAAAACCGATTCCGGTCACGATCGTTTTAGTATTTCCCTTGCAACAAATAGCTAACCAAACACCAATTACGGTCGTAATTCCGGAAACAAAAGCTAAAATTAGGATGACCAAATAACTCATGATAATATTTTTTCTGCACTAATTAACTTAATACAGCCTAAATTTCCAACCCTAATATTTATTATACCAGCGATTAAGTGAAAAATTTTGATAGCATATTTTTATTCACTTCCAATAAATTTCACACAGTACATTATTAGGATACCGACAACAAACATTCCAAAGGAAAAGAAGGACTTTTTTAGGCTGGCTTCTTTCCGAAATTCTGGTATAAGATCTGAAGCGGCGATATAGATAAATCCGCCAGCGGCAAAAGGTAAAAGGATATTAATCGAATCCTCGGCATAAGTTGAAAGATAATAGCCAAAAATTCCACCAGCAACGGCGATCATAGCGACGATAAAATTTAAAATTAAGGCCTTCTTTTTCCCAAAACCAGCATAAATTAAAACCCCAAAATCACCGATCTCTTGAGGAATTTCGTGTAAAGCAATCGCAAAAACGGTCGTAATTCCTAGCGGAATACTGACTACAAAACTGGCCGCAATAATTACGCCGTCGATAAAGTTATGTACGGCGTCTCCAAAAAGATTCATATGTCCAAAGGTGTGAATTGAACAATGACTCTTGTGGCAATGTCGCCAGTGAAGTAATTTTTCGATTAAGAAAAATATTACAAACGCCACCAAAACCCAAAGAAAAATATTAGTATCACTATTTCCTTTAATCGATTCTGGCAATAAATGCAAAAAAGCTCCTCCCATCAAGGCACCTGCAGAGAGAGCGACTAGATAAAGCAGAATTTTTTGCAAAACTTGTTCTTTTAAAGCCAAGGTAAAAACACCGACCAGGGAAAATATGCCAATTAAAGTATTACTTAAAACGATCCACAATAATGTCATAAATTCTCCTTAATATTGTGATATATTTTTATAATTTCTTCCTTTGTTTTCAGATTTGTTCTCATAATCGGAGTGAGCGAAGAAATTGCTTTAAAAATTTTTTGATTGTAAGAAATTTTGCCTAAAATTTTACTATTAAATTTGTTTTCGACGTTCTGGCTAAAATCAGGGTTCATGTCCCACTTGTTAATAATTAATTGGTAGGGAATCTTAAAATGGTTGACAACGGCTAAAATTTTTTGAAGATCGGAAAAAGCGGAAGGTGTCGGTTCGGTAACCAAGATAACAAAATTAGCATCAAACAATGCCGCATTGACCGGACAACCGGTGCCTGGGGCAGAGTCAATAACCATTAAATCATATTCGAATTTTTCCGCTTCACCTTTAGCCTCTGCTACAATTTTCCCCGAACCGCTTTCACCCGGAAAAAGTTGAGCGGAAATCAAAGGAAAATTATATTTAGTTTTATTTTTGATATTAATTTGAGCATTATCAACCACAGACATCTTAATCGCATCCCGTGGACAAACAATTTTGCAGACCCCGCAACCCTCGCAAAAAAATGAGTTCAATTTAGCTTTTTTCGCTTCCAAACCTAAAGCGTGAAATTGGCAAGTGGCAACGCAGGCACCGCAACCGTTGCATTTTTCTAAATCAATAACCGGTTTTTCGATGGTTGAAACTTTTTTTTGAGCATCCCAATAATCAACCCCGCCGAGCCAAATTGCCAAATTGGGCGCATCAACATCACAATCAACCGTCACAATTTTTTTGCCGGCTTGTGAAAATAAAATTGCCAAAGATGAGGCAATCATTGATTTACCGACCCCGCCTTTGCCCGAAGCAATCACGATTTTTAATTTTTGATTATTATTCATTTAATTCCATTCAAAAGAATCACCGGCTTTTATTTCTTTAAATTGATTCGGAAATTTTTCTTTGATTTCTTTAATATACCGAGTGCAATGACAAGCCCCTATCATACTAATACCGTTTAAAAGGTTAAAATCAGAAAAACTGTGAAGCCCGCCGATAAGAGCATAAATTTTGCCGTATTTTTTGGTGATTTCCAAAATATTTTTAACACCGGGGTGAGAACAGCCGACAATCACTACTAACCCCTTGTTTGTTTTCAGAATTAACGATTGTTCGTCCGGATTATTTTTAATTAAACCCGTTGTATAAATATTTTCGGCGATTTTTTGTGGCGTAGTAATTTCGATTACCTTTGTTTTCTGTTTGATCCTATTCTTAAAGTCTTTAGAGGATGAAGACAAAGTATAAACAATCGCCCGGTTATTTGAATTGATCAAATCAAATAGCCCACCGATATGATCCCAATGCTCGTGAGATATAACAATTTTATCAATTTCTTTGGCCGAAACTCCTAGTTTTTCTAAATTATCCAAAAGTGCTAGCCCATTATTACCAGTATCAAACAAGATTTTTTGTTCGCCATTAATAATCAAGCAAGAAAAACCCCAACCGGCAATCAAATCATCTCGGGCAAAATTATTATAAATAATTACTAATTTCATTTTAACAAATCCATCTCCTTTAATTTTCCGGCCGAATAGGCACGGGCGATCTTTTTTGAATAGGAAATTTCAATTTCAATTTTTGATTTGAATTTTTGACTAATTTGGGCAACTTTTTTTCGGTCGCCTAAATCCGCTTGGTTTAAAACAACTTTTGCCGGCACTTTAAGTTTCTGACAGAGTTCTAAAATTAAGCCCAAATCATGGGCGCCCATCGGGGTCGGTTCTGTTACAGCATAGGCGAAATCAGAGTTCATGATACCAGTGATCACCGGACAATGAGTCCCGGCGGCAGTATCAAAAATAATTTTATCCGGCTTAAATTGTTTGCTTAACTTTAAAACAAATTCCTTGGTTTTGGCAACGACAAAGTCGGTAACCACTAAGCCGGTTTTTCCTACTCCGGGCGCCGCAAAACCGGTTACAAGCCAAAAATTATCACTAATTTTATTAAGATAGATTTCCCCAATTTTTTCCTCCGTTTTTTCGATTGCTTCATGAGGACAAACTTGCCAGCAAGCGCCACAACCAGAGCAAAGATCTCTCAAAAAAGTCGGGTATTTTCCGGGTGCTTGAAAAATTGTATGGTTATAACAAGTTTTTACACAAAGACCGCATTTTTGGCATTTTTTTTCATCCAATCTTGGGAATTGGGCATAAACAGAGATTATCGGTTTAGCTAATTTTTTGCTTAGTAGTAAATGATCGTTAGGGCACTCGACATCCAAATCACAAAGGATTACCTTTAGATTTTCTCTTAGGTATTTATTAGCAAGCAAAACGGCAAAAGTTGATTTACCGGTGCCTCCTTTGCCACCGGTAATCGCAATTTTAGATTTTTTATTTAATTTAATGTTCTTTGCAAGCATCTTCTGAATTCGCTTTCTCAATTTTTTTATTTTTCCAGGCGTCAAAGATTTCTTTTACTGTTTCTGCTTGGAAAACGTAAACATCAATTTTTAATTGTTCACATAAATTGAGAGCTCTTGAGCCAAGTCCTCTGCACAATAAAATATCTGCTCTATGTTTTTTCATCAATTCCGGCGGAAGACCGGTTCCACCCATGTGCTCGCTTGTATTGGCTATTATTTCAAGAACATCACCGTTCTGGTCGAGAAAAGTGTAGGTCCTACATCTACCGAAATGCTCGGCTACGGTATTTTCCAATCCCTTTTTATTATTAGTCGGAATAACTATTTTCATTTCTTTATTCCTATTGTTTATAAAAATAATTGCCGGATGAATTTAAATCTTGATATTAAAGAAACTAACGGTTCCTTCCACCTCCACCAAAATTTCTCCCTCCTCCTCTACTATGACCACCCCCGCGCGGGGCGCCATTAGCCATACCCATATAATTTGGCCCGGATGGTTGTGAAGTTTCTTGGAGCCTGTCCTCTTTCAAATCAGAAAGAGCCTGTTTAGCGGTCATGTCAAAAACCCCCGTGTAAACTTTTATCCCGGCGCTCTGTAAAACTCCAAAAGCGTTAGGACCGACATTGCCTGTGATCACGGCGGCCACTTTTTGATCTGCGATGATTTGAGCAGCGGTAATTCCTGCTCCGCCGCCAGAATTTGCCCCCGGGTTTGTGATAGCTTCAAACTGATTGTTTCGGCTATCGATTATTAGAAAAAACGGGCAACGACCAAACCGAGGATCGATTGCCGAATCCAGATTATTTCCAGTAGAAGAAATACATATTCTCATAATTACCTTTCTAAATATTTTTAAATTTTTTCTTCGATTTCTTTTCGACCTTCTGCTAATTCGCGTTTCTGTTCTCCATCTTTGTTTAATAGAAGCGCTTGAAATTCTCCAACATGAGTTTTTTCTTCTTTAGCGATATCTAAGAGAATGTTTTTAACATTTTTGTCTCCTGCTATTGCTGCCATTTGTTCATATAGGTTTATAGCATCTAGTTCGGCTATAATTCCAGCTCTTAATATTTCCTTGTCCAGGTCTTCTTTTTTAATTTTATCCAGATTTATTGGTATTTGTGAAAGCATACGAGACTCCTTTTTTTGTGAATTAAATTATATTAATAATAATTATTCAAATCTGATAAAATCCAACTAAGTAGAGGGAAGCGCCTAACGGCTTACTTCCCTCTGCCCTTATTTACTTTTGATTTTCTAACTGGTCGAGACGCTCTTCGGCCGCTTTTAATTCTTCTTTTAGAGTAGCAACATCATCCTGAATAATTTTTTTTTCTTCACTCGCAGTTGGCTGACGATATGAGCCTTGGTACCACGGCAAGCCATAACCGCGGCCATATCTGCTACCGCAAAAGCCTAAGCCGCGACCAGTCATTGATCCTTGTCCTCGCGGACCTGTTCCATCTAATCTTGGCATTTTAATCACCTCCTTTCATTGTTTTTTTTAAAGACAAAATTTTCCTCTTAAAGGTACTTTACAGTTTGGACAGATCATATTTGTACAGGGTATCCCCTGTTGGTGAGTAAATTCTTTTTTACATTCAGGACAAATACAAGTTTTCAATCCGTTGAAGTCTTGGTCTCGTTCAATATTTTTCTCTGGTGATTCTTGAGGCTGATTGTTAAACTCTTCTCTTGAGGTTTTCTCTAGCCGACTTTCATAAGCCATAACTTCACCGCCATTGATTCTTAAAGCTTTGCCATAAATTAAACACTCGGCGATTTTTTTGTGAGATTGATGTAAAATTCTCTGAAAAGTTATCCGTGATATATCCATTTCTTTAGCGGCTTCTTCCTGTTCTAAATTTTCCAATTCTGCTAATCTTAATGCTTCAACTTCGTCCAATGACAAAGTAACTTCCGATAATTCCCGAAGAGGAATACCGGCGGGCTTAAAATAGGTAATCTCCGGGAAGAATCTAATTGTTCGTTTAATTTTTGGTCTTCCTCGCATATAATCCTTTCTACGCATCTATAATTTAGAACATATGTTCATATATGTCAATAGCAATCAATAAATTAACTCAAAATTTGATAGATCAGACATTTCAATTGCCCGTTTCTAGACATTTTGCTACAATCTCGATACGGTCAAGGCGGGGAACACAATAAATAAAGGAGAAAAATGATAGATTATAACAAGCAATCTCTGGCTGATCATAAAAAACTCGGTGGGAAGCTGGAGATGTCTTGTAAGGTCGAAATCAACTCGAAAGAAGACCTGGCGACCTATTACACTCCCGGGATTGCCGCTGTTTCAAAGCTGATCGCCGAAAAGAAATGCAAAGTTTGGGAATACACTTCTCGCTCGAATACGGTCGCTGTCGTTACCGATGGGTCAGCCGTTCTCGGGCTTGGAAATATCGGCCCCGAGGCCGCTCATCCGGTGATGGCCGGCAAAGCGGTTCTATTTAAAAAATTTGCCGGAATCAACGCTTTTCCGATCTGTCTTGACACCCAAGATGTTGATGAAATCGTGTTGATCTGCAAAGCGATCGCTCCCTCTTTTGCCGGAATCAATCTCGAGGATATCTCCGCTCCGAGGTGTTTTGAGATTGAAAAACGATTGCAAAATATCGGTATCCCGGTGATGCATGACGATCAACACGGAACAGCGGTTGTAGTTTTGGCGGCGTTGATTAACGCGACGAAAGTTGTAAATAAAGATCTTCGGGACTGTAAAATTACTATCTCCGGTCTTGGGGCGGCGGGTACGGCGATCGCTTTGATGATAAACAAGTTTACCGAAAATAAAGCGACGATCAATCCGGTCGATAGTAGCGGCATTGTTTGTACAAATAAGAAGGCAAATGAGTATAAACAGAAGGTCTGTAAGAGCATTAATTACAGTAAAATCAAGGGGGCGCTTAAAGAAGCGGTCAAAGGGGCCGACATATTTATCGGCGTTTCGGCACCAAATCTTCTAACCGAAGAAATGGTCAAATCGATGGCAAAAGATGCGATTGTTTTTGCGCTGGCGAATCCGAATCCGGAGATTGATCCGTCGGTTGCGAGAAAAGCCGGTGCGAAGATTGTTGCTACCGGCAGAAGCGATTTTCCGAATCAAGTCAATAATGTTCTTGCTTTTCCGGGCATCTTTAAGGGGGCGCTTGAAGCGCGGGCAACCAAAATCAGTGAAAAGATGAAAATTTCAGCCGCCCTTGCCTTGGCGGCGGCAGTTAAACCGACAGAGAATCTAATTTTACCCGATCCGCTTGACAAGAAGGTGGTTGAAAAAATCGCCAAGGCGGTCAAGCGGGCGGCAATCAGCGAAAAAGTTGTTCGAAGTCGCTGTCTTTAATATCAGATTTAAAAATTATCACCACCCGGTCTATGTTCGATAATGATTATTGACAAGAACGAAATAACCTCTCAAAGCCTTTCTGATCGCTGAAAGAAACAAAAACATAGAACTTTACTTAAAAGACTCAAAAACTCGTCACGGAGCCGTTTTTTGGGATTTAGAAAGATGAATGGGGTGTTGATAATTGACACAATCTTTTAAATTTTAACAAACACCAATTCTTAAAAAGAAATCGTAAAAATGATAATCTGGGAGCCAATATTATTAAAAATAGGCGTCGAAAAAGATCGACGGATGAATAAATTGACTCCCAAACTGTAAATTTGATACGATTAAAGTTGTCAAGCGATTACCAGATAGAAAATTGTGAAAACATCAGAAATCAAGTCCTGTCTTAAAGAATTAGAATTAAGCGAACACGAGATAAGCGCTTATCTCGTCTGTCTTCGTTTTGGAACGACGGCGATTACCCCGGTTGCCCGAATGCTCAAGCTTCCGAGAACGACTTTACTTTACAGTCTCGAGTCTTTGGAAAAACGGGGGTTGATTAGCTTTGTTCAGGAAAAGGATGTTAGCCGTCGCTATTATCGAGCGGCGTCGCCACAAAAGGTTTTGGCGCTTCTTCGCCAGCATCAGATAAAAATCGAGAGCCAGATTGATAATTTTAATCGAGCGCTTCCCGATTTTAACAATCTTTATCAAGTCGATGCCGGCGAGCCAAAGGTTCGGCTTTATGATCTTCAAAGGTTTTGGGAGATTATTCATCTCGTCACCGAATCCGACGTCGAGGAGGTTTTTTACGCCGGTAATCTGAATGATTTCAGTGATCTGATCGGTGAGGGGCGGCTTAGTCGCCTTCTCCGGCGGATGACCGAGAAAGAAATCTGGGCAAACTTTCTTTTGGCTCGATCACGGCGAGCCGGCGAGCCGGTTTCCTTTTCCGAAAAATATTTCCGGCGAGCTCGTTATACTTCCGATCGCTTGCTTGCAACAAGTCACACTTTAATTTTTAATCGGTCGATTGCTATTTTTCCGCGCGACAAGAAAAACTCAATTATTACCCTGACTTCGCCTGATTTTTCGACGACGATTAGGAGTTGGTTTAGCGAGCTTTGGCAGGTTGCTGAAGAAGTTAGATTTAGAAAACTTAAAATTGACGATGAGAGTTAAAAGAACAAAAAGCCTAGAATAGCAAGCTAAATTTATCCTTTGTGGTAAAGGGAAAAGCGATATTCAAGCAAAAGAGTAGATAGGCTAATTTAGTGGATAAGCTAGTAAGCTGGTAAGCCAGTAAGTGGGTAAGTAAATTATGAATAATGAATAGTGAAGCATAAGTTAGCCGATAAGCTAGTAAGCTGGTAAGTACATACCATTCCCGCCACGAAGTGGACCCCTCGGGTCGGAGGTCTTTGATTTTACTCAGACCATGAGCCCTTGTCGAATGGCGGGAATCCATGATTTAAAAACTGGATTCCCGCCTCCCTCCTTCGCTAAAGCTACGGCAGGGCACGGTCGCGGGAATGACAAGGATAGGCGGGAATGACATAATTGTGACAGGGATGACGTAATCGTGCGGGAATGACGACAAGCGCGCAAGTCATAAATTTGATAAGTAACCCCTGCGAGTGAAGTTTCAAAATATTTCAATCATTGCTAAAATTAAATAACAACGAAAGGAAAAAATGAAAAAAACTTTAACCAATTTAGCAACTGCATTTGTTGGCGAATGCCAAGCCCGAAATCGCTACACCTATTATGCCAGTGTTGCCCGTACCGAGGGTTTTGAAAAGATTGCCGAAACCTTTCTTTTGACCGCCGACCAAGAGAAGGAACATGCCAAATGGCTTCTAAAAATCATTAACCAGCTAAAAAAGAGTGATCAGCCGATCGCGATTAATGCCGAAGTTTCGACGATTTTCAAAAAGACAGTCGATAATCTGGCGGCGGCGATCGCCGGAGAAAATTACGAACATAGTTCAATGTATCCGGAGTTTGCCAAAGTCGCCGAAGAAGAGGGTCTCTCAAAAGTTGCCGCTCGTCTGCGATCGATTGCCATCGCCGAGAAGCATCACGAAGAGCGCTACCAAAAAGCCTTAAAAGCCCTAAAAAATAAAACTATTTTCAAAAAAGCAAAACCGGTCAGCTGGGTTTGTCGTGAATGTGGTTACGAACACCTGGGAGTCGAGGTGCCGGCGGTTTGTCCTTCATGCGACCACCCGCGCTCCTTTTATGAAATTAAATGCGAGGAGTTTTAGCCAATGGCCGATATCAGCCAAAAAGTATTTTCCGTTAGACACGGTCAGGAAGAGCGGCATACCCAAGAGCTGGCCGAACGTTTGCAATTGCCATATGCCGACCTGACCGCTTATCCTTTTGCCGAAGATGTTTTTAATATCGTTCCCTTTGAACAAATTATCGAGAAAAAAATTATTCCCTTTTTAAGAGTTTCAAATACGGTCAAAATTGGCGTTGTCGATCCGCGCGACCCGGCGGTAATTAACTATTTACAAACACTTTCGAAAAGCGAAAATATCAAGTTTACTCTGGTTTTGATTTCCAAAACCAGCTTTTACTATGGAATTAACATCTACAACCAAGCAAAAGCAAAAGAAAAAGAAGATCAGAAGCAACAGGGAGAGAGTTTAAAAGATGAAGGAACGCTCTCCGACCGGATAAAAAATCTTTCCGATGTTGCCAAGACGGCGGCGGCGGTCAACACAACCAAAATCTTTGATGTTTTGATGGTCGGAGCAATTCGAACACTCGCCTCCGATATCCACCTTGAACCAAGAGAGAGCGATTTTATGGTTCGTTATCGGATTGATGGAATTCTGCAAAATGTCGTTTCCCTGCCAAACGGTAACTACCATGGCTTAATTTCTCGTCTAAAATTTTTAGCGAAATTAAAACTTGATAAAAGCGATGAGCCGCAAGATGGTCGTTTCAGTATTACAATTGAAGGCCAGCGAATTGATCTCCGGGTGGCGACGATGCCCTCGGCCTACGGTGAGGCGGTGGTAATTCGTATTTTGGGGCATGATCGGTCAATGCAAAAACTCGATAACCTCGGTTTTCGACCGGAAGCGGTTTCAATCATCAGGCAGGCAATTAGCCGACCGCACGGAATGATTTTAAATTCCGGTCCGACCGGCTCCGGCAAGACGACAACGATGTACGCGATTCTTTTGGAAATTAGAAAACCGGGGATTAAAATAATCACTCTCGAAGATCCGATCGAATATCGAATCGAAGAAGTCGAGCAAAGCCAGATCGATCCTGAAGGCAACTATACCTTTGCCGAGGGACTACGAGGGGCTTTAAGAGCCGATCCCGATGTGATTATGGTTGGTGAGATTCGTGATAGTGAAACGGCGCAGATCGGCATTCAAGCGGCTTTGACCGGACATCTGTTGTTATCGACAATCCATGCCAACTCGGCTCCGGCGGTTTTCCCGCGTCTTCTCGATATCGGTGTTAAGCCGTTTTTGCTTTCCGGCTCGCTTAATTTAGTTATGGCCCAGCGGTTAATCAGACTGATCTGCGACCAGTGTCGCGAAGAATACCAGCCGCCGGAGCCGATCTGGCTCGAACTAAAACACTCACTTCTGCCACTCAAAGATCGTTTAAGCGCCGGGCTGATGAAACAGCTTGAACAGCCGGCAAAACTTTTTCGCGGTCATGGTTGCTTAAAGTGCAACCAGACCGGCTTTGCCGGTCGGCAAGCGATTGTTGAAACTCTGGTTCCGAATAATGAGATCGATAGCTTGGTTGCTCGCCAAGCGTCGCAATCAGAGTTTGCTCAAGCGGCGACTCGCCAAGGAATGATTACTATGGAGCAGGACGGGCTAATTAAGGTTTTAGAGGGTCGGACGACGGTTGACGAAGTCTGGCGGGTAACTCGAGATTATTAAACTTTTCCCAATCTAGACAATTAAAAACGGCATATGCCGTTTTTAATTGTCTAGGGTAATACTAAATTTATCGGAATACTAAAATCTAAAATTCTCCATCGCCATAGCCCGAACCCGGATCGTACTCGACACCACCAACGCTTTCAGCTGAATATCCAACAATCGCTCTGGCGATAAAGAAGGCAAGAACGATGATTACAATCCCGATCGCCGCATTCATAATTCCTTGCTGCCCTTTTTTGGCGGCGTCCGGATTGCCGGCGGCAGTGATGTAAAGAATCCCGGAGTAGATCAGGTAGATGATTGCCAGAACACCGGCGATAAAGAGAATCAGGTTAACGATGTTGCCGATGACTACCGGAAGACTTGCCACTTCTTCATTATTAGCAATAGTTGCCCCCGGGAGACTGTCGGCATTACCAAAAAGATTTGAAAATGGGTCATCGGCAGCAATTGCTTTCTCCAAGATAAAATCTTTAATCATAAGTGAGACCTATTGAATATTTTCTTATTCAACGACGGCAACAGAGTTTTGGGCATAATCAGTAACCGCTCGGGCGATGAAGAAGGCAAGAACGATGATTACAATCCCGATCGCCGCATTCATAATTCCTTGCTGACCCTTCTTGGCGGCATCCGGATTGCCGGCGGCAGTAATGTAGAGAATACCGGAGTAGATCAGGTAAATGATCGCCAAAACACCGGCGATAAAGAGAATCAGGTTAACGATGTTGCCGACTAAAGTTGGCAGGTCACTCTCGCCACCCTCCTCAACGCTATGAAAAGCTCCGGTTATGAAGTCGAAATTAGCCGCTCGCACTCTCTCAATCAACATATTCCTCCTTAGATTATTGTTATTTTATATAATACTCGAGAAAAAAAGACTCCGCAATACCCCTTGTAGATTATTATAACAGATTTTCAGAAAAAAATATCAAATTAAAGAGTCTTGGCTTTGCCGACGACTGCTCGGGCGATGAAGAAGGCTAGGGTGATAACGATGATCCCGATAATCGCGTTAATCACTCCTTGCTGACCCTTCTTGGCGGCATCCGGATTGCCGGCGGCGGTGATGTAGAGAATGCCGGAGTAGATCAAGTAGATGATTGCCAAAGCGCCGGCAACCTCAAGAATTAATGTGATGATATCATTGGCTATCGAATTCATATTGGAAAAAGAGGAAGTGTTTAAATTACCCTTAAAGAGAGAAGTGCTATTAGTTGTGGCGACGGCAGGTGGGTCGACGGCGTGAACATGTTCAAGAAAAAATTTGTTCATATTCCCTCTTTTTTATAAATTTTTGGCAATATTTCTGACCGAATTCACAATAAAAAAGGCTAAAGTAATTACGACTATCCCGATGACAGCGTTAATCAAACCCTGCTGACCCCTCTTGGCATTGTCCGGATTGCCAGCCGATGTTAAATAAAGAATCCCAGAGTAGATCAAGTAGATAATCGCCAAAGCGCCGGCAACCTCAAGAATCAGGTTGATTACTTTATCTGCCAATGATTGTATATCTCCCGAACCCCCTTTAGGGTTTCTTAGGAAGCCGATGTTGTAGGCGCAAGCTTTTTCGATTATTAGGTCTTTCACAATTTCCTCATATTAAGCTATAAACCATTAGTAAAATTGATCACCGAATTTAAGATAAACTGGAAAAGAGCGATTACTATGATCCCGATGACAGCGTTAATCAAACCCTGCTGCCCCTTCTTGGCATTATCCGGATTACCGGCGGCGGTGATGTAGAGAATCCCAGAGTAGATCAAATAGATGATCGCCAAAGCGCCGGCGACATCGAGCATATAGCCGATGACTTTTGAAACAATCGCCAGTACTTCATTGTAGGAGCCGCCGGGTTTAAATTGGATTTCTGCCGGTGTAAACTGGTTGGTATTCGGATTAATCTCTGCTGGCGCCGCCAAAGCCTTTTGGAAAATTTTTTCAATCATGAGGTTAAATTTGGTAATTGATTCTTATGTCCTAAAACATTAGCGACGAATGTGATAATAAAACTCGCCATAATTGCAATTGCCAGGCCAATAACCGCCCAAAGCATTGTTTGTTTCGCTTTTTGGGCTTTGGCGTCATTGCCATAGGAGGTAATGTAATTATACACCCCGATTAAAAAGAAGAGCAAGGCGGTGCCGTAAATAAAGCCGATAAGCATATCTTTGATTGTGTCGATTGCGGTAAGAACAGTGGCGATCGTTGTTTCTGTTCCTTCGCCGATCGGCAATTGAATCGTCCCATTGTTGGTTTCGGCGTTGGGTTCGGCGCCCCTGACTTTTTCGATTATTTGAAATAGGAAGTTTTTTATCATCGATTTTTTTAATGTTTACTTGATTAGGTCAATCGTAGTGTTTAATATGAATTGAGCGAAAAAAGCCAAGATTAGGCCGATCGCCGAATACATAATCGCTTTCTTAGCGCTGGCGGTTTTTGAGGCATCGCCGAGAGATTGGATGTAAAGAATGCCGCCGTAAATGATCCCAATCGCCGCCGCGATGTAAATCATTGTTTTTAAGATAAAGATCAGGACGTTAAAAAATTGAACGTTGTTTTTGATTGTTCCGCCAATAATTTTGATCGTTTTTGGGGTTGATCCGCTTCCCCCTCCTCCACCCCCACCTCCGTCTCCGCCATCGTCGTCGTCTCCGCCGCTACTGCTAGCCGAACTGACGGTTATTTTATCGGTATAGTTACCGATTCCGGTCCATGGATTCTCATCGTTAGTGAGCCGCTTGAAAATCTTAATTGTTGCTCGGTATTCTCCGGGTGTAGTGCCGCTGACCGCTGTGTCCCAGTGGTATTCTACGGTTTGAGCATCGCTTCCATATAAACTATTTGGTCCAATGTCATAAATTGCTTTTTGCGGATACACATTTACAGGATTTTCTTCCTGAAACTCCGACTCTTTCAAAATGAAAAGCGATATCGCCGATCTTTCCTCGACGATATTGGCGTTCCAGTGGATAGTAAAGATGACTTTTCCGCCGGCTGTTAGGCTAGTTTTACTGGCATTGACTGTTATTCGAGAATCCGGACTGAAGGTGACACCACTAGATTTTTCAACCGGAAACAGAAACACGCAAAAAAGAAGCGACAAAACGGTAAATAACAATCTTTTTTTGTAATTTGATCTGAACATTTTTGTTATGGTGTGGTGGTTTCGATTTCTTGAATTCCCTGGATATTTAAAACATAGGCCAAGTAGTTAATCAGGTAGAGCATTGCCAAGCCGATCAGAGCGCCGACCAGATATTCTTTAGCCTTATTGATTTTTGTAGAATCACCACCGGAACCGATGTACTCAAAAGCGGCATAAATTATCATAATAAAAGCGAGGGTTGCCCCAAGATAGAGTGCTAGCCGATAAATATCGGAAATATAGTCTTGCCATGAGGAGTATTTGGTTGTAACCGAGGTCGGATCACTCGGATTTTTAGGAAGACCGATACCGACACTCGTTGAATTGGAATCGGTGGCTGTCGTCGGTTGATCTTCGGCAAAAACTCGACCAACAAAACCGGACTTTGTAAAGAGGAATTGATAAATTTTATCGCCGATCATTAGTAACCCTCGACTCTTAAAAGTTGAGTAATCGTATTTGCGGCAATATCGAGCGTTGCCTGGCTTGAAAGAGCTTTATTGTTGACATCGGCAATCGCTTGTTTAAGAGCGCTATTAAAGGAATCGGGAAAACGGCTTTTGTGAGTTAAGGTTTTGGCGGTGAATTTTTGAAACTGATCAGGTTTGCCACTCTGACGGTCGGTAACGACAACTTCATCATCTTTTTTCGTTGCCGATCCGGTTCTTTTCGTTGCCGATGTGTAGTCCTTTTGACCAAGAGTCGAGACGTATTTAACGAAATTCCAGGCAACGGTTGAATTTTTGTTTATTTTCGGGACCGTCATTGCGTTAAAACGAGCATAATCGGTAATATCTTGGTTTGAGGAGCTTAGAATTTGTGGCAGGGGGTAGTAGCCATATTTAAGCGAAGGATAACGACTTTTTAGGTATTCGTCGTAGCTTAAATAATTGAAGACCATCGTTACTTGTCCGTTTTCGAAGGCCTCGGTATCGAGACCAAAACCGGTTTTCCAGGCGAAGTTTGAACTTGATGAGTCGGCAAAAGCGGTATAAAAATCGAGTGCGCCGACTGCCGGTGTCACCGATTCGCCGGTCGCTTTGGTGGTCGGTAGATTAAAAATCGCCGTTTTTTGATCCTCGCTGAAAATATCACTCTTGTTTTGCAGTAGAAGCGCGTAAAGAATATCGTTACCGACGGCAATATTATTGCCGGTGCCGAGAGCGATAAACGGTCGGCTGATATCGCCCTGACCGCCCTGTCTTAGAGCAATATTTAACTCAACGATGTCATCCCAAAAAA
>Ga0265297_10006262_pt1 | contig 17426 bp, 26 predicted proteins | sample Munlanlwell13791_FD_192502 | JGI IMG/M metagenome (GOLD analysis project Ga0265297, IMG submission 192502) | Leachate microbial communities from a municipal landfill in Southern Ontario, Canada - Leachate well 137-91 | ecosystem: Engineered > Solid waste > Landfill > Unclassified | place...
TGGTCCTGTTTTTGTTTTTACAACTTATCATTCTGTTTTTAAAATTATAAAAGCAGAGATTAAATTTAAACTCATGAACTGTGATGAAGCACATAATATAGTTAAGGGCAGAAGTATCCCAGAGGATAAGAGAAAAATTGTGGTTTCTGAAAATGCATTGCGTTTATGCCCAATAATAGTTTATTATACTGCTACCCAAGGGCTTAGTGGAACTCCAGACATTCCAGTTTTAGACGGAGAAGGAATGGATAATATCAAGTTATTTGGTCCGGTTATTTCCAGAAGGTCCCCTAGAGAAATGATTGATTGTGGTAAAATTGTAAGACCTATGGTTTGCCATTTTACAGTTACCAACGCTGTTCTTGGAGAACATATTAATATTCATACTGCTACACAGGAAGAAATTACAAAGAATGCCGAAATTAATGCCCACATTGTTTGGGGAGCATATCAAGAAGTAGAAAAACTTAACGAAAAGCATTCTATTAATAGTAATTTGAATGCAATAAAAATGTTGGTTAAATGTTCCGGCGGTCAATCGTATTCTGAAATTATAAAATCTAAAACATTTATGAAATATCAGAAGGATAGACCAGATGTTGCTATTTATGCTATTTCTAGTGACTGGAAGATTTATAGAGATGGTGTAGAATATCCATCAAATGAAGAAAATATCAACAAGTTTATGGAAGAGTTGTTAGAAAAAAAACCAGATGAAAAAGCTATTATTTTACATATTGCTATGGTAGGAGAAGGGTGGGATGTTCCAGGAATTAACGCTATTCTTCCATTTGGAGATATGAGTGACATAACTTCGCACCAAACTGTTGGTAGAGGGGAGAGAATACATCCTTTTGATCGCGAAAGAATTCTATTGAAAGAGATACTACCATCAGATTGTTATAGCGGTAAATTTTTTAAGCCCTTCTGTTATGTTATCATGCCTAGGTATTTGGGATTTACAGACATTAATAGAAACAATATAGAAACAATAGTAGAGCAAATTCAAAACAACCTAGGTTATTGTCCTTATGAAAATATTAATAATGAAGAATCTTATGACGGCAAGATGATTATTGTTGCTCCACCCAGGATTGAAAAAATACATAAGGAACCAGAATTATTTGAATATGAATTTAATTGCCAAGTGTTAAATTCTATTGAAGACAAAAAAAAACAAAATGACTTTAATAAAAAAATAGAAATAGAGAGATCTAAAATTCGCTCTAGATTGTCAAAATTGGTTGGTGATATAGACCAAATTAAGCCTAAATTTAGTGGATTTTCAGCAATTAATGCATCTAATGATTTTATATTAACCCTTCCTCGTAAAAATATAGTGGCCAAGGGAGTAGTCCGCAAAGGCAATTTTGTTCTTCTTAATGGATCTTCGATCAGTTCTAATACTAATATGGGGATTTCTAAAAGCTATTTAAACGAAAGAGAAAGACTTATTAAAGAAGGTTTTATAAATTCAAAATGGATTGTCGTAAAAGATATTTCATTTAAGTCTCCCAGTGGAGCTGCTTCTGTGGTTGCTGGGCAAAACATGAATGGAAAAACAGCATGGAAATGTGGCAAAGACACTCTTGAAATGTTATTAAATAAAATGTCTTGATATAAAAAAGGTCAATTATGGAAATTTATAAAAATGAAATTGAAAAAGTTTGGCAGGAAGAATTGCAGTTTCAAATTGAAAGAATTAATAAATGTCCCAAAAATAATATACAAAATGTTTTTACTCCGTATTGTCTTTGTCATCAGATTATTGGGGAACTAAAAAATAACACTACTATTATTGATAAGGATTTTGCAGTATTTAATCTTGAGTTCATTGAAATATTGTTGAAAGATTATGGTATAATGGGCAATAAGATTTGGTTTATTACAGATTGTCAACATAAGGTTAATTTGCTAAAAGATCCTAATTTTTATGGAGTTCAATATAAAATTGTTAAGTTTAATAAAAAAGGAATTAAAAATATGAAAATTTTCGGTGGTAAAAAATTTGATTTTATTCTTATGAATCCTCCTTATCAAGCAGCAAATGGTTCTAAAGATTCAATATGGAACGGGTTTGTAGAAAAATCTTTTGCATTAGTTAAAGACAATGGGTATGTTGTTTCTGTTAACCCGCCCGGTTGGCGCGGGGCTGGTTTTTTTGCAGAAAAAATTGGTAAAAAAATGACAAAACTTCAAATTATTTATCTGGAAATGCACGATAATAAAGATGGGCAGGAAATTTTTGGTACTTCAACATGTTATGATTGGTATATAATTAGAAATTCCACCGATCCTATTAAAACTACAGTTGTTGACAGAAATGGACTAAAAAGCATAATTGATCTACAAAAAATGCCTTTCATTCCCAATTCTATGTTAAATGAAGTTTCGTCATTGATTGCCAAAGACGATGAAGAAAAAGTTAAAATTCTACATAGTTTTTCTGCATATGAAGGTAGACAAAAATGGATGAGTAAAGAAAAAATAAATAAATTTATATATCCTTGTGTGTATTCAATAAATGTTAAAAACGAAGCTAAATATTATTATTCCAATACAATTGAAAAGGGGCATTTTGAAATTCCCAAGATTATTATTGGAGATGGTTGTAATTTTGGAATTATAAAAGACACCAAAGGAGAATATGGAATGACGCAGTGGGCGTTTGCAATTGTTGATAGAGTAGAAAATTTCGACGCAATAGTAAAAGCATTAACATCTGAAAAATTCCAAAAAATAAATAGAGCAACGACAACTAAAAATACAGCAGGAATAGGAGTGGTTGATCGTAACATTATTCCATATTTTCGCAAAGATTTTTGGAAAAAGTTTATTGATTAAAATTGAAAAGAAATATAACAATGCAAACAACCAACTATGAGCGTCGTAAAAAAAGAAAAAAGCAAACGGCGGAAGATTTTACTCCCCTATTTCTTATCAACGAAATGCTAGACAAGCTTCCTGAAGAAGTGTGGGAAGAAGATAAAACATGTTGTGATCCAGCTTGTGGCAACGGCAATATGCTGGTGGAAGTTCTCAAACGCAAACTCAAAAAGGGGCACGATCCATTGCGGGCACTTCAAACAATTTATGGTGTTGATATAATGTCAGATAATATAAAAGAGTGTCGTCTTCGTTTACTTAAATTAGTTTCTAAATATGCAGAAATAACTATTGAATACATTAAGGTAGTATACGATAATATTGTTTTTACAAGTACTACTCCTACTATAATGCATCCAAAAGGGAGATATCCGAATGGAGCTTTAGACTATTCTTTCAAATTTCCCCATAAAGCATCAACGGATCATGTTCAGATTTGGTTAAACAACATGAAGGAATGGTTAGAAAAAGTAGATATTGATAGGGGAATTATTAGTGATTTAAAGAAAGTAGACGAACAACAAATAGAATCAGAAAATGGCGAAGAAGAAGATGATTATCCAAGATTATTTGACAATATATGATAAAACAAATAACATTCCAGTAGGCATATTATAAAGTTTATAAGAGCAAGAGATTTAAAGATTTTTTTAGGCAATTTAAAAAGGAAATATAAATGAGTGAAAAAGAAGCCAAACAATATATGCAGGAAGTTATTTTATCTACTAAAGATTTTTTGGATCTTAAAGGCGTGATAAAGGATGGAAATGAACGTATAAAGAAATGGAAAAGATTAGTTCATATTATAAAAGATAAAGAAAAATTGGACAATATTTCAAAATATTGTGTTGATGAATTATGGGATTATAATATTTTGCTTGTTTCTAAAAGTATTATCCTTGAAGTAATTGATGTTGAAAAAAGTCTTTGTGGTACTCTTATTTCTAGACATTATTATGAAAAACAATCAAATTACATAAAACGGGCAATATCTTTATCACTAACATCTGTTATCATTGCTGTATTTTCTATTTGCGTCTCTTCAAAACCACTAATTTCACTACTAATTATTTTGCACAATTTATTTATAACAATTTATTTATAGGTTAAAAGTATTGACAACCTCATAAAATTTGTATAATTTAAATTTATGCAATTAAACGAAAAACAAGAAGAAGCAGCCAACCATACAACAGGGCCATGCCTTGTTGTAGCAGTTCCAGGCTCTGGAAAAACAAGAGTACTAGTAGAACGCACGGTTCGGTTAATCAACAGTGGTATTGAACCAAAAAATATTATTTCTTTGACATTTACAAATAAAGCTGCAAGGGAAATGAAACAAAGAATTTCCACTTCACTAAATAGTAATCACAGTAATATGTTTGTTGGAACATTTCATGCGTTATGTGCAAAGGTTTTAAGACAATTTGGACATTATGCTGATTTGCCAAGGAATTTTACCATTCTTGATTCTGGAGAACAAAAAGATCTAATAAATAAGATTATTAGACAAAAGTATGAAAAATTTAAGAAGGAAATGGATTCTGATGCCATTGCAAATGTTATTAATACAGCCAGAGAAGATTTAATTGATTTATCACAAGAAGGTTCTTGGAATAATTTTTTTTCTGAAATTTGTTCTGATTTAAGTATGGTAGATAAATTTGTAGATGTTTCTAAAACATATATTGAATATTTAAAGAAATTCAAATGTGTTGATTTTTCTGGTTTGTTATATGAATCAATAATATTAATGCAAAACAATGATTTGCCAAGAAATAAAATTCAAAACTCTCACCAATATCTGCAGGTAGATGAAGCTCAAGACACCAATTACGCTCAATTTGCCTTAATTAAACTTTTGTCAGAAAAACATAAAAATGTATTTGTGGTAGGAGACCCAGACCAGTCCATTTATCAGTTTAGAGGGGCTAGATATGAAAACATAGATGATTTTATTAAAGAAAATAAAGATATTAAAATAATAAAATTAACCTATAACTATCGTTCAACCCCACAAATAGTTAAGGTATCTGATAACTTAATAAAAAGAAATAAAAAAAGAATAGATAAGGTTTTTGAAACACTAAATAAAGACGGTCATCCTGTTCAATATAATGAATTTTTAGATCCAGAACAAGAAGCTAATTTTATTGTAAACAAGATTTCAAACCTATTAACTTCATCTAATTGTTCTCCTAATAGTTTTGTAATTTTATATAGAACCAACTTCATGAGCAGAATATTAGAAGAAACATGCGTTAGAATGGGGATGGCTTACAAAATAGTAGGTGGATTTAGTTTTTATGAAAGATCTGAAATAAAAGATTGCATGGCTATGCTAAAGCTTTTTGCTAATGATAAAGATGTTGTCGCTTTTTCAAGAGTGGCTAACTTATTGGACGGAATAGGTCCAAAAACAATTAAAATAATAGAAGAAGAATTTCATAAAGGAGAAATAGGATTCGTTAATGTTTGTCAAAAGGTTTATAGTAAGTTGTCAAGAAGGTCTCAAGCATCTGTTGATTTACTAAAAGAAGCATATGGTTGCCAATACAAAGAAGCGTCTCATATACTTACTCACATAATTAAGTCTATCCATTATGAAGGAGTTTTAGAAAATAGTAATAGGAAAGATGTTAATGATAGAATAGAAAACGTTTACGAGTTTATTAATTCTATTAATACAGAAGAAAATAAAAAGTTAAGCTGTGATGAAGTTTTGCAAAAAATATCCTTATATACATCATCTGACGATAGTAGTAATAAAAATCAGATTACACTAATGACTATTCACGCTGCTAAGGGGTTAGAGTTTCCGGTTGTTCTTGTTGTTGGTGTAGAAAAAGAAATATTGCCACACGCAAGAGCAATGACAGAACCAGATGGAGAGGAAGAAGAAAGAAGGTTGTTTTATGTTGCAATGACTAGGGCTGAAAAAATGCTATTTGTTTCATCTTGTAGAAAAAGAAAAATAGGTGGATTTGGAGATAATTATAGGATTTGTTACCCAAGTCAATTTTTAAAGGAAGCAGGTTTGACTAAATGAGAAGGTTTCAGATATATTTAGATATGGATGATGTTATAACTGATTTAATGGGTTCACTTATTGGTTTGGGAATGTGGACTGAATCAGAAATAAAAGAAAAGAAAATAAATCAAGATGTTTTTTGGAATACTGTTAATAAGCAAGGAGTTAAATTTTGGTCTGAAATGGCTTGGACTAAAAATGGAAAAGATCTCTACAAATTAGTCAGCAAAAGCAGTCCAATTATTTTGTCTGCTTACAAAAAAGATGGAATATACACTCTTGAAGGTAAGAAAATGTGGATAAAAAACAACCTTGGTAATTTAACTTCATTTTTTTGTCAGAGAGAAGAAAAGCAGGGATATGCAACACCAATTTCTGTTTTAATAGACGATAGAGAAGATAATATTCAAGAATGGATTAAAAATGGTGGAATAGGAATTTTATATAATGATAAAAACTTCTACAAGCTCTATTTAAAAATAAAAAAATATTGTGTATAATATGTTAAAAATAGTCCCTAGTCAGGGCAAGGAGACGTTCCAATGGATGTAACTAATAAATGTTATTTATATAGATTTGAAGCGGCAAGAGAATTTGCTTGGTCTGCAAAAGAAAAACAGTTAGAATATATGGAAAATAGTGTTAATCATCTACTTAAATATGATATAAAATGTGTCAATAAGGATTTCAGAACTCTTCACCTTGATTTTGGTAGAAGAACTGGTAACACATTTTTTATAATAAATAAGTGTGTTAAATTAGCAATTATTGATAAAAGAATTTGCTTTTGCTTTTTTATTAATTTAAGTATGGCAGAACGTTTTTGGAAACTAATGGAAGAGTATAACGGAACAAAAATTAATAGAAAGTCTTCTAATATTTTTGTATATACTTTCGGACAAATAAAACATGGTTGGCAACATATACCAAATTCATATGCTTTTGTAGATGTTAGTTGCATGATGGGTGAAAGAGAAATAGACAGAATAATGGAATCAGATCAATGGGAAATAATATCATTGCTATGAATAAAACTATAAATTATAATGTTGGGGATAATATTGTTATAGAAACTAAAATTAATCTACCACCATCTAAAACCATAAATCTTCCTTTCTTTGTTGGTGAAAAAGTTCATGACAATTTAACAGGAAAAGAAACAGTAGTTATAGGAGTTGAATATTTTGATGGTAGGAAATATAAATCAGATATAGAACAAATTAGTTCTGTTGAAATTTGGATAGATGATGATTTTTTAAATGGAATAAGACATCCTTGGGAAATTAATAAATTAGGTCTAAGTGATTCACGTGATTCGCATTGTGAACTAGAAGGTTGGGTTGTTTGTCGTCAGTTTCCATTGCGTGAAATTCTTAATGGTAAAAGAGCTTGTAGAAAAGGTTGGCGTACAAGAGGAGAAGGCATGGATATGATTGCTGTTTCCAGATCTGAAGACGGCGAACTGCTGTTGGTAAGGGAAAGTGAAAATTATATAGAAGATCATGAACTTTTTTGTGACATTAAAGATATGTTAGCCGATGATTGGATGGTTGAATATAATTAAGAAAAGGAATAAATGAGCCAATCTAAAGAAAATAGAAATGTAGCAGGATATGAATTTGTTTGTAAGAACGAAAAATGCAAATGCTTTAATACTGGGTTTTCACTATATAAAGAATGGCCAATTGCTTATATAGACCATATTATCAATTCTAAATCTATAACTCAAGATATTAAAGACCATTTATATAAAAATAAACAAGAAGGAAGAGAATATGCTCTTGTTACTCTTCCCAACACGGAAAATATTAAAATAATAGGCAAAAGAATACAGCTATTTTGTCAAAAAGACGGTATAATATGGGAAAGAGAAATTGTTGACAAGAACAATAGGACATATTATGATAAGGGCATAACTGATATGTATTGTGATAAATGCAAAGAAAGATTAATTACAGCAGATGAAGCTAGAGAAAACGGGATTACGTGCCCAAGTTGTAAAGAGAAATTGGCTTGCAACATTTGGTTTAGCAAAATATAAGGAATTTTCATGAATATATTACAATTTTTAAATAGAGTTAAAAAGATATTTAAACAACTTTTATGCAATCATGGTCATACGTTTACTTACTTTTTAGACAATGCTATGTGGGAATCAAATGGCAAAAGGATGGGTAAACATAATACACTATGTCTTAAAGGATGTTATGAATGTGGTTTTATTAAAGTTGTAGATTATGGAGCATAATCCATTAGGGTGCAAGTTAAAATTACAACCAGTAAAAAAGATCAAAATTATGACATTGAAATTGTACAAAAAAATAAGAATCCATCACAATTTGAACCTTTTTGTGAATATAAAGAAAAATTTAATATAATACTTGTATCTGTTCCATCATGTTCATCTAATGCTTCTTCTCAAATTAATAAAAATGATTGGCAAGAACTTGTTAATTCATATGTTTCATCAATAAATAAAGCAATTAAATTAAACAAAAAGATAGTATTTGTTCCGGAGTTAGGAGAAAACTTATTATGGAAAGATTGTTTGGTTGTTAGAGCTGCAAGAGAATCATTAGATAAAATAGATAAATGTTCTGATGATTTTACAATTGTTTTTTGTATAAATAAAGACAAATATAAATTATGGGATGAAATGATGGTATTTGATTAAAATGCAACACTATTGGTTATAAATGGTTCAAATAAAAGTTTCTTTAATACAAGGAGAATTAAAATGAGTTTAGTTCAGTTAAATATGTTGGGATATCTTGGTAAAAATCAGAAGAAGAAAATTCCTTACAAAAATCTTATTTCTAATAGGGGATTTTCAGAAAAGATGTTTTACTTTCCAGACGGTTTACCTGGTTTTAAAGACAATAAGGAATTTGCTTTTGTTTTTAATGATAAAAGTAACCCTTTTATTATAATGAACTTTTGTGGAGAAACAAAACTTAGCTTTATGTGTATTGATCCCTTTTTTATTTTTAAGGATTATAAGCCAACTCCAAGCGAAGAAGATAAAATGGCATTAAATGCATCATCTTCAGATGATCTTGTTTTTCTTACTATTGTTAAAGTAGATAAGGGAAATATAGCTAAAGGAGTCTTTTCAGAAGGAGTTATAATTATTAAATCTCCGTTAGTTATTAATCCTAAAAACAATTATGGCAAGCAAATCTTAATTGATAATCCTGATTATTTAGAACCATACACTTTCAAAGATATTAAAAAATTTGAATAGGGAGAAATTGTGAAAGATATAATAAGTATTGCCTGTTTGATAGATTCTGGTATGAAAGAATTTATATTTAAAAATCCTAATAACAAAAAACAAGAAGATTGTGAAAGTTATGTCGTGGGTAAGATTATGAAGGAAACTAAGGGGCGATTTAATCCGTCCCTTGCTCAACAAATGGTTAAATTACATAGAAAACCAATGGAAGAAGCTGGTTTTATGTTACAGTGTTCATAGGAGAATAAATTATGCCTGTAATTGAATGTGCAAAATGTGGTGGCTTAACAAATACTGCTGTATCTAACTGGATTGACCCTGAGATTAGAGAAGACAGAAAAGCTCACGAATGCTATGCCAAAGTTGTGGACGGCATTTGGGGCAAGGGCTGTGCTTATGATAATTGTAATCCATATTTAAAATATTCTGTTGACGGTCTAATAGGAACACCAGCCGTTAAAAAAGTTGAAAGACCGATTATGGAGACAGACGAACATGATTAAATACAAAGAAGCAACAAGAATTGAGAAAATACCATCAAGTATTATTTGTGATATATGCCTAAAAGAATACAAATGCGAAGAAGAAAATATTTCAGAAGTACAAGAATTTCATAACATTGATTTTGTTGGTGGTTATGGATCTGTATTTGGCGATGGTGTTTCAGTTAAATGTGACATTTGCCAACATTGTTTAAAAAAAATAATTGGTAGATATATTTAGAATCATATAATACATAGTGAACATATGGAAAAAAATGTAACAAATTTAACTGATGCTGCTGAGTTATTAAAATTTTATTATCCAATCAACATGTCTGGAGAAGTATTAATAAGCTTAGGAGATTTATACGCTGATAGTTGCGTTGTTTGTTCTGAAAGGGCTGATTGGGGAATTTCTAGACAGAATGGACCAGAAGGTTGTATGGATGCTATTAAAAAAGGTAAAGTTTATTGCGAAAAGCATATACCCTTACCTTATAATGCCATGCTATCAGAAAAAAAAGCATTTTTAAAATGGTTTAAAAACGAAATTGGAAATAAAGAAGTGTTTAGTGAGGATGTATTAAAATTGTTATTCATTTCTTTTTGTGCTGGAATTAAATATGAACAAGATATATGGGAAGATGACATAAAATGAGCTATATGCCGCCTCCGCTACCAATAGGTAAATCAGAATTTGAAAAGAGAATAAGAGCTGGGGCTAGAACCATTGCAGAAATAGATCCAGAACTATGGAAATGGAAACAAAATTGTGAATTTTCTCATAAAATACAAGCAATAATTTTAATATTAGGAATAGTTTTTTTTATAATTACGTTTTTAATATTTAACATAAAATAAAGGATTATATGAAAAAGATCTATGATAGAGAATGGCAAAATGGTAAATACCAAGATACAATAACAATATCAAAATCATATCTTGAAAACCTATTGAACTGCTTGACTAATCAAAAATATATTAGAGAACTATTTCCAGAAAATAAAGAAAAAATACAAGAAGATATAGATGCGACTTGGAAAAAAGGTATGTTTATTATTGATTTGCAATCTAAAATGGAATTAACTTACAAGACAATGTTTGAAAAGTATTGTGAAGTATGGAATAAAGAATTATTATTTTTAGAGAATTGTTTGACTGATGATTCCAAACAATATCCCGAAGATAATAATATTTTATTTAAATGGGGACATTTAATACAGCAAGAAATAGAAATGTGGATTAGTTTGTGCTGTTTTACTAATATATTTTTAGATTGTGAAAAATTTCAATATAAACATGGGATGGTTTCTCCTGATGATTTTAATGAAATTATTGTTCGTAGAGGATTCACTCCTAAAATGACAAGCTTTCTGATGGCTATATTAAAAGAAATTGGAATTGGAGAAGAATTAAATAAAAATAGTTAATAAAGTATTATTGATGATTATGTCAGAAAGATGGTCAAAAATAATCCTTGACAATACAGGAAATTAATGTATAAATAAGAATTAAATAAGAACTAAATAAAGGATTTTGTTTATGTTTATTGACCTTAAAAAACTATTAATTAAAAGAAAAAAATATTTTAATAAACTTTCTAAAACATTTGGTTTAGTTGATAAGGACACTCAATCCTTTAGAGATAAATGTAAAAAATGTGGTATTGATGTTGTATTTGCAGAGGGTATTAATAGAAAAGATTTAGAAAAAATTATAGAATCCGAAGAAACACAGAATATTATTAATTCAAACCGATGGTGATAAAAAGGAGTATTTTTTTATGCTCAACATATTTGACTACGTAAAAGATGGCAAAATTGGAGTAAAGAAAAGATTTGGAGAAGCAATTGTCAGGTCATTAGAAAAGATGACTGGGGATGTCGCTATTTGTTTGCCAGATATAGTTGATATTGATTGTAAAGTATTTATAGGTATAGTTAGAAAACAATATTCTTGGATTAATAGAGATGCAATAGAAAAATTATCAGATCCACTTAATTTAGATATAAAAGAGTGTATTGGAGAGTTTATTAATCTTACGCCGGAGGCAGAAGAACAATGGTACAAAGAACTTTCTCTAAAAGGTTTTGTTTCTTTTGGAGGAGATAACGAGTACAAAGAAACTGACAAAAGAAACCTTATCAATTTATTTATGATTTTTAGAACTTTAGATAATTTGTAATATTTTAGGAGAAATAAAACGAAGACTTTAAATGAATTAGTACAAGGTTTGATGTGCGAAGATGAAAAGATAATTGTCCAATATCTTATTAGATATATAAACAATAATGAACTCTCTGAAGAACAAGAAATTATGATTAAAAAAGTATTATCACAAGTAAATGATGCAAAATTTTCATCCTGTAGTATAGATGGCAAAATAGTACTGGAGTAAAAATATGAAAGTTAAATGTCCCAGATGCAATAGTAAAAATGTTTGCCAATACAGGCAACCTACTGGTCCAATTTGGTGCGGTGATTGTGGATACAGAGTTGAACAAAAAGAATTAGGCAATTCTGGATTTTTTATTAAAGAAGATTCTGATGCCCCCAAATGTAACTGTTCTTGTAGTTGTTGCAAAAAATAATAATTTATTATATTGGATACAAAATGATTGAAGAATTAGTAGGATATTTAATAATAAGAATAATTATGATGATAAATGACGAAAAGAAAAATGAAGTATGGAAACACTTTGTATCTTTACCCAAAAGTTATCGTCCAAATGGTTTGACAGATAAACGTCTAGAAAAAGTTAAATACATTATATGGAAAACTGAATTTTTCTGGGACGATGTGGTTTGCCGTCACGGATTATTAGATGTGTCTATTGTTGATCTTAAGTTATTAGACAAAGAAACATATGAACATTGCATGGGCAATTTTTGGGGGATGATGATGGAAATTATGCATAAATCTGGCATAATTTAAAAATGTTTTTATGATGTTATTTTTTTTAAAATAAATGTTGACAATAAAATATTTTATGGTATAAGTAAAGCGTAACAGTTTAATAGAAAAGAAAAAAACGGGAACACTATTAGATATTTTAAGGGGGATATGTTGGTTGTTTTGATAAAATGCCTGAATTTAAAGTATAAGACGTTATGAATAATAAGTGATAAAAAAAATGTAATAAAAGAAGGATATTTTTTATATTTGTTGTATAAATAAAGAACTGAAAGAAAAAATAAAATGAAATTAATTATTCCAGAACCTATTCGCCATGAAGAACCACCCATCACAAGGTGGCATGGAAGGGGTCTGGAATAGCCCATAGCCTTCTAAAAGCCACCTTGTAAGGGGAAACCCATATAAGGTGGCTTTTTGCGTGTAGGAGATTGTAGGAGATTGTAGGAGATTGTAGGAGATTGTAGGGGGTTAACGGAAGGAAGAGTGGAAAATATAAGAATTTAACGAGCAGTAGTTCAGTTCAGTAGAACGGCACGTTTGTGATGTGAAGGTCGCTGGAGAGAAGCTGTCCTGCTCGACTTTTTGATGAGTGATCTTTGAAAAATAAGAATAAAACGGGAAGTAGAAGATAACTGGTACTCGACCTGCTTTGGAAGCAGGAGCTGAAATAATGCATTGTCGGTTCAAATCCGACCTTCCCGACTTTTTGATGCCGACTATGGGGTAGTGGTAGCCCGTCATGCTGTGAACTTGAAGGCTCCAGTTCGATTCTGGATGGTCCGGACCATTTTTAGTTTTGTTATTTGAAAACTTAATAATGCATAATTATGGGCATGTAGCTCAGCTGGTTTTAGCAGCGTCTGTCTGATACACAGAAGGTCGTGGGTTCAAATCCCACCATGCCCACCATTTTTTATTGATATTTGAAAATTTAATGTATAATGCTCCTGTGGCCTAATTGGAAGGGCACTACGCTACGAACGTGGGATTGTGCAGGTTCAAGTCCTGTCAGGAGTGCCAATTTTGTACAGAGGGTAGTTCAGCTTGGTAGAACGCCTGCCTTGGGCGCAGGAGGAAAACCGCAAGGTAATCGTGGGTTCAAATCCCACCCCTCTGACCAACTTATGTCGCCATGGTGTAACTGGCTAACACATCAGGTTTTCATCCTGAAAAGTTCGGGTTCGAGTCCCGATGGCGACACCATTTTTTGAACCGTCCTAAAAAATAATACAAATAATTGAAGGTTCAAGTAGGAGATTGCCGACATATTAAAGAATAATTATATAAAAGGAGTTATTCTTATGGTAGATATTGATGTCGAGTGTTCTTTCTGCCACCATCATTTTGGTATGCCAGCTAGGAATTATAATTGGTCGAATAAACAAAAATGGAAGTTTTTTTGTAGCAAAGAATGCAGAATACAATTTAAAACAAAATCTAAAAATCTAAAATGTTATAACTGTGGAAAAGATATTGTGGTTGGAAATTGTGATTATAAAAGAAGTAAAACAAAGAAATTTTATTGTTGCAATTCTTGTGCAGCAGTAGTAAATAATAAAAATAGAATTTTTAGTGATGAAAAAAGAAAAGAAATATCAGAAAAAACTAGAAATTCAATTAGAAAATATCTTAAAACACAAAATAAAATAATGCTTGAAGAAATGAACTGCGTTATTTGTGGAAAAAAATTCCATCCATCGAGAAAAAGAATCAAGTGTTGTTCTGCAAAATGCGGAAAAATATATCAGTTTGGATTTTCTCCATATACCAAAGACGAAGTAATTAATAAAATAATACAATTATCTCAAAAAATTAATAGAACTCCTCAAAAAAGAGATTGTTTAATAAGATTATTGTCTGCTACCATAAGATTTTTTGGAACATGGAATAAAGCCGTTAGTTTTTGCGGATTAAAACCAAACAAAAGTAAATTTCAAAAAACTAGATTGAAATGTCAAGACAATCATATGGCAGACAGCATATCTGAAAAAATAGTAGACGATTGGTTTTTTATAAATAAAATAAATCACGAAAGAAATAAAAAATATCCCAATAGCAATATGGATTGTGATTTTTATTTACCATATTATAATATATTGGTAGAATATTTCGGTTTAATAGGGCAGGTGGAAGAATATGATAAAGTAGTAGAACTCAAACGCAAAATAGTAAAAGACAACAATTTAAAATTTATAGAAATAATACCGTCAGATTTATATCCAGAAAACAAATTGGACAGTTTTTTAGATAGGATTAAGAATTTTGGCTCCTATAGTTTACCGAATAAAACGACTGGTTCTCATCCCGTAGAAGTGGGTTTAATTCCTGCCAGGAGCACCAGTTTGGTCTCGTAACATAATTGGTTAATGTGCTTCCTTGACGTGGAAGAAATTGGGGATTCGAATTCCTCCGAGATCACCATTTTTAAAGGATTATCAACTCATTTTTTTGTAATATCAATATATGAATTGGTATACATTATATAAAACTACATACAGCAAACCAAAATATGATTGTTCAGATATAGATTGGAGCAAATCCACTGCTGAAATTTCGCAAGAAACTGGACTAAGTATGAGTTATATTTATCATTTAAGAGTAATATGTGCTCCTGAAACAAAAACTAAGTATTTTGATTGGTCAAAAATAGACTGGAGCAAGTCTAACAAAGTTATATCTCAAGAAATTGGGAAGGGAGAAAACCAAGTTGGAAAAATGAGAAGACGTTTTGCTTTAGATACAATAAAAGAATATTTAAAATGTTCCGATATTGATTGGAACAAATCAACAAAGCAAATTGTTCAAGAAACAGGACTTCATCCCACTAGTGTTTCTCGCATGAGGAGGAGATGTGCTCCAGATACAATAGCTAAAGTTGACTGGGCAAAAGTGGAATGGAAAGTAAAATCCGATAAGGAAATTTCAATAGAAACCGATAGAAATATACATTATGTTCACGCTATGAGGGCGTTTTGGGCTAATGATACTATTAAGCGTTATGAGAAGGAAACAGACTGGACAACTGAAGGTCCACAAATTGCATGGGGGATTAGAAGAACAACAGATATTGCAGAAGAAAAAGATGTTGATCCAGCATATATTTCTAGATATAGAAAAAAATATGCTCCATGGACATTACGAAAACAACCTAGAAAATTAAAATGGGAATTGGTAGATTGGAATAAAAAAGATAGACAAATAGCAGAATTTTTAATTGAAGAGTTAAAAAAAGAACCAGATTTTGATCCGTCTAAACTTCCAGAAAGATATCTTGAAAAATTAACAGCATATGTTGGAAAAGTTAGACATTATCTTCACAAACCAAATCCACAAGAGACCGAACCGTTAAAATCATTGTTTTCTTCTTTCAACTGGTATAAATCTTCTCAATTAGACAATAATTTTCAACTTTAAATTATTGGGTTTGTTATTAACGATAAGATCCTGTTTTTCTGTCCCACAATTTTTCCATTTCACTATTCTTCTGGTAGACTAAATTTAGCTCAAGTTGAACCAGTAGATTATTGTAGTATCAAGGCATCTCAGTAGCATTGAGAAGTCTATTGTTTTTTTAAAAAAAGCAACCATTTCTTACCTGCTGATCTAGTGTCAGCCTTCAGTTTTTGGCTGCAAATGAATCTCTTTATGAAATTATCTCTTTTATAGGCTGCATAAAGATGGCAAATAATAGAGCTTATATTCAACGCCCAAGCCTTTCTAAAAAACGGTAACAAATAAATTTCTTGTGAACCGATAATTGGAACTCCTACGTTTACAAAATCAGCTGCAATAATGTTATAGGTTTCTGATATACTAACTTGCATACCTACGTCCATACTAGCAACAAGTTCCAAAAATTTATTATGCTCTTCCCACTTATGGCTTATTAGTTCATGTGGAGATGAAGCATCAAAAAGAGATTTTAAATTTTTCAATATTTGTTCTCCACCTTGTTCAGGTCTTCCGCCGTTTATATGAAACCTTATTGGTTTGCCTATTTTGTTACCAACATAAATAGCTGCCATGGCTTGCAATAAGTGATTTTTAAGAGGGCGTATAGCCCCAAAACATCCAATATTAATATATTTATTTTCCATAGGTTTTCTCTGTGGTGGATTATGATTAAGAAAATACAAATTTGGAAGATAATAAACCGGCATATTCATTGACTTTTGCATAGCGTCTGCAAAAGCCATGCTATTTCCAGAAACACTTAAATTATTAAATTGTTTTATTATATTATTGTATTGAGACAACCAATTAATGGCTATTCCTTCATTGGCTAAAAACGGTATTTTACTATGCACTCTTATTTGCCATTTAATTTTTGGATATCTAATGACAAGTTCTTTCATTTTATATGGTGGAACCCATATGGCTTGTATAAAAATATGTGTTGGTTTGTAGTTAAAAACTTCTTTGTCTATTGAATTTGAATCTATAACAGAAACTACTTTAGAAGGTATGCCATTGGCTATTAAAAAATTTGCAACGAAGGTAGCAGAATTGACTAGCCCTATAGAAACACCATATTCTACTGTACGTTTTTTGCATATTAACAGGACTTTATTATTCATAATTATTTTTTTACCCCAATATATTATTGATTTAAGTTTATTTCTTTAATTGTAAAATTACAACACTTTTAGTGTTTTGAATGTAAATAACAATCTCTTAAAATATATTTAAAGAGAAGCAAGGATTCTACCTACTTTTGAAGTAAATATAATATATGAACTGGTACACAATGTATAAAATAGCTTCTGAATATGATTTTTCCAAGGTTGATTGGAACAAATCAACATCAGAAATTGCAAAAGAATCAGGGGCGTCTTCTGTTTATGTCTCTAGAATGAGAAAGAGATACGCTCCAGA